>Ga0197142_1002061_pt1 | contig 17872 bp, 18 predicted proteins | sample GBS60_MetaG_FD_148614 | JGI IMG/M metagenome (GOLD analysis project Ga0197142, IMG submission 148614) | Sediment microbial communities from Great Boiling Springs, Gerlach, Nevada, United States - GBS 60_MetaG | ecosystem: Environmental > Aquatic > Thermal springs > Hot (42-90C) > Sediment...
ATGCTAAGGTTCTCTGCTTGTTATTCAAGTCGAGTTCTGTTTTGAACCCTAGTAACACAATCTCCTCCTTGCAAGCCAAGTCTATGTTGACATATCCCCAAAAAGAGTAGCTGAGTTCATTGAAGTTTAGCGTTTTTCAGTAGATAGCTGATTAGAGGCATCCCCCAGTACCGCTGCACGGCGATGACGAACCCCCGCTGCCAATTCCGCGGAGCATGCCCCTATGTCCGTTACCAGCAAGGGCAAAGCCAACCGCGCCGGTCACACCCCTGTTCCCAGCAAAGCCGCCGCCAGCAAAACCACCCCCCAACCGCTCACGGGCGCAAACTCCGCACAATCACCCGCTCCAAGGTCAGCAAATCCTGGAACAACCACTCCTTGCACCACTGCCCCAGGGCATCCAAAGGACTAAAAGCCCCCTTGGGTCCCCAATTTACCTCCAACCCCAACGGCGTCAGGTGGTTCCCCGCTAAGTAATGCAACCGCAACCCATCGGGAAACTTCTCCCGCAGCACCTCCGTCAATTGGGGCGTTTCGTCCAACGTGTCATCGGCAAACCGAATCAACACATTCCGGGACACCCGATACCGCCTGCGGATAAAATCCAACGTCTCTTTCGGCGACGGACTAAATTCCACCGGCAACTGGTCCAACACCGGCACATGACGCAATGCCGCCAGCCAGGGCAACGCCGCCTGCAACCCAAAGTTATTGAAACTCATCAACACCTGCCCTGCCCGCTCCACTGGAAACAGCCCGCCGATGAGCAACTGCAACTTACACCCCAAACTGTGCCCCATCCCATACACCGGCAACGTCCTAGGCAACTGCAACCCCTGCACCACCTCGTTGAATTGCGCGTAGGCTTTCGCCGCCAACCCCCGGTGGTCCAAATCAGGAATCACCGCCTGGGTAATGATGATGTACCCATGCGCCGCCAATCGCTCCAGCAACCCGCGATAGCTCCACTGGGGCAGTGCCCCCACCAACGCCCCCCCCAAAAAGTGGATGATGCCCTGGGGGTTGGGCGGGAGCAACACCTGCGATGTCCCCACATCCTGCCACAGCCACTCCATGCGCACACCTCTAGCAGCCCCCCCCTTTCCCAGTGTAATTCCAAACCCTGAGGGCCGCTTTACAACAACCCCCGATAGCGGATAAACACCAACACCATCCCCCAGGAACCCAACGTCACCTTCACCGCCACCAGGATATTCAACAGCGGAATGGTTCCCCCACTGGCCAACGCCCCCAATTCCCCCGGCGGTAACACCCACCCCGCCAAGGTCAACACCGCCAGCACAATAAACCCCAAAACTATCAGTTTTTCCCAGGTGGCGACATGCCAACGCCGGTAAATCCGTTGTAACAACGCCGGCGAGGACGTCATGGCAACTAACCCAATTGCCGTGCCCCCTGCGACCCCCGCGGCAAAGCCGCCCCCTGGCGAAAGATGACCCCGCAGCGCCAATTCCACCCCCACCAAAGCCGCCAGCGTCGCCCCCACCTGCGCCAGCACCACCGAAGGCGCATCCGTGAGCTGGTAAATCCGGCTCAAAGGCCGCTCATTCGCCATCATCGTCTGTACCCCCATGACGGCAATCGTAAAGACAATCACCTCACACACCGTATCGTAGAGCCGATTGCGCAGAATAATGGCCGACACCGTATTGGGAATGCCGCTGTCTTGCACGACCGCCGTCACAATCTCCAAAGGAGGAACCGGCGTCGGGTGCGCCAACACCACCATCTTCACCCCAAAGGCCAACGCCGCCAGGACGTACACCCACTTGACCATCAGTGCCCCTCCGTCGCCGCCAGCGCTTGGTACTGCACCGTCAGGGGAACCGGCCATTCCCGCTGCAGCAGTTCGTACACACGCCAGATGGACGTCGTGGCATGAATGCCCACCGGTTCCGGGCAAGTACAAATGGCATGGACCTCCTGCTGCACCAAAGCCTGCCCCAACGCCGTAGCATCCCCATAGACCACCCACTCCACCTGGATATGCTGTTGCCCCAACACCTGCCGCAGTTCCGCCAGCCACAGGTGCAACTCTTCGCCCCGCCGTTCCAGGTCAGCCGTCAACACCCCCAAACGCACCACCAGGGACGACCGCACCGCCACCGCATAGAGAATCACCGCCAACAGCGTCCCCACCAGCGCTTCCGTCAAGGCCACATCCGCCGCCCCCAACAGGGCATAGACCAACGCCGCCACCGCCCCCAAAATCCCCCGCAACACCAAGGCCCGGTAGGGATTGGTCTGCACCACCACCAAACCCGCCGTCAGCGGCATTAACGCCGTCAATACCAGAATTTCCGGAGTCATGGAGATTCCCGCGGCCGATCCGAAGTCGAAGCCACCCCCGCGCCATGGGCACAGTAGGCCAACACATAGCCCAACACCGTATTCCACATCACCAGAGACACAATCGCCAGCAACAGCAGCGGCCATTCCCGCGGGCGACGGCACAGCAACCCCACCATCAACGCCATCGACCCCAGGGTATCCGCCACCGCCAGATAGTGCAACTTGAATAAAATTGAACGGCGGGTCAGCAGCACCGGCGTCCCCCACCACCAAAGAATTAACCCAATTCCCAAACAAACCCCGCTGACCAGTTCCACCCCTTACCTCCCCACCTGCGCCATGCGCCGCAGTAAATGCGCCAACAACATAAACCCCGCATTCCCCACCGCCAAGGTAATCACCCCCACCACCCCCATCATCCAGTCATCCCGCAACACCGCCACCAGCAACATGATCAACGAAGACTTCGTGGCGACACTCGAAAGCGCCAACATAGTTTCCCAAATATCCCCCCGCCGCATCATCGGGTAAATCGGGAGCAAAAACGCCCCGATCATCCCCCACAAAACCAGCGTCAACATCGGGAATCCGGCCCTCCTGGCGGGAGCAAATGGTGCACCACATAGCCCTCCGGTTCTTGGTAGAGCACAATGGTTTTCGGCGTAAAGGTAATCAAAAACGTATCCCAAAAAATCAGCCCCGGCGTCCGGTTGGGTGCTACCGCCTGCACCCGAATTTCCTCCCGCGTGTGGGGGGTGCGCATCATTGCCACCGCTTCCCCGTAGGCTTGGGGAATAGCCCGCAGCACCCGCCCGACCACCTGTGCCCATTCCGCCCAATTGCGCCGCACCCGCATCCCCCCCGGCAACAGCACCGCCACCCCCAGCCCCACCAGCAGATTCACCGGCGTCAGATTGGCCGTCAGCAACAACCACAAAGTCAAACGCAAAAGAATCGTCCCTACCACGACCACACCAACCAAAACAACACCACCAAACCGACACTCATCATGCCCAACAAATGTTCTAGCCGCTCCAGCCCCAAGGGCAAACGCACCCCCACCCGCCGTACTGCTCCCCAATATAACCCCCAACCGCAGGCAATGATGACCAAAGATTTCCAGACACTTTCCCAGGTAAACGCCTCGTCATACACCCCGTTGGCCACCGCCAAGCCCCCCAGCAACACCCCCATCGCCGCCCAAAACCCCGCGGTCAAGGGCACAGCCAGCGGTTTCCACGGCAGCAAAAACGCCCCCGCATAAATCGTCGCCGTCCCCACCGCCGCCCCCGTCATCCCCCACACCTGCCAGGGCAAAAGATGTTGCATCGTCAGCACCTTCGCCCCAAACCCCGCCAACAAGGGAAACCCAGCCATGGAACAACAGGCCAAGGTCCAAGGAATCCCCAAAGCGCGCGGCATCCCCTCCTGCTGCAACACCGCCAACCGACGGCTGGGCAACTGCCCTGCCAGGAGAAACAAGGCCGCCTTGACCAACCCATGCGCCAGGGCATAAAACCCCCCCACCTCCGGCGCCGCCAAAATAAACCCCACCTGCGACGTCGTGCTCCAGGCCAACACCCGTTTTGTATCCTGGGCAAACATCCCATACAGCACCCCCAGCACCGCCGTCCCCACCCCCACCAACCGCACCACCGGCTCCACCTGCGGCACCAGCAACGCACAGCGAATCAACGGCAACAGCGGCGCTTTGACCACCACCCCCGACAGCAGAGCCGACACCGGTGCCTCCGCCTCCCCGTGCGTCATCGGCAACCACAACCCCAGCGGAAACACCCCCCCCTTGACCAACAACCCCAGCAACAGCAACGCCATCGCCTCCGGGGGCGCCTCCCCCAACCCGACAAAATCAAACGAATGGTGGGATTCATACACCAACACCGCCCCCACCAAATAAAACAACATCGCCACATTACTCACCAACAAATACCGCAACCCCACCCAAATCACCCGTTCACCGCGGGGATAGACCACCAATAAAAAAGCGGCAATACTCAACACCTCCAACGCCACATACAAACTGAGCCAATCCGTACTTGCCAAAGCCACATTCACACTGCCATGCACCATCAACACCTGGGCGAAAAAAAAGGGAGATTTCTCACTCTCCCACAGGGCAAAAATCACCGCCAACGTCACCAGCGCATTAGTAATGATGAAAAAACTGGTCAGGCCATCCAAAAACAAACTCACCCCAAAATGGTCCAGCAACCGCAAACGCACCGGTTCTGCCTGCCCTGCCAACACCAAGCCATAGCCCAAGGAACCAACCCCCCCCAACAACGCCAAAAGCCGGGTCAACCGGGGCAACAAATAAATCAAAAATCCCCAGCAAAAGGCGCTGGCAATCCAAACAATCGTGAGATGCGCCATCAGGAATTCTTTAACTCAATATCACGAGCCTCCAAGGTGGGATGGGTGCGGGACAATTTCATCACCCCCACCAACATTAATGCCTGAATGGATAAGCCGATCACAATCGCCGTCAAAATCACCGCCTGGGGCACTGGGTCTGCATAATCCACCCGCCGTTCCGGCAGAAAAATCGGCGTGAACACCCCTTTACGCGCCGCCGCTAACACATAGTAAGCAATCACCCCGGTGCTCATCACATCCATCGCCATAATTTTCATCATCAAATTCTGTTTCCACACCGTTCCCAAAAACCCCAAGAGAATCGTAGCGAAAACCGCCGCCTCCAAAAACATAATTCCCACCCCCTTTAAGTGCGTGCAGGTTGGGAACTCGACCCCACCTGCACCGGCAGATTCAGCTCCACCAACGCCTTAGCCAAGGCCAACCGTCGGTCGCTCACCAAATGGTCCAACGGCAGCCGATCCAACACTCCAAACCGCTGCAACCGATTGCGCGTCGCCCCTGCCGCGCCCACAATATACACCACCCGCCCCTGCTCTAGCGCTTCCAAAACCATATTTTCAATCGCCAAACAGGCCGTAACCCCCAACATAGGCACATCCGTTAAATCCAAAATAATCGCACCCACATTGCCCATTGCCGCATGTTCCCGCGCAATTGCCTTGGCCACCCCAAAAATCATCGGCCCACTCAGATAAAACAGCAACACCTGACCATTTGCCTGATTGAGCAATTCCTTTTCCTCAGGACTTAGGTGAATGGCATCATCCGCATCTGTAATCGTTTTCACCTCTTTAGATTGCAGCGCCGACAACCGCTCAATCGTCAAGATATTGGCAATAAACACCCCCACAAACACCGCCACAATCAAATCCACAAAAACCGTCAGCGCCAACACCCCATACATAATCAGCGCCGCCCGGAGAGAAACCACATGGGCACGCTTGAGAAAACTCCAATCCAAAATATCAATCCCCACCTTAATCGCAATCCCCGCCAGTACCGCCATCGGGATCGGTTGCATCAAGGGAGCCGCCCCCAAAACGACAACCAACAAAACCAACGCCCTGGTAATCCCCGACAGAGCCGTTTTGGCTCCTGTTTGGATATTGACCACCGTGCCCATCGTAGCCCCGGCCCCCGGCAACCCCCCACACAACCCGGACACCAAATTGCCAATGCCCTGCCCAATCAACTCCTTATTGGAGTCGTGTTCTGTGCGGGTTAAACTATCAGCGATCACCGCCGTCAACAACGTATCAACACATCCTAAAATGGCCAACATAAACGCTTCGGCCAGAATGGTCGTGAGTTGCGGCGGCGTAAAGGTAGGCATTCTCAAGCTGGGTAAACCCACCGGGATTTGCCCAATAACCCGGATGGAATCATCACGGAAAAAAAACATCGCCACCAGTGTACCTACCACCAACGCCAAAAGTTGGGGCGGGCAAAAGCGCTTCCACTGGGAAGGCATCAGAAAAATAATGGCCAAAGCCAGACTACCCAAAAACAGTTCATTCGGGTTAATTTTACTGAACAGTTCTGGCAAGGCTTGTAGGGTTCCCAGTACGCCCCCTTTCGGGGTTGGCTGCCCCAAAAACGGTGCAATTTGTAGAACAATTAAAATCACCCCAATTCCCGACATAAAGCCCGAAATCACACTGTAGGGCATAAGGGTAATATATTTTCCGAGCTTAAAGACCCCAAAAAGGATTTGAAAAATGCCTGCGAGCATCACCACCGTAAAGGCCATCGCCAAACCATTTTCCGGGTCAGCCGCCGTCAAACTCGCCACGATGGTCGTCATCACCACCGTCATCGGGCCGGTCGGTTCGGAAATGAGCGTGGGGGTTCCCCCAAACAGAGCGGCAAAAAATCCCACACAGACGGCGCCGTATAACCCAGCCACCGGGTTGTTGACCGCCGCCACCCCAAACGTCAGCGCCAGCGGAATCGAAACAATCGCTGTCGTAATACCACCGAACAGATCGGCGCGCAAGTTATCCAAACGAATGAGATTGGTGATAGGCATGGACCAGGGCACAATCGCAAAGTCGGTACATGATGCTACTTTATATAACAAAATGCACAAAATCCAATCAAACTTCCTTATCAACACTTTCATTAGCACCGAGTTATTGCGAACTACCCCAAGCCTACTGATAATTACCAACCCGGATGATAGACCGGTAAGTACAAAAACTCGTCGCAACTCATCCGCCGAGCCGTTAGCATCCCTCCCGTGACGATACCTCTATAACTGAGTTTGAATCCCCCAGGAATAAATGCTTACCAAAACTCAGTAAAAATACCCAGCCGTCCGCGAGACAGTCTTTTGTTTTATCCATGGCCAACATTTGGCAAAACTACCGGTATAGCTAAGCATACAAAGGTTGACATGACATAGGCCGCTGGGCGTAGCCCCACAATGGCGTAGCCATGAATCTTAAGGCGACAACCTTAACCTACCTAGCTATAAAATTTGAACCGCTATAGTCAAGCAGGGTAAGGTCGTCATATTATAGGATAGATGCTGGGGAGGAAAGCGATGGCAAGACCATACAGTTACGATTTGCGTCAAAAAGCAGTCGAAGCAGTCTTAAAGGGGGCAAAACTAGTTGAGGTTAGCAAGTTATTTGGTATGAGCATTAGAACCGTACAAAGATGGTTAAAAATGTGGTCAGAAACTGGTGATTATCGCCCGAAACAGAACGATCAAAAAGGTCATAGTGCTAAGATTACTGATTTGGAGGGATTTCGCCAATTTGTCGAAGCAAACCCAGGGTTGACGCAAAAAGAAATGGGAGCCATTCTTGGTGTCAGTCATACAACCATTGGTCAAGCCCTTAAAAAAATCAACTTTACCCGTAAAAAAAACATACTCTTATGAAGAACAAAACGAAGAAGAGCGACAACAATTTATCAAGATGATGAAAGAGGAAAAGGACGAAAATTTAGTCTATATTGACCAGTCTGGGATGGATAATCGAGATGTTTATGAATATGGTTGGGGGCGAAAAGGACAAAGAATATACGGTCAACGACCTGGCAAAAAGAGAGAGAGAATCAGCATGATGAGTGGTTATCATTTAGGGCAATTGGTTGCACCATTTACTGGGATTGGCAGTTGTAATTTGCAAGTATTGATTGCCTGGTTAACAGAGATGTTGTTGCCCACTATTGGAGCAGGGAAGAAAATTGTTTTAGATAATGCCAGTTTTCCTCGTTGCCAACTCGTTCGGAAGGTTGTGGCAGCCGCTGGGTGTGAATTGATATATCTACCGAAATACTCTCCCGATTTAAATCCGATTGAGCATCCATGGCATAGAATCAAGCAAAGAGTTAGAAAAACCATGACATCCACAACCCAAAACCTTCATGACCTCATCGATTCAGTCATCTGCTCTATATGTCAACCTTTGCCTGCTTAGCTATATTGGAGATATTGAGATTCTTGTAAATGATTCTTTTTATAGTCATTTCAAACAAGTTTGCGACATTCGCCTTTACCTGCAAACCCTGTCCTGGAAGGGGATACAGTGATGACCAGTGCCTCAAAGTGTTGCATTTTCCTGTGAAACGACTATATAAATGATTTTTTAATCATTCTTTCCCTATTTTGTCCTAACGATAGCTACCCCATCCCTGCTCACCTCAGCACGGGGCTTTTGAAGCTTTTGATTTTGCCACAGCACCAAGACGGCAATTCCTAAGAGAAAATAACCAAATCCCTTTTGCAAATGTTTGGGGTGGATGTATTGTGCCAAGTAGGCCCCTGCCACCGTACCCAGGCCTGCAAAAAAGGTGAAATTCACCGTTAAATGCCAATCCAAATCCACCCGCCCCAGATAGCCTGCCAGGCCTGCCAGGGAATTGGCCGTGATGATGAGCAAGGAAGTGCCAATCGCTTTGGACATAGGCACCTGCGCCAGCAGAACCAAGGCCGGGACAATGGCAAACCCACCCCCGACCCCCACCAGCCCGGTCAGTGCCCCCACCAGTACCCCCTCCGTCGGCAACCACAGCCAACAGTAGCGGCACAAAGGCGGCACATAAGGACCTTCCACACGGGAACTGCGGCCAATCATCAACCCCGCCGCCACCAACATCGCCCCCGCAAACACCGTCATCTGCACCGTACTGGTCACCCAGGGCAGAGCCGCCAACCGCGCCCCCAGGTACGCCCCGGCCATCGTCGCCAGGCCAAAGAGCGCCCCCGCTTGCCAGGCCACCTGCCCCCGCCGGATGTGGGGCAGCGCCCCGACCAAGCTCACCGTGCCCACCATTACCAAAGTCATGGGAATTGCCGTCGGCGGCTCAATCCCCATCACATACACCAGCACGGGCAAGGCCAGCACCGACCCCCCACCGCCGAGTAGCCCCAAACTCAGGCCAATCAGCACCGCCAGGGCATAGCCCACCGCTATTGCCATGACTGCCCCGCCCGGCGATTGTAGGGCAACCGCGCCAACAACATCCCCAAAGCACAGGTGTTGGTCACCCCGGCAAACACCAGACCCGCCCCCACAAACCCACTCAGGAGCAAAAACCAAGGCGAAACCGTCGCCCCCAACACCGTTCCCAGCAACACCAACGAACCCGCCACGATCTGCACCTGCCGCACCAGACTGATGGGCGCTTTGGGGTCACGCACAACCGGATAACCCGCCCGTTTCCACGCAAGGATGCCCCCCTCCAGATAGCCAACCTCCGACCAACCCGCCGCCAGCAACTGTTGCGCCGCCCGCTGCGAACGCGGCCCCGATTGGCAATACACAACCACCTGTTGCCCTGGGGATAAACCCGCCTCCTGCAACCGAGCCAAAGGCCGGGAAATCGCCCCCGGAATCCGTTCCCCCGCATACTCCACCGGTTCCCGCACATCCACCAGGACGACTTCCCCGCTATCTAACCGCTCCCGGAGCATCGCTGCATCCCAGACTTGCACGCCCACTTGGGTTTGCACCGTTTCCATGTTGGTATCCTCCCGGTCAATGTAAGGTCAATGTCATGTCAATCGAATTTTTGGTTTTGGGCTGCCTAAGCAACCGCCACTTGTCCGCACCGCTCATTGGCAGGCACCGCCTCCATCATTTTTTGCGGGTCAGGCAACTTCAATTCCCGCATAAAGGCAATGAATTCCGCGCGGGATTTTCCTGCCAAACGGGGATTCCAGCGTTTTTCCTCCCCAATGGTTGACACCGTATGCCCCCGGTAATCGTGCCCCGGATACACCCAGACCGTATCCTCAAGGGTGAATAACCTTTGGGTAATGGAATCGTACAGCGCCCCCGCATCCCCGCTTTGGAAATCCGTCCGGCCACAGCCCCGAATGAACAGGGAATCGCCGGTCAACAAATGGGTGTGATTGACCAGGTAGGCCAAATGGCTGGCCGTATGCCCCGGCGTGGCAATCGCCTGAATCGGAATGGCGCCCACCTGCACCACCTCCCCATCCCGGAGGAACCGGTCCGCACAGGTTACCGGCGCACCCGCCGGGACGATGCCCAAACACCCCGTCAATTCCCGCAATTTCCCCGTCCCCGTGATGTGATCTGCGTGGACATGGGTATCCAAGGCATAGCGCAGGGTCAACCCCAACTCCCGCAACAACTGCACATCCCGCGCCACCTGCTCCAACACCGGGTCGATGAGCGCCGCCTCCCGCGTGTGCGGGTCAGCCACCAAATAGGTGTACGTCCACGTCTCCCGGTCAAACAACTGCCGAAACCACATGCTGCACCTCCTACATCCCCAACTCTAACTTTAATGATAGCATGAATATATCACTATTTAGTAATCAAATGAAGAGAGTTATAATAAAGGGGTAGTCAGGCAGGGAGGGTGGAGGAATCAAGCGGTCTATGGCGAGGATGAGCAAGGCGGTACTGCACCAGGTCGCGGAGTATTTCAAGGTGCTGTCGGAAGTGAGTCGCTTGCAGGTGTTGTGCAGTCTCAGGGACGGCGCAAAGAATGTCACGCAGATTATGGCCGAGACGGGGTTAGGGCAAGCGAATGTGTCCAAGCATTTGAAAATTCTCACCCAGGCGGGAATGGTCAGGCGGCAGCCCCAGGGCGTCCAGGTCTATTACGAAATCAGTGACCCGATGATTCTACCCATGTGTGAATTGGTTTGTCAGGGCTTACAAAACCGTTTACAAGTTCAACTCCAAGAATTTCAACCCACCCCTTGATGAGGATGAGCAGTGCCGAAATTCCTGATGGCCAACCCGTTGGCACCGGTGGCTTCGTCCTGCACTTCCTAGAAAGAAAGCGAGCCATTACAAGTGCACTGGAACACCTCTACCGGACATCTCCGAGAATAACTGCTTTCCGGGAATAGGCTATTCTATCCAACTAGAGCACGAGCACTCCCAGTCGGCATCGAATAAGACCGTCAATGGTCATCATTATCCGGTCGTCCTTGTCGGGACTTAAATATCTTTAATAAGTGAATGAAATGCTCAACAAAAATCCGCCGGCAACCTAATTCGTTGTTCTGCAATTGTGCACCATAGTTCATTCTTTATTCCTTGGCTTTTTCTGAGGAGTGCTCATGGATTGCCCGCCTTGATATGCCTTATCCCCTGGCAACCTACTGTATGTGTTAATTAAAATGTTGACGCGCTGATAGATTTCAGCACCTGACCAATGAGATACAAAGAGCCACAGATGATAGGGATGTAAGGGGGTGTGATAGCCGCCAACGCATGACCTGGATCGGTAGCAGTCTGGCTGGGTATCCCCGGACAAATACGCTGGGCTAAGTCCTGAAGATAAGCAGTTTCATGGTAACGATGACCAGGAACAGGCACAAAACTCACCCGGTCTCCGGGACGCAATAAGTGGTGCAAAATTCCGCTTGCATCTTTGGTTTGTAATAAACCAATAATCCAATGCACTGGCTGGAAATTTTGTGCATCGACATAGTGACGTAACACCTGAGCTGCCTGAGGATTGTGCGCTCCGTCTAATAATACCTTTTTCCCTTGCCAATTCACCCATTGCAAACGCCCTGGCCACCGAGTTTGTGCCATTCCCTTCTGAACTTGCGATACGGGCAAATTCCATCCTTTTTGCCGCAGTTGATGAATCACTTCTAGGGCAATTTGCGCGTTGATTAATTGATGCGCCCCCGCCAAGGGTATGAAATAATCATCTCCCTGAAAATGCAACACTCCCTCTGATTGGATCACAGGTGGTGTGATAGCAATAAGGGGGCAGTTAAGCGCGAGAGCTTGAGCATCAATGACTTCTGCTGCCGCTGGGGGCACCGGCCCGCGCACCAAAGGACAATTGGGTTTGAGAATACCTGCTTTTTCCCGGGCAATATCCCTAAGCTCATTTCCCAACCGTTCCTGATGATCCAAACCAATAGATGTGATTACCGTAACCAGCGGCTGCATCACCACATTTGTTGCATCTAAACGTCCCCCCAAACCCACTTCTACCACCGCAATATCAACATTCTTTTCCGCAAAATAAATCCACATCAAAGCCGTAATTGCCTCAAATTCCGTGATGGGGATTTGGTAGATTTCAACGGTAGTTTTGATCCGCTCCAAAATGCGCCACCAATCAACTAATTCGATCGGTTGATGATCAATCTGAATCCGCTCTTGATAGGTGATTAAATGGGGAGAAATGTAGAGGCCGGTGCGATAGCCACACGCAGTCAAAATGCTGGCCAAGTAAGCGCAAACTGACCCTTTTCCATTCGTTCCTGTAACGTGAATGGTCGGGACATGGTTTTGGGGGTTACCCAGGTGAGCGAGAAGCTGACGAATCCGCTCTAAACCCAACGTAATGCCAAAGCGTTGCAACCCCTGAAAAAAGGCCTGAAGTTCTATGTTTGGTTCCATCATCAACGGGGTAGTAACTGATAGTAATCTTGGATGGTTTTGGGGGGAGACATTCCTGAGCGCAAGGCACGAATTGCTGCAACCGTCGCCCGCGCCCCTGCCAAAGTGGTGACCAAAGGAATTTTGTAGGCTAGAGCAGTGCGCCGAATCAACTGGCCATCCGCATAGGCATCCTCACCAGAGGGAGTGTTTAATATCAGTTGAATTTGGTCGTTTTTAATCCAATCAATGACATGGGGACGGCCCTCATGGAGCTTGAACACCCTTTCTACCTGCAGACCATGTTCCATCAATACCTTGCGGGTTCCTTGGGTGGCGACAATTTCAAAACCCAACTCAATCAATTCTTGAATGATGGGTACTGCCATTTCTTTGTCGCGGTCGTTAAACGAGGCAAACACCCGCCCTGCGAGCGGAAGATTCTGACCCGCAGCAATTTGCGCTTTGGCAAACGCTTGTCCAAAGTCAGCAGCAATCCCCATAACTTCCCCTGTCGAGCGCATTTCTGGTCCTAAAATCGTATCGGTACCAGGGAATTTTTCAAAGGGTAAAACCACCTCTTTGACCGAGTAGTAACTGGGGATAACTTCGCGGGTAATCCCCAATTCTGCTAGACGTTCTCCTGCCATCACCCGAGCAGCTAGTTTGGCTAGGGGAATTCCAGTTGCTTTGGCAATAAAAGGCACAGTACGGGAGGCTCTGGGATTGGCCTCCAAAATGTACACCTGTTCCCCTTGAATGGCAAATTGCACATTCATTAACCCCACAACTTCCAAACGGTCAGCAAGAGCCTTGGTCCAGGTGCGAATCTGTGTCAAAACTTTTTCCGGCAAAGAGTAGGTGGGTAAGACACAAGCAGAATCTCCCGAATGCACCCCTGCCTGTTCAATGTGCTCTAAAATCCCACCAATGATCAGCGCACCTGTTTGATCCCGCAGGGCATCCACATCCACTTCAATAGCATTTTCCAGAAATTTATCCACCAAAACGGGATGGTCTGGCTCCACCTGCACGGCTGTTTTGATATAGCGCTCTAAATCCGCCTCAGAATAAACAATTTCCATCGCCCGTCCCCCCAAAACATAGCTGGGACGTACCACCACCGGATAACCAATGCTGCGGGCAATGGCAAGGGCTTCCTGCTCATCCCGAGCAATACCATTGGGAGGTTGCTGAATATGCAATTCCCGTAAGATGTGCTCGAATTTTTCCCGGTCTTCGGCAATATCAATCGAAATGGGCGATGTCCCCCAAATCCGACTGGGAATATCCGGGTGTTCATTGAGGATATGATAGAGAGGAAGGGCTAATTTCAAAGGCGTTTGCCCCCCGAATTGGACAATAACGCCGCTGGGTTTTTCGGCTTCTAAAATGTTGAGAACATCCTCCAAAGTCAGGGGTTCAAAATACAAACGGTCGCTGGTGTCGTAGTCGGTGGAAACAGTCTCAGGGTTGGAATTGACCATGATGGTTTCATAGCCCCGTTCTTTCAGGGCAAAAGCCGCATGGCAACAGCAATAATCAAATTCAATGCCCTGACCAATGCGGTTGGGACCTCCCCCCAAAATCATGACCTTGGGCTTATCCGTAGGACGGATTTCGGTTTCCTGTTCATAGGTTGAGTAATGGTAAGGGGTATCGGCAGCAAATTCTGCCGCACAGGTATCCACTGTTTTGTAAACCGGCAGGACCCCAATGCGCTGCCGGTGTGCCCGAATTTCTGCTTCCGTTTTGCGGGTGGCAAAGGCAATTTGCCGGTCACTAAATCCCTTGCGTTTGATTTCCCACCAATCCTCCACGGTGATTTGTTCAAAAGGGGTAATTTTCATATAGCGTTCGACCCGCAGTAAGTCGGCCAATTGGTGCAAAAACCAGGGGTCAATGCCGGTAAGTTCGTATAATTCGTCAATCGTTAGTCCCAAAAGCAGGGCATGGCGTACATGAAAAATTCGGTCGGGATTGGGGGTGCGTAAATTCGCCCGCACTTGCTCTAATGTTGGCAAAACTTCCGCCTGGTCACACCCCCAACCAGCACGCCCTGTTTCTAAAGAGCGAATCGCTTTTTGCAACGACTCTTGAAAGGTACGCCCAATGGCCATTGCCTCCCCTACCGATTTCATTTGTGTTGTGAGATGGGGGGCGGCGCCGGGAAATTTTTCAAAGGTGAAACGGGGAATTTTTGTGACCACGTAATCAATAGCAGGTTCAAAACAGGCAGGGGTTTTGCGGGTAATGTCATTGGTCAACTCCGGCAAAGTATAACCGACGGCTAGTTTGGCGGCAAATTTGGCAATCGGAAAGCCTGTAGCTTTGGACGCTAAGGCAGAACTGCGAGAAACCCTGGGATTCATCTCAATAACGATCACGTCACCGTTGGTCGGGTTAACGGCAAATTGAATGTTGGAACCACCCGTTTCCACCCCGATTTCCCGGATGATCCGAATGGCATAATCCCGCAGCCGTTGGTATTCTTTATCGGTTAGGGTTTGTGCTGGCGCAACGGTAATCGAATCGCCGGTATGCACCCCCATCGGGTCGAGATTTTCAATCGAACAAATGATCACCACATTATCCGCCAAATCCCGCATGACTTCGAGTTCAAATTCTTTCCAGCCCAGCAGGGATTGCTCAATCAAAATCTGCGACACCGGACTGGCTTCCAAGCCCGCACGGGCAATTTGTTCAAATTCCTCCTGGTTGTAGGCAATGCCGCCGCCTGTTCCCCCCAAGGTAAAAGCCGGTCGGATGATCAGCGGATAAGAACCGATCTGTTGCGCCACCTGCTGCGCCTCATCCCAGCTTTCGGCCAACCCCGAAGGACAGACGCCGATGCCAATCTTCTGCATGGCCTCTTTGAACAAGCGCCGGTCTTCTGCCTTTTCGATGGCACTCAGTTTGGCCCCGATCAATTCCACCCCGTACTGCTCCAAAACCCCCGTTTTCGCCAGCCGTACCGCCAGATTCAAAGCAGTTTGTCCCCCCATCGTCGGCAATAGCGCCTGGGGCCGCTCCTGGGCAATGATCTGCGTCAGGGTTTCTACCGTCAACGGTTCGATATAGGTGCGGTCGGCTAGCTCCGGGTCGGTCATGATGGTCGCCGGGTTGGAATTGACCAGCACCACCTGATACCCCTCTTCGCGCAGGGCTTTGCAGGCTTGGGTTCCCGAATAATCAAACTCGCAGGCTTGACCGATGACAATTGGCCCAGAACCAATCAGCAAAATTTTTTCAATATCGTGACGGCGGGGCATGGGCACTCCCAAACAAACAACCTGGCATCAGGGTACACGATTTGGGGCACGGTAAACGTTACAGGGACCACTTCCCACCCCAAAACGCACCTGTTCTGGCATGTCCCGCCGCCACCTAGGGGGATAACCGGTGCCCACAGGCCGGACAAAAACGGTAATCCAGTGCCACCGGCGCCTGACAGACTGGACAAGCCGTGCGGTTACGAGGAACTTCCGGCAACCCCAACATCTGGTCGTTGCTCCGCCCCGGTTTGATCATGGGATAACAATTTTCCGCCGGGTTGACATGCACATCCATCAACACCGGCCCCGGATGCGCCAAGAGTTCCTCCAAGGCAGGTTGCAATTCCTCCCGGCGCTGCACCAACATCCCCTTGACCCCGTAGGCCGCCGCCAACTGCACAAAATCCGGCATCCCCGCCCGCATCGCCGAATGGGAATACCGCTCCTGGTAAAACGCTTCTTGCCACTGGCGCACCATCCCCTGCCAAAAGTTATTAATAATTACCGTCTTCACCGGCAGGTCGTACTGCACTAACGTGCCCAACTCCTGAATGTTCATCTGAATACTGGCATCCCCGCTAATGCAGATCACCTGCGCCTGGGGCAACGCCACCTGCACCCCCATCGCCGCCGGTAAGCCAAACCCCATCGTGCCCAAACCCGCACTGGAAATCCATTGCCGCGGGCCATTGCGTAAAAACTGCGCCGCCCACATCTGATGCTGCCCCACATCCGTCGTCACGTAGGCATCCGGCGCCAATTCCCCCAGCAGACAAATCACCTCCTGGGGCGAAAGCATCTCCCCGTCCCTGGGCACCACCAAGGGATAGTCCCGCCGCCACGCCGCAATCTGCGCCAACCATGGCCGCGTCCGTTCTGGGTCGATTTGACCCGTGCTCTGCAAATGCTGAATCCAATCCACCAATACCTGCCGCACATCCCCGACAATCGGCACCTCCGGCACCCGGTTTTTCCCCACCTCCGCCGGGTCCACATCCACATGAATCACCCGCGCATGGGGAGCAAACTCCGCCAGCTTGCCCGTCACCCGGTCGTCAAACCGCGCCCCCAACGCCACCAACACATCACACTGACTGACGGCAAAGTTGGCGTAAGCAGTCCCGTGCATCCCCAACATCCCCACCGACAGCGGATGCCGCTCATCAAACGCCCCTTTCCCCATCAACGTCGTCGTGACCGGGATTTGCAACATCTCCGCCAACTGCTGAATCTCCCGGTGCGCCCCGGCGGTAATCGCCCCCCCACCCACGTAAAGTAAAGGCCGTTGCGCCGACAACAACAACCGCGTCGCCTGGGCAATCTGCCGGGGATTCCCTTTCACCGTTGGCCGATAGCCCGGCAATTTCACCTCCCCCGGCGCCACCGGCACATAATCAAAACTTTCTTCCCCCACATCCTTGGGAATGTCCAGCAACACCGGCCCCGGTCGCCCCGTACTGGCAATGTAAAACGCCTCCGCCACAATCCGGGCCATATCCTTCGGGTCACGCACCACATAGGAATGCTTCACAATCGGCAGCGTAATCCCAAAAATATCCGTCTCCTGAAACGCATCACTGCCGATCGCCGAACGGCGCACCTGCCCCGTGATGACCACCATCGGGATCGAATCCATGTGGGCGGTGGCAATCGCCGTCACCAGATTGGTGGCCCCTGGCCCCGACGTGCCAAAACAGACCCCCACCCGCCCCGTTGCCCGCGCATAGCCATCCGCTGCATGACCAGCCGCCTGCTCGTGACGCACCAAAATATGCTGCATCTTGCCCTGGGCTTCCCAACGGTATAGCTCGTCATAGACAGGCAAAATCGCCCCCCCAGGATACCCAAAAATATGGCGCACCCCATGCCGATACAGGCTGTCAATCAGGGCATAGGCTCCCGTACAGCGCCGGGGTGTCGCATCCGAGTCAGGCGCCGCAGAGGTAACAGTGGTCGGGGTTGAGGTGGAAAACAAGGGCGTAATCGTCGCGAAAGTAACAAAATCCTTGTTAATCCCCTAGTGTAATCACCTCCGTTGGCCTTGTC
>Ga0197142_1002062_pt1 | contig 17865 bp, 11 predicted proteins | sample GBS60_MetaG_FD_148614 | JGI IMG/M metagenome (GOLD analysis project Ga0197142, IMG submission 148614) | Sediment microbial communities from Great Boiling Springs, Gerlach, Nevada, United States - GBS 60_MetaG | ecosystem: Environmental > Aquatic > Thermal springs > Hot (42-90C) > Sediment...
CCGGAAGTGGCGAAGCCATCTCTCCTGAATTGGGGAGATGGCTTCGTTTCACATCCGAGATGGCGCGTTCTGAAACCGACACTATACGGTCTGGCGCTCCAGGTATTGCCGGCGATAGTATTCCTTGAACTCACCCGACTTGATTGGACGCCACCAGTCCTGATGTTCAACATACCAGCGCACGGTTTTCTCGATTGCCTGAGCGAACGTGTGACGCGACTGCCATCCCAGCGCCTTGATTTTGTCCGTGCGCACGGAGTAGCGTCGGTCGTGCCCCGGTCGATCAGCGACCGGCTGGATCAGCGAGTAGGGTTTGCCCAGCAGATCGAGGATCGCCTTCGCCATCACGATATTTTCCGTCTCCACGCCTGAGCCGATGTTGTACGCTTCGCCGATAACGCCACGGTGCAGCACAACATCGATCCCCTCGCAGTGATCCATCACGTATTGATAGTCGCGCATCTGTCGCCCGTCGCCGTACAGCGGCAGAGGAATATCGTCGATGGCATTGGTGATGAAGAGTGGCACGGCTTTTTCCGGATACTGATACGGACCGATATTGTTCGTGCCGCGGGTGATCAGCACCGGCAACCCATAGGTGATATAGTACGCATACACCAGATGCTCGCCGCCTGCCTTCGATGCAGCGTAGGGCGAACGTGGCTTGAGTGGATCGTCCTCCGAAGATGAATGACCCGGTTCGATATGTCCGTAGACTTCATCGGTGCTGACAAACAGGGCGCGCTCGAGTTTCATTTCTTTCACCGCCTCGAGCAACACGTATGTCCCATACACATCGGTGCGAATAAAAGCGTCGGGATCCATGATTGAACGATCCACATGCGTCTCAGCAGCAAAGTTGACCAGCGTATCAACACCGTGCGCACGGATGACTTCCCGCACCCCTGCCGGATCGCAGATATCGCCCCGCACAAACGCGAAGCGCGGATCACCCTGAAACCGCGCCAGATTTTCCAATCGCCCGGCATACGTCAATTTATCGTAGACGACGATCCGATAGTCCGGGTATTTCGTCAGCATCAGTTCAACAAAGTTGCTGCCAATGAATCCGGCGCCGCCGGTGACCAGAATAGTGCGCATACCGTACTCCTGAAGCATGTGTTTTGTCTGCTGAAGTCTACCATAGCGGCGGCATGTGTCAAAAGGATGAAGTTCAACCTTCAACCTTCAACCTTCAACCTTCAACCTTCAACCCTCAACCTTCAACCTTCAACCTTCAACATTGGCTATAGTTACCGCATCACCAGAGGCAATGTCACCCGATGGATCGTCATATTCGAGTCGACGCGCGCGGTCAGTTCGCGCACAGGTCCTTCATTGCCAGCCGCATCAATTGCCTGATAGCGTACCCGGAAGACCCCATCAGATGGCAGGTCGATGCGCACCATCGATCCGACGGCAGTCTGCCACGTCGATCCGTTCAGGCTCCAGCGGATCGCGGCGACGCCGCTGCCGCTCCGGTCATCGGCGGCAAGCATCAATGCTGCCGGAGATATGAACGTTCCGCCCAGACGCGGCGTATTACTCAATCCGTCGGGTATCTGCTGGAATGTGCCAGAACCCGGCAACCGCACATCGTACCCTGACACCGCCATGCCGCGCAGTTCAAAGAAAACGACTGAGATCGCATGGAAGCCGGCGTCCAGGGAGATGGTTCCCGTTGCTTCGGTGCGATCATGCAGACCGCTATTCGTAACAACGGTTCGTCCATCCACCAGCAACCATGAACCGTCATCGCTGATCGTGCGGAAGGTGTATTCGCCGCTGACCGGTGCATAAAAAACGCGCGTTTGCGCAATGACGAAGCGATCATGCAGCCCAATCGGTCCGCCATCGCCCCAATCGAGCAGTTCACCGTGCCAGACAAAACTGCCGACTTCCACCCCGGACAGCAGCGCCTGCGCTTCGCCAGCACGCGCCAGAAGGCTGTCGGGCACAGCGTCGAGCCGGTACACCCATGCGGTGGGACGCAACCATTCGTCGAAGGTCGCTGCATCGGGGGGAGTACGCTCGTCGGTGACCGTGATCGTCGTTGTGGCGACATCCTGCGCCAGGTAGCGCACATATTCGTGTACCATACCCACTCGCAGCGGGTATGCTCCCGGCGTATGGAAGCGCACATATCCCGTGATCGTTTGCTCTTCGCCCGGCGCCAGGTCGCCATTCAAGCCCCAGCGCCACGGGTAATCCGACGTTGGACCGGCGCATCCGCTGCCATATAGCGCGCTCCAACCCGGCATGCCAAGCGCAATGCGAATCCTGCCCGCTTCTTTTGGAAACGTTGGAAATGCACCGGTCGGACTACCGGCAAAACATTCGTGTTGTTCATAGACATATGCGTTTGCCGGATCGTTCATGCCGCCGCCAGCAGTCAGATCAACGCGCGGCTCCTGACCGGAGAGGAAGGTCGATCCGGTATTGCGCACTGTCACATCAACGCGGAGCAATTCACCAGCGGCAAGCGTCTCCCGCGCGAACCGCACTGCCACAATCTGCGCCGAAGCCTGGGAATGTTCAGGAACCCATTTCACCGCATCGAACATGACGATCCGCCTGGCAGAGAACGGCTCGCCGGTCAGATCGTCGAGTTCGACCGCGCCGCTGCTGCCGGCGTCGAAGGTGTAGACGCCAAGATCAACCCACCCTTCGACACTTTCCTGGCTGATTGGAACCGTAACACTGCCGCTGGCGCTGTGTATCACATACCTGGCGCGACTGGTCAGCGGTCCGAGTCCACAATCGCGCGGGATATGCGCAAGAACGCGATACGTGCCGCGGTAGGGCAGGTTGGGGCGCCAGACGCCGCGGTTGGCGCTTTCCGCCGGGTTATTCGTCGCAAAGGTGTACAGTGCATGACCACCTGCGCCACAGGCTGCGCTGTACCAGTTGGCGGCGCTCCGGCTGAAACTGCTCTCCCGTTCATCGATGACCAGGTCGCCGTTGTCATATGTTCCATCACTGCCGCGCATCAGTGCCAGCGCGCGGTTCCGCAGGTCGGGAAGGATTGCCATGGTTGCATCGCCTGGACATGTGGTATGACCCGGCGTGACCTGACGGTGACCGGCGATGTTGGGAACGATGGCCCCTGGATTGAACGGCAGACACTTGCTCGACCGGGAGCATCCGTAGTAGTACGAACGACCAAGCGGGTCGATATCCTTCTGCGCTGCTTTCCAGGCGATCAGGCGCACCAGCGACTCCTGCGCGGCAGGGGTTGGCGCAACGCCGGAGAATGTCCCGATCAACGCGATGCCCATCGACCCGTAGTTGGCGGTGTCGTGAAATCCGACAGCGTCGTCGCCGCCGGCTCGTCCTTCGTAGATGACGCCGTTGGGATCGATCAAATAGTTGTATCCGATATCCCCCCACTGGCGCGTGATCGCGTGGTACGACCAGATGGCGCGCACACGCGCCGCCCAGTTCGGCTGCCCTGGCGAAAGCGTGTTTCCGTCCGCGGTGTGGTGGACGATGATGTGGTTAACCGGATAGTACGCCGGGCGCGCGCGACTCCCCTGACCATCTGGCGAACCCCATGCCGTGCGGGATACGACCGGCGGCTTGCCTGGACCTGTGCTCTGGGGCAGTGCAAATGCTGTCGCCGGAGGCGTAGCCGGACCCGTCAGTGCATCGACGGTGTGCGCCTCAATCGCGCCGGGGATCGGCATGGCGCCATCCGGCGCAGGCGACATGAGCACACGTACCTGCCAGAAGCGCATCAACGATCCGACATCGATAATGTCGCTCCATACCACATCCGGACCATCTTCAGGACGGCGCAGATCATCGCTGCTGACCAGTTCCGCCCATTCGGTCCAGCCAACCCCATCACCCGATGTGCGCACGAAGAGGGTCAGCGTTGCGCCGGGTGGAACCTGCGCGTCGTAGCGGATCACGAGATGGCTGAAGGGGCGCGTTGTCTGAACCGGCGCCATCAGGTACGATCCTGCTTCGTCGATCATCGCCAGTGCCGTATCGCCACCAGATACAGCGACGGTTCGTTCAGGCAGCAGATCTCCCGTCTCCCCCTGAGCGTCTGATGAGCGAAACGGCAGCACCAGAGAAAGCACGACGAGCAGCATCACAGCGATGGTTGTGAGACGTAGTGGTGCAATAATCAGGACGCGCATACGAATCGCTCCTTCTCCAGCAGTATTCTCCGCAGTTCTATCGTAGACCAGGAGGCTATGACAATACTGATGCGCGCCTGATACACGTCTGACAATCGCCTGGACAGGTTGCGGGCGAAGAGCAATTCATGGCTTCCTGATGCAATGAAAAGACATACCGGTCTGTAATCGAACTGTAAAGCATCTCATCCGGCATACGGTCAGTAACTTTTTCTTTACCGATACGGTAGCACTGGCAGGGTGGCTGACCATGACTCTGATTATTCTCGCAATTGCCTGGATGATTGGCGTGTTTCTCGCCGATGCGTTGCACCTGCCGCTCTGGCATCTCATCGCTGGCAGCGTGGGATGTGGCGTTGCGGCAATCGTTCTACGGCAGCGCGCCCTGATCCGTATGGTGTTCCTTGTGCTGTGTGTGGCGACTGCGGGTGGCGCCCGCCTGGCAGCGGCGGAGATTCCAATCCTTCCCCACAGCATTCGCCTGCTGAACGACGGCGCTGAGGTTCAGATCCGCGGGCGTATTATCGAAGACCCGCGTCGTCTTGCCGATGGGCAACGGGTCATATTCGCCGCCGAGAGCGTTCGCAGCGGCGGTACGTGGAAGCCAGCCGAAGGTCTGGCGCTGGTGACCCTGCCGCGTTACCCGGAGCGCTTTTATGGGGACAGACTGGAGTTGACCGGAGTGCTCACAACCCCGCGTGCGGCGGCGCGTCCAGGCGACTTCGATTATCGGGTCTATCTGGCGCGACGCGGCATTTTTTCACTCATGAAGCCGGAACGGTCGCGCCTGATTGCTGTGAATCAGGGGAACCCGGTCATGGCGACGTTGCTCGGATTCCGCGACCGGGCGCGTCAGACGCTTCTGCGTGAACTTCCTGAACCACAGGCGGCGCTGGCGGTTGGCATTCTACTGGGGCTGCAATCGTCGATCCCTGATGATGTGCTGGATTATTTCAGCGCTACCGGCACATCGCACATTCTGGTGATCTCCGGCTGGAACATCACGATTATCAGTGCGGCGCTGTACAGCCTTGCGGATGGGATGAAACTGGCGCGGCGCAGGGCGTTCTGGATGGTGCTGATCACGATCTGGGTGTATACCCTGTTCGTCGGCGCCACGCCGACTGTCATTCGTGCGGCGGTGATGGGCAGCATTGTCGTGCTGGGACAGCGCCTCGAACGCCCGGCGCATGCGTGGACGACCCTTTTTGCTGCGTGTTGGGCGATGACCTTGTGGAATCCGCAGACGCTGTGGGATATGGGGTTTCAACTGAGCGCACTGGCAACCGCATCGCTGTTTGCGTATGGCAAAGGGACTGAGGCGTTGCTTATGCGGACGCCGTTGCGCGCCGGATGGCTCGATTGGGCGCGGGAGGCGTTGACGGCAACGCTGGCGGCGCAGATTCTGGCGTTGCCGCTTATTCTCTATGCCTTTGGCAATCTTTCGCTGATCGCCCCTATTGCAAATGTGGTCATGCTGCCGATGGTACCGTCGGCGATGCTCTTCGGGGCGCTGGCGCTGGTCGGCGGGATGATCTGGCTACCGCTGGGACAATTGCTGGCGCTGCCCGCCTATCTGTTCCTCGCCTGGCTGACGGAAGGCGCGCGTCTGTTCGGGCAGTTGCCCTGGGCTGCGGTGCAACTGCCGCCCTTCCCGCTCTGGTTGCTGCTGGCGTACTATACGATTGTCATCGGAGCGTGGTTGTGGAATGCCACGGTGGAAGATGTGAGCCACCCGCCACTTACCGTCCTGCCGGAAAGAACGGAAAGAGGCGGTGCAGATTCTCCGGCGTGAGCCGCCCGCCATACTCGCACCCCTCGAACGCCTCGGCGTAGATCACAGCGCGTCCACGTCCGGCGCCGTACAGTTCGATCAGCAGATCACGGAAGCGATCCGCGTCCTGGCGCATACGCCCATCGAGGCGACGACGCAGCCACGCAAGGCGTTCAGCATCGCCTTCGGGAACCTCGTGCAGGATGCCCTGATTGTAGGGCAGCCATTCGTACATCTGCGACGTATGCGCGTGCAGCATGGCAAACTTCAGGTCGATCACCTCGTCGATGGCAACGACCACATCGGCAGTGAAGGGATACGGTTTCTGGAATGTGTCGCTCACATAGACGATCACCGGGTTCGCTTCAAGGTGCGGCGTATCGGCGCAGACGTTCGGAACCGTTACCATGTAGGCGGCATCCTGGATCAACTGCGCCGTATAACGATGATCGGGATGGTAGTCATTGGGACGTGGCGACATCATCAGATCCGGCTTGAATTGACGGATCAGGCGGATGATCTGACGGCGATTCTCCAGGGTCGGCAACAGTTCGCCGTCGTGGTTATCGAGCGTGATATAGCGCGCGCCGATGACCTTTCCGGCAGCCTCGGCTTCCGCGCGACGGCGGCGTGCAAGGTACGCTCCGGCTTCGGTCTGATGCCCGGCATCGCCGTTGGTGACCGACACACAGAGCACCTCGTGCCCCTGACGCGCATAGAGCGCCGCCGTGCCTCCGGCAGTGAAATCCACATCGTCGGGATGCGCGCCGAAGATCAGGATTCTCAATCGTTCGTCCGCCATTGTGAAACTCCTTATGGTATCGACACGTCGATGCGGTATGCGGCTGGTTCAGTTGTACCAGGAGTGGCGCCGCTGACGATCAGGATCGCGCGCTGACCTTCGGTTATCTGCATCTCAGCGCGCCCCTGGCTATCGACAGCGGGGGCAACGACCTGCACACGGTCGCCATCAAACACGATCAGGCGCAGGATCCAGCGCTGCGGCAGGATTCCAGAGGTGCGCACGAACCCTTCCGCCTGCCACCCGCCATCATCGGTTTCTGCGCCATCGGCAAAACCAATCTCCGGAATCTGGATATCGTCGATTAACAGACCGGGACCGTTGATCGCCGCGTCTGAGATGACCCAGAAGCGCACCAGCACCTCCTGCCCGGCAAACAGCGTCAGATCCATGCGCTCCTCGATCCAGCGCCCGCGCACGCTGCCGAGCGCGACTTCCGGCGCCCCGCTGATACCGGTGAAACCGTGCCCCAGATTATGCCCCTGAGGATCATCGGTGCTGGTTGTGATACCGGGAAGCGTCTGCCAGCGCACGCCGCCATCGGTTGAAACCGTCACGAAAGCGTAGTCGTAGTGACGCTCTAATTCGTGCCAGAGACGAAAGCGCAGCGTCGCCTGCGCTACGCGGCGCAGGTCGAAACGCCGCGTCAGGGTCGAAACACTCTCGTCGCCGCGGTTGCTCCACCACGCGAAGCGTCCTTCAACCGGCAGTGCGCCGACGAGCGACACTGTATCCGCGCCATCGAAACGGATCGTCAGCGGACCTTCGAGCGGACCAAAGTAATCCACGCCGAACTGACGCACATCGGCGGCGGTTGTTCCTGCCGACAGCGGCGCAGTCGCGGCGCGCACAGGCAAACCGCGGTACGCATAGCGCCCATCGCCGACCGATGGATCGTTCAACACATTTGCCACTGCCCAATCGGCAAACAGATGCTCGAAACGCACCACATCCGGACGACGACGGGCAGCGAGATCGGCGAGCGCCTGCGGGTTGTTACCCGCGTCGGCGTCAATCCAGTCGGCAGGGCGACTTTCGCCAGCATACTGTTCGTACACGTAGCGCATGAAGAGTTGCGCTGCGCCGTAGTGCCGCGACACGCCACTCCCTGAGAACCAGGTTGTCAACTGTGTATCGGGATTGCGCAAATACGCAAGTGCAGCGCCGTTGTCACCCAGACCGTTGAGGTCTTCGGCGAGTGTTGAGAGACCTTCATTGAACCAGGCAGGGCTGCGCGGCTGACGATGCCAGTGGATCATATGCTGAAATTCGTGCGCCAGTGTTGCGTTGTACGTCTCGCTGCCGGGTGGAAATGCAACTGCATCGATCACGAACATATCGCGCTCGTTGCTGAAGCGATTCACCGCGCGCGAAACGCCGTCGGCGGAGGAAAAATAGCCGCCAGCGCCGCGAATGCGCGTATTCAAAACGGTCAGGCGCACATCGCCATCAATACCGGGGACTCGTTCCGCGCCGAAGAGGAAACGATTACGCGGGTAGATCCGCTCCTCGAAGACCTTTGCCGACCGTTCGATGTCGTACTGCGGAATATCGAGCGTTGTATCGACATACATCAACACCACCGGACCGGCATAGCGCAACTGTGCGGTAACGGTGTAGTTGACGCCGTTCGAGACATCCGCCACCCAGAATGTCTCCACTGCGCCGGGCTGCACGTCGAGCGGCTCTCTCCACCCCGCGTCTGGTGCATCGATGCCGTTGAATGCAACCGCCAGCGCGTGCTGGTCGCGCGGAGCGGGTTGATGTGCAGCAATTGCGGCAATCTCGTCGATAGGCGCAGCAACCGCAACCGGCGAAGGAATGGGGGTGGCAGAAAGAAGCGCAGGAGTCGCAGATGGCGCTACCGTCGGCAGCGTGCTGAGCGGTGTTGGTGAGGGTGCAATCGGCGGCTTCTCTGAGGGAGCTGTGCATGCTGACAGGATCGCAACGATGGCGCATGTTGCGAGAACGCAGAGGAACGTTGATCGCGGGCGCGCGCGGGGTGAATGCATGGTCCGAGATTCCTGCCCATTGATTCGGGGCTATTATACTGCTGAATGCGTCTGCCGGATCACCGGGTTCGGCAAACGAAAGATCGCGTTGTCGTGTAGGCAGAGACCGCTGATCGATGCAGCAAGGAGTGAGGCGCAGTCGAGGAGGGTTACGATGAAGGTATACACAAAACGTGGGCGCGGCGCATTGTCATCACCGAGCGCCGGTCGCGCCATTGCGATCTGCTCGTATGCACAACACGCCGCGCTTCTGCCAGACTCCAGACGGTGACCTTACAGTATTGCGTGCGGCATTCGGCGCCGCGAGGTGGAACGCTGACTATACGAGCAGCCCGAGCGCCAGCAAGAAGAGCATCAGGGTCATCTGCGTGCAGCGCATCCCATCGACCTGAACAGCACGCCAGAACTCTTCACGACCCAACCACCACCAGACGCGCGACAGATTCTGGCGCAACTCACGACCCCGAAGGGAGACCGGCGCTTCGATGCGCGCCAGACGCAGCAATCGGCGCGTATGGATGGCAATCATTGCGCCCCAGAGAGTGATGACGACAATCTGTACAATCAGCTCCACCATACTGTTCCTCCGAATGTGATAAGTTCTCTGCTGACTGGACGGGATCTCATGTGTCGCCTGACGTGGTTATGCTGCTTCGGGCAGCAGATTCATGCATAGCGTCGAGTGCGAGGTGCGTTTGTCCGGGTGGCGTCGCTGGCGAAGCCCGGTCGATGAAGATTCTTTGTGAAACCGGGAGCACCTGCGCTGCTGCAGAGTGTATTATACCGACTCGTTCGCTCCCTGTGAAGCCCTTTTTGTGCGTGATTTGTGCGAGGTGCGGTAGAATGTCTATCCGGTGTATCCGAAGCCTTCCGCTTGCCCCGCTTCAAGTATAGCAGGCATCATCGATTGCGATCGTTTCGATTTTGTGGCGAGATGTGTGCGATTTTGTCGCAGCAGGTGTTCGCTGTTCATACGAGACTGTCCAGAGAGCGCCTGCCACATGATTCCGCCTGTTCTGCCTCTCCACATCGATCCTTTCTGCGTCATGCTATAATCCATTGCATACCGTTGGCTTTCGGTCCGCCGTATATGAGGGCGCCATGCCAGAAGAATCACCAATCCTCTTCGATTTCCCGCTCAATCCGGAGTCGGTGCTGATCGATGGACAGGGACAGGAACAGGTCTTGCCGGTTGTACCGTTGATCAATACCGTCCTGTTCCCGCATATGCTGACACCGCTGTTTGTCGGGCGCGAACGTTCGGTTGCCGCCATCGAGGAAGCGATGAGCAGCGACCGCATGATCCTGGCAGTTGCGCAGCGTGAGCCGGATATCGAGGATGTCGGACCCGCCGACCTGTACACCATCGGCGTGGAAGCGGTGATTCAGCGCATTCTGAAGATGCCCGACGGATCGATCTCGATCGTCGTTCAGGGTCAGCGGCGAATGCGTGTGGTCGAATATATCCAGGATCGCCAGGCGCTGCATGCGCACAGCGTCGCCATTTATGAGAACACCGAGAAGACCATTGCGGTCGAAGCCATGATGCGCGCGGTGCTGTCGCTTTTCGAGAAGGTCGTCAAACTGTCGCGCACCCTGCCCGATGACGCCTACATTATGGCGATGAACGTGAGCGAACCGGGCTGGCTGGCGGATCTGATTGCTTCCACGCTGCCGCTCGACGTGCCGCGCCGCCAGGAAATCCTGGAGACGCTCGATGTCGAGGAGCGATTGCGTCGCCTCTCGATCATGCTCTCCCAGGAACTCGATGTGCTCGAACTTGAGAGCCGCATCCACACCCAGGTTCAGAAGGAAGTCGACCGGTCGCAGCGCGAGTTCTTTCTGCGTGAGCAGATGAAAGCCATCCAGCGCGAACTCGGACAGACCGACCCGATCCAGCGCGAGATGGATGAACTGCGTGAGCGGATTCTGGCGGCAGCAATGCCGGAACGCGCCCAGGCAAAAGCGCTCGAAGAGCTGGAGCGCATGGAAATGATGCCGCCAGCATCGCCTGAGTATAGCGTGCTGCGGACTTATCTCGACTGGTTGATCCACGTACCCTGGAGCCAGCAGACAGAAGATGACACCGACCTGGTGCGTGCGGCGGCGACGCTCGAACGGAACCATTACGGGTTGCCGCGCGTGAAGGAGCGTATTCTGGAGTTTATGGCAGCCCGGATGCTTGCCGGTCCGCGCCTCAAGTCGCCGATCATTTGTTTCGTTGGTCCGCCGGGTGTCGGCAAGACATCGCTGGGACGCTCTATCGCCGAAGCGTTGGGACGGCGCTTTGTGCGCATTTCGCTCGGCGGCGTCCACGACGAGGCGGAGATTCGGGGGCACCGTCGCACCTATATCGGTGCGTTGCCGGGGCGGATTATCAAGGCGATGAAAGATGCCGGCACAATCAACCCGGTGTTCATGCTCGATGAGATCGATAAACTGGGCAGCGATTTTCGCGGCGACCCGGCATCGGCGCTGCTCGAAGTCCTCGATCCGGAGCAGAATGTTGCGTTTACCGACCATTACCTCGACCTGCCCTACGACCTGTCGCGGGTGCTGTTCATCACCACCGCCAATCTGCTCGACCCGATACCGCCAGCGCTGCGCGACCGGATGGAGGTCATTCATCTGCCGGGGTACACCGAAGAGGAAAAACTGGAAATCGCACGGCGTTTTCTCGTGCCGCGGCAACTGGAGGCGAATGGTCTCGCCAGCCCGGAGTATGCCGTCCAGAGCGCGGTTGCAGCAGTGCATAACCGGAATGCATCCCCGGAGAACATTCCCGGCGCGGCGCTCCGTTTCAGCGATAGCGCCCTGCGACAGATCATTCGCGGGTATACCTATGAAGCAGGGGTGCGGAATCTTGAACGCGAGATCGGGGCTATCTGCCGGAAAGTAGCGCGACGGGTCGCAGAAGGACGCAGTTACGCGCACATTGTTCAGCCTGCCGCGCTGATGCGTTATCTTGGTCCGCCACGATACCTTTACGGGCTTGCCGAGCAGCAGGACGAGATCGGCGTCGCAACGGGGATGAGCTGGACAGCCAACGGCGGCGATGTGATGGCAGTTGAGGTCTCGTTGATGAAAGGACGCGGCGTATTGTCGCTTACCGGGCAACTTGGCGAAGTCATGCGCGAGTCGGCGCAGGCGGCGCTCTCGTTTGCGCGCGCAAATGCCGAAACGCTGGGCATCAAACCCAAACGCTTCGAGACGACCGACATTCACATCCACGTGCCGGTCGGCGCCGTCCCGAAGGATGGTCCGTCAGCCGGGATCACCATGGCGACGGCGCTGATCTCGGCGTTTACCGGACGACCAGTGCGTCGGGATGTGGCAATGACGGGAGAGATCACGCTGCGTGGACGGGTGCTGCCTGTCGGCGGCGTCAAAGAAAAGGTGCTGGGCGCGCATCGCGCCGGTATTCACACCATTATTCTGCCGCGACGCAATGCTGTCGATCTCGAAGAAGTTCCGGCGCACGTGAAGCGTCGACTGAACTTTGTGTATGTCGATCATATGATGGATGTCATTAAGTGCGCTCTGTGCGAACGCAGCAGCGACAAACGCCCGACTGCGGAAGAAACGACGGTCAACGGAGCGCAACCATAATCACACCAATATCCACGCCATTGTTCCGATCCGACACCTTCAGCCAAACGATTGTCGAACTCTACGGCGAGCGCGGCAGATTATGGCTCTCTGAGTTGCCGATCCTCCTGGATGCCCTGGCAGCATCCTGGGAGCTTGTCGTCCTGCCGCCTTTTCCCAATCTGACGTACCACTATGTTGCTCCGGCGCTCCAGACGAATGGCGAATCGGTTGTTCTGAAAGTGGGCGTCCCCAATCCTGAGTTGCTGACTGAAATCGCAGCGCTGCGTTTCTTCGATGGGCGCGGTGCTGCTCACCTGATCGCCGCCGACGAAAGGCGGGGCGCACTCTTGATTGAGCGGTTGACGCCAGGAACGGCGTTGCACACGCTCGAACCCGACGATCAGACCATCCTGGCGGCTGCGCTGGTGATGCAGCAGATCTGGCGCCCTGCACCTGAACAGCACCCCTTCCCGACAATTGCCGACTGGGGAAAAGGTTTGACGCGCCTGCGACGCACATTCGATGGCGGCAGCGGACCGTTTCCGGCTGCACTGGTCGATGCTGCGGAGTGGTTGTATGCCAAACTCGAACGATCAAGCGCTCCACCGGCAGTTTTGCACGGCGATCTGCATCAGGGCAACATGCTGGCTGCCCGACGCATGCCGTGGCTGGCAATTGATCCGAAGGGGGTTGTTGGTGAACCCGCATACGAAACAGGCGCACTGCTGCGCAACCCGCCACCCTGGCGCACCCTATGCGAACTTGCCTGTATCATGGAACGGCGGGTGCATCTGCTGGCTGAAGCGCTGGGGTTCGAGCGTGAGCGCATCGCGGGATGGGGACTGGCGCAGGCGGTTCTGTCCGCCTGGTGGTCGTATGAAGATCACGGGCACGGTTGGGAGGAAGCGCTCGCGTGCGCCGAAGCGTTATACAGGGTGGTTCTGCGGTAGGAGCGCCCTCAAAGGACATCGTACATCTGGTCATCTTCTGGCTGAGATTCTGGAGTCCTCTATGAACCATTCGCCGCTTGCCGGTACAACTGTGCTCGATCTCTCGCGATTGATTCCCGGTCCGTATGCAACCCTTCTGCTGGCGCACCTTGGCGCGCAGGTCATCAAAGTCGAGCCGCCGGGCATGGGTGATTACCTGCGTCTGCTGCCGCCCCACGGTCCTGACGGTATGAATCCTGTTTTTACCGCCCTGAACCGTGGCAAACGTAGCATGATCATCGATCTCAACCTTGCGGAGGGTCGGCGTATCCTGCGCGAGCTGGCAAAGCGCGCCGATGTGCTGGTGGAAAGTTTCCGTCCAGGCGTTCTGGATCGTTTTGGGGTCGGACTGGACATACTGCGACGCGACAACCCACGTCTGATCACCTGTTCGCTGGCGGGGTATGCCGCCGACACCCCACTGGCAACCGCAGCCGGTCACGACATCACCTATCAGGCAGTGGCGGGTGCGCTCTGTCTGACAGCGGGATCGCCGACGCACCCCACGTTGCCGCTCGCCGATCTCGTCGGCGGTCTCTTCGCTGCGCTTGGCATTGTCGCAGCACTGGCAGCGCGTCAGACGAGCGGTGAAGGGCGACACGTGCCGATCACGCTCGAAGAAAGCATTGGCGCCCTGTTGCTCACCGAGCGCGCCGAAATGGGGATGCCGCTTCGCTTTGGCGATCTACTGCGCGGCGGACGCGCCGGTTATCGCCTGTACTGTTGCAGTGACGGGCGTTATCTGGCGCTTGCTGCACTTGAAGAGAAGTTCTGGAACGCATTCTGTGACGCCGTTGGTCGAGCCGAATGGCGGGCGCGCTTCGCCGAACTGAATCAGGAATCGCTCACTGCGGAAATCGCCGCACTGCTGGTGGAGCGTCCGGCGCATGAATGGGAAACGTTGCTCCGCACCGCCGACGTCCCATGCGCTGTAGCCGCAACGCTGGAAGAAGCGCGCTCCTATGCGCCGCTGCCATTCGCCGCAGGAGGGGTTCCAGTAGATGCACCGGCGCCGCGCCACGGTGAGCATACCGCAGCAATTCTGCGCGAATGGGACATACCATAACACGTTCAGGAGACGCATATGCCAGCAGTTGGACGGAATGATCCCTGCCCATGCGGTAGCGGCAAGAAATACAAACAGTGCTGTCTGCCGCGTGAAGAAGCCGCACGCGCCGAACAGTTACGGCTCCGTCGGGCTGTCGATACGTTGCTGCCGAAGATTATCGATGCCGCACGCGCCACTCCGGAGGTTGTCCCCGATGCGTTGCAACGCTACTGGAACGGCAAGTATGCACCGGAGCAACTCGCCGAACTCGACGACCTGGAGGATCGCGGCGCTGACCGCTTTCTCACCTGGCTCGCATTCGACTACCGCCTCGACGACGGGCAAACCCTGGTCGAGCGACTGGCAGCGGATGACTCAGCGCTCGACCTGAGTGAACCGGAGCGGCAACTGTTGTCCCAATGGGCAGGGGTTGGGCTGCGCGCCTGGGTTGTTGATACCATTCGCAAGGGGCAGGACATCGAGGTGCATGACCTGTTGAGCGAACAGTCGTATGTCATAGCCGACAGCGCGGCATCACGCCGGCTTGCCACAGGGGATGTGGTTGTCGGGCATCTGCTGCCAGCTGGAGCGAAGCGGGTCATCGGCGGCGCTGCGGCGCACCTGACCCCCGACACCGCCGGGAAGTTGCACGAGTTTGCCGAACTGCACCTTGAAGCCTTCCGCCGCGACTGCGCCGATGCCGGTTTCGACGACCTGCTGCGTGCGAAATCCGAGATTTTGAACCATTTTGTGATGGCGCTCCCTGTTGAAGCGCCAGACCCCTCGCTGCTGGAGCAGATCATCCTGCAAACCAGGGTTGCCCTGCATCTTGCCGGAGAGTCGATCGGGGTGGTGGGGCGAAAGGGGGATGATGGACAGGGTTGAATGAGGAACTGACCGAACAACGCAGATATGTCACGCAATTCAAACGACAAGAAGAGCGCATGATACTGAAAGCGAGCAGACGGTTTTACAGCGAAAGGTCGATCTTCACCTTTCAACTTCCCGCGCTCCGGCTGACGCTCCTCTGGTTGCTGTCATTGCCCGCATTATGGTACAGCCTCATTGCAGCGCCACAGGTATTCATCGAAACAGGTCGGTGGGGGGATCATACTGTGTTGCGCGGTGTGCACGGAAGAGAAGAAAATGCCTTTGAAAACTACCGCTGGACCCAGGCAGTCACCACAATCACGCTCCCTAATATCCACACCCGTTACCGGATACTGCAAATCCGCGCCCATGGATGGCGACCGGAGGGCGTTCCGAATCCAAACGTGCGGATGACGATCGCAGACCGGATGTGGGGTGCGTTCCGCACCACGCCCAACCTGCGAACGTATGCAGTTCTGCTGCCACCTGAAATGGCGGGGTTGACCCTCAATATCACCCTGCACAGCGATACCTATACGCCGCCTGCAGATAGTCGTCGTCTGGGAATCGCAATCGATTGGATTGCATTGCGTGCACTCAGCAGTGTAGAAGGGCTGGCGTGGGGACAATTCACCGGTCAGGCGCTCCTGCTCGGGCTGACACTCGCACTGATCGCCCGCCTGATGCTGCCAGAGCCTGTTACGCTGATGTGCGGCATTCTCGCATCGGTTGCGCTGGTGGGACTGAATATGACCGAACTGCTCTGGGTCAGCCTGGGGTTGATCTCCTGGATGGTTGTCGTTGCTGCCCTCCTGATTGCGACCTGGATCATCGCGCCCCGCCTGACGCGCCTGCTGGAGCGGATTCCGGATGCTGGCAACTCAAGTCGGGAACTGTTCAGACCCTGGCTCAGCAACGCCCAGGCGCGCATTGCATGGGCGCTGCTCACGGCTGCTCTGCTCGTGAGATTGCTGGGGGCGATCCATCCGCTCTTCGACGCGCGCGATCTCCATGTCCACACGCGCTGGTTGCGCACTGTTGCAAGCGGATCCCTCTACCTGTACTCAACCCCTGCCGAATTCCAGAACCGGCAAACGTTCAATCCGCCTGCCGCCTATATCGTTCTGCTGCCGCTGCATCTGGTGCTCGGAGACATACGTCTAACGGTGCAGTTCGGCGTTGCGCTGCTGGATGCGCTGATCGCCCTGCTGCTGCTACTGATAGCGCGCGAATTCGGGTTGACGGCGCGCGCCGGGCTGCTGGCGATGGCGCTGTACGTCGCGCTGCCGATTTCAATGACCATGATGTGGTGGGGCTTTGCCGCCAATGCGATCGCCCAGGTGTGGTGGGTGTTGCTCCTCTGGCTCCTGCTTCGTCTGACCCGTGATCCCACCAGGTCGCATCTGGCGCTGTTGACGCTCGTCACTGTGTTGTGCCTGACAACCCACATAGGCGCACTGGTAACGCTGGCAGCACTGCTGGGATTGGTCGTCCTGTTCGGAAGGCGAGCGCTCCCTCATCGCGAATGGAACGCCATGGTCAGCGGACTGGTCCTTGCAGTCATTTTCACTGTGCCGGTCTATTTTACTGCGGCTGCCGCGCCGCTGGCTGATGCTCCTCGCAGTCCGACAACACTCGACCCGCTCGCGTCTTTCAGCGAGGGACTGGTGTTATGGCCAGAGCGGATCGAACTGGTGGCACGCGCTTTCACCCTCGGTTTTCTGCCCCCGGTTCTGGCGCTTGCGGTTGCAGGGTTGCCGCTGCTGCTCGCCTCACAGCAACGACATCCCCTGCAGCGTACTGTTGTGATTTCAATGCTGCTTGTATGTGTCGTCTTCTTCTTCTCGTATGTCTTTCTCCAGTTATTGACCCGCTACATCTACTTTGCCACACCGCTTATCTGTCTGGCGGCTGGCGCGACGCTGACGCGGCTGACAATGCGTGCTGGCGGGCGCTGGGTAACCGGCAGTCTCTTGCTGTTCGTCGCCTGGAGCGGGGTCGTGCTCTGGTTCTGCGGCGTGCTCATGCGGGTCAAGCCGTCGCTGGTTCCGCTAACCCAGTAACAGGTCTGTCGGATCAAGCCATCGCTGGCGCCACTGACCTCGTAAGCGGATCAAGCGGTCGCTGGCGCCGCTTTCCAGAACTCGATCAGCGCGCTGCACTGTTTTGCGTACCAGGTCTGCCGGATCAAGCGGTCGCTGGCGCTACTGACCTCGTATGCGGATCAAGCCGTCGCTGGCGCCACTGACCTCGTAAGCGGATCAAGCGGTCGCTGGCGCCGCTGACCCGGTGACAGGTCTGTCGGATCAAGCGGTCGCTGGCGCTGCTTTCCAGAACTCGATCAGCGCGCTACACTGTTTTGCGTACCAGTCTGTCGGATCAAGCGGTCGCTGGCACCGCTGACCCGGTGACAGGTCTGTCGGATCAAGCGGTCGCTGGCGCCGCTTTCCAGAACTCGATCAGCGCGCTACACTGTTTTGCGTACCAGGTCTGCCGGATCAAGCGGTCGCTGGCGCCACTGACCCCGTAAGTGGATCAAGCCATCGCTGGCGCCACTGACCCGGTGACAGGTCTGTCGGATCAAGCGGTCGCTGGCGCCACTGACCTCGTAAGCGGATCAAGCCGTCGCTG
>Ga0197142_1002063_pt1 | contig 17853 bp, 15 predicted proteins | sample GBS60_MetaG_FD_148614 | JGI IMG/M metagenome (GOLD analysis project Ga0197142, IMG submission 148614) | Sediment microbial communities from Great Boiling Springs, Gerlach, Nevada, United States - GBS 60_MetaG | ecosystem: Environmental > Aquatic > Thermal springs > Hot (42-90C) > Sediment...
CGTGACGGTCAGCACCACGTCGGTGGGCGTGGCGCCCGGCGGCAGCGTGCCATAAAGTTTGAAGCCGACGACCTCAGGAATCAGCATCGGGATGGGCTGACCGAGCATGCAGGCTTCGGCCTCGATGCCGCCCACGCCCCAGCCCAGCACGCCCAGGCTGTTGATCATCGTGGTGTGCGAATCGGTGCCCACCAGCGTGTCCGGATAGGCCCAGGTTTCGCCGTCCCGCTGGGCCGTGAACACCACGCGCGCCAGGTACTCCAGATTCACCTGGTGGATGATCCCGGTCCCGGGCGGCACCACGCGCAGGTTGGAGAAAGCCGACTGGCCCCAGCGCAGGAACGCGTAACGCTCACGATTGCGCTCGTATTCGCGCTGGGTGTTGAGACGGAAGGCGTCCGGCGAGCCGTAGTAGTCCACCTGAACCGAGTGATCAATGACGAGGTCCGCGGGGATGAGCGGATTGGCGCGGCGCGGATCACAGCCCATTTGCTTGAGGGCGTCGCGCATGGCGGCGAAGTCCACCACGCACGGCACCCCGGTGAAATCCTGAAGCAGCACGCGCGCGGGCATGAAGCTGATCTCGGTGGGCTCGGCGCGCCCGCTCCAGTTGGCGAGCTGTTGGATCTGCTCGGCGGTGACCGTGCGCCCATCCTCATGGCGCAGCAAATTTTCCAGCAGGACTTTCAGCGAATAGGGAAGCCGGGCGACATTGGGGAATCCGGCTTTTTCCAGGGCGCGCAGGGAATAAATCCGGAACGAGCGCTCGCCGGCGCGCAACACGGAGGCGGCGCCGAAAGAGTTCTTGTTGGTCATCGTGCGCTATTGTACTCCGGCAGGCGGCCGGGCGCAGGGGTCAGGCCACGACGCGCCGTGCGGCCGCATCCCACCGCAACCTCCGCCCGCGGCGCAGCGATTCCATGGCTATGCACAGCACGATGGTGGCATAATGGCCGGCCTCGACCGGGGCGCTGGGATCCTGCCGGGTGCGGACGGCCTCCAGGAAGTTGCGGATGTGCGCCCGGGTGGCCGCCGCAAAAGCGCCCGGTAACCGCCTGGCCTCCGCCGGCTGCGGATCCAGCGTCTTGGGGTCCTCCGGGAACAGCGCGTAACTCTCGCGACCTACGTCGAAACGCGCTTTGCTGCCGTTGTACTGCACCATCTGATCGTTGGTCAGCGGGTACCGCATCGCCTTGTAGCCGCAAGTAAACACGGCCAGATAGTTTTCCGGATATTCCACGCAGACGCACGTGGTTTCGGGAACCTCCGCGCCCTCGATGTTGGGACGACAGGCCGCGGCAGTTACTGCAACCGGGTAAGTGGAGTTCATGAACCAGTGAATTGCGTCGAAAATGTGGGCGCCCTGGCCGATCATCAAGCCGCCGGAGTAATCCCAGTAGTAATACCAGTTATAAAATCGCACGGGATCCAGAGGCCGCCTGGGCGCAGGACCGAGCCAGCTTTCCCAGTCCAGCTCGCCTTTCAGCTCCGCCCGGCGCAGGGAGGCCTGGTGGTTGTACCACCAGGAGTTGACCAGCCGGACCTCGCCCAGCCGGCCCGAGTCCATGATCCGTTTGGCTTCCAGAAACAGGTCGAAACTGCGCCGCTGGGTGCCCACTTGCAGGATGCGACGCGTGCGCCGCACCGCCTCCACCATGCGGAAGCTCTCTTCGATGGTGTGGGCCATGGGCTTTTCGACATATACGTCCTTGCCTGCCTCCACGGCGTCAATCGCCATGCGGGCGTGCCAGTGATCCGGGGTGGCGATGATGACGATGTCGAGCGATGTGTCTTCCAGCATGCGCCGGTAATCGCGGTACGGCTGCGCCCCGGTGGATGCGACCTTCAGTCCCGCCTCGAGGTTCGGCTGATAGACGTCGCAGACGGCCGCGACTTCCACGCCGATTTCCTTGAATTCGGCGGCCAGCAGGCGACCGCGACCCCCGGCGCCGATCAGGCCGGCGCGGAGTCGCTCGTTGGCGCCGCTGACCCGACTCAACGAAGCCGCTGAAGCGACGAGAAACGTCCTGCGCTGCATAGCGCATCAAGTATATCGAAACTGCCCGGAGGTCCCGGTCCGCTTTACAATAGGCTGGAATGCTTGGCTGGCTGCTTGCGATGTCGCTGGTTGCCCAACCTGCCGCGGTGGTGTTAAAACCGGTGGCCAACATGTACTCCAAGCCCACGCGCGAGGCGGACGTGGTCTCGCAGGCCTTATACGGCACGACGGTGGGCTTGCTGGAGGAGCAGGGCGGCTGGGCGCGCGTGCGCACCCCGGACGACTACACGGGATGGATGCCTATGGAATGGTTGCGCCGCCTTGGCCCGGATGAGTCGCCTTACGCCTCGCGCGGGCCCGTGGCGCAGGTGGAGAGCCTGTTCGCCAATCTCTACCGCGAGCCTGACGTCACCCGGCACGAGCCGCTCATGACGCTGCCCTACGAGGTGCGACTGGAGATCGCGGCCGAGCCCGAACCCGGCGGTCGCTGGCTGCGCGTCAGGCTCGTGGACGGCGGCGAGGCCTGGATCCAGCGCGGCGATCTGCGTTTCGACTTCCGCCCGGCATCGGTGGAGGAACTTCTCGTCTTCGCCCGGCGCTTTCTGGGGTTGCCCTATCTCTGGGGCGGAACCTCCACCTTCGGCTACGATTGCTCCGGTTTCGTGCAGATGCTGTGCCGGCGTCGCGGCGTCGTGATCCCTCGCGATGCCCATCCGCAGTGCCACTGGGACGGAATGCTGCCGGTGGAGCGCGAAAATCTCAGGCCCGGGGATCTGCTCTGTTTCGGAAAATCGCTCGAAAAAATCACTCACATCGGGATGTATCTGGGCAACGGGGAATTTATCAATGCCACGACCTACCAGCAACCCGTCGTGCGCATAGATCGCCTGGACGATTCCCACTGGCAGAACCTGTTCGTGGCGGCACGGAGGCTGAAATGACGCGTCGCGACCTGGGTCGCCTGGCCGCCGCAGCCTTGGCGGCGCCCGCCGCCCGGAATCGTCTGGAGACCGAAATCGTCCGTTTGCAATTGCGGCACACCTGGACGGTGGCGACCTCCACCAGCGATTACCGGGATAACCTGTATGTCCGCTTCACCGCGCAGGGCGTCACCGGAATAGGGGAGGGCGCGCCGCTGGCCCGGTATCGCGAAAATGCTCGCGAAGGCAGGGAAGCGCTGGAAACGCTGCGCGAATTTCTGGAAGCGGCGGATCCGTGGCAGTTCGCCGGGATCATGGAGGAGGTTTTCCGGAGAATCCAGGGCCAGTATGCCGCCAAGTGCGCGCTGGACGTGGCGTTGATGGACTGGGTGGGCAAGAAACTGGGCATCCCGCTCTATCGCTATTTCGGGCTGGACCCGCGCCGCGCCCCGCTCACCACTTACTCGATCGGCATAGATACTCCCGAAGTTACCCGGCAGAAAGTTCGCGAGGCAGCCGATTTTCCCGTACTCAAAATCAAGGTGGGGCTGGATACCGACGAAGTTACTATCCAGGCCGTTCGCAGCGTTACCGACAAGCCCCTCCGCGTGGACGCCAACGAGGGCTGGAAAAGCAAGGAAGAAGCGGTCCGCAAGATCGAGTGGCTGGAAAAGCAGGGCGTGGAGCTGGTCGAGCAGCCGCTGGCCGCGCACATGATCGAAGAAAGCGCCTGGGTGCGGGAGCGGGTCAACATGCCCGTGATTGCAGACGAGGCCTGCCTCCACCCGGAAGACGTTCCCAAAGTGGCCGGCGCGTTCGACGGCGTCAACGTCAAGCTGGCCAAAGCCGGCGGTGTTCTGGCCGCGCGCCGCATGATCGAGATGGCGCGCGCGTTTGGGCTGAAAGTGATGCTGGGCTGCATGATCGAAAGCTCGGTGGCGGTGACGGCGGCGGCGCACCTGTCGCCGCTGGTGGACTGGGCGGATCTGGACGGGAACCTGTTGATCGCCAACGACCCTTATCGCGGGGTGCGCGTGGAGCGTGGCAAGCTCATCCTGCCCGAGGGCCCGGGGCTGGGCCTGAGTCGGGTTTAGCGGTCACGGTTTACCGAGCCGTCAATCGCCGGCGGCCGCGGTGTCCGATCCAGCGGAGTCAACTCGGGAATTTCCTTCGCGCCGGCGGCGCCGAATTCCCGGAAGCGGCGGGCCGCGGCCAGCACGCGGCTTTCCAGGGAAGCCACGGCTTTGTTATAGGCATCCACGGCTGCTTCCAGACCGCGCTGGAGCCGTTCGAAATGCTCGGCCAGCGTGACGAGTCTTTCGTACAACGTGCGGCCCAGCTCGCTGATCTGTCGCGCGCTTTCGGCCAGCCGCGCCTCGCGCCAGCCGTACGCTACGGCGCGCAACAACGCGATCAGGGTCACGGGAGTCGCCACCAGCACGCGCTTCTCGACGCCGAACTGGATCAGCTCCGGGTCCTGCTCGAGAGCGGCGGCGAAGAAAGCCTCGCCGGGAACGAACAGCACGGCGAACTCGGGCGTGGGCGAGAACTGATCCCAGTACTGTTTCTCGGAGAGCCGCTGCACGTGCTGGCGCAGTTGATTGGCGTGCTCGCGCAGCTTTTGGGACCGGGCGGTTTCGTCCGTGGCCTCCAGCGCTTCCAGGTAAGCCTTCAGCGGCGCCTTGGCGTCCACCACGACCTGCCTCTCATTGGGCAGTTTGATGATCATATCCGGCCGCAGCCGTCCACTGTCCCCGCCGCCCGTGGGCTGCTCGAGGAAGTCGCAGTGCTCGACCATGCCCGCCATTTCCACCACCCGCCGCAACTGCATTTCGCCCCAGCGGCCGCGCGCCGCCGGCGTGCGCAGGGCTTGCACCAGCCGGGCAGTCTCCGATTGCAGATTTTGCTGGTCGGCCGAAAGCCGGCGAAGCTGTTCGCCGAGCTGGGCATATTGCAACTGGAGCTGTTGCACCGCTTCGCCCAGCGGCTTGACGATGCTTTCGATGGCCGACTGACGGCCGGCCAGGTCCTTCTCAGCCGCTGCCTGATACTTGCTAAGACTTTCGCGGGCCAGCTCCAGGAACTGCCGGGTGTTGTGCGCCAGCGCGTCTGCCGACAGCCGGCCGAGCGTTTCGCCGAATTGGGCGTATTGCAACTGGAGCTGTTGCACCGCTTCGCCCAGCGGCTTCACGATGCTTTCGATGGCCGACTGACGGCTGGCCAGATCGCTCTCCGCCGACGCCTGATACTTTCCCAGACTCTGGTGGGCCAATTCCAGAAATTGCCGGCTGTTCTGCGCGAGCACGTCCGCCGCCAGCGCCTTGAAGGTCACCGAAAGGCGCTGTTCGGCCTGCTCGGCCGCGGCTGCGCGCTGTTTGGCGGCCTGGTACTGCACCCACAGCCAGCCGGCGGCCAGCCAGCCCAAAATCGCCACAACGGCGAGCAGAATTTCCACGGGAGGCCTCCTCAGTGATGGGCCAACGCGGCCCGGGCTACGATGCGCAGTTTCTCCCAAACCGGCAGCTCGATCCGCTGCCGCAGCACGGCATCGCCGGCTTGCTCGATGCGATCCAACAGGCGCGCATAAATCTCGATCAGCGCCCAAAGCGACGGCCGGCTGGCGGGCTCGATCAGGTCCAGCACCGGGCGACCTTCGGCGTACAGGGCGCGCGCCCGGGCGACCTCGAAACGCAGCAGCTCCGTAAAGGCTGCGGGCGGCGGATCGCGCCGCAGGTGGGATTCCTCCAGGCCGAAGCGCTCCAGGTCTTCCCGGGGCAGGTAGAGGCGGCCGCGATCGAGGTCCTCGCGGATATCGCGCAGGATGTTAGTGAGCTGGAAGGCCACGCCGCACTTTTCCGCCATGACCAGCGCCTCGCGCTTCCGGAAGCCGAGAATGTGCACGATGGTCAAGCCGACGACGGAGGCCACCTGATAGCAGTAGCGATAGAGCTCCCCGAAGGTCTGGAAGCGTCGCGGCGCCAGATCGGAGCTGACGCCTTCCAGCAACTCGAAAAAGTATTCCGGCGGGATGCGGTAACGCTGCACCGTGTCGTGGAAAGCGGGCCAGAGGGGGCACGGGCCGTAGCGGCCGGCCAGCGCGGCCTGGAGTTCATGGCGCCACTCGGCCAGTGCGCGGAAGGCCGCCTCCCTGGAGGAAGGCTCGTCGCTGAGGTCGTCGCAGCGGCGCATGAAGGCGTAAATGGCGCAGAGGGCGTCGCGCTGCGGTTTGGGGAGCAACAAGAACGAGGTGTAGAAATTACGCGCCCGCCGGCGAGCGACCTCGCGACAGTAGCGGTAGGATTGGCTCAGCCCCGTCATGCCGCCCGTCGCAAGGCGCGCCGCGCCACGGTGGATACCAGCAGCCGGAGGCGATCCGCGCGGTTGATCACCGGGCGCGTGTGCAGGACGTCGTAGTCCAGTTGTTCGATGCGCTCGAGCACGCGCAGCCCGCCGCGCGTGAACAGCTCGATATCCACGGCCAATCGGCGGTCCACCCGGTCGGCCAGCGGCCGGCCTTGGTGAAAAAAGTCGCGCGCCAGCCCGACGGCCTCGCGCATCAGGCTGCGAAAGGCCGGGGTGCAGCGCCGCGCCTGCAAATCCTCCAGCGAGTAGCCGTGGCGCTCGATGGCTTCCAGAGGCAGGTATACGCGGTCCTTCTTCAGATCCAAGGAAACATCTTGCCAGAAGTTGGCCAGTTGCAGGGCGGTGCAGGTGGCGTCGGAAAGCTGCTGGCGCTCGGGATCGCGGTAGCCGCACAAATGCAGAACGAGCCGCCCGACCGGATTGGCCGAGTAACGGCAGTAGCCCAGCAGATCCTCGTAGCTTTGATAGCGGCGCACGGTCTGGTCCTGGACGAAGGCTTGCAACAAATCCGCTAAAGGTTGTTTCGGCAGATCGTGACGTTCGACCGTCCGCCGCAGGGCTACGAAGACGGGGTGGCTCGCCTCGCCCCGGTACATGGCCTCCAGTTGCTCTCCCCACCAGCCGAGCAATCGGAGGCTCTCCGCCGGATCCCCGATCTCATCGCCCAGATCGTCCGCCCAGCGACAATAGGCGTACAGGTTGTAAAAATCCTGGCGCAGCCGCCGCGGCAGCAGCAGAGTGGCGACGTGGAAGTTCTCATAGTGATGGCGCGCCAGCCAGCGGGTATAGGCCTCGGCCTCCTCCGGCGTGTAGGTCCGCCGGAGAGCTTCGGGCGCAGCCAGGAACTGGCGCGGCGCAAGGAACACCGGGGATCCCTGTCAGGGAATGATAGCCGTCTTCAGGTGGCCGTTGTGGCTCATCAAATGGCGCATCACGGCCAGCAGGTTGGTCAGCGGCTCCTCGCGATTGACGAAGTCGGAAGCGCGGACGACGCCCTGGCTGATCAGATCCAGGGCGCGGCGGACGTGAGCCGGGGTGTGATGGAAGCTGGCTTTGCACGTGATTTCGGAATAATGAAGCAGCGAGGTGTCCAGCGTGACGTGGGTTCCGCTGGGGCATCCGCCGAAAAAGTTCACCACGCCGCCGCGGCGGACCATCTGCACCGCCAGCTCCCAGGTTTCGGGCTTGCCCACCGCCTCGATGGCGACATCAGCGCCGCGTCCGCCCGTCAACTCGCGAACCACGCGCGCCGGATCGGCCACGCCCGTGGCCGAGATCACCTCGTGGGCGCCCAGCGCGGCCGCCCGTTCGAGCTGGCTGCGGCGTCGTCCCACCGCAATGACGCGCGCCCCCAGGTTCCCGGCCAGGCGCACGAACATCAGACCGATCGGTCCCAGGCCGACGATCACTACGTGATCGCCGGCTCGCAAGCCGGTCTCTTCGACGCCGCGCAGCACGCAGGCCAGCGGTTCCACCAGCGCGGCATCGTGGTAGCTGATCTGGGGCGGGATCTCGTAGGTATTGAGCTCGACGATGCGCGCGGGAATGCGGATATACTCGGCGTACGCTCCGTTGTTGAACAGCAGATCTTCGCAGAGATTTTCGACCCCGTGCCGGCAGTAGTAACAGCGAAGGCAAGGGGCGGAATTGGCCGCCACCACCCGCTGGCCCACGCGGAAGCGGGTCACCGCGCCGCCCACGGCGACCACGTCGCCCGCCAGTTCATGACCGAAGACGGCCGGCGGGACGATCATGCGCGCATGATAGCCGCGGCGGAAGACTTTCACATCCGTCCCGCAGGTGAGCGCCACGCGCACTCGCACCAGCAGGTCGCCTTCGTCAACAGTCGGAATCGCCACCGGCTCGATGCGGAGTTCTTCCCTGCCGTACAGGACGGCGGCGAGCATTTCGTTTCCCACGGTGAGCACCTTCTCGGAACCTGGAGCTGCCTGGCCCCAAACCGCCCGCCGAAACAAAAGCACCCTGGCCGCTGCTTTATGCCTGGGGCCGAATGACTATTTTCAACGATTTCTCCGCAGGATGCAACGCAAGCCGGATGCCTTCGCCGATGGCCTCCAGCGGCAGGCGATGGGAGATGAGCTCGTCCACCGGCAGCAGCCCTTCGAACACCAGTCGGGCTGATTCCGGCTGAAGATCAATCGAAGCGCTATAACAGCCGAACACCGTTCGTTCGGCCACGCAGATCTCGGCCCCCGGCAGCACCACTTTCTCTTCCTGCGATGTCTGCGAAAACAGCAGGATGCGGCTGCCCGGGCGGGAGGCGGCCACTGCCTGCTCGACCACGCCCGGCGCCGAGACCGCCACGATCGCCGCGTCCGCTCCTCTTCCCTCGCTGTGCCGCCGCGTCTGTTCGACCACGTCGCCGGCGTAGGGATCCCAGCATTGCGTGGCGCCCAGCATGCACGAAAGCGAGCGCCGGTAGGGCAAGGCGTCGGTCGCCAGCACGGTGGCCCCGCGCAGCCGCGCCAGCATCGTGAACAACAACCCGACGGGACCCTGGCCGAGCACCAGCACCACATCGCCCGGCTCAGGCGCCAGTTGTTCGATCGCTTTGTGGCAGGTGTTGACCGGCTCCACCATCGAGGCCCGCTCGAAGGAGACGCCCTCGGGGATGCGCACCACGCCGCGGGGCACGATCCAGGGCAGCACGCGCACGTACTGGGCGAAGCCGCCACCGGCCGGCTCGAAGCCCGCGGTCACGCCCACGCGCTTGTACACCGGGCACTGGGCGTAGAGTTTCCGGCGGCAGTAAAAACATTCCTGGCATGGAATGTGGTGGAAGACGACGACCCGGTCGCCGGGCACGAAATCTCCTGCTCCCGCGCCTGCCGCGACGACGACCCCTGCGGTTTCATGGCCAAAGATGCGCGGCGGCGGCAGCAGACCGTAAAGGATCTTCTTGAGATCCGTGTGGCAGATGCCGCAGGCCTCCACGCGGACCAGCAGCTCGCCCGGTCCGATCTGGGGCACGGGGACCTCCTGCACTTCGACCCGACCGGGCTCGACGTAAACCGCGGCCCGCATCGTTTTCGGCAAGCGACCTTCAAAATTCACAACCGGCAAGAAACTCTCCCAGGATCTCGGAAGTCCAGCGCAGGCGACGGCGCAGGCGCGCCATCTCGGGCAGCGCCACGTGCGGCCGGCGCGCCGAAGCCAGCAGCAGGCGCGTCACGCGGAAGCGCCCGTCCGGCCCGCGCGATGCGTTGTAGTCCAGATGGAAGCTTTCTCCGGCGCCATCCAGCACCACGCGGACGGCGTAAAAGGGCAGGCCGGCATCGCGCGCCTCCGCCGCCACTCCCGCAGCCTCCATTTCCACCGCCTGACCGTAGTCGCGCAAGGCAGCTTTCTCGGCGGCCGTCTGGACGATGCGGTCCACCGACACCAGAATGCCTCGCCGGTGCGGCCTCGCAGTTGCGGGGGATCGGGCAGGGAACGCCGTCGCTGTGTCGGGGCACGTCACTTGAGTGGCAACGAAGATATCGCCCGGCTGCAAAGCGGGATCCAGCGCGCCGCAGGTCCCGGTGCTGACGATGGCGCGGACGCTCCCGGCTGCGCACGCCTGACGCACCGCACGGGCGGCCGGCTGGGGCCCGGGACCGTCCGCCGCCAACAGCACACGCTGACGGCCGAGCCGGGCGCGAACTGCCAGACGCAAGTTCCAATCTAAAGTCTCCCACGCGCTGCAACGGGACCTCAAACCCTCCAACTCGCGCCAGTCCGCCGCCACCAGCAAAACAGCGTCCTCAGCAGTATCCATGGCTGCGGAACCACTCCACTGCCCGACGCAAAGCGTCGTCAATCGGCCCGGGATCGTAGCCCAGCTCGCGCATCGCCCTGGCGCTGGAGACGAACATTTTCTTGCGCGCCATGCGCACGCCATCCAAAGGGGCGCGCGGCGGTCGCCCGGTGAGCCGCGCCCAGCCGGTGCTCAACAGGGCAGCCGCGTAAGCCGCCGCATAAGGAATGCGCCGGCGGGGCGCCGGCAAACCGCTGACCGCCGAGAGCCTGCCGAAGAACTGCTCGAGCGTCAGATTCTCCGAACCCAGAATGTAACGCTCGCCGTCGCGCCCGCGTTCCAGCGCGAGCAGGTGACCCTCGGCCACGTCGCGCACGTCCACGAAGTTCAGACCTGTGTCAATGAAGGCGGGCATGGCGCGGCGCAGGAAATCCAGGACGATGCGGCCAGTTGGCGTGGGCTTGAAATCGTGATCGCCGATGGGCGCGGTCGGATTGACGATGACCACGGGCAAGCCGGAACGTCCTGCTTCTGTCGCCACCACTTCGGCCAGGAACTTGGAGCGCTTGTAAGGTCCCACCATGTCGCGGAAGCGAACCGGGGTCTCCTCGTCGCCGAGCCCGTTGGCGGGGATTCCGACAACGCCAACGGTCGAAGTGTACACCACGCGTTCGACGCCGCAGGCTCGCGCCGCCTGGAGCACGTTACGGGCGCCCTCGACGTTGGAGCGGAACATTTCGGCAGGATCGGGCGCCCACAGCCGGTAGTCGGCGGCGACGTGGAACACCACGCCGCAGCCGGAGACCGCGCGCTCCACGGAAGCGGGGTCGCGGAGATCGCCAGTCACGGTTTCCAGCTCGAGTTCCCGGACCTGAGAGCCGGGCCGGACCAGAGCGCGGACCCGCCGGCCGCGTTCCAGCAGACAGCGCGCCACGTGCCAGCCGACAAAGCCTGTGGCTCCCGTGACCAGCGCCGGTTTCACCGCTTACTTCAGCGCCCAGCGCAACAGCTTCAGCGCGTCGCCCGGGCGGAAATTGATGCCGAGAGCGGCGGAGGGTTCATAGCCGCAGTGCACCATGCAATGTTCGCAGCGCGGATCGCGGCCGCGGCCATACTGCTCCCAGGGAGTGCGGGTCATCAGCTCTTCGAAGGTGGCGTAGTGGGCGTCGGTGATCAGGTAGCAGGGCGCTTTCCAGCCTTTGATGTTGTACGTCGGGTTACCCCAGGCGGTGCAAGGCAGATCCCGTTTGCCTTGCAGAAACTCGAGGTAGACCGGGGTGGCGTTGAGACGGAAGCGGCGCGCCAGCCGGTCTATGTCGCGGAACTTTTCCTGAACGTCGTCCCGCGTCATAAAAATCTCGCGCTCGTTGACGGCCGAGTATCCGTAAGCCGGCGAGAGCATGTGGCCGTCGAGCCGGAAAGGTTCGAGAAACTCGAACAGGCGTTCGATTTCGGCCATGTCGGTGTCCTTGTAAATGGTGGTATTGGTGGACACCTTGAAACCCGCGGCTTTGGCGGCGCGGATGGCTTCGATGGCCTCGCGGAACACGCCCGGGCGCTCGACGGCGCGATCGTGAAACTCCTCCAGCCCGTCCAGGTGGATGTTGAAGAACAGCCTGCGATCGGGCCGGAACTCGTGCAGGCGCTTGCGCAACAGCAAGCCGTTCGTGCAAAGGTAGATGTGCCGGTTCCGCGCGAGCAGGCCTTCGACGAGCGCGCCGATTTCCGGATAAAGCAGCGGCTCGCCGCCCGCGATGGAGACCACAGGCGCCCCGCACTCATCCGCGGCCCGCAGGCACTGCTCCAGGGAAAGCCTCTGCGTGATGGAATCCTCGTACTCGCGAATGCGGCCGCAGCCGGTGCAGGTCAGGTTGCAGGCGTGCAGCGGCTCCAGCATCAGCACCAGCGGGAATCGCTTGTGGAGCAGGGGATGCCGCGAGCCGTTGGGGGAGGCGGAGGATTGGCCCACGATGCGGAAAGGGTTGTTGTGACCGTTCGGGGCGGCGTCCCGCTGCCACTCCGGTCGCGGGCGGAGCTTGTTGCGAAGGATGTAAGCCGCAAGGCCCGCCGTCAAAGAAACCGGGAATCGCATACTCAATCCTCGGGCGCGGAGGTCAGAAATTCGGCCAGCGCCAGCACGGGAAAAGACTGCCGGTACAGCGTGTAGATGAGGTAGTAGACCTTGGGGAATCCGGCGCCGGTGGCCAGCTCTTCGTGCCAGCTTCCGTCCGTGCGCTGCGTTTCGATCAGGTAACGCACGCCCCGGCGCACGCTTTCCGAACTGCGGTCGCCGGCGGCCAGCAACCCCAGCAACGCCCATGCGGTCTGGGACGCCGTGCTGCGCTCCGGCACGAAGCAGCCGGCCTCGTAGCCGGCGCAGCTCTCGCCCCAGCCCCCATCGGCGTTCTGGATCGAGCGCAACCATTCGGCCGCGCGCAGGATGTGAGCCTCGCGGGCGTCTTCCCCGGCCGCGCGCAGCCCCCGCAACGCCAGAAACGTGCCGTAGATGTAATTGACGCCCCAGCGTCCATACCAGCAGCCTTCCGGCGCCTGGGTCCGGCGCAGATAGTCCACGGCGCGGCGAACCGCCCGGTGGTTACGGTCGAGGCCGCGGCGGCAAAGGGCTTCGAGGACCCGTCCCGTGATGTCCGGGCAGGTCGGATCGAGCATCGCGTTGTGATCCGCAAAGGGGATGTAACTGAGCGGCGTCCAGTTGTTGTCCACGTCGAAGGCGGCCCAGCCGCCGTCGGAGGATTGCATGGCCAGCAGCCAATTGATGGCGCGCCGCTCGGCGGCCTGCTGGCGCGCGGGATCCGACGCTTTGGCGCGCTCCAGCGCCAGCAGGACCATGGCTGTGTCGTCAATGTCGGGGTAGAACTCGTTGGCGAACTCGAAGTACCAGCCGCCGGGTTCGACGTTGGGCCGTTTCACCGCCCAATCGCCCTTGTGTCGCACTTCTTTGGTGAGCAGCCAATCCGCCGCGCGGCGCAGCGCGTCCCGGGCCTCGGGGATTTCGGCGGCTCCGAGCGCGAAACTGGCAATCGCCGTGTCCCAGACCGGCGAAAAGCAAGGCTGGAAGAAGAAACGCTCGCCGTCGTCGGTCAGCAGGTTGTAGAACTGGCGCTCGGCCTCGACGCGATCGGGGTGCTCGCGGGCATAGCCCAGAACGTCCAGGGCCATGATGACGTACATCATGGGCGGGTAGATGGCGCCCAGGCCGTCCGAATACCGGGTGCGCTCGAGGATCCAGCGCTCGGCTTTACGGATGGCCAGCGAACGCAGCGATCGCGAACCGTGGTTTTCCCAGAACTTGAGGAAGCGGTCGGCGGCCAGAAAGAAATTGCGCCAGCTCAACAGTTGCGGATCGCGGGGCCAGGCCGGACTGCGCGTGGGGTGGTAAAGCTCGGCCAGCGTGAAGCCTTCGGGAACCGGACGCTGCGGGTTGGCGGCGTGGACGATGGAAAGGGGGATGACGATGGCCCGCGTCCACGACGACATCTGGTAAATGAAGTTGCCCAGAAGGATCATCTCCGGCGGCACGCTGGGGCACCAGCGGCGCGGGTAAAGATCGAAGAAACTCAGGTTAAGCTTCACGTAACTGTTAGCCGCCTGGATGCCGCCCAGCGAGAGGATGCGCTCTCTCAGGCGAACCATGCGTGGGTCGTCCGTCGGCACCCCCGCGACTTTCAAGGCGAAGTAGGCTTTGACGCTGGCGCTGACGTCGGCCGGCCCGCCCGGGTAGACCGGGAAGCCGCCGTCGGATGACTGGCGGGCGAGGATCGAAGCGACCGCCTTTTCAATGCGGGCGCGCGTGGGAGGATTCCAAACGCCGTTGACCGGCGGATGTTGCCACAGTTCCAAAAGGATGAAGTCGGATTCCAGCGTCGTGTCCCCGCCGTAGAGTTCGGCGTGCCAGTAGCCCGGATCGTGTTGCAGCGAAAGCAGGTATCGGGCGCCGCGCGCGTGCGCCCGGGCAGCAGCATGAGCGAGCGTGTGTGCGAGTGAGGTTGCAGGCTTCATCGTTCCATTGCGGTCAGACGAGAACTCACCTGGATCAGTTGCGGCGGCAAAGTGAAGCGGACGTCCTCATCCTTCAGGTTCACCTCTTCCACATGATCGAAGCCGCGCCGCAACAGGTCACGGACCAACTCCTGCACCAGGTGCTCCGGGGCGGAAGCGCCGGCCGTAACGGCCACGGTATCCACGCCCTCAAACCATTGTGGCTGGAGTTCGGAGGCGTCGTCCACCAGATGCGCGGTGACTCCGGCGTTGCGGGCCACTTCGACCAGGCGTCGCGAGTTGGAACTGTTCTGCGAGCCGACCACCAGCAGGAGCTGGCACAGGGGCGCTACCGCCTTGACCGCGAGCTGGCGATTTTCCGTGGCGTAACAAATGTCCTGCGCGGCCGGGCCCTGGAGTGCGGGAAATCGTTCGCGCAGCCGCTCCACGATATGCCGCGTTTCGTCCAGGCTCAGCGTGGTTTGCGTGATATAGGCGACGCGTTGAGGATCGGGAGGCTCCAGCCGGTCCACTTCCTCGATGCTGGAGACCACGACCGTGCAATGCGGCGCTTCGCCCAGGGTGCCGATGACCTCGTCGTGATCGCGGTGCCCGATGAGCACGATGGTGTAACCGAGCCGGGCAAAGCGGACGGCTTCCAGGTGGACTTTGGTCACCAACGGGCAGGTGGCGTCAATAACCTCCAGATTCCGCTGCCGCGCCTGCTCGCGGACGCTGGGCGCCACGCCGTGGGCGCTGAAAATCACCCGGGCTCCCTCGGGCGCCTCGTCCAGCTCGTCCACGAAGATGGCGCCGGCCCTGCGCAGCTCCTCCACCACGTGACGGTTGTGGACAATCTCCTTGCGGACGTAAATCGGCGGACCGTAGGCCTCCAAGGCCAGCTTGACCACGTCTATGGCGCGCACCACGCCGGCACAGAAGCCACGCGGCCGCAACAACAGAACTTTCTTCATGAACGGCGGCCCCCTGCCCGCTCCGAGTCGCTCGTGAGAAAGCATAATTATAGCAAGCGCCGCCTGGCCGCCGTCCGCGTGTAACCCAAGCGGCGCCGGCTCGCGCCATGACAATCCGGACCATGTTCACGCCTGCTGTGCGTTTTGCCGCCCTGCTGATCGTCGCAGCGACCGCTTCGGCGCAAAAGCCTCTGCGCCCGCCCGACGTGCGTTATGAACCCTCGCCGCCCGAAGTCGTCCGCGCCATGCTGGAGCTCGCGGGCGTCACCCGCCGCGACGTGGTCTACGATCTGGGTTGCGGCGACGGGCGCATCGTGATCGCCGCCGCCAAAGAGTTCGGCGCCCGCGGCGTGGGGATTGACATAGACCCGCAGCGCATTGCCGAATCCGAAGAAAACGCGCGCAAGGCCGGCGTCGCGGCGCGGGTGCGCTTCCGCAACGAGGACTTGTTCGAAGCCGATATCCGCGAAGCAACGGTCGTCACGCTTTACCTTTGGCCGTGGGTCAATCTGAAGTTGCGGCCGAAACTGCTGCGGGAACTCAGGCCGGGTACGCGCGTGGTGTCGCACTCGCACGATATGGGGGACTGGAAACCGGAAAAGGAAGTCGAAGTCAACGGCCACAAGATCTACCTGTGGCGCATCCCGTCGCGCAGCGCGCAACCGCAGCGTTGACGCGTCAGGGCTTCGCCGGCGATGGTTCCGGCGCCTGCGCCGGGGCCGGCTGCTTGTTCACCCACTCGTTGATCCACTCGATGAAGGTCTTGTACCAGAGCAGGCTGTTTTGCGGCTTCAAAATCCAGTGCCCCTCGTCAGGGAAGAGCAAGAGCCGGGACGGAACTTTCTGTAGCTGGAGAGCGGTGAAAAGCTGCAAGCCCTGGCCGTACGGTACGCGGTAATCCAGTTCTCCGTGGATGACGAGAGTTGGCGTGCGGAACTGCTTGACGTAGTAGCTGGGCGAGAACCGCGCATACAGCTCGGGATTTTCCCACGGGGGACCCAGGAACTCCCACAGCGGGAACCACAGTTCCTCGGTCTCGCCGAACATGCTGCGCAGATCGAACACGCCGGCATGGGAGACGAGGGCGCGGAAGCGTTGCGTGTGTCCCAGGATCCAGTTGACCATGTAGCCGCCGTAGGAGCCGCCCGCGGCCGCCATGCGCTCGGGATCTACGTAGGGCAGCGCAGTCACGTAGTCCACCACCGCCATGATGTCGTCGAAGACCTTGCCGCCCCAGTCGGCATTGATCTCGTCAATGAACTTCTGTCCGAAGCCGGTGGAGCCGCGCGGGTTGGGCAACACGACCACATAGCCGGCGCCGGCAAAAACCTGCGGGTTCCAGCGGTAGTGCCAGGTGTTCAGCCAGGCGCTTTGCGGGCCGCCGTGAATGAGGAACAGCACGGGATACTTGCGGTCGGCGCGGAAGCCGTGGGGCTTGACCAGGAAGCTGTGCACGCGGGTCCGGTCGGGCGCTTCCACCCAAAATTCCTCGAATTCGGCCAACTGGTACGCAGAGAGGAAGACGTCGTTGATCCGGGTGAGCGGTTGTGGCGCGCCGCCGGCCGAAGAAACGCGGAACAATTTGGCCGGCTGGACGCCGCTCTGGCCCAGATACACCATGGTCTTGCCGTCCGGTGTGAACTGGACGTCGCCGGCGTAGCCGGGACCGCTGATAATGGTGCGCGCGCCGCCGCCGGTCACCGGAACCATGTGCACCACCTGGCGACCCCGGTCCTCCACGGTATAGAACAGCCGCGTGGAATCGGGCGACCAGGTGAGGCCGGTGACCCAGCGGTCCAGGTTTTCGGTGAGCACGGTGAGCTTGCCCGTAGCGCGCTCCAGCACCGCCAGTCGCCAGCGATCGCTTTCATAGCCGGGCCGCGTCTGCATGCGGAAGGCGAGGTGCTTGCCATCCGGCGAGTAGGCAGGCGAGTTGTCCGCCGCGGGGTTGGAAGTGATGCGGACGCTCTCGCCGCCGGTGATCGGCACGACGTAGAGATCGGAATTGGTGCTGACCGCCGGTTCGGGATCGCTGATCATGGCGAAGCAGACCTCGGCGCCGTCGGGCGAGATGGCGTAGTCATCGGGGCCGCCCAGCGAGAAGGGCGGCACGTGCCGGTCGCCGGGCGTCAGGTCCACGGCCTTGCCCCCTTCCACGGGAATCGAGAACAGATGGGAGCGCCGCTTGCCTTGCCAGCGATCCCAGTGCCGGTAGAGAAGGGAAGTATAGATGCGGGCCTTTACCGGGGAAGCTTTCTCTTCCTCGAGTTTTTTCTGATTGCAGGCCTCGTCGGCCCCGCATTCCGGGTAAACCTCGGAGGTGAACAGCAGGCGGCGCCCGTCGGGCGAGAACAGCACGCCGCCGGCTTCCGTGGGCCAGTTGGTGAGCTGGCGCGGCTTGCTGCCGTCCGCGTTCATGAGCCAGATTTGCGCCGAGCCGCTGCGGTCGGAAATAAAAGCGATGGTTTTGGAATCGGGCGACCAGCGCGGGCGGTCGTTCAGATTACCTTCGTGAGTGAGCCTGACCGGTTCTCCCCCGCTTAACGGAACCACGTAGATGTGCCGGGGGCGGCGATTCTTTTCCAGATCCACCGACTGCACGACGAAAGCCACCGTGCGTCCGTCGGGCGAGATCTGCGGGTCGGAAATGCGTTCCAGCTTGAGCAGGGCGTGAACGTCGAAAGGTTGCTGGCCCGCGACAAGCACGGCCAGGGAAAACAATAGCCACACCAGACGCGGCATACCCTGAATTGTAACGAACCGGTTCGTGGGTTCAGGTGAGGAGCGCGGCGCTCGCGCTCAAACGATCCGGACCTCGTCGCCGACGCGCTGCGCGGCCAC
>Ga0197142_1002064_pt1 | contig 17853 bp, 30 predicted proteins | sample GBS60_MetaG_FD_148614 | JGI IMG/M metagenome (GOLD analysis project Ga0197142, IMG submission 148614) | Sediment microbial communities from Great Boiling Springs, Gerlach, Nevada, United States - GBS 60_MetaG | ecosystem: Environmental > Aquatic > Thermal springs > Hot (42-90C) > Sediment...
CAATAAAAATTACAGCAAATCTACGGATGAGATAAGCCGCGATTATAATTACGGCTATTTTTACGCCGTGATTCAATAGCCAAGGTGTTGAATTTTGAACAAATTTTTGAAACATAGATACATTTTTATATTACTATATAAATCCCGCCGCTTGCAAGCGCCATATCGCGTATTCATTTCGCCGCCCGCGCGTTAGCACGGAACCGAACAGAAAAACCTTTTTTCTTTTTACTCCCAAACCAAATTTTGACGTGGGAATTTAGAAAAACTTTGGTTTGAGCGGATTTTGAATCGGGAGCCGCATAAAATTATGAAATAAAATCCAATAACAGAAATAATTATTTTTAAAATAAAATTTAAATCAAAAACAATAAAAGTATTATCCCAAAAATTATTCTATAATAACCGAATATTTTTAAATCATTTTTTTGCAAATACATAATAAATAATTTTATCACTATTAAGGCGGATATAAAAGACGACAAAAATCCAAAAATAACGATATTTAAATTTTGAGGCGATAAAAATATTTTATCAAAACCTATTTTATATAAATCAAAAAGTCCGGCAAAAATAATGGTTGGAACAGAAAGCAAAAAAGAGTATAAAACAGATTCTTCTCTTTTATATTTTAAAAGAAACATTATTAAAATAACTGCTCCAGCTCTTGAAACTCCGGGCATTACGGATAAAGCTTGCGCTATTCCTATAATAACGGCGTCTTTAATTGTTAAACTTTTTAGATCTTTGTTTATATTAAGCTTATTTTTTTGAATTAAAATTTCAAATAATATTATCACTATTCCCAAAAAAAATAAATTAAAAATTATTAAAGACATACTTTCAAAGAAAATATTTTTAATAATTTTATATAAGGGTAATGCTATTAAAGATGTAAAAATAAAAGAAATTATTATTTTAATTATTAAATCTTTATTTTTTAAAATATATTTAAAATACAAAACAATAACAGAAAGAATTGCTCCTATTTGAATAAATATTTCAAAAAATTTAATAAAATCATCCGAAGGAATATTTAAAAATTTTGAGGTTATAATTAAATGAGCAGTTGAGGAAATTGGCAAAAATTCTGTTAATCCCTCTACTATACCAAATAATATTGAATCAAAAATTGTCATAAATTTATAATTGTTGGACTTTAAAAATTAAATTTAATAATTTAGGTCTATATTGAGTTTCAGAAATATGAAAATATTTATCTACTTCGCTTAAAATTTCTATTAATTGTTTTTTGCTAATATATAAAGAAGGATAATTATCAATACAATAAAGACGTGGATGTTTATCCCCTTTTGTCTTTCCAAAAATTAAATTACGTGGATAAAAATCTATAATTTCTCCCATTATTTCATTGTGTTTTTCATTAAAAGAAGAATTTTTTATATAAAAATTAATTATTTTTTCTAAAAATTCAAATAAATATTTAAAAAAAATATCTTTATTTTCTTTTGTAATAGATTCTGAATTTACTTTTTCCATTAAAATATAAGCACGTGCATTATCTTGATTTTCGCCGCCAATAACCAACTGATTTTTAGGAAAAAAATCTCCAAAATTTTTTTTTAAAAAATTATATTCATCAATTACTTTTTGAATATTTTCTTCATTTATTTCTTTTATATAAATATTAGGATCTTTTTGGGCTTCAAATATAGAAACATAGCCACCAACCTCACCGGTTTGAACTTTTTTACCTTTCAAAAATGGTTCAGAATTTAAAAAAGACATTTTATTCGTATTCGCGCATTGTAACTTGGCTATTAATTTGTCTTACTGTATCTAAAATCACAGCCACAACGATCAAAAGAGATGTTCCTGAAATATGTAAGGCTGAAATACCAGTTATTCTTTGAATAATTAAAGGAATAACAGCTACAAGTCCCAAAAATAAAGCTCCAAAAAATGTTGTTTTATTCATTAATTTTGAAAAAAATTGAGAAGTATTTTCTCCGGGTCTAATTCCCGGAACAAAACCTCCAGAACGTTGAAGATTTTTTGCAATTTCTTCAGGATTAAAAGTAATAGCGCTATAAAAATAAGTAAAAGCAAAAACTAATATAAAATAAACAATTCCATATAATAATTGATTTGCTAAAAATTTATTAACTAAATCAACTAATTTCAATCCTAAATCTTTTGAAAAAATCATTGTTGTTTGAGCAATAAATTGCGGAAAAAGCAAAACCGATATTGCAAAAATCAAAGGAATCATACCAGCTTGATTAACTTTTAATGGTAAATAACTTTGCACACCTCCATACATTTTCATTCCTCTTACTCTACGAGCATACGTTACCGGAATTTTGCGTTCTCCTTCATTTAAATAAACAACTCCTAAAATGATTAACAAAAATATTGCTATAAAAAGAATATAGGATAATAAAAGAGAAGAATCGTAAATTAAAATAGCTTGTCTAAAAGCATTTGGTAATTGACTTAAAATACCTGCTAAAATAATTAAAGAAACGCCATTACCTATTTTTTGTTCGCTAATTAATTCACCAAACCATAAAGCAAGCATTGATCCGGTTACAATAACAACGATATTTAAAATAGCTTCTAAACCAGTAGGTTTATCAATAACTCCTTGCGAAGCAAGTAAAGATAAAAAGCCGTAACCTTGTAAGGCTGCCAAAGGAACCGTTAACATTCTTGCCCATTGATTAAATTTAGCTTGACCGCGAGCTCCTTCTTCATAATATATTTCTTTTATTCTTGGAAAAACTATTGTTAAAAGCTGCATAATAATTGTAGCTGTAATATAAGGTCCAACACCAAGCATAACAATAGATAAATTATCTAATCCACCTCCTGATAAAAGATTTAAAAATCCAAAAATTTGATTTTGAGAGAAAAACTCTTGTAATTTAATTATATCAACTTTAGGAATTGGAATTACTGAAAGCAATCTATAAGCAATAATTATTCCTAAAACTATCAATATTTTTTTCCTTAAATCTTTTAATTTAAAAATTGTAATGATTTTTTCCATATTTTATTAATTATAACATAATACTTTTTATAAAACCTTTCCTCCAGCTTTTATAATTTTTTCTTTTAATTTTTGAGAAATTGATATCTTTTCAATTGTTAATGGTAAAATTTTTTCCGATGAGCCAATAAGCTTAACTTCTCCTTTATAATTTGAAGGAATTAAATTCATTTGTTTTAAAGAAATTAAATTAATATTATCTTTAAAACCAAACATTTCAACTTTAGAAATTAAATCATTAATTTTAATAATATAAGGTTTTTGATTTTTTATTTTATTTGTTGCTCCACGTAATTTTGGCAATCTTAAAATTGTTTCCATAATTGCTGGCTTAATTTTTCTTCCTGCTCGAGATTTTTGTCCTTTTTGTCCTCTTCCAGAATAAGTTCCCCTCTTCCCTCCTCTACCTATTCTTTTTTTAGTTTTTGATTTTGATATTTTAATGTCGTGAATTTGCATATTATTGATTTTTAATTCCGACTTTTAATTTCTTTAAAGCTTTTAATGCTGCCAAAGCGTTTGTTAATTTATTTGGAGTTCTTCCCAGTGCTTTTGCAGAAGCATCTTTAACTCCAGCTAAAGCCAAAACAGATCTTATAGCACTTCCTGCTTTTAATCCATTTCCTTTTTTTGCTGGTTTTATAATAACACGAGCAGCGCTATATTTAGCTTCAACTTCATGAGGTATTGTTCTATTATCCTTTAATTCTAAATGTACAATATCTTTTTTTGCAGCTGCTTTAGCTTTAGAAATTGCTTGATTTAAATCAATGCCGCTTGCAACTCCAACACCAACTCTTCCATTTTCATCTCCAATAACAACAGTTGCTCTAAAGCTAAATCTTTTTCCACCAGCAACAACACGCGTAACACGTCTTAAATCCAAAACTTTTTCCTTAAATTCTTCTTTTTTAATAAATTTATCTTTATTCATATTTTTAAATTAAAATTTTAATCCAGCTGACCTTGCTGCTTCAGCTAAAGCTTTTACTCTTCCATGATATCTATACCATCCTCTATCAAAAACAACTTCTTTTATTCCTAATTTTTTAGCTTTTTCAGCAATTAAATTCCCAACAAATTTTGCCATTTCTGTTTTATTAATTTTTTCTCCTTTATATTCAAAACTTGAAGCAGAAGCTAATGTATGAAAAGCATTATCATCAATTAATTGCACAGAAATATGTTTATTGCTTCTATAAACAGACAAACGCGGTTTTTCTTTTGTGCCAAAAATTTTAGCACGTGTTCGCCTTGCTCTTCTGAATCTTATATTGTTAATTTCCTTTCTTTTCATATTTTTATTTTATAAATTATGCTGAACCTGTTGCTTTTTTACCTGCTTTTCTTAAAATATATTCTCCTTTATAATGAATACCTTTTCCTTTGTAAGGCTCTGGCGGTTTTAATCTTCTAATTTCACTTGCAAATTTTCCAACTAATTCTTTATTTATTCCTGAAACTGTTATCTGGTTTTTTTCAACACGCACATTAATTCCTTCTGGTATTTCCATATTAACAGGATGAGAAAAACCTAAATATAAAACTAAATTTTTATCTTTTAATTCAGCTCTATAGCCAACGCCTTCAATTTCTAATATTTTTTCAAATCCTTTTGTAGCTCCTTGTATTGCATTTGAAATTAATGACCACATTGTTCCACTATTCATTTTAGCTTGTTTATTTTCATTAATTTTTTTAACTAAAATTTCATTATTATTAATTTCTATCTCAATAAAAGGAAGTTTGTTTAAAGAAATAGATCCTAATGGTCCTTTTATGTTTAATTCTTTTTCATTATCCAAAACAGTCACGCCATCCGGTATTAAAATTGTTTTTTTAATTAATCTTGACATATTTTTACCAAACTTCAAATAAATATTCGCCCCCAACTTTATTTTTAAAAGCATCCACAGAAGACATTACTCCTTTTGAAGTAGAAACAACTCCTAATCCATAACCTTGTTTTACTGGTTTTAATTCTTTGTATGTTTTATAAATATGGCGTGATGGTGTGCTTATAAGTTTAAAATCAGACATTGCTGGTTTATTATTTGAATAAGAAAGCTTAATTTCCAAAAAATTCTTTTTATTAATAATCTTTTTTTCAACGTTATTTACATATCCTTTTTCTTTTAAAATTTTTAAAATATCAAAATTTAACCTTGAAAAAGGAATAATTATTTTTTCTTTTCTTGCTAAATATCCGTTTTTAATTTTTGAAAGTAAATTCCAATACATTTTCTTATTTTACCATGACGCTTTTTTAACTCCGGGAATTTCACCTCTTGAAGCTAATTCTCTAAAACAAATACGACAAAGTCCAAAGTCGCGTAAATATCCTCTTTTACGCCCACAACGAAAACAACGTCTAACAATGCGTGTGCTAAACTTTGGTTTTTTCTTTGCTCTTGCAATAACTGAAGCTTTTGGCATTTTTATTTTTAATTAGTTTTTTCCTTTGCAAAAGGAAATCCCAATTTTACATAAATATCTTCCGCGACCTTGCGATTTTTTTCTTTAGGAACAATATTTATTCCCAAAGGAAAAGTAAAAATAGATTCTTCAGAATTTATTTCAGGAAAAACATATTGATCGCGAAAACCAAAATTTAATGTTCCACGATCATCTATTTTCTTTTTTGAAATACCTGAAAAATCCCTTACTCTTGGCAAAACTATTTTAACTAATTTTTCAAAAAAATCAACCATTTTGTCTCCGCGAAGGGTTATTTTTAATCCAACAATTTGCCCTTCTCTTAATTTAAAACCAGCAATTGATTTTCTTGCTTTGCGTTCTTGCGGAAAACTTCCAGTAATTAAAGAAAGATCTCCTTTAATTTGTGGTAAAATTTTAGATTCAAAATTTGGCTGTGATAAAGAAATCTTCCCTATTCCAGCATTTACAACAATTTTTTCTATATTATTTTTTATTAATTTTTTATAATCTTTTTCTTCCATATTTTTATAAAATTTATATTAATGCACCGCACTTTTTACAATATCTTGATTTTGCATTTGCTTCAATTTTAAATCCAACTCTTGTTGGTTTTCCACAATTTTTACAAACAAGCATTACTTTTGAAACATTTAAAGGTCTATTAACAATAATAGTTTCTCCTTTTTGTCTTTTCCCTCCAGGCTTAATATGTTTTTTATATAAATTAATACCCTCAACTAAAACCTTATTTTCCGAAGGAAAAGTTTTTGAAACAACTCCTGTTTTACCTTTATCCTTACCGCTCAATATTTTAACTGTATCTCCTTTTTTAATCTTCATGTTTTTATACTATTTCTTCGGCCATATTCATTAATTTTTCATAACCTTTTATTTTTAATTCACGCGGCATTGGTCCAAAAACACGTGTAGCAACAGGCTCTTTTTTATTATCAATAATAACTCCTGCATTTTCATCAAATCGCACATAAGAACCATCTGGTCTTTTTATCGGTGATTTTGTGCGTACAATTAAAACTTTCACAATATCCTTCTTTTTAATATTTTTTCTAGGTTCAGCAACTTGAACAGAAGCAACAATAATATCGCCAACTCTTGCATAGCGACGTCTTGTTCCTCCTAAAATCCTAAAACAACGAACAGTCTTTGCTCCAGAATTATCTGCCACCTTAATTATTGATCTTTCTTGAATCATGTTTCTATATTTTTATGATATTTTAGATATAATCTTCCACCTTTTTTCTTTTGAAATTGGTCTTGTTTCCATAATTACAACCCTATCTCCTATTTTATATTCATTATTTTCATCATGCGCTTTAAATCTTTTTCTTGTTTTAAAATATTTTAAATATTTAGGGTGTTTTTTTAAACGCGTAACCTCAACAACCCTTGTTTTATTCATTTTATCTGAAACAACAACCCCTTCTAATTTTTTATTTTTCTTAACTTTATTTATACTCATTGTTTTATTTATTTACTCGTCCTTTTTCATTTAATAATGTCATAATTTGCGCAATATCTTTTTTTGTTTTTCTAATCTCAGAAATATTTTTAACTTTTCCTAAAGCTAAGTCAAATTTTAAAGTCTCTAATTTATCGCGTTTTTCTTTTAATAATTTATTCAATTCTTCAATCGTAGCAGTATTTTTCAATTGTTCAAAATCTTTTCTTTTCATATTTTTATATATTACGCATTACTATTTTTGTTTTTACGGGCAACTTATGACCTGCTAATGTTAAAGCTTTTTTTGCTAATTCCTTTTTATTAATATCAATCTCAAACAAAATTCTTCCAGGTCTTACAGGAAAAACATAATGATCAACAGAACCTTTACCTCCACCCATTGTAACTTCAGGAGGCCTCTTTGTTACTGGTTTATCAGGAAATATTCTAATCCAAAAACGTCCTTCTTTTTGAAGTTGTCCTGTTATAGCTTTACGCGCAGCCTCAATTTGAGCAGAAGTAATCCAAGCTGATTCTAATGCTTTTAATCCAAAATTTCCATAACTTAATTCTGTTCCACGTGTATCAAGAGCTCTATTTCTACTTCTACCCTTTTGCCATTTTCTATGTTTTACTTTTTTCGGAATTAACATGTTTTTTATTTATTAAAAACTTCACCTTTATAAATCCAAACCTTTACTCCTACTGTTCCGTATGTCGTAAAAGCAGTAGATTCACCATAATCAATCTTTGCTCTTAAATTATTTAAAGGCAATGCCCCAAATTTTAATGTTTCATGTCTTGCAATTTCTGCACCATCAAGCCTACCTTTTACTGTAATTTTTGCTCCTTTAACTTCTTTATTTTGAGATAAATAATCTAAATGTTTTTTAACAGTTATTCTAAAAGGAATTCTTTTTTCCATATCCCATGCAATTTGTTGCGCAATATATTGAGCACTTGCTTCTGTTCTTTTTAATTCTTCAACATTTAAACTAAGTTTAAAATTTATCTCGGGATTATTTTGAGATTTTCTCAATTTAATAATTTTCTTTTCAATTAAAGAAGTTAACTCTTCAATTCCTTGTCCTCCTTTTCCAATTATTAATCCTGGCCTTGCAGCTTTAATAAAGATTTTAATTAAACCTTGAATTCTTTCAATTTCAATACTAACAATACCTGCTTGCCCTATTTTTTCTTTAATAGTATTACGAATTAATTCATCTTCTTCTAAAAATTTAGCATAAAGATAGCGGCCAAGAGATTTAGTCTTACCCGTTTTTGTAAAAAACCATCTTGCTCGCCAATTTTCATTCTGACCAATCCTTAATGAAATTGGATTAATTTTTTGTCCCATAATTTTATATAGATTTTCTTCTAAAAAATCTCTTAAAGAATCCTTCCGACTTTTTTGGTTGAATTTCCTCTTTTTGTTTTAAAGTTTCTTTTTGCTTAACTTCTTCTTTCTTAATCTTATCTTGTAATTCTTTTTTAACTTTCTTTTTCTTTATAATATTAAACTTTGGTTTAATATCCTCTTTTTCTTCTAAAATAACAGTTATATGACTCATTTTCTTTTGAATCGGAGTTGCCATCCCCCTTGCTCTTGGTAAATATCTTTTAAGCATTGGTCCCTGATCAACTGTTATATTTTTAACATATAATTTATTTAAATCAAGTTTTTTAGCTAAAGCAGCAGCTTTTGCTGATTCTAAAAGTTTTAAAATAACCTTAGAAGCTCTTTTTGGTAAATATAATAATTGAGCTTCAGCTTCATCTAAAGGCAATCCTTTAATTAAAGAAGCAACAAGCCTTGTTTTACGTGGCGCAATATGCGCATAACGTAAATGCGCTTTTTGAATTTTTTGTTGTTTTGTTTCTATTGCTTGCATTTTTTTAAATTATTATTTTGATACGGACGCTTTATCTTTTTCTGCTGCTTTTTGTTCTAATTCTCTTTGCATTTTACCGCCATGACGAATAAATTTCCTTGTTGGAGCAAATTCTCCTAATCTATGTCCAATCATAGCTTCATTAACTTTTACTTCTATAAAATTTTTTCCATTATGAACTAAAAAAGTATACCCAACCATTTCAGGCGAAATTTCAGAAGATCTTGCCCATGTTTTAATAGGACCATCTTCTGGTTTTTGACGTGAAATCTTTTTTAAAATATTTGGATCAACAAAAGGACCCTTTTTTAAACTTCTTGCCATATTTTTATTTTCTTCTTTGCAAAATTAATTTATTCGACCACTTTCTCTTATTTCTTGTTTTTCTTCCGCCAGTAACTTTACCCCATAATGTCTTAGGTCTTCTTGTTCCTCTTTGCGCTCGTCCTTCTCCTCCACCATAAGGATGATCAACAGGGTTCATTACTGATCCTCTTACAGTTGGTCTTATGCCCATCCATCTTGATCTTCCTGCTTTTCCAATAACAACTAAATTATGTTCAGGATTTGAAACTTGTCCAATAGAAGCAAAACATTCACAATCTACTTTTCTTACTTCTCCTGAAGCCATTTTTAAAATAGTATAACCCTCATTTAAATCAGTTCCCAAAACTTCAGCATAAGAACCAGCTGATCTTGCAATTTGTCCTCCTTTACCACGAGTTAATTCAATATTATGAACTTGATAACCTGCTGGAATGTTTTTTAATTTTAATCTATTACCAATATTTAATGGCGCATTTTCACTTGTTATAATTGTATCTCCAACTTTTAAATTGTTTGGAGCTAAAATATAGCGTCTTTCTCCATCTTTATATAAAACTTTTGCTATAAATGCTGTGCGATATGGATCATATTCTAATGTTTCGACGCGAGCCTCCTTATCTAATTTATCCTGTTTAAAATCAATTATTCTATATAATTTTTTATTTTCTCCGCCTTGATGTCTTACTGTTATTTTTCCTTGACTATTTCTGCCAGCATGTTTTTTAATGCGTTTAAGTAAGGATTTTTCTGGAGAAACCTTTGATAATACTGAATAATCTACTACTGTCATTCCTCTCTGTCCTGGTGATGTTGGTTTTTTTACTTTTATAGGCATATTTTTATTTTATACTAATTCTATTTTTTGACCATCCTTTAAAGTAACAATTACTTTTTTTGTCCCTCTTTTTTCAAAAAATCTATTTCCAAATCTTTTCTTTTTTTCAGGCATATTTATAATATTTACTTTTACAACATCAACATTATAAAGACGCTTAATTTCTTTTTTAATTTCTGTTTTATTTGCATTAAAATCAACATCAAAAATATACTTATTTTGCGCCTGCAATAAAGTATTTTTTTCTGTTATTCTTGGTTTTTTAATTAAAAAAACTTTACTCATGATTTTTTAAAAGTTTTTTGAATGACTTCTATTGCATTTTTTTCTATAAAAATATTTTTATAATTTAATAAATCATAAACATTTAAAGATGAAGGATCTAAAACTTTTGTTTTTACTAAATTTCTTGCAGCTTTAAATATATTTTTATTTTCAATTTCAGGAACAATTAAAACATCTAATTTCTTTTTGTTTTTTGGAACATTTAAAATATTTTTTAAAGAAGAAAAAATCATTTTTGTTTTTGGCTCTTCAATTTTTAAAGAATCAAAAATTTTAATTTCTCCTTCTTTTAATTTTTTTGATAAAACTGAAAAAAGAGCAATACGCTTCATTTTTTTATTAATTTTCTTTTCATATTTTTTTTCCTTTGATGGGCCATGAGCCTTTCCTCCACCTACCCAAATAGGAGATCTAATTGATCCATGACGAGCACGACCAGTTCCTTTTTGTCTCCATGGCTTTCTTCCTCCACCTCTTACTTCAGCTCTTGTTTTTGCGTGGGCAATCGGCTTTCTCTTATTTGAAAGCTGTGAATCTAAAACTTGCTTAACCAAAACAGGTCTCCATTTTTCAGAAAAAATTTCATCAGGTAAATCAACTACTCCCACTTTTTCATTTTTTAAATTATATAAATCTGTTTTCATATTATTTTTTTCTAATTTCAACCAATGTTCCTCTTTTTCCAGCAATTGCTCCTTTTAACATTAAAATATTGTTTTCAGGCTCAACTTTCACAATTTCTAAATTTTTAATTGTAACTCTTTCATTTCCTGCTCTACCAGCCATTTTTCTTCCTTTAAAAATATGTTGAGGGGCTGTTGGACCAATTGAACCTGGAGCTCTCCATCTATTTTTTTGACCATGCGTTTTTGGTCCGCCTCCAAAACCATGACGCTTAACAACTCCTGTAAATCCTTTTCCTTTTGAAATACTACTTACAATAACCTTATCTCCCTCTTTAAAAACAGAAACGTCTATAATTTCTTTATTAATTAAATTTTTTGCTTCTGGATTTAATTTATCTAATCTAAATTCTTTTTTCTTATTATCTAAATCAAGACAAACAGCTTCATATCCATCTTTTTCTTTTATTCTTAAATAAGCCACTTTATTTGGCTTTGCTTCAACAACAGTTACTGGAATAACTTTATCATCTTTCCAAATCTGCGTCATTTTAACTTTTTTACCTAAAATAAACATATCTAAAAATAATCAAATTAAACACACCATTTAAAGGTGTGATTTATTATTTTAATCTAAAAATAGTGTAAATGTCAAATAGTAAATTCATCCCACTATTTTGTTAACATAAAATTTAAATTTATAGAAATAAAATTGTTATACGATTAAAAATTAATTTGCTTTTTAATGTCATCATTAACAAAAATTTTGAAATTTGAATTATTTATTATCCCCAATTCCTAATTCGTAATTCATTTAAATAGGTTACTTTGTTGTTAAATATCAAAGCAATGTCTCAAATCTTTGACATAGTTTCTTAATATCAATTAAAATAAAAATGTGAAAGAAAAAAATAAGCCAAAAATAATTGCAATTGTTGGTCCAACAGCAAGCGGAAAAACTGCTCTTTCAATAGAATTAGCAAAAAAATTTAATGGTGAAATTGTTTCTGCTGATTCAAGACAAATTTATAAAGGAATGGATATTGGCACAGCAAAACCAAAAATTTTTAAACCTAAAAATTTTAAAAATTGGCTTTTAACTCCTTATATTAATGAAGATAAAATTCCACATTATTTAATGGATATAAAAAAACCCTCATCAGATTATTCTTTAGCTCAATACAAAAAATATGCTATAAAAGCTATAAAACATATTTTAGAAAAAAATAAACTACCAATTTTAATTGGAGGAACTGGTCTTTATATCAAAGCTGTATTAGATAATTTAAAAATTCCAAAAGCAAAGCCAAATCCTTTATTAAGGAAAAAATTAGAAAATGATTTAAAAGAAAAAGGCTTAAATTATTTAGTTAAAGAATTAATTGATATTGATCCGGAATCAGCTTATATTGTTGATTTAAAAAATCCAAGAAGAGTTATTAGAGCATTAGAAATTGTAATTACAACCCAAAAACCTTTGTCTTCTCAAAGAAAAATAGGACCTAAATTATTCAATTCTTTAATTTTAGGAATTAATCCTTCTAAAGAAATTTTAAAAGAAAAAATCATACAAAGAACATATCAAATGTTTGAACAAGGCTTAATTTCAGAAGTTCAAAATTTAATTTCAAAATACGGAAAAAATGTTAAAGCTTTTGATGCAATAGGTTATAGAGAAATTATAAAATATTTAGAAAATAAAATTTCAAAACAAGAAGCCGTAGATCAAATCATAAAAAATACAATTAATTATGCTAAAAGACAAATAACTTGGTTTAAAAAAGAAAAAGATATTATTTGGATTAAAAATAACAAACAAGCTGAAAAATTAGTTTCAAATTTTATAAAAATTAATTAATTTAAATTAAATTTTCCTTTTTGTTATATTTTGATGAAATTATTCTTTTTTTCTATCTTCTTCAAAAGCTATTTTATCTTGAAGTTTTTTTATTTCTCTTTTTAATTTTTCTATTTCTAAGCTACTTTCTAACTAAAGTTTGTTCAAACATTAATTCTGATATTCTATTTTGAAGTTCTTTTATTTGATTTTTATATTTTTTAATTTTCTCTTCTATTTTAGATATCACCTCTAAGGGTAAAGATGATCCTTCTCTTTTTTTTAAAAAAATCCTTTGAAAGATTCCATATTTTTTTATTTTCTAATTAAATTAATTCTTTTATTATCTCTAATATTTTTTGTGGATTTCCACGACCTTTTAATTTTGCCATTGTTTTTCCAACTAAAAATTGCAAGGCTGATTCTTTTCCATTTTTATAATCTAAAACAGCTGGTTCATTTTCAATTATAACATTTTTTACAATATCCATCAACTGATTTTCATCAGAAATTGTTTCTAAACCTTCTGTTTTTAAAATTTCTTCAGGGTCGCGTCCAGTTTCAAACATTATTTTTAAAATATCTTTTGCCTGACGGCTTGCAATTTTTTCATCTAAAATCAAACTAATTAAATGCGCAAATCTTTCAGCATTAATTTTTCCGGCTAAAATTAATTCATCTTCTTCTACAAAATTCAAAGAAGAATCATTTAATAATCCCATCAAATCGCTTGTTAAATAATTATACAAAAGTTCTATTGGATTTTTTACAAAATTTTTATTTTGATTATAAATATTTAGCTCAGAAACAGCTTGCTCAAAAAAATCAGCAATTAATTTATTTTGAATTAATAACTTTGCTTGTTTTTCTTCTAAATTAAATTCCTGTTTAAATCTTTCTAATTTTTGTTTTGGAAGCTCTGGCAATGTTCTTTTTAAAAATTCAATATTAAAAACATTTGTTTCAAATGGAGGTAAATCAGGCTCTGGAAAATAACGATAATCATGAGCTTCTTCTTTTGTCCTTTGAGAAAAAGTTTTTTGTCCTGCTTCATTCCAACCTCTTGTTTCTTGAATAATTTTATGTCCTTTTTCTAATATTTCTTTTTGTCTTTGAATTTCATATTGAATAGCTGAAAACAAAGCTTTAAAAGAATTAATATTTTTAATTTCAACCTTTGTTCCCATATTTAAACTAATATTTGCCTCAAGGCGCATTTGCCCTTTTTCCATATCAGCTTCTGAAACTCCTAAATATCTTAAAATTAATTGCAAATCTTCTCCAAATTTAACAGCTTGCTCTGCACTTCTTATATCGGGCTCGGTTACAAGCTCCATTAAAGGCACTCCAGCGCGATTAAAATCAACCAAAGAACTCCCTGTTTTTTCATCATGAATTAATGTTCCTGTATCTTCTTCTAAATGAATTCTTCTTATTCTTATATCATTTAAAATACCTCCAATGACTAATGGCTCATCATATTGAGAAATTTGATATCCTTTTGGTAAATCAGGATAAAAATAATTTTTACGATCAAATTTTGTAAAAAGAGAAATTTTACCGCCTAAAGCCAACCCAACTAAAATTACTGATTCAACAGCTTTTTTATTTATTGTTGGAAGCGTGCCAGGATGTCCTAAACAAATCGGACAAACATTAATATTTGGTAAAATTTGATGCGGATCATTTGGGCAAGGACAAAACATTTTGCTTTTAGTTTTAAGCTCAACATGAATTTCAAGCCCAATTGTTGGTTTTAAATTTTGCATATTATTTTATCTTTAATAAATTTTTAACTATTTTCCAAACTTTTTGATGAATTTCTTCTGGTGTTAATAATTTATTTTCAAAACATTCTACTAATTTAAAATCTTTTGAATAAGATTTTACCAGTTCCAAATAAGTTTTTTCCGCATATTTTAAATAAGCTAAATCAGCTTCATGGATATCTTTTTTTACTCCACCAATATATTCTCTTTTGCCTTTTTGCTCAATTAATTTTTGAGCTATAGAAGCTTTTAAATATAAAATAATATTTATATCTGGTCTTGGTATTTGAAGCAAATTATGTTCAAAATCAATAAGCCATTTAAAAAAAATTTCCCTTGATTTTTTATCTTTAATTTTTGCTCCTTGATGTCCTAAATTAGAAGCAGTATATCTATTAGAAACAATAACAAAGCCTTCTTCAATCCATTTTTTTATTTGCATTCCAACATCAAATCTATCTAAAGCATAAAAAATAGAAGCTCTATAAGGACCAACTTCTTTCCATGAACCATATTTACCATTTAAATACTCGCGAATAAAATAAGAAGAAGGTTTTTCGTATTGAGGAAAATCAAAAGTTTTAATTTTAACCCGATATTCTTCTAATTTTTTGATTAAAAGATTAAATTGAGTTGTTTTTCCAGATCCATCTATCCCTTCAATAACAATAAATTTTCCTTTTGATTTTTTCATAAAAATAAAGGTTTTAAAATTCAATTTTCAAAATAATTTTTAATCTTCTATTGTTATTCCCATACTCCTTGCGGTTCCTTCAATCATACGCATTGCTGCTTCAATATCAGTTGTATTTAAATCTTCCATTTTTCTTTCAGCAATTTTTCTTATATCTTCACGTGTTACTTTTCCAACTTTATTTTTTAAAGCATCGCCTGAACCCTTTTCAATTCTAGCTGCTTTTTTTAATAAATATGAAACTGGCGGAGTTTTTAATTTAAAAGAAAAACTTCTATCTGCGTAAATTGTAATTTCAGCAGGAATAACATCGCCGCCCATATCTTTAGTCGCATCATTAAATTGCTTGCAAAATTCAGCAATGTTTACGCCGTGCTGACCTAAAGCAGGCCCAATCGGTGGCGCAGGATTTGCTTGTCCTGCTGGAATCTGTAATTTTAAAATTGTTTTTATTTCTTTAGCCATAGTATTAATTAAAATAAATTGAATTATTAAAAGCAAATCCTGCTGGGAAAGGGGTCGGGAAAACGGGAGTTTTCCCGTATAGGAAAATAGGAGCGAAGCGACGTAAGAAACCGAGAGGTTTCTTAAGAGTTCCGAATAGTCGGAACGATGCAGGATTTGCTTGTCCTGCTGGAATCTGTAATTTTAAAATTGTTTTTATTTCCTTAGCCATGATATTTTATGATATTTTAAATTAATTTAACTCTCTATAGAATAATAAAAAATAAAATTTTAAGCAAGTTTTTTGACTTGCAAAGAGTCTAAATCAATAGCTGTTTCACGACCAAAAATTTGAACAGAAACTTTAATTCTTCCTTTTTCATCATCAACTTCTAAAATTTTGCCGTCATAATCTTTGAAAGGACCATCTGTAATTTTTACTAAATCTCCAATTTTTAAATTAATTTTATATTTTGTTTGATCTTCGCCCATCCTACTAAAAAGTTCCTCAACTTCTTTTGAAGATAATGGAGTTGGCTTTGTTGGGTCAGCTCCAATAAAACCAGTCACCCTTGGAGTATTTCTTACAACATACCAAGAATCTTCAGCCAAAATCATATCAACTAAAACATATCCCGGATAAATTTTTTCTTCAACTATATGTCTTTTACCGCCTCTAACACTAATTTTCTTTTCTTTTGGAACAATAACATTAAAAATTTTATCTTCCATTCCTAAAGATTCAACTCTTTGTTTTAAATATCTTGCAACAGCTTCTTCGTAACCAGAATAAGTATGAACAGCATACCAATGTCTTTCTCCTTTTTTAATATCTTTACTTAATTCCTGATTACTCATTTTTTAAATTAAACTAATTACGCCCTTAAAATAAACTTTTGTAAAATAAAAATAAAAATATTATCAAAAAAAGCTACAAACAAAGTTATCACTAAAGAAACAAAAATAACAATTAATGTTAATTTAACTCCCTCTTTTTTTGTGGGCCAATTAATATGTCTAAATTCTGCTTTAGCTTCATTAAAAAAATTTTTAATATTCATTTTAAAATCATATCAAAAACAAAGAAAAAAATCAATAATAAAAACCATAATCCGAAATATACGAATGTATCCGAATTTGCGAATAATACGAATGATAAACCATAATGCGAATGACGCGAATTTGTGCGAATATAGCGAATGATTACACGAATAAAAATAAATTCAAAAATAAAAGTACAAGTCAAAAGTAATGTCATTGCGAGGAGCGAAGCGATGAAGCAATTTTTTGTCTGATTTTGTTATTGCGAATTCTTCCGAAGCTTCGTGGAACAAAACAATCTTTTTAAATGAATTATAAAGTATAAATTAAGAATCAAGAATAAATTTTTAATTATGAATTTTGAATAAATTTTAAATGACTGAAATTAAAAATGTTTCAAAATTAAAAAATTATAATTTTATTCAAAATTAAAAATTCAATTTTTTAACTTTTAAGTTTTAAGCTGAAGTTTTGAACTTTAGCTTTTGAGCTTTGAATTTTATTTTCCGTCTTCAATCTCTTCTATTTTTTGAAGTCTTCTTAAATGATTTTCTTTATTATCAAAATGGGTTATTAAAAAAACTTTTACTAATTTTTTTGCTTGTTCTTCATCTATAAAATCAGAAGCTAAACATAAAACATTAATATTATCATCATTGCGCATTGCAAAAACCTGATCAGAACTAAAACCCAATCCTGCTTTTACTCTTTTAAATTTATTAGCTGTTATACAAACTCCTGCTCCAGAACCGCAAATTAAAATTCCTCTTCCATTTTCATAATCTTTTTGAATAGCTTCGCTTACTTTTATAGCAAAATCAGTATAATCATCTTCAGAATTTAAAACATTTGCGCCAAAATCTACCACTTCATATCCCTTATTTTTAAGCCAAGATTTTATATTTTCTTTTAAATTAAATCCCCTATGATCTGCACCTAAATAAATAACCATAATTTAATTATGATTTTAAAAATTAAAAAGTCAAACCTAAAACACCTCATTGAGGTGTTTTAGGTTTTAAACAAAACATCAAAATTTACCTCAAATAATTCAAAAAAGAATTTAAAGAATTTAATATATTTGCCATTTGATTTAAAGATTCAAGCATTGAAGATTATGGTCTTGAAATTGTAAATTGAATTTCGTTAGATTTTGTACCGCCAATAACTTGATTACCTTGCAATACCCCTC
>Ga0197142_1002065_pt1 | contig 17844 bp, 13 predicted proteins | sample GBS60_MetaG_FD_148614 | JGI IMG/M metagenome (GOLD analysis project Ga0197142, IMG submission 148614) | Sediment microbial communities from Great Boiling Springs, Gerlach, Nevada, United States - GBS 60_MetaG | ecosystem: Environmental > Aquatic > Thermal springs > Hot (42-90C) > Sediment...
ATTGCCTGTGCCGGAGAAGAGCCTCAGCTCGTCCATATCGGTTAACCTCCCTTTTCGGCCATTTCATCCCGGATATACATTCGACATTAGGAGTGCAATAATCATTCTGATAACGTCGCACATAGTCGCACGAATGTCGTTCGTCATTCTGAGCGGAGTTTCACAAACGGCCCTATCGATTGACCTCCATCCACTTTAGTCCCGCGTTCGATGACAGTACAAGGATAAATCACGGTATCTGGGCCGATTTCAACATCGCAGTCTATATACGTAGTAGCAGGATCGACTATAGTTACTCCAGAAAGCATTAACTTGTTGAGTATTCGGCTTCGCATTATCGCTGCGGCTTGTGCAAGTTCTATTCGATTGTTGATTCCTAGCGTATCAGCAGCGTTATCCGCCACTATTGCTCCTATTCGGTGGCCAGATTCGTTTAGCAGTTCGATAACATCCGTCAGGTAGTACTCCCTTTGGGCGTTGTCTGCTCGTAAGAGCAGTAGTTTTTCTTCTAAGACGAGTCTGTCGAAGCAGTAGATCGATGTATTTATTTCACGTATTGCGAGCGTTTCCTGATCAGCATCTTTGGCCTCTACAATTTTAAGAACCATGCCAGTGTTGGCATCTCTTATTACACGGCCGTAGTGTGAAGCATCATCAAGAATTGCTGTCAACAATGTTGCTGTGTTTTCTTGCGACTCGTGCGCTTTGGCAAGCCGTGTCAGACTTTCAGCGGTGATAAGCGGAGTATCTCCTGGCAGCACGAGAATGTCGGTCACATTCTTAGGAATAAAAGGCATTGCCTGTTGACACGCGTGACCAGTTCCCAGTTGCTCGTTCTGGTATGCGTATATAACGTCATCGCCTAATGCAGCCTTTACTTTTTCGGCTTCATGCCCTATAACCACGACCACGTCCGTTATACCAGCCTCTCTGCATGCGTCGATTACGTGTCGTGTTATTGGTTTGCCACAAATCAAATGTGCTGCCTTCGGAAGAGCCGATTTCATTCTTGTGCTCTTTCCTGCTGCCATTATTACTGCAGCAAAAGTCCTACTCAATGCTACACTCCTCCAAGAAAACGACTACAGGCAATATTATACCAAAAAGCGCATTGTGCTCTGTTTAGTGCCGCGCGGATTATAGTCGGGATTTGTTGAGAAAATAGAATGCGCTTCGTCACAACAGCGTCGCAAGTGTATCATTATGAGCGATAAAAAATATCAATTCAGTAATGATAATTACAACGGCCATTGATCGCATAAACGATGGAATCGAACTGGGCCGATAGTCCGCCAAATAAAAAAAGGATCTCTTGTGCCTCATATATGTCAGGTCGGAAGACCCATATTGTTGGTGGTCCGGCTGCCAAGTTCCATCCAGTGCCGATTCTACCTGTAGTGAAGATACTTTGGGCGAAGTCGCCAGTAACCAAGTAGCGTAAGCCAGTGCTATCAAGAGGCGACTGTGCCAAAAGCAGGTATGCCCTGTCTTTTGCAATGAAAACAGCTACAGTATCCGATTTCTGAATTTGTCGAGCAAAAGGCCACATAGATATACACGTTTTTTAGTCGGCTATCGCGCATAATCATTTCTGAATATTGTTGGTGTTAAGTAAGGCTAATTTCTTTTTTAAGAAACAATACGCGGCCCAGCTCTACAAGCGAAGCCGCGTATTGCGGTTTTAATTCCGTTGAGAAATCGGCGCTATTCGACTTTTGCTTCTACTCTGTCCTCTTCAGTTATTTTAGCGCCGTTTCCGCTTATATTCATCTCTGCTAATTGCCTGTAGAAGTTATTCCTTCGCTTTGCGTCCTCTCGCGCCAGCTTAATTAGTTCTTCCGCCGCATCCGGATTCGCCTTCTTGAGCACGCGATAGCGGTTCTCACCCATTGCATACTCTTCGAAGTCAATCGTCGGTGGCTTCGAGTCGATCTTCAATGGATTCTCGCCCTTCGCAGCCAGATCAGGATTGTACCGGTACAGAATCCAATGTCCGCTGGCTACAGCCTTCTTCTGTTCATCGATACCGAAAGTAGTGTTAATTCCGTGTGCAATACAATGCGAGTAGCAAATAATAAGCGAAGGACCATTATAAGCCTCGGCTTCAACCATCGTCTTTACCAAATGAGCTGGATTAGCAAGTGAAACCGAAGCAACATAGACGTTGCCGTAAGTCATCGCCATCAGACCCAGGTCCTTCTTGCCCGTCGGCTTGCCGCTTGCTGCAAACTTTGCGGTCGCGCCGCGCGGTGTTGACTTGGACATCTGACCACCAGTGTTCGAGTAGACTTCAGTATCTAGTACTAGCAGGTTAACGTTCTTACCGGATGCTATTACATGGTCTAACCCACCGTAGCCGATATCATACGCCCAGCCGTCACCACCTACTATCCAAACCGATCTCTTTACCAGATACTCGGCAACGGCAGCAAGTTGCTTACAGATATCGCAACCGTCAGCACATCCTTCGACAATTTCCATCAGCCTGGCAACACGATCACGCTGAGCTTCGATTCCGTCCTGTGTGGACTGATCAGCGTTAATAATCGAGTCGGCAAGTTCTTTCGGAACTATTCCGTTTTCGGCAGCCTTCTCAAGCAATTCAAGAGCAAACTCGTTGAGCTTATCGATAGTGAGTCTAAAGCCCATGCCAAACTCGGCGTTGTCCTCAAACAAGCTATTGGACCAGGCCGGACCTCGTCCGTCACGACGCTTAGTGTAAGGTGTGGTAGGCAAATTGCCGCCATAAATCGACGAACATCCCGTAGCGTTAGCTATTATCGCGCGGTCTCCAAAAAGTTGAGTGACTAGCTTTACGTACGGCGTTTCACCGCAACCCGCACACGCGCCTGAGAATTCGAAAAGCGGTTGCCTGAACTGGCTACCCTTTACTGAGTCTATAGGCACCAAACTCGAATCTGTTTCCGGAAGTGAAAGGAAGAATTCCCAGTTCTCGCGTTCTTGTTCGCGAATTGGTTCTTGAGGTACCATCTTAAGCGCACGCCGTTCTGGATTCTCCTTGTCCTTTCCGGGGCAGTTCTGGACGCACACTCCGCAGCCGGTGCAGTCTTCCGGCGCTACCTGGACAGTGAACTTTTTGCCTTTAATTTGTGCTTTACCGTCCGTGCTCTTGAATGTTGCCGGAGCATTAGCCAGTGCCGACTCGTCGTAAGCCTTCATTCTAATTGTTGCATGCGGGCAGTAAAGCGAACAGAATCCGCATTGGATGCAAAGCTCTGGATCCCACTCGGGAATCTCTACCGCAATATTGCGTTTCTCATACGCGGCCGTTCCAGTCGGGAAGCGTCCGTCTACCGGCATCTTGCTGACTGGAATCTGGTCGCCGCGACCGGACATCATTTCAGCGATTACTTCTTTGACAAACTCAGGGGCATCTTCCCTAACGACCGGCGGCATCTTGATCTTACTTGTTACCTGGTTCGGGTACTTTACCTCGAAGGTGTTTTCCAGAGCGGCATCGACCGATTTATAGTTCATCTCAACGACTTTGTCGCCGTAGCGTCCGTATGTTTTCTTGATCGCGGCCTTAATTGCGGCAACCGCCTGATCCAGTGGCAGAATTCCGCTAATCTTGAAGAACGCCGCTTGCATGATTGTGTTTATGCGTGGTCCCAGACCAATCTTCTGTGCCAGCGAAATCGCGTCTATCACGTAGAACTTGGCTTTTTTGTCAATAATTTGTTTCTGCACTTCTTGCGGTAGCGTATCCCACACTTCCTCGGGACCATGTTGTGTGGTCAGAAGGAACGTTCCGCCCTCTTCCAAATTCGAAAGCATGTCATACTTCTCCAAAAAGCTAGGATTATGACACGCTATAAAGTTGGCGCGATCAATCAAATACGGGCTTCGAATAGGGTTCTTCCCGAATCTAAGGTGCGAAACGGTCATAGTGCCCGCTTTTCTGGAATCGTAGACGAAATAACCCTGAGCGTAGTTGTCAGTCTCGTCGCCTATGATCTTTATAGAGTTCTTATTCGCAGACACTGTGCCATCCGAGCCAAGCCCGTAGAACATCGCCCTATAAACGCTCGGGTCTGCAGTCGAGAACGTCGGATCGTATGGGATCGATTTTCTTGTTACGTCGTCATCTATACCCACAGTGAAGTGATTTATTGGAGTAGGCGAGTCTAGGTTATCAAATACGCCTTTTACCATAGCTGGTGTAAACTCCTTTGAGCCTAGCCCGTATCGCCCACCTAGTATAAGAGGCATTTCAGTGAAAGGAGCAATCCCTTCGTAAATGCCTTCTTCAACTGCTCCGACTACATCCAGATAAAGTGGCTCGCCGAGCGAGCCTGGTTCCTTTGTGCGGTCCAAGACTGCAATTTTCTTAACCGTTTTCGGAAGCGCTGCTACGAAGTGTTCGACACTAAAAGGTCTGTAGAGGCGAACCTTCACTAAACCAACTTTCTCACCTCTATCTGTGAGGTAGTCCACAGTTTCATGAACCGTTTCTGCGCCGGAGCCCATGATTACGATTATCTTCTCAGCATCCGGAGCGCCCACATAGTCGAACAACTTATACTGTCGTCCCACAATACGCGCGAACTTATCCATAGTCTCTTGGACGATCTTCGGGACGGCCATATAGAACTTGTTCACCGTCTCACGTCCTTGGAAGTATACATCCGGATTCTGAGCAGTGCCGGCGATAGTTGGATGTTCCGGAGATAACGCACGCTTGCGGTGCTCGATTACCAAGTCGTAATCGATCATCGCACGCATGTCGTCGAAAGTTAGCTCTTCTATTTTCTGCACTTCGTGCGATGTACGGAATCCATCAAAGAAATGTAGAAACGGTACACGGCTTGCAAGTGTTGCTTGCTGTGCAATCAGCGCAAAGTCCATAACTTCCTGAACGCTATTCGAGCAAATCATTGCAAAGCCGGTTTGCCTGCAGGCCATCACATCTGAATGATCTCCAAAGATCGAAAGTGCTTGGCAAGCCAGCGAACGCGCGGAAACATGGAAGACCGTCGGCATCAATTCGCCGGCGATCTTATACATGTTTGGAATCATCAGGAGAAGACCTTGGGATGCTGTGAATGTGGTAGTGAGTGCGCCAGTAGACAGCGCTCCGTGCACGGCTCCTGCAGCTCCACCCTCACTCTGCATCTCAGTAACAGTCGGAACTGTTCCCCAGATGTTTTTCTCACCTCGGGCTGTCTTTTCATCACATATCTCCCCCATCGGTGAACTCGGCGTAATTGGGTAAATTGCTATAACTTCGTTTGTTGCATGTGCTACGTGGGCAACCGCCGAATTGCCGTCGTAGCCCTCCATACGTCGTGCCATAATTCCTCCCGTTCAGAGTTGAGAGCTCAGAGCTGAGAATAGAGACAATATATATCATCTAAACAAATCTAATCCCCAACTCTTAACTCTCAATACTCTCAATCTTAGTTTAAATTTCCCTTCGCCATTGTAGTGCTTGTATTAACGTCGCCTGATCGGCGTAGTCCATATCTCCTCCCACAGGCATACCGTGGGCAATGCGCGTCGTCTTTACCCCAAGAGGTTTTATAAGACTAGCTATATACATTGCGGTCGTGTCACCCTCAATGGTCGGATTTGTGGCGAGAATGACTTCAACGACCTCGCCATTACTCACGCGAGACAGGAGCTCGCGTATCCTGAGCATCTCTGGTCCTATACCGTCCATTGGCGATATCACGCCACCCAATACGTGATATAGACCGCGGAACTCGTTCGTCTTCTCCATCGCAACGACATCGCGCGGCTCGGCCACAACACAAATTATACTCTTGTCGCGCCTTGTATCGGTGCAGATCTCACAACGTTCTTGATCGGTGAAGTTAAAGCAAACAGGACAAAGCTTGATAAGTCGCTTAACGTTGATTACAGCCTCAGCGAGTGCTTGTGCTTCTTCTTCAGAAGCACGGAGCACGTGAAACGCAAGCCTCTGTGCAGACTTCGGACCGATTCCCGGCAACTTCTCAAATTCGGATACTAATTTGGCCAGTGGTTTTGCGTAATGCATATATGTGCCTGGTACACACGAATATCGGCGGGTAAGAATTGCCCGCCATTTTCTTAACTACATCCCGCGTTATATCGGGTGCGGTCATTTACCTTGATTATTATATCAGAACGTAGACAATAATCAAAATTATGAAGCTTATATTTGTGTTCCACGGGCGATAAAGTCATTCGGGGTGCGCATATGGATGATCGCGCATCACCTCAGGCAGCGAGTCGATTTTCACAGGTATAGCTCGCTTAAACTCTGCTGGGTGGGTTGGATGTAGATTCTGCAAATTATGGTCGGTATCCCACTTAAGCCAGACGTTCTCAAACCAACCTTCGATCAGTTCATCGCGATGCGAAGTATTCCTAATCTTCTGAAGTATTCGCTCATTTGTTCGGGCGTATGAAAAGTGATGACACACAGCTATGCTACGCGGAATCACATAGCAAAAACGTTCATTTGTTTTGCTAAAACCTATAAGTCTTGTTGACTGGCGAAGCCGACTTATTAGGTATCTGCGGTAAGGTTCTGGCGGATCTATTACATAGAACGGGCGAATTTTCCAGTATGTTCTCATCCGAATCCTAAATTGACCAACAAACGGTAGGAAGGTGACAAGTCGACGGAGTCTGGCAAGGTCGTTTTTGCAGTAAATTTCGTCTGCATCGACTGTCATCAAGTAATTAGCTTCAGGCTTGACCATCTCGGCCGTTTTTACACGCTGTTCCATTTCATTTGCCCACTCTCCGGTTATGATGCGAAGCTTGTTTTGGGGATCCGGGAATGATTGGACAAGCTCCAATGTGTTGTCAAGAGGTTCCGGCACTCCGCCCCACGGGATTCCTGTGTTTACGCTAACTGCAATAACGTGTGCAAAGTCGTATATCGACTTCAAACAATATACAATGTAATCGCTTTCGTTATGCGCACAAATCGATACTCCGAATAGTGGCTTTTTCATTGTGATTAGTCCCATCGTCCAAATTTTGTCTGATATGACGCCTCGTTTCGCTCTGGCATTCCTATCATAATCCACGTCCAAATTGCCCAGTGGACAGCGAACTTCTCTCTGGCTCGATTGTATTTCCCAAAGCTTAGAAGGCAGAGTATGGCGTAGAAGCAAGTACTTATCAATTCCGAGACGACGTCGCGGCAAATTGTAGCCTTGCTTGCAATCCTGCCAAGCCGTTTTTGGAGCAGTTTATATTCACTGCGTTTGAGTTCGATTCTTGCTGCTTTGACAAGCGCGCCCGTTGAGCCACCGCCCGTGTGGATCATTCGACTTTCTGGTAGTACAATAACTCGAAAACCACGGTCGCGAATACGCATGCACCATTCAACGATCTCGTGGTAAAAAAAGAAATCCTCATCAAGTAGGCCTACTTGTTCAATTGTTTCGCGTCGCACAAGCAGTGCTGCACCTTCTGTGGCCTCGACTTCCAACGGTGACTTGTCGAGCAGTCGTTGCCATCGCCAATACTGCATTTTACCGACACACGGAATAAGCGCACGAAATACTGTCGGCTGCAACAAGAGCGTCCTAGATGGCTCGCCGGATTTGCCAAGAAGCAGTGGTGCAGCAAGTCCCACATCTGGGTTGCTGCGCATATAATTCAAAAGAGTTTCTATCGAGCCGGGCTCAGCTTCAACATCGCTGTTCATAAGGAAAACAAAATCTCCGGTGGATTGCCTGATTCCAGCGTTCATACCTGCGGCGAATCCGCTGTTTGTGTGCATCTCAACGATTCTAGTGTCAGATATATGCCGACGTATGTAATCGACACTATCGTCACCTGAAGCATTGTCAACAACGATGAACTCTGCCCGGATTTTATCGGCAATCTTACGCGCGCTTTCGATTGCTGCCACAGTTTCCGCTGGCGTTCGGAAGTTCAACACTATTATCGACAAATCAACGCGGTTTGCCACGGTATCCTCTTTCGGATTGTCGTAAGCCCACTATCGCTCCCAAAATCACGCAAGCAAGTGCTATTCCTGGAACCGGCGATGGATAGAAGAGGTCTGCAACGACATAAAGTGGTCCCAGAGGCGGATGCGTATAGCTTCCGGCAAGAAGAAGATAAGATGCCACGCCTATTCTTGCTCCCAATGCCCCGACGATCAGTAAAAAGCACAATATAACATTCAATCGGGTCGAGTAGCTCGATCCTGTTGTTCGAATTACGGATTCGGCTATTAGTGCGCCAAATAAAATCGCAAGCAGTGGCGTAAGGAATAAGCCTATCTGGAATTCCACTGCCCATCCGGCGATTGCTCCACCTAACAATCCGATTATAATTGTCGCCACCTTTTGGCTCTTGGACAAGGAGGCTGTTTGATTATCTATATCTAAAAGTTTCGCGCTCACTGTTCAGGCCTTTTTGTTCCTCCAGACGCTGCTGTGTAATACTGTTAAATTAGTGTATTGCAATCTGCAAGCTTAATCTCTGCGTGGAGATTAGGATGCTGCGTTTGGGAGCGCTTAACTTTGGATATTTTGCTTCCCACTCGGGTGAAAAGTATACCAAGGCGGGTGAGCATGGTCAAGGCTATCCGAAGCATTGTTGACGGGCGAGGTTGATTTGGCAGAGTTTGACGCGCTACACGCCTTGTGGTACTATCTCGTAGGTCATCGGGAGGAAAACGTACCGCACGATGGACAAACCCATTGTAGCAATAATTGGACGTCCAAACGTAGGCAAATCGACGCTTTTCAATCGAATAGTTGGTAAGCGCATCGCTATAGTTGAGGATACCGCTGGCATAACGCGCGATCGCATCTATGCCCAGGCAGAATGGAATGGGTATGAGTTCGTTGTGATCGATACTGGCGGTATTTTATTGAACGAACGCGACCCGCTCAAGGCTGAGGTTACTACTCAAGCACAGGTAGCGCTCGAGGAAGCTGATGTTGTACTTTTTATGGTCGATGCCGAATCAGGAATCACACCTGGCGATCGCGAGATCGCAGATAAGCTTCGAGGTGCTAGCAAGCATATACTTGTTGTGGCGAACAAAGCCGATAACGATATGCGCGAGACCGATGCTTCGGAGTTCTATAGTCTTGGCCTAGGCAAAGTGTATCCAATTTCTGCTTTAAACGGCAGAGGCGTGGCAGATTTGCTCGATGCAGTAGTCGATGCGCTCCCACCAGTTGGCGAGATTGGTTATCCGGAAGATACGATACGGATTGCGATTGTTGGTAGACCAAATGTCGGCAAATCCTCGCTTCTGAATGCGATTGTGGGAAGTAAGCGAGTTATTGTATCTGAGATACCCGGCACTACTCGTGATGCGGTCGATACTGTTATTCAGGTTCGTGAACAAACTGTTGTATTGGTAGACACGGCGGGTATCAGAAAAGCCGGTAAGATTCAAGGATCTGTGGAGTACTATACAGTCCTAAGAGCCGTGAGAGCTATGGAACGCGCAGATGTAGCTATGATAGTGATTGATGCTTCGGAGGGTTTGCGAGATGGAGATAAGCGCGTTGCCGGATTGGCCCACGATGCCGGCCGCGCTTGTGTATTGGTGGTAAACAAATGGGATTTGCTGCCAAGTGGATCTATGCGTGAGTTTGCCGATGAAATTCGCAGGCAGATCCCGTTCTTAGATTATGCACCCATAGTGTTTACTTCAGCGCTTACCGGCATGGGCATTAGTGAAGCGGTTGACACTGCACTAGATGCAGCGTCTAATCATGCGATGCGTATACCAACCGGAGAACTTAATCGCATCCTTCAGGAAGCCTTCGATAGTCATCCATATTCGCGAAAAGGAAAAGAACTAAAGTTGCGATATGCAACTATGCCGGATGTTAAACCGCCGACCATCGTGCTTTTCGTCAACGATCCCGAGCTAATGCATTTTTCCTATTTGAGGTATCTCGAAAATCAAATCAGACAGGTATACTCATACGAAGGCACGCCGCTAAGACTATTAGTCCGAAAGGCTCGTAAGGAGAGAGGATAACGTGAAACCTGCGATTGCCCTGATTGCGTGTTATATATTGGGAGCTATTCCGTTTGGCTTAATTATCGGTAAGATTATTAAGGGCGTGGATATCCGACAATACGGTAGTGGTAATATTGGCGCATCAAACGTGCTTCGTATTTTGGGCACTGGTCCAGCCCTTCTTGTGTTTGTACTTGATACTGCCAAGGGGCTTGTCGCCGTGTTGATTTGCCGTGCACTAGCACTTAACGAGTATTGGACTGTGGCGGGTGCTCTTTTAAGCGTGTTTGGCCATACGTTCTCTGTGTTTTTGAAATTCAGGGGCGGAAAAGGCGTGGCTACTAGCTTGGGCGTAATAATCGGGTTGTGTCCCCTCATCGCTGCGGTTGCTTTTGGACTGTGGGTGCTAATTGTTGGCTTTACACGTTATATTTCTCTTGCTTCGATCTTGGCAGCGATTTCGGTACCTATTCAGATGGTATTTTGGAAATCTATGGATGTCCACCCTGCGTATCAAATACTGGCAGGAGTGGCCGCCTTTGCTATAGTATTGAGGCATCGTTCAAACATCGCTCGGCTGTTGAGCGGTAGGGAGTCCAAGATCGGCCAAAAAGTTTCTATTCAGCAAGGAGTAGGATCAGACTATGACAGATAATTTGAGTCCACACGTAAAGCTAGCTCTTTCAGCTATTGAAGCTTACGTTCGTTACGGCAAGATAATTCAGGTTCCTGAAGATCTTCCGCCGGAACTGCTGAATAACCGTGCGGGAGTATTTGTCTCGTTGAAGAAGGACGGCCAGCTTCGCGGATGTATTGGCACAATAGAGCCGGTACACAAGTGTCTGGCAGAAGAGATTATTGCTAATGCTATTAGTGCCGCTACACGAGATCCGAGGTTTCTGCCGGTAGAAGAGTCGGAGCTTGACGATCTGGTATGCTCAGTAGACGTGTTGAGCCCTGCTGAAGAATGTCAGTTGTGCGATCTGGACCCTAAGCAGTATGGAGTGATTGTAGAGAACGGCATGCGTAGAGGTCTTTTGCTGCCTGATTTGGAAGGGATAGACACAGTGGAGGAGCAAGTAGAGATTGCCAAACGCAAAGCTTTTATCAATAGCAACGAACCCGTCAAAATTTACCGCTTCAAGGTGACTAGATATAAATAATCTCAACCTTATTTATGTCAAATGTTAACCAATAGCCGACCTTAATCTACAATTGGCACAAATTGTGCACATGAGTTTTGACGGCTGGGGGCGCCAAAATAATTCGGGAGGTCGGCATATGAAGCGCAAAATCATTCTCCTCACAGCACTCCTCGCGGCATTGGCTGCCTTTCCAGCCATGGGAACTAGTGTGAATCATCTGGTAGTCACACAAGACGGATGGACCACCTATATTTACACCCTTACTAGCGATGAAAACAACGATCTTGTCACATCGTTTCATGTTTATGCTCCGACGCTTGCTTCTGTGATAACCAGCCATACGACGCCGCCAGGTTGGAACTTTAATATTGCCCCAGATCCCGATAGCGGAGGTATCGATATCTATTGGTATGCAAATGATCCTCTTGAGAACGGGCTCCCGTTTGGCGGTCAACTAAACTTTAGTATCGTCACACCCGACACGGTTCCAGTTGTTTCGAATTACGTCATTCCGGGATTCTTAGGCAATTGGGGTTACGAGACTTATAACTGGTCAGGGTGGGGGGTTCTGATTATGCCGTGGTCTATACCTGTACCATCCGGAGAAGCACTTGTTCCGGAGCCTATGGGACTTGCGGTTATAGCGGCAGGTTGTGTCTTGCTTGCTCCCTGGCGGCGCAGATAATTCATCTTAATTATTAATTTGTGGAGGCGGCGTTTTTGGTGCGTACCCTTGAGCGGTAGCGTATAAACGTTGAAGGGTAAACGGGGGCAGATGCTAACTAATCACCTATAACTGACACATTCATTCAGGGGAATTTGTTGAGATGTTTGCTATAATCGCAGCGTCGGCCATAGGGTCGAGTACGGAGACACGTGGGATTACATTTGAGGTATGGCCAGCGGATTCGCTGATGAAAGTTCTTCCGACTACCAAGCCGCCCACATCGCCGGAAAAGTTCGTCTATATCGACGCCGTGCGCAATGAATACGAGTCCGGCCAGATTGTTGTAAAGGCTTTGAAGAAGATCGATAAACTCACCGTGAAAGTAGGAGAGGTTATCGGACCCGACGGCGCCAAGCCGCGCATTAGTGTCAATTTCGTGGGGTTTGTCGGTATAAAACGCGGTACCAAGGATACGCCGGACGAACATTTGGTGGCAAGGGCTCCGTCGGAGATGCCGGATCCGCTACTGGAAGTGCGTTCAATCAGTGTAGAGGCTGGTCGAAACCAACCTATTTGGTTGACGGTTTATGTGCCTAAAACTGCGAAGCCCGGTGAATACACGGCCAACGTCGAGATCAATGCGGATGGCATAACTCAGGCTATTCTCACGAGGATTAGAGTTCACTCGATCACACTTCCAGATGAGCGTAATCTCTTTCTAACCAACTGGTTCAATACGGGCAATATTGCATCTGCCCATGGACTCCAGATATGGAGCGAGGCTTATTGGGAAATGCTTGAAGCCTACGCTAGCATAATGGCCGGTCACCGCCAAAACGTGGTGATTACTCCGATTATGGAACTTATAAATGGTCGCGACGACGGCAAAGGAAACCTGACTTTCGATTTTTCGCGATTCGATCGTTGGGTTGAAATCTTCAAAAAAACAGGTGTTATCGGCTATATCGAAGGAGGTCATCTTGGTAGCCGCAGTGAATGGGAGGCGCCGGACTTCGACGCAAGTTGGCCTTCCATATTTATGCCAGATGGTTCCTTGCGAACCAATCCATCGGTCAAGGTTACGTCTGAGGAATATAAGCGGTTTCTCTCCTTTTTTCTGCCCGCGCTTCAACGGCACTTAGAAGAGAAGGATCTGTTGGAAGTCTATTTCCAACACTTATGTGATGAGCCAATCTCCACAAATGCGGTTAGTTACAAGAAACTTGCATCGTATGTTAGAGAGTATGCACCAAAACTCAAGATAATCGAAGCATGTATGTGTAATGAGTTGGTAGGAGCACTGGATATCTGGGTCCCACAGCCACCTCACTACGAGAGAGACATAGAGTTCTTTAGGGAACGACAAAAAGCGGGAGATCAAGTCTGGTTCTATACATGTCTTTCTCCCACTGGCAAGTATATGAACAGGTTCATAGACTATCCGCTAATCGATGTGCGACTCTTGCATTGGGTGAACTTCAAATATGGTCTCACTGGTTATCTACATTGGGGGCTTAACTACTGGGTAAACGAGGACCCATTTGGACAACTCGAACCTGATTGGGATGGCGGCAACTATCTGCCGCCCGGCGACTCGCATATCATCTATCCCGGGAATCGCGGTCCAATTTCTTCGATCCGTTTTGAAGCTCTGCGTGACGGCGTAGAGGACTTTGAGCTGCTGAGACTTCTTGAGAAGAAAGACGCAAAGAAAGCCCGCGCAATCGTTGATTCGGTAGTAAGGTCACTGACGGATTACGTTATGGATCCTGCCGAGTTTCGAAAGGCTAGGGCAATGGTTGTTAAGTATCTTGAAGAGTAATTTACTTTTCACAGTGGCTCAGTAGAGAATTCTAAAAATAAAAAATACGCTGGTTAAATTTTGTTTGATCGGGCGCAACTGCGAATTGCGCCCGATCGATGGTTAAGGCGCTTACTTTTTCAAATATTCGAGCACTTTCGCAGCCACATTCTCAGCCGTAAATCCGAACTTCTCGGCCAAAACTTTGTACGGTGCCGATGCGCCGAATTGATCTATACAGATCACCATTCCTTCGTCGCCCACATATCGATGCCAACCAAAAGATGTGCCTGCTTCGATGGCTGCGCGTTTTTTCACTGATGGCGGTATTATGGCGTCGCGATAGTTTGTGTCTTGGGCCTCAAAAAGATTAGTTGATGGCATGCTGACCACACGGACACCTATGCCTTTTTCTTCAAGAATATCCGCTGCACCAAGTGCTGTGCCTACTTCGGAACCGGTGGCAATCAGAAGCACATCGATCCTGTCGGCATCGCGGACTACATAAGCGCCTTTTCTTAGTCCTTTTGCCTTAGTTGGAACATCATTTACTGCACTAACGTTTTGTCTTGTGAGAGCAAGAACCGTTGGGCCGTCTTTCTTTTCGAGCGCAACTGCCCATGCCACAATAGTTTCTGCTGTATCGGCAGGTCGGATTACAGTCAAGCCTGGCATACATCGTAGGGCAGCAAGGTGTTCAATTGGTTCGTGAGTAGGACCATCCTCGCCAACGAAAATTGAGTCGTGGGTAAATACGTATATCACCTGTTGTTTCATTAGTGATGCCAAGCGGATAGCAGGGCGCATGTAATCCGAGAAAACGAGGAATGTGCCCCCATAAGGAATCACACCACCGTAGAGCGCCATTCCATTCATGGCCGCTCCCATGCCGTGCTCACGAACGCCAAAATGGATATTCCGACCGAGCGGATCGTCCGCCGAAAAGTCACCCCCGTTTTTTACAAGCGTTTTATTGCTTGGTGCTAGATCTGCAGATCCGCCCCAAAGTGCTGGTATAAGTTTAGCGAGTTCTTGAATTACGAGTCCTGATGAGTTGCGCGTTGCGTCAGGTTTTCTGCAGTCAATCTTTTCGAAAAGCTCGTCCTCAATGTTTGCTGGTACCTCCCGACTCATCATTCGATTCCAAAGGTCTTTCAGCTCGGGGAATTCTTCGCTATACTTTCGGAACATTGATTGCCAGGCGTCGTATTCCTTAATCAGTTCATTAGCGCGAGCAGAGAACAGTTCACGAACTTCATTTGGAACGTAGAAAGGCTGATCAACTGGCCATCCGGCAAGCCTTTTTGCTGCGGCGACTTCTTCCTCACCTAAAGGCTCGCCGTGTGCGGCTGCAGTATCGTGTTTGTTTGGCGCGCCGTTTGCGATATGAGTACGCGCTATAATAATCGAAGGCCTGTTGGTCTCCGCAATAGCGGCAGCAATGGCTTTTTCGGAGGCTTCACGGTCGTGACCATCGATCTTTTGGACATGCCAATGATAGCTTTCGAAGCGCATTGCGACATCGTCGGAGTAGGCTAGGGCGGTGTCGCCTTCGATAGAAATGTGGTTGTCGTCATACAGCACTATAAGGTTTCCAAGTTTTAGGTGACCGGCGAGAGCGCAACTTTCGTGGCTTACTCCTTCCATGAGGTCCCCATCGCTGGCGATAACAAAGATGCGATGATCAATTATATCGTATCCAGGCCTGTTGAAAATTGCTGCCATTCGTTTCGCAGCCATCGCCATTCCCACTGCGTTGGATATTCCCTGGCCAAGCGGACCTGTAGTTGTTTCAACCCCTCGCTCAATGTCGTACTCTGGATGACCTGGTGTTACGCTTTCCCACTGCCTAAATTGTTGCAGGTCTTCCAAAGTAATATTGAACCCGGCCAAGTGCAATAAAGAGTAAAGAAGCATTGAGCCATGGCCACCTGACAGAATGAATCGATCACGATTTGGCCACTTCGGGTCGTTCGGGTTGTAGCGAAGAAACCGACTCCAAAGGACATAGGCGTAGTCAGCCGCGCCCATCGGAAGACCCGGATGTCCCGATTTGGCCTTCTCAACCGCGTCTACGGCTAAGAATTTGATAGCGTTAACAGCCATCTGATCGAGCTCACTGCGGGTAGCTTTGTTAATCGAAATCGTTTCAGACATGTGTTACTCCGTTTTACTCTACAGAATAAAATAAAAACAATCGGTAAGACTAAATTCAGTCTGTAATTAACATTCTACACTTAACTTGCTTTTGCCTTCGCAAACCGATTAAGATCAAAAGACTGAGTAACAACTTAAATTTGGAACAGGGGGTATACTGATTGCAGGTAGGCATAGTCGGACTTGGTAGAATGGGAATGAGAATGGGGGCCAGGTTGGTGTCGCGGGGAAATCATGTCTTTGGCCACGACCTGGATTTCGCAAAACGTGATGAGGCGCGGAATGCGGGAATAAGGTGGGCAGAAGATTTGTCTCTTTTCAGTACAATGCTGCAGAAGCCAAGAGTAGTTATGGTGATGGTTCCCGCAGGTGTTCCCACTCAGGGCAGTATTGATAAGCTGAGCGGTATATTGTCGGCCGGCGATATAATTATCGACGGAGGCAATTCGCACTACAAAGACTCGATGAATCGAGCAGCATTGCTGAAGGAACAAGGAATTTGGTTTCTTGATGCTGGAGTGAGTGGTGGAGTGTGGGGATTGGAGCACGGCTTCTGTATCATGATCGGAGGCGAAGAAGAACCATTCAGGCTTGTTGAGCCTTTGATTCGAGATCTTGCACAAGAAAACGGCTATGCGCACGTTGGACCGTCCGGCGCAGGCCATTTTGCGAAGATGGTGCACAACGGGATTGAATATGGTATGCTGCAAGCCTACGGAGAAGGATTCGAAATACTACACAAGAGCCGCTTTAACTACGATCTTGCTAAGCTTGCAGACCTTTGGATTCATGGCAGCGTCGTTCGCTCGTGGCTGCTGGAGCTTGCCAAACAGGCATTTGAGGAATCGCCTGAATTGGCTGATATACGTGGATACGTTGAAGATTCCGGAGAAGGTAGATGGACAATTCAAGAAGCGATAGACTTGAATGTACCAGTTCCTGTTATTGCTCTATCGCTTATGAGTAGATTGGTGTCCAGACAAGAAGAATCTTTCTCGGCGAAGTTGATAGCTGCACTTAGAAGACAATTTGGCGGTCATTCCGTCAAGAGAGAATGACGAAAAAGTATTGAGGAGTTAGCGGCAAGTGGTTGTCAAAAATTCGCAATTTACAGATCTGAATAATCCGCCAAATCCTTTGCGTCGCGGATTGCCTCGTGAAAAAGCTATAATGCCGTGTGTTTTTGTGATCTTCGGGGGAACTGGAGATCTTGCTCATCGGAAGCTTCTGCCTGCTCTATATCACCTTTATCGTGACGGCTTGCTTCCGCGTAAGTTTGCAATTCTTTCGTATGCAAGCAGAGATTTTACTGACGATCAGTATCGTAAATCGATAAAAGAGTCGATACAAGATTTCGCGCCGTCGATTTCTGCAGAAGTTAGTAAGTGGGAAAGCTTTGCCCAGTTACTTCATTATTGTCGCCGAACGAGTGATGTTGCTGAGTCGATGCAACGCCTAAAAAAAAGGATTATAGAAATAGATTCTTCAGTTGGAGCGGAGGGCAACTATCTATTTTATCTTGCTGTACCGACGTCTGCGTTTGCTTTGACGGCGAAAGGTATTAAAGACGTAGGCTTGGCGCAGGATCCCGAAGGCCGCGCATGGCGAAAGTTGTTAATAGAGAAACCGTTCGGTACTGATTTGCAATCGGCTCGCAAACTGAATCAAGAACTGCAATCTATTTTTCGAGAAGATCAGATCTATCGTATTGACCATTATTTGGGCAAGGAAACCGTACAGAACATTCTTGTTTTCCGGTTTGCTAACGAGGTGGTTGAGCCTCTTCTTAACTCGAATTATGTCGATCATATACAGATCACGGTTGCTGAAAGCATAGGAGTCGAGCAAAGGGGGAAGTTCTACGATGCGACGGGAGCGCTGCGCGATATGGTTCAGAACCATCTTCTGCAGGTGACTTCCCTTGTGTGTATGGAACCGCCATCTTCGCTTGATCCGGAAGCTGTTCGGGACGAGAAAACCAAACTGCTGCGAAGTATAAGGCCAATCCAACCTGATGATGTAAACTATACCACGGTTCGAGGTCAATATTCGGCTGGTGTGTTTCTGGGCGAACGCGTGAAAGGCTATCGTGAAGAAGACGACGTCAAAC
>Ga0197142_1002066_pt1 | contig 17839 bp, 14 predicted proteins | sample GBS60_MetaG_FD_148614 | JGI IMG/M metagenome (GOLD analysis project Ga0197142, IMG submission 148614) | Sediment microbial communities from Great Boiling Springs, Gerlach, Nevada, United States - GBS 60_MetaG | ecosystem: Environmental > Aquatic > Thermal springs > Hot (42-90C) > Sediment...
TGTGCGGATATTTGAAGACGCTCGGCAGATGGCAGCGGAGCTAGACATGCCCGAGCTCCAACCAACAAAGCCGATGCTCACCACCCGAATTGAACCTGCTTTGCGACACCGCCTACCTGCAGTCCGTTGTACCCATGATCCGCTGACCACCGAACTTAATCGTGTCCTGCTGAAACGCTACGATTTCATCAAAACGACCATGCTCTGCCAGTCACAGATAGCCGACCAGATTTTCCGTTGCGCCGACTCCGAAGCAGTGGTCTTGATGCTGATAGACGGACTCTCGTACGCCGATGTGAAGCGCCACGCGCCCCAGTGGCTGAACCAGACTGTTCCTGTGTTGGTGGATGGCGTCTCTATTACCGAGCAGGGCATGATGCGGATTATTGGGAAACCGCCACTGGCGCAGCGGCTGTTTGACGTGGGATTCCGCCACCTGCTTGGTTTTACTTACTGGGAACGGGCAGAAGAGTTGTTGACCGATCGGGTGTTTACTGGGTTCGGCGACCAAGTGCGCAAAGTTAAGTCGTTTGATGACGTGCTGGCGGAGTTGGATAGTGATCAGTTGTCCGGCGCGTTTGTTCAGATTGTTCGCATGGGATTGGACAGCGCGGCGCACCGACAACGAGAGAAGCCGAATGTGGCGGCGATGGTAGCGGACATTTTCGCCGATTTTGAACGGTTGATAACCCTGTTTAAGCGCAAGAGCGTATCCGCGCGGTTGCATCTCACAAGTGACCACGGGATCTTGTGGGCACACGAGCATGCCTTGCAGGTCTACGAGTTCAGTGAGGCTGAGCATCCACGCTACTATGAACACGCTAAACGCGGCCAGCATGTGTTGAACGTGGAGTTTGAGGGCAAAGCGTTCGCCCTACTTGAGTACCCCTACCTACGGCGTGAGCTACGGGCGAACGAGTGGGGCGTGCATGGTGGGTTATCATTTGAAGAAAGCGTAGTTCCATTGATAAATATCATTACAAGGAGGTAGTCACCAATGGATAAGCGAGAGCACTTCTTGTTGCATTTGTATGATGAACTCTGGAGGAGTATTGATCGAGTGGAGGGAGGTCTATGGAAATTTATTGGTCTTTATGTTAGCATCATAGGGATCCACTGGTTTGCAAGCAAGGGAGAAATAGATAAAAGCTTAGCCGCTTACCTTACGATTTTAGCATCGTTTTGGGGGATCAACATTGCGATCAATGCCGGGAAATGGTTCGAGCGGAATCGCATGATGATTATCAACATTGAGAAACAGTTTTTGAAAATCGACGACTTAGGTAAGATAATGCCAGCCAGTTATCACAAGAGAAATCCGCGTAAGTTGTTCACCCTATTGGATAGAATCCATATCCTTGTCTTCAGCGCTGCTATTGTTTTCTCCGTTTGGTTTTATTGGAGCCATTTATGGAGTACTAGTGCAACCATAGTATTCACTCTATTGGTTATCATAGGTGGAATCGTTGGGACTGGATATCATTGGTATTTAGCAGTGAAAGAATTGACGGAGTTTATTGAAGGTACAAAGAAGGTGGACGAGTCATGATTTTCCTTGGGCGCACCAGCGAGGGTGAGCAAGTTTATGTGGATGACCTGCGTTCCCGAACCGTGCTGATTTGTGGCAAGCGGGGCAGCGGGAAGTCTTACACGATGGGCGTCTTTCTTGAAGAGTTAGTGCGGCGTGACGATGTGCTGGTCATCGTTGCCGATCCGATGCGCAACTTCCACACGATGAGCCTTCCCAACCATGAGCAGGAAAGCGTGTTGTGGGAGTGGGGCTTGAGTGCCCAAGGAGTGCCTGTGCGCCTATTAGTGCCGGGCGACCCAGTGGTGCGCTATGGTGCCGAAGTAATCAATGCCTTCGAGAGACGGGGCGTGCAGGTGGAATCGTTACGCATCAATCCTGGCGATGTGCCGCCCGACGGATGGCTTGACTTGTTTGGACTGGACATCACTCAGCCAATGGGCATCGCACTCTACCGCGCAGTGCAAAGGTGCCGTCAGCAAAACGGAGTACAATTCTTCGTGCCCGACATCATCGATCGATTGCAGAAAGACCCACAGGTGAGAGAGACCAGTGTGCAGGCGCTTATCTTGCGCTTGGGAACAGCAGCAAACGAATGGGATATCTTCTCCAGCCGCTACCGTGAACTGAGCGAGGTTTTCGCTCCGCGCACTGTGAATGTGATTGACTTGGGCGTGTTAGAAATCAGTCGTTTCGGACTGCGCAATCTGGTGCTGGCAGTCTTGGTGCGCGACCTATTCCGCAAACGACGGGATGCACGGTTGCGCGAAGAGCTAGGGCTACCCGTTGAAACCCCAAAGGTGTGGCTGGCAATTGACGAGGCGCAGGAGTTTGTCCCATCAGGCAGGGGGGCGTTGGCGAAAGAGCCGCTCGTTCAATGGGTCAAGGAAGGCAGACAGCCAGGGTTATCACTCATCATTGCCTCCCAACAACCAGGAGCAATTGACCGTGAAATTTTGAGCCAGTGTGACCTTATCCTCTGCCACAAGGTCACAGCAAGCGACGATGTGGACTCCCTCAACCGTCTTAGCCATGACTATATGGCGCGGGAGTTGAAAGTCTATCTGCGGCAGTTGAAACGCACGGGTGAAGCGGTCATGGTGGATGATACGAAAGAGTCTGTTGACATCGTCCAAATCCGCCCTCGCCGCAGCAAGCACGGTGGAGCGGAAAATTAGTGCTTTGTCTAGCCACCTGACGCTTTTAAGCGGAGAATGGTTGACCGACGGGCTGGCCTTTGTGAGTGTCAGGTATCTAGCCGTCGCTTAAAGGCAGCCCAGCTCCGCTTCCCTTATATCGCCCGTGGGTGGCTGTTTCTGAAGGAGGCGAGAGCCCCGCTGGACTTCGTTCGGCGCGAACAGGCCCGGGAGATTCAATGGAGGATCCAAGCGGGTTGGGCGGAGGCGATGGACGCCTGCCCAACCCGCTGTTTGAAGGTCGAGTTGTCGCTTATCGGCCCCGGGCCTTTTGGAGCAGCTCGTTGGTGAAGACCCGCTCGATCTCCACGGGTTTCGGGATGGCGTTGTAGCGCCGCAGGACCTCATACAGGGCTTCCCACTGCTCTCGGGTCTGCCAGCCCAGGCCATGGGCTCGCGTGACCTCCGACTCCGCGTCCTTCAGCTCGGTCTCCAGCATGAAGCGCATGTGGCCCCGGTCCGCCTGAGGCGCGTATCGGAGCACGATGTCCACCGCCTCCTCCGGGTTCGCCCGCGCGTCCTCAATCCCCTTCAACGCCGCCCGCAGGAAGCGGACCAACAGGTCTGGATCCCGCCGGATCTGCTCCTCGCTGGTCACGTAGGTCAACCCCAGGGTCGGCACCCCATAGTCCGCGGCATCCCAGATCACCAGCTCGTAGCCCATCTGCTGCAGCAGATAGGGCTCATTGGACTTAAAGAGGGGATACACATCCACCAGCCCCTGGACCAGCACCCGCGGGTCGAAACCGACGTTGACCAGCTCCACCCGATTTCGATCCACCCCGGCCGCCTCCATAATGGCGAACAGGTCCGGGGGAGGCGTCCCCTTGTAACCCACCTTCTTGCCCTCCCAATCCTTAGGGGTCTGCATCCCCGAGGACTTCAGGGCGGCGAAGGCCTGCTGCCCTCGCTGGCCGATGAGGGCGATAGAGACCAGAGGGAGCCCCGGGTCCGCCCGTCGCTGGAGCAACACCGCCGCGTCCTGGGTGGTCACCTGGACGCCCCCGGCCATCAGCAGCTGGAGATGCTCCCCGCGGCCGGTGGAATGCTGGATCTCCACGTCCAGCCCTTCCGCGGCGAAGTAGCCCTTCTCCTTCGCCACATACACACCGACGAAGGGCAGGTTGGCCTGGGGCTTGTAGCCGGCCATGAAGACCATGTGCCGGAGGGCCGGGGTGGGGGTCGCCGGCGGGGCCGGCGTGGTGCACCCCGCTATCAGGATCAGCACCAGGACGATCCCTGCGCGAAGCTGCGCGCCGATGGAATTGCTGAAGAACCGCATCGTCACCTCCGAAACGATGGGGATGGGATGAAAGGCGTTGGGCCTTCTGAGGAAAGGCCCGAGGACGCGCGGCCTTAGGGGTGTGCCTCCTCCGGGCTCCACCAGCGGGCTCGCCGTTCCAGGAGGGCGGCCCCGGTGTAGCCGGCCAGGCTGACCGCCGCCAGGATCAGGGCGGCGGCGAACAGGCGGGGCATGTCCAAGTTGGTCTGGGCCAGCCACATGGTCCGCCCCAGCCCGCCCGAGGCCCCGGTCCATTCGGCCACCACCGCCCCGATCAGAGCCAGGGGGATGGCGGTCTTCAGGGCGGCGAAGGTGTAGGGTCGCGCCGAAGGCCACCGCAGATGGCGGAAGATCTCCCACGCCGAGGCGTCCCACGCCCGCAACAGCTCCAGCGCCGCCGGGTCCACCGCCCGCAGTCCGGTCATCAACGGGACGAGGGCCGGATAAAAGGTCAGCAGGGCGGTCATCAGCACCTTGGGGAGCGGCCCGAAGCCGAACCACAGGGTGAGGATGGGGGCGATGGCCACGAGCGGGATGGCCTTCAGCAGCAGCACCAGGGGCATGATCGCCCGCTCCAGGGGCGGCCAGAAGGCCGTGGCCACGGCCAGGGCCAGGGCGACGCCCATCCCCAGCGCCAGGCCGGCAGCGGCCTCCCCCAGGGTTACCCCCGTTGCCTGGAGATACAGCCCCCGCTCCGCCCAGAGCGTCGACAGGATCACGGAGGGAGCGGGGACCAGATACACCGGCACCCGGGCCTCGCGGACGATCAGCTCCCATCCCAGGAGGGCCAGCGGGAGGGCGAGGAGGGGCACCCATGGGGCCAGCCGCGCCCCCGAACGCAGGCGAGGAAGCTCCATTTCCATCGGGCTCATCCGGCGCCTCCCATCAGGGCTGCTCGAACGCGCTCCACCCATTCCCCGATCCGGCGCTCGTCGGTTCGTGGGCGCGGATCCGGGAGGGGGATGCGGGCTCGGATCCGGGCGGGGCGGCCGGCGAGGACCACCACCTCATCCCCCAGACGGACCGCCTCGTGGAGGTCGTGGGTCACCCAGAGGACGGTGGCGCCGAAGGCGCGCCACAGCCGCTCCACCTCCTCCAGCAGTTGTGTTCGGGTCAGGGCATCCAGGGCCGCGAAGGGCTCATCCATCAACCAGACGGCGGGGCCGGCGGCCAGGGTGCGGGCCAGGGCGACCCGCTGCTGCATGCCCCCCGAGAGCATCCGGGGGTAAGCCCGTTCGAACCCCTTCAGGCCCACCATCGCAATGAGCTCCTCTACCGTAAGGGGCGGCCGGAGGGCACGGCCGTTCACCTCCAGGGCGAGGCGGATGTTGCCTTCCACCGTGCGCCAGGGGAGCAGCGCCGGCTGCTGGCCCATCCAGCCGATGCGGCGGGCCGCCCGGGCCTGCGCAGGGGAGAGCTCCCCGATGCGGATCCGACCGGCGGTGGGCGTCAGCAGGCCGGCCGCCAGGCGGAGCAGGGTGGATTTGCCACACCCGCTGGGGCCCACGATCACGGTGAAGGAGCCGGGGCGGACCTCCAGGTTCAGGTCCTCAAAGATCACCCAGCGGCCCGAGGGGGCCGGGAAGGCGTGGTGAACGCGTTCCATCCGGATCTCCAGCATCCTGGGCCCTCTATCGATCCGCGGAGGGGATCACGCCGCGGCGGCCTTCCATTCGCTCGGGGACGATGCGGAAGATCTCCCGAAGCCCCGGGGGCGGGCTTTCGAGCCGGTAGCGGGCGGCCAGCCGGGCGGCCAGCCCCTCAGGACCCTCGGGGAAGTCCTGCCGGAGGGCTCGGCCTTCCACCCGAACCCGTCGGAGGGGCGGCCAGGGCTCATCGATCAGCAGCGTGACCTGGGGATACGCCCGGATGTAGTCGGGCCATCGGGAGCCCGGGAGGGCAGCGATCCAGAGGGCCGGGCGCTCCCAGAGATACCATACCGGCACCGCATACGGCCGGCCGTCCGCTCGCAGGCCGATCAGCCGGGCGATCCACGGCCCCTCCAGGAAAGCAACGATCTCCTCCGAACGGAGCCGTCGCAGGGAGAGCCCTTCCGGCTCGGCGGCGTAGGGCTGATACGCGGGGGCGCCCAGCCGGAGGGAGAGGCGAGCCGCCGCCGCCCGCAGGGCCTCGAAGAGGGCAGGCGCCGCGCGGGAGGCCGGCAGACGGACCGCCAGCGCCGCGGCAGGGTGGCGGCCGTCCGGGCAGATGGGGGCCGCAGCTTCGATTAACCCCCCGATGCGCCGACGGGCGATCCCTTCCCGCCGGATCCGCCCCCAGCGGGGGCCGGTTCGATGGGCGGCCAGGAAGATCCATCCGGGGGCGCTCCCATCGAGGGGAAGGCGGTCCCCCACGGCCCAACGGCCCACCAGGGGATGGGTGCCCAGGACTGCCTCGAGGACCACCACTTCCCCTCCGGCCGGGCGCAGCAGCGCGAGGCTTTCGGCGAACCCGCGGGCCTCGGCCCGGAACAGCTCCCGCAGCGCTTGTTCCGGGTGTGCCTGGGCGGCCAGCGCCCACCAGCGGGGGCCCAGGCGGTAAGGCCCGCGGGGGCCGGCCTGCTCCAAGTAACCGTGGGCCTTCAGGGTGTTCAGCAGCGCGAAGAGCCCGGTGCGGGAGAACCCGAAGCGCGCCTGCAGCGCCGCGGGGGCGACCCCCTCCGGCCGGGCGGCGATCCACTCCAGGATCCGCAGCGCCCGCTCCACCGCCGGCACCTGATGGATGTAGGCCAAGGATACCTCCGGTTCATTAAAGAAAACTATAATTTACTATAGCAGACTTTAGAGATCCGTCAAGCTCGCCCGGGGCTGCGGGTGCGTCCCAATTTTGTCGGCTGGGTGGGCGAGGGCATTGCCCTCGCCCACCCATGTAGGCCAACTCTGAGCAGTTGGTCCACATCGGGCTGGGCTTCCGACGATTTTGGGACACACCCCGGGGCTGCGGCAGGGCTTTCCGGTTTTCCAGAGGCGGGGTGGATAAGGGCGCTGGGGGATTGATTCCAGATCAACGGGTTCCAGACATGACAGGTAGGGGCGACCCGCCGGGTCGCCCCTACCGGATCCGGCCGTGGCCCCGAAAAACCGGAGAGCGCTGGGGGCTACGGCGTGTTTCAGGGCGGATCGAGCGTAGGGAGATAATCAGGGTCAGGCGGAGACCCGCCTGACCCTTTATCGCGCTTCGATGCCGCCGAGGGGCTCAGGAGGAGTGGGATGGATGCGCGATGGGGATCAGGCGATAGGCGGCCAGGAAGATGAGGGCGGCGGCGGAGACGATGCCCACGGCCAGCAGCCATTCGGTGAGGGTGGGGAAGTAATCGAAGCTCAGGCCCGGGCCGGTGAAGGCGAGGCGCAGGGCCTCGAACTCGGGCACCACCAGCGCGGGGATCACCAGGTTCAGCTTGGCGCTGAGGCTGGTGAAGGCCACGAGCCCGCCGGCGGCCGCCAGGACAGCAGGCCGAGCCCCGGGCAGGAGCAGCAGGATCAGCGGAAGGACCAGCCCCAAGGCGATCTCGAAGATCCAGAAGACCCAGGAGAACGGCCCGAAGAGGATCAGGCGCAGGGCCTCCACCCGGCTCGGGACCCCCGCGTAGAGGGTGGTGGAGTATTCCGCCCAAAGCAGCACGAGGGTGAACAGGAGCAGGCCCAGCACCAGGCCGCGCAGGAAGCGGAGGGCTTCGGCGTCGGCGTGGCCCAGGAGGATCGAGAGGAAGAGGACCAGGGCCGCTCCGCCCAATGCGCCATCGGCCAGGAAGCGGATGGGGATCAGAGCGGATTCCCACAGGCCCTGGGCGCTGACCACCCCGAAGAGCGCCCCCTCAGCGCCTCCCATGATCACGGCCAGGAGCAGACCGAGGCCGAACAGCGGCCGGATAGCCGGGCTCTCCGGCTGCGCCTTCTTGAGATAGACCAGAGCCAGGAGGAGCAGCCCGTAGATCAGGTAGAACCAGGCCATCCAGGCCATGAGCGAAGTGGGCTGGGTCGCAAGGTAAAGCTTCCAGAAGCGGAGGGGATGGCCGAGGTCGAGCCAGATGGCCAGCAACCCTCCGGCCAGGGCGGCCAGGGCGGCGAAGAGGGCGATCCCGCTCAGGGGCTGCAAGGCTTTCACCCGCAAACCTTCTCCGAGGGCGGCGACGGCGAAGGCCCCGATGGAGATCCCGGCCAGGGTGGTGTAAACGGCCACCCACAGCCCCCAGGGGACGTAGGTGTTATAGGCAGCGACCGTGTGCCCGCCGGTGAGGCGCTGGATCAAGCCCACCACGCCGGCCAGCAAGCCAACGATGGCGATCCCCCACAGGATCCTCTCGACAGCGCTCATCCCCCGCATGATCTTCTCTGCTCGGCTCATGAGGACCTCCCGGTGCATTCGTTGGATGGCAGCGAATCAGAGTGCTCTGCAAGGACAGCGTCCAGCCATTCCAGATCCAGCCGGATGGCCTCGTGGGCGAAGGCGGCCAGCCCGGTGAAGAAGGGATCGGTGGTGTTAGAGGCCAGGGCCTCGCAGAAACGTGGCAGCCAGGGTAAGACGTGTCGGCGGAGGAACTCCCGGCTGGCCTGCAGGATCCGCCAGCGCTCCGCGTCATGGGTTGCCTCAGCAGCCCGTCGGGCCAGGTAGGCCAGGAAGCCCAGCTCCAAGGCGATGTGGTCGGGCGGGATCCGCCAGTTGGTCTCCGGCATAGCGGACCACTGCAGGTAGAAGCGGCGGACGGCTACCGCCGCGGGGCCCATCAATCGCTCGCCATGCAAATAGAACGAGGCGAAAGGAGGGGCAGGGACGCGGCCGGGGCCTTCCATCAAGCGGGTCATCTCGATGTTGAGGGCCTCGATCAAAGCCCGGTCGTTGACCGCGTCCCGGATGCGGCCTTGCAGCTGTTGGAGCCCTAAGGCCAGGGGCGAGCCTGGCTCCAGGGCCAGGCTCGCCACCGCGTTCAGGACCTTCTCGGTCAAGGGGTAAGAGAAGAGGGCCCGCAGCAGGCTGTAGAGACCTTCGCGTTCTTTCAGCTCGCGCTCCATCACCGGCTCTCCTTAGCCGAGCTTGCGGACCTTAACGATCACATCACCGTAGGCGGGCTGCCCCATGATGGGCGACAGGTTCTCGGGATCCACCAGGGCGTTGTGGTTCGGTGTGATGTCTTGGAAGGCCCACGTCTTGCCCAGGCCGGGGCTGAAACGCCCGCCTCCGCCGAACGGCAGCCGCAGCACGCCGGGCCGGATGGTCTCCACCAGGACGACCTTCCCACGGGTCTTGAACCCCTGCGGCGTCTCCAGTTCCACCAGATCCCCCGTCTTCAGCCCGAGGCGCTCCCCGTCAGCGCGGTTCATCTGGATCACGCCGATGGACCAGGTCCCGCGGGGGATGCGCACGCGGCGGCCGGTCGGCGTAGGCCCGTTCTCCCCGAGGATCACCTCCTCCACCACCCGTTCGTCGTTCAGCGGCATCCAGAGGTCCTCCGTGGGCAGCCGCCCCAGCCAGTCCACCATCTGGGTGCCGGACATGGCGTGGTGGATGCGGCCGGAGATCACCTGGAAGGGATACTCCTCCCGATACTTGGCGTAATCCGGGTTGGTGTAGGGGTTCCAGCGGGTTTCGAACCAGTAGAAGGTGGAGGGATACTTCTGCCAGCCGAGGCGCGCGATGCTGGGCGGCGTCTCGCCGGCCTCCTCGATCAGCTTGTTGTATTTGGCGTAACGGCCTTTGCGCTGCACCTGGCCGTCTTTCTCCACCGTGTAATCCCAGACGAACTCCACCTTCTTGCTGTCGGTCTGAAGCACCCCGCCGCCGTGGAACCGCTTCCAGCTCATGGGCCACACCGCCACGCCGTGGTGCTCCCGCAGCCACTGGACGGTGAGCGGCTCCCCGCGGATCTCCTTCTTCTCGTCATCGATCTGCACGCGGCCGGCCTCCAGGGAGTCCGGCGTGCCGAGGAGCTTGTAGCCCTTGGGCAGGTTGGGGTAGGGGAGCGGCTCTCCGGTGTTGGGCCGCCCGGGGGCTACCCGCAGGGCTTCGTTCCAGAAGTCTTCCTCGGTGGGGTATTTCTCCCAGAAGTCCTTCGGCTGGATGTCGGGATCACCCTTTTCGTGGAGTTTGCGAGCCAGCGCCCAGCAGATCTCATACTGGGTCTTGGATTCATACATCGGGCGGATGACGAAGTCGCGCAGGTAGAGCACGGGATGGACCGGATAGATGTCCGAGAGGCTCATGCGCTCCATATAACTGGCCTCGGGGAGGACCACATCGGCGTAGAGCCCCGTCTCGAGGAAGACGGTATCGATGTAGACCACCAGCTCCACCTTGTAGTTCCCCGTCTCGTCCTTCGCCGTCAGGGCCTCGATCCATTTCTGGGTGTTGGAGCCGGTGATCACCGGGTTCCCGGTGCGGATGAAGTAGGCTTTGATGGGGTAGCGGTGGCCGCGGAACGGGCCGTAGCGCAGGGTGACCCCTTCGATGAAACGGCGCGGGTAGTCGCCCACCACATCATCCCACGCCGCCGGCCAGTCTCCGTAGCCGTCCATGTGGAGCTCCTCGATCTTCCCCTTGACCTCCCGGCCGTTGACAACGCGGGTGACCTCGCGCTTGAGGAAGTCCCCGCCGGAGGCCTTGCCGCCCTTGCTGCTCTTGACCAGCTCCGTGTCGATGGCCCCGCCCGGGACCTCCATGTTCCCGGTGATGACGTTGAGGGCGGTGCCCAGGATGGAGGCCACGTAGCCGTTGTAGTGGTGGCCGATGCCGTTCATCCCCCATACCAGGGCCGCCGGCTTGGTGATCCCGAAGGTGTGAGCCAGCTCGGCGATGGTCTGGGCGTCGATGCCGGTCCGCTCCGCGGCCCACTCCAGGGAGAAATAGGGCAGCCCGTTGAGGGGATCCTTGCGGTCCCACCAGCTCCGGAAGGCGGCCTCGAACTCCTCCCAGCCCTGGCTGTATTCCTTGAAGGACCAGTCGATGTAGCGGCGGAACGGATCGTCGTCCCGGTGGTTCTCCAGGATGTAGCGCAGCATCGCCGCGAAGAGGTCGGCGTCCGTCCCGGGCCGGATGGGGATCCAGCGATCCGCCTTGGTGGCGGTGTTGCAGAAGGCGGGGTCGATGACGATGATGCGGGCTCCGGCCAGCTTGGCCTCCACCGTGCCCCGGGATTCGTAGTTGATCCGGGTGGCGGTGAAGGGGTTCCAGCCGACGTAGATGATCAGCCGGGTGCGGTAGCTGTAATCGTTCTTCAGGCTGCCGTCCGGCTGCCGGACCAGCACCGGGCGCATGATATCGGGCTCGATGCGCTTGCCCCCGAACATGAGCTTGGGCCCGTGGCGGCGCGGCGTGTCGCAGATCGAGCCGTGCTCCACGGTGTGGGGCGTGCCGAAGGCGCGGAAGAGATAGTAGTAAGGATCCCGATCGGTCACGTCCCCGCAGTCCATGATCACCGACTCGGCCCCGTATTTCTGCTTGATCTCGATGAGCTTCGTGGCGATGTAATCGAGGGCCTCCTCCCATGAGACCCGCTTGAATTTGCCTTCTCCTCGCTCGCCCACCCGGATCATCGGGTATTTGATCCGGTTGACGTTGTAGACCAGCTGCAGGCCACTCACCCCTTTGGCGCACACGGTCCCCGAGTTATAGGGGACGTGGATGTTGCCGTAGATGTTGGAGATCACGCCGTTCTCGACCTCGACAGCGAGGCCGCACTCGGCGGGGCACATCACGCAGGCGGTGTAGACCACCCGCTTGCCGGCCTCCTGTTGCTGTCGGGCCTCGCTGGCGCTGAGGGTTTTGAAGCCGTGGCCCAGGGCGGCCATGGCCGCCAGGCCTCCGGCGGAGGCCCCGGCCAGTTTCAGAAAATCCCGACGGGAGATAGTTTTGGTTGCGATCATCCCGGACCTCCCTCAAACCAGGTAAAAGACCTTGGGCTCCGTGCCCAGCTCCTCTTTCAGGCGGATCACATTGGGCTGGCTGACCAGTTCTGCGACCAGGCTCTGGGGATCGTTCAGATCCCCGAAGTAGGTGGCCCACCCCATGCAGGAGAGCACGCACGCGGGCAGCTGCCCCCGCTCGATGCGATGGAGGCAGAAGTGACACTTGCGCACGTTGCCGACGGGAGAGGCATCCCGGCGTCGGAGGCGGCCCTGGCCATATTCCGGGGAGGGGAGCAGCTCATAGGGTTGGGGCTGGCCGCCCTCGAAATCGCTGTAGAAGTAGCCGGCGTCGAAGGAGCGGGCGGCGTAAGGGCATGCGGTGATGCAATAGCGGCACCCGATGCACTGGTCATAATTGATCACTACGATCCCATCGGCCCGCTTCCACGTCGCCCCCACCGGGCACACGGGAACGCAGGGCGGGTTTTCACACTGCATGCACGGTCGCGGGATGAAGCGTCGGGAGACGTGCGGATAGGTCCCCCGGGTCTCCGTCAGCACGGGCCGGTAGGCGATGCCGGGCGGCAGTTTGTTCTCCGAGATGCAGGCCACCGTGCAGGCATAGCATCCCACGCATTTGCGCAGATCGATGACCATTGCCCAGCGCCGCTGTTCCACCGGCTTCTGCAGCGCCCGCCGGAGATCCTCCATCATGCGCACCACCGGGTGTTGCCCGCTCATCGCCTCCGGGAGCTCAGGGGGTGGCTCCAGCTCCCCCACCGGGGCGCCCGGTGGGGCCGCCTCGACCTGATCCAGGATCCCCTGTGCGGCAGCAGGGGCGATCAGGGAGGCGAAGATCCCGCTGGCGAACCGCGCCAGGAACGCCCTCCGCGTCGCCAGGTCCGGCTTTCGAGTGCGGGTTTCTTGAACCATCGCATGCGCTCCCGAGCGAAGCTTTCCTTCGATTTCGAGCATAAAGGACCTGTGCCCTCCATGGGCCTGGGGCTCCTCCGGAAAGGAGACCTGGGAATTTTCCCAGTTCCAGACCCGGAAGGATCCGGGGACGTAGCCACCCGTCTTCATCCCCGTTACAATGGAAACGGGGCCAGGGCGCATAGCCGTCTGATCCTGCGGAGGCTCTGATGCGGGGGATGCCCTGGCAGATCTTCCTGGTCTTCGTGCTGGTTGCCTGTCAGAGGGAGCCTGCCATCCCGGTTCGCCTCTCCGAATCCCTCCTCCCTTCGACGGCCCTTCGCGTCTCCCTGGAGGAGGATGGACCATGGATCTGGGGCTTCGATCGGCGGCTGGAGCCCAAGGAGGACATCCGGATGAACGCCTCCCTCCTCCGCTGGCTGGAGAGGCAGACCGGGCTCCGCTTCCGCCTTCGGATGGCGCCGCGGGGGCAGAGCGTGGCGGATGAGATCTGCGCAGGCCGGGTGCACTTCGGGATCGTCGGCACGGTCACCTACCTGCAGGCGTATCACCGGTGCGGGGCGCGGATCCTGGTGCGGGGCCGCAACCGGGAGGGTCAGGACACGTACCGGGCGGCCATCGTGGTCCCGCCGGATAGCCCGATCCGGGATCTTGCGGATCTGCGAGGGCGGTCCTTCGCCTTCGGCTCCCCGAACTCAACCCAGGGTCATCTGATCCCTCGCCTCATGTTGCAGCGCGCAGGCCTCACCTTGCACGACCTCCGCGCGTATGCCTTCCACGACTCCCACGCCGCCACCGCCAACGCGGTGATCAGCGGCCGCTACGACGCGGGAGGGCTGCAGGACACCCTGGCGCTGGCCCTCGCCGAACGGGGGCTGGTGCGCATCCTGGCCCTCTCAGAGCCGTATCCGTCCAGCGGCATCATCGCAGGGCCTGGGGTGCCGGAGAAGACAGCCCAGATGGTTCGGGAGGCGCTTCTGACTCTGGATCCCGTGGGGCGCGATCGGGCCTTCCTGTATCACTGGGAGCGGTCCGAGATGCCCCTGGGATTCGCCCCGGCTCGGGATGAGGAATACGCGGATCTGTATTGGATCGCCCGGGAGATCGGCTTGCTGGAGCCATGAGATGAGTCGTCTCTGGTTGTGGCTGGACCGCTATCTGCCTCGGCGCTTGACCACGCGCCTCATCCTGGCGCTGGTGATCCTGGTGGTGTCCGCGGGGGTCATCACCACGGGCATCCTCAACGCGCTGCTCGTTCGCACCCTGCGGGCGGAGCTGATCCGCAGCGGGCAGTCCCTGACGCGGGCGCTGGGGGAGAACCTGGCCAACGCCCTGGCGGAGATGGATCTGGTCACGGTCCAGGAGCTCCTGAACGCCGTCGTCCGGGAGAACGGCGATGTGATCTACGCCTTCGCGGTCGCCCCGGACGGGCGGGTGGTGCACACGTTCCCGGACGGCTTCCCGGCCGATTTGCTGCGGCTGATCCCTGCTCGCCCCGAGTCCGCGGGTGAAGGCCTCTTGTTGAAGACCGAACGCGGCCTGGTGCGGGACTTCGCCTACCGGCCGCTGGATGGGATCCCGGCGGAGATCCATGTGGGCCTCAGCGAGGCGCGCATCGTCGCGTTGCAGGCCTGGGTGACCCGCTTTCTGATCGGACTGACCGCCCTCGGCTGTCTGGTCGCGGCCGGGATGGCCTACAGTTTCGGCCGCGTGGTGGTTTTCCCTCTGGTGGAGCTGGCCCGTCAGGCTCAGCGTCTGGGCCAAGGTCACCTCGATGAGCGGGTCCATCTGCCGCCCGGCGGGGAGATCGGGGATCTCGCCCGTGCCTTCAACCAGATGGCGGATGAGATCCAGCAAGCGATCCGTCGGCTGCAGGATTCCGAGGCGGGCTATCGCAACCTCTTGATGGCGGCCAGCGCGGTGGGCGAGGGCATCGCCCTGATCGGGGCGGAGGGCCCGGAGGAGGGGAAGCTGCTCTTCGTCAACGAAGCCTTCGCCCGCCAGCTGGGCTGCCGGCCGGAGGAGCTCCTCGGGTTGAACGCGGCCAGCATCCTGCCTCCCCGTTCCGTGGAGATCGCCTCCCGGCTCTGGCAGAGCCTCCGCCAGGGGCAGCCCGTCGCCCCGGTCGAGCTGGTGGTGACCGACCGGGAGGGTCGATCTCGCGTCCTGGAGACCATGGGGACCCGCATCCGCTATCAAGGCCGATGGGTCCTGGTCTGGTTCGCCCGGGACATCACCGAGCGCAAGGCGCGGGAGGAGGCCCTCCGCCGCCGGAACCGCGAGCTGATGGCGCTGAACGCGGTGGCCCTGGCCATGGGGGAGTCCCTCCCGCCGGACCGCCTTCTACAGCGCGTTCTGCAACAGGTTCTGAACGCCCTGGAGCTCCAGGTGGGTTGGATCTGCATGCTGGATGAGGCGGATCAGCCCTATCTGGCCATCTGGTACGGCCCGGAGCTGCTGTCGGTCCCTTCGATGGAGTCGCTGTTCAGCTTCCCGGTGTGCCGTTGCGGCCAGGTGTTACGGGATGGGCGGCCGGCGGTGGTGGGGGCCTCGGAATCGGCCTGCGCCGTATATCGCATCCGTTCGCTGCTCGGGATGCCTCTGGTCTGCCATGCCGCGGTGCCGATCCCGATCGGAGGGCGCGTCCGCGGGGTTCTGGGGGTGGCCGCGGAGGATCTGGAGGCGTTAAACGAGGCGGAGATGGCGCTGCTGGTGACCGTGGGGCAGCAGATCGGCCTGGCCCTGGAGAACGCCCAGCTCTGGGAGGAACTGCGTCGCAAGGAGAGGATCCGCGGGGAGCTGCTGGCTCGCCTGATGCGCGCCCAGGAGGAGGAGCGCCTCCGCATCGCCCGCGAGCTTCACGATGGGATCGGCCAGTCCCTGAGCGCGCTGGTCTTCGGGCTGAACGCGGTCAGCCTGGCCCTCACCCAGGCGCCCTCGGAGGTGCCCCGGTTGCTGGATCGTCTGAAGATCTCCGCCAGCGAGACCATCCGGGAGCTTCAGACGATCATCTATGATCTGCGCCCCACGCTTCTGGACGACCTGGGCCTGATCCAGGCCCTGAAATGGTATACCCGGGAGCGCCTTGAGGCGCGCGACGTCCGCGTGATCTTCGAGATCCCGGAGCACGTTCCGCGCCTCCCCCCTGAGATCGAAACGGCGCTCTTTCGGATCGCCCAGGAGGCCATCACGAACATCTGCAAGCATGCGGAGGCGACCGAGGCGCGCATCCGCCTCGCGTTGCAGCCGGGATGGGTGGAGCTCGAGATCGCGGACAATGGGATCGGCTTCGTCTGGTCAGAGGTCCAGAAGGGGGATGGCGCCCGCCGAGGGTGGGGGCTGCTCGGGATCCAGGAACGGGTGGAGTTGCTGGGCGGGGAGATGAAGATCGAAAGCGCGCCCGGGCAGGGGACACGCCTTCGGGTTCGCCTGCCGATGGGAGGGTAGGAGATGGGGATCCGCATCCTGATCGCCGATGACCATGCGATCGTGCGCGCCGGCATCCGGGCGCTGCTTCAGCTGTATCCGGATTTCGAGGTCGTGGGCGAGGCGGCGGATGGCCATGAGGCCATCCTTCAGACGCGCCGGCTGCAGCCGGACATCGTCCTGATGGACATCGGGATGCCGGGGATGGATGGCCTGGCAGCGACCCGCGAGATCGTCCGCATTGCCCCCCGCACCCGGGTGCTGATCCTGAGCCAGCATGAGAACCGGGAGTATGTGATGCCGGCGCTGCGAGCGGGGGCCTCCGGCTATGTGCTCAAGCGGGCCCCCGATGAGACCCTGATCCGGGCGATCCGAGCGGTCTACGCCGGTGAAACCTATATGGATCCTCGCCTGACGGACCTCCTGGTGGAAGAGGTGCGGCGCTCCGGGGAAGGGCCGACGGATCCCCTGGAGACCCTCAGCGAGCGGGAACGGGAGATCCTGGTCCTCCTGGCCCAGGGGAAGAGCTATCAGGAGATCGCCCAGACGCTGTTCATCAGCGTGAAGACGGTGGATTTCCACCGGGCGAACCTAATGCGCAAGCTCGGCCTGAAGAACCGCGCGGAGCTCGTCCAGTTCGCCATGCGCCGGGGTCTGATTTAGGAAGCTCGCCCGGTGCGCCGGCTTCTCGGAGGACCGGTCAGGGTGTTCCGTGGCAGCGCCGGAAGTTCCGGAGGTGTTCCTCCTGGGTGCGGGCAAACCAGTGGCTGCCGTCTTTCTTCAGGCAGTCCGCCATGAAGTAGAGATAATCCGTCTGCGCCGGGTTGAGGACCGCCTCGATGGAGGCCAGGCCCGGGTTGGCGATGGGCCCGGGAGGCAGCCCTGGATAGCGATAGGTGTTATACGGGGAGTCCACCTGCAGGTCGTCTAAGGTGAGGGGGCTCTTCCACCACGTTTTCTGATCCGCCTGATACCCCAGGGCGTACTGCACCGTGGGATCGGCGTCCAGCTTCATCCCGATGGCCAGCCGGTTGAGGTAGACGCTGGCAATGAGGGGGCGCTCCGCAGGGAGGACAGCCTCTCGCTCCACGATGGAGGCCAGGGTGACGACCTGATGGAGGGTGAGCCCCCGGGCCCGGGCGGCAGCGATCCGCTCCGGCGTCACCTTGCGCCCGAAGTTCTCCAGCATCCGTGCGATCAGATCCTCCGCCGTGGCGTCCCGGGCCAGCCGGTAGGTGTCGGGGAACAGATAGCCTTCCAGCGTCGCCCCCGGCGGCAGGTCGGCGAGGAAGGCGAAGCGGGCGCGCCAGCGCATCCCATCCCGCGCGGCGGACAGGACGGCGGAGGCCGAAAGATGGGTCTGGGCGGCGACAGCCTCGGCCACCTCCTCCAGGCGCAGGCCCTCCCGGATGCGCACCGTCCACTCCGCCTTGCGGCCGGCGCGGAGGGCCTCGGCGACCTGCGGGATGGTCATTGTTTTGCGGAGCGTGTATTCCCCTGCCTGGATCTCCCGGTCCAGGCCGTGATAGCGCACATAAGCCCGGAAGAGGAAGGCGTCCTGGATCAGGCCAGCCTCCTCCAGGGCCTGGGCGACCTCGGTCACGGACTGGCCGGGCTGGATGACGAAGGTCACCGG
>Ga0197142_1002067_pt1 | contig 17837 bp, 15 predicted proteins | sample GBS60_MetaG_FD_148614 | JGI IMG/M metagenome (GOLD analysis project Ga0197142, IMG submission 148614) | Sediment microbial communities from Great Boiling Springs, Gerlach, Nevada, United States - GBS 60_MetaG | ecosystem: Environmental > Aquatic > Thermal springs > Hot (42-90C) > Sediment...
CATTGCTTTAATCTCCTTGATTAATTCTACAGCTTCTGATACACTAATTTTTAATTCCATGGATGTGCCTCCTTGTTTTAGTTTTTTGTCATTAATATTTTACAGGAGGTACATCCTTCTTTACCCTATAAAATTTACACAAAATATTTTACACTACCAAAAAATTTGTCAATATAGTAGAAAAATATACAATTTATCATGTGATAATAAAATTTACTTAAGCCTATTACTTAATTTAGGCAGTGTTAAGGATTATTTTTTTTTATAAATCTATAAATGCAAATGTTCTGTATAGTTTCAAAATAGCAACTTTTTTTGTGTTATAATCACAATTAATGGTATCCTATCTGATTAAAAGATTTTTTCTAATGATACCAATTCTTTTTGGTATAACCCTTATTTGTTTTGTTGTTATAAATCTTGCACCAGGCTCACCAGCAAGCTTCACTGAAGAACTATCTCCAAAGGCTTCGCCAGAGGCAGTAGAAGCCCTTATAAAGCTTTACGGACTTGACAAACCCATTCATGAAAGATATCTTAACTGGCTTCGGATGGTTGTCACTTTGGACTTAGGAAAAAGTTTTGTCGATGGAAGAGATGTACAGGAAAAAATTAAAGAAAGACTTCCAATTACTTTGACTTTAAATCTTCTTTCTCTTTTCTTAATTTTAATTATTTCAATTCCAATTGGAATTTATTCAGCCCTAAAACCTGGGAGTATATTTGACAGAGCTCTTACAGTTTTTGTTTTTACAGGTTTTTCTATCCCAACATTTTGGCTTGCTTTGCTTGCAATGATTATTTTTGGAGTAAATCTTGGATGGCTTCCTATATCAGGAATTCAAAGCATTGGCAATGAAAATATGCCTTTTTTACAAAGACTACTTGACTGGATAAAACATCTCATTTTGCCAGTTACAATAATGTCTTTTGCAGGACTTGCAGGTATGTCAAGATATACTCGTTCAAGTATGCTTGAGGTATTAAGACAGGATTTTATTCGAACTGCAAGAGCAAAGGGCTTACCTGAAAAAGTTGTTATTGTAAGACATGCACTAAGAAATGCCCTTTTGCCTGTTGTAACTCTTCTAGGACTTGCCATCCCAGGACTTATTGGTGGAAGTGTTATTTTTGAAAGTATTTTCTCAATTCCCGGAATGGGTCAGCTTTTTTATGCCTCAGCTATGGCAAGGGATTATCCTACAATAATGGGGATCCTAATTATCGGTGCTTTTTTGACATTAATAGGCAATCTTCTTGCAGACATTGCATATTTCATCATAGACCCAAGAATTAGAGTTAAAAGGGATGTTTAAATTAATCATAAAAAGAGTATTGAAAAATAAACTTGCAGTTGCAGGATTAACATTTATTTTTATTGTTTTTTTTATTGCAATTTTTGCAAATAATATAGCTCCCTATGATCCATATAAAATAAATGTTTACAAGGTTCTTGAGCCACCTTCAAAGGAGCATATTTTAGGAACCGATGAACTTGGAAGAGATGTTTTATCAAGAATTATCTATGGAGCAAGGGTATCTCTTAAAGTAGGTTTTATTGCAATGGGAATAGCAATTCTAACAGGAACTATACTTGGTGCAATAGCAGGATACTACAGAGGTTTCATTGATACAATTATAATGAGACTTGTTGATGTCATGCTTGCATTTCCAACACTTTTTTTAATTCTTGCTGTTGTTGCTGTTTTAGAGCCAAGCATTTATATAATTATGGTAGTTATAGGACTAACTGGCTGGATGGATGTTGCAAGACTTGTTAGGGCAGAAGTTCTTTCACTTAAGGAAAGAGAATTTGTTCTTGCAGCAAGAGCAATGGGTGCAAGCTCTGGAAGAATTATTTTTATACATATACTTCCAAATGCAATCTATCCAGTTATTGTTGCCGCAACTTTTTCCGTAGGAGGAGCAATACTTATTGAAAGTGGATTAAGTTTCCTTGGATTAGGAATTCAACCACCTGAACCAAGCTGGGGAGGAATCTTAAGTGTTGGTAAAGATTACATTACAGTTGCTTGGTGGATGAGTTTATTCCCCGGAATTGCTATATTTTTAACTGTCCTTTCCTTTAATCTTCTTGGAGAGGCCTTAAGAGATGCCCTTGATCCAAAACAATGGGCAGAAGATTAATGGTAATTTTCTATACATAAAATCAAATAAATAGAAAAAAACTATTTTTATTTTATAAGTAATAAATGTTAAATTTTATAAAAATATCAGAGTAGGGTAGGGTATGGAGATTGTTGATGCACGCGGATTAGGTTGTCCAAAGCCAATAATTCTTGCAGAAGAAGCTTTATCAAAAATAAATGAAGGAATTATTACTGTCTTGGTTGACAGCGAGGTATCTCGAGACAATCTCAAAAGATATGCTGAAAGATTCGGCTATTACTACGAGGTTGAGCAAGAGGAATCACATTGGAAAGTAAAAATAGTTAAAGGTTATACATGCTCAATAAAGACTACAGAAAATAAACCTTTAAAAAAATTACTTCTTATAATATCATCTGATATCATTGGTAAAGATGAGAAACTTGGAAGAATTCTCATGAAGGCTTTTTTAGAAACTATGATAGCTATAAAGCAGATTCCTGATACTATCTTTCTTATGAATACTGCTGTAAGACTTACTACCATAGATGAAGAGTTCGTCGAATTATTTAAAAAAATCGAATATATGGGTACAGAAATTTTTACCTGTGGTACCTGTTTAAAATATTACAACCTTGAAGATCAATTAAAAGTTGGATACAGAGGAACTACAAATCATTTTGTAGAAGGTATGTTTGATTTTAATAAAACAGTATGGATAGGTTGATTTTATACTGCTCTGGCTAAGGTAAAGGCATGAATACTTTTTGCACCGCCTCTTTTTAAAACTTTTGCACATTCAAGAAGGGTGCTGCCAGTAGTTACAACATCGTCAATTAATCCTATATTAAGGTTTTTAACTTCTTTTTTTAAGTAATAGGCATTTTTTACATTGATTTTTCTTTGATTAGAATCAAGAGATGCCTGATCAGCAGTATCTTTTATTTTCACAAGAACTTCAAGTTCTAATTTAACTTTCCATTTTTTAGATAATTCCTTTGCTAAAATTGCTGATTGATTGAATTCTCTCTGTTTAATCTTTTTTTTGTATAAGGGGACTGGAATTAAGATATCTAATACGGGAGGGGAAATTTCAATCAAAAGTTTTCCAAGTTCTCTACCAAGTCTTTTTGTTTTGCAATATTTAAAATAATGTATAACCTCTTTTATGGTTCCCTCATAAAGACTAAAACAGTAAAGGGAATCTATGTATTTCCAGAATTCTTGATGAAATTTTCCTGTTGTAATTTTGAAATTTGGTAAAGGCTTTATTTCATTCCAACAATTAAGACAAAAGGGAGAATACCTCCAATATGATTTATTTTTACAAATTGGACATTTATCTTGAAAAATTAAATCATAAAGGAGACTCCTTAATGATAATTTCATCTCTTTTCTGTCCTGTTGATATAATCTGAATTTTTACTTTTAATGAATCTTCAATAAATTGAAGATATTTTTTTGCATTATCAGGCAGATTATCATAATCTTTTATGCCTTTAGTGCTCTCATTCCAGCCAGGAATTTCTTCATAAATAGGAGTACATTTTTCAAGAATCTCGAGTTCTTTTGGAAATTCCTCTAAAGTAGTATTTCCATATTTATAAGCAACACATATTTTTAATTTGTCAATACCATCAAGAATATCAAGTTTTGTTATTGCAAGGCCTGTAAAGCCATTTATTCTTGCTGAGTGTCTTAGTCCAACAAGGTCAAGCCATCCGCAACGACGAGGTCTTCCTGTAGTTGCTCCAAATTCTCCACCTTTCTGTCTTATCTGTTCACCAAGTTCATCTTTTATTTCAGTAGGGAAGGGTCCTTCACCGACTCTTGTAGTATATGCTTTTACAATACCTATTATTTTATCAATTTTTTTTGGACTAACACCTGTCCCTGTACAGGCACCACCAGCTACAGTATTAGAAGAAGTTACATATGGATATGTACCATGATCAATATCAAGCAAAGTTCCCTGTGCACCTTCAAATAAAACATTTTTTCCACTGTCAATTGCCTGATTTATCAAAATATCTGCATCTGCAATGTATTTTTTTAGTTTATCAGCATAATCCATATATTGATTGAATATTTTCTGAGTCTCAAGAGTTTCTGCATTGTATAAATTTTTGAGGAGGAAATTAATAATTTCAAGATTTGCCTCAATTTTGTTTTTGAGTACATCAGGATAAAGAAGGTCAATTATTCTAACTCCATTTCTGGCGATTTTATCGGTATAACATGGTCCTATACCTTTTTTTGTTGTTCCGATCTTTTTCTTCTTTTCTGATTGTTCTTCTATTGCAGTGTGATATGGCATTATTATATGGCAGTGCTTTGCAATGTATAGATTATTATCAATTTCGATACCCTTATTTATAAGAGTATCTATTTCATTTAATAAACTTCCAGGATCAAGAACTACACCATTGCCTATTATACATATTTTATTTTTATGTAGAATACCTGACGGAATTAGATGAAGTATATATTTTTCATCTCCAACAACGACTGTATGGCCAGCATTACAACCACCTTGAAATCTTACAACATAATCACATTTTTCTGTTAAAAAATCTACGATTTTACCTTTTCCTTCATCTCCCCATTGAGCACCTATAATAACAACTGTTGGCATTTTATCTTCTCCTTATCTTATTTAATGGGCAGATATATAAACTGATCTTACTTCCAGAACATTTGGAAGTCTCTTTATTTTTTCAATTATTTCTTCTGTTAAAGGAGCATCAATACTTATTACAGATAAGGCTATACCACCGGGTTCTTTTCTTCCAAAATGCATGTGACCAATATTTATATTGTTCTGCCCAAGTAGTGTTCCAATATTACCAATAACTCCTGGACGATCCCAGTTTCTCATAAATATCATGTTACCTTCGGGAATAATTTCCATAGAAATATCATTAATTTGTACAATTCTTGGATCCTTTCTACTTAAAAGTGTACCAGCTATAACTGCCTTATCATCTTTGCCAATAAGAATTATTTTAACAAGGCTTTGGTAATCACCAGCTTCCTTTCCTTTTATCTCTCTAATTTCTATACCTCTTTCTTTTGCAATAAAAGAAGCATTAACATAATTGACAGGTTCACCAAGAATTGGGTCTAAAATTCCTTTTAATGCTGCAGCAGTTAGAGCCTGAGTGTTTAATCCCGAAATTTCACCAAGATATTCAATCTGAATCTGTTTAATGCCTTTTGTAAAAATCTGAGATACAAAACTTCCCATTCTTTCAAGTAAAACAAGATATGGTCTAATAAGAGGTACCTGATCAAAGGGAATGGAAGGAAAGTTAACGGCATTACGTATTGTTCCGTTTATTAAATAATCTACTACTTGCTCTGCAATAGCAACAGCGACATTTTCTTGTGCTTCTACAGTGGATGCCCCAAGATGGGGAGTACAAATTACTCTTTCATCAGCAATGAGAGGATATCCTTCTTCAGGAGGTTCCTTTTCAAAGACATCAAGGGCAGCACCAGCAACTTTTCCAGATTGAATTGCTTCATAAAGGTCTTTCTCATTTACTATGCCACCGCGGGCACAGTTGATTATGTAAACGCCTTTCTTCATTTTTGAAATTGTATCTTTATTAATTAAATATTTTGTCTCAGCAGTCAATGGAGTATGAATTGTTATAAAATCCGCTTGAGCAAAGATGTTTTCAAGGTCAGTTTTTGTAATTCCAAGTTCTTCAGCTCTTTCATCACTTAAAAAAGGGTCATATGCTAATACATTCATTCCCATACATTGCATTCTCTTTGCAACCTCTGACCCAATTCTGCCTAGACCGATTATTCCAAGAGTTTTATTATAAAGCTCTACTCCCATGAATTTTTTCTTTTCCCATTTATTGGCTTTCATTGAAGCTGTAGCTTGAGGAATTCTTCTTGCAAGAGAAAAAAGCATTGCGATGGCATGCTCTGCAGTAGTAATTGTGTTACCACCTGGAGTATTCATTACAACAATTCCTTTTTTAGTTGCAGTTATTTTATCAACATTATCTACTCCTGTTCCTGCTCTACCTATTACTTTCAATTTATCTGCTGCATCAATAATTTCAGCAGTTACCTTTGTAGCACTTCTTATAATTAAAGCATCATATTGACCTATTATCTCCTTTAACTCTTCAGGCTTAAGTCCTGTTTTAACATCTACTTCAAACCCAGCTTTTTTTAAAATTTCAACTCCCTTAGAAGAAATGTTGTCACTTACAAGAACCTTCACTTTTGATTCTCCTCCTTTGAAAAGATTTCTTCTGCCTTTGCAACACCTTTACCAAAAGTTACTGGAAACCCTAGCTCTTTAAGGGTCATTTCAAGTGCTGAAATTCCAACGATCACATCAAATTTATCAGCATATCCAAGATGGGCAAAACGGAAAACTTTACCTTTAAGTTTATCTTGTCCTCCTGCTGCTGTAACGCCATGTTTTTCCCTAAGAGTTTTATAAATTACCTGTCCATCAATCCCCTTAGGTGCCTCTATAGCAGTAACAGCATTACTTGGTGTGCCTTTAGGGAATAAATTAAGTCCTATTTCTTTTACTGCTTCTCTTGTAGCATGAGCCAAAAGAGAGTGCCTACGGAATATATTCTCAAGTCCTTCTTTTTGCATTAATTTCAAAGCCTCATTAAGTCCAATAATAAGAGATACAGCTGATGTAAAGTTAGTTTGGTTTTTGGCAAGATTTTCTCTTTCTTTTTTAAGATTAAAATAAAATCTTGGCATTTTTGATTTTTCATTCCTTTTCCATGCCTTATCACTTACACTTATGAAAGCTAATCCCGGAGGTAGCATAAATCCTTTCTGAGAACCGCTTACCATTACATCAATTCCCCATTCATCTGTTTTTATATCATGGGCAACAAGTGCAGAGATTGAATCAACAATAAATAATGTATCTTCATAATTCTTTACTATCTTTCCCACTGTTTCAATATCATGATATACACCTGTAGAGGTTTCACTTGCCTGAATAAAAACTCCTTTAATATCAGAGTTTTTTTTCAGTTCTTCCTCGACTCTATTTACATCAACAGAATAACCCCATTCAACAGGAATTTCTATTACATTTAAGCCATAGGCTTGAGCAATTTTTACCCATCTTTCACCAAATTTACCTCCATTTATAACAAGAACTTTTTCACCTTGTGAAAAAAAGTTATTCACAGCTGATACCATTCCACCTGTTCCCGTGGAACATAAAATTAACACATCATTTTTAGTCTGATAAATCCACTGAAGTCCCTTTTTGGCAGAATCAAGAATTGGGACAAAATCAGGGCTACGATGATGAATTATTGGCAATGCCATACTTATAAGGACTTCAGGTGGGACAGGAGTTGGTCCCGGAGCAAGTAAGTATTTCTTCAAAACCATTTCATTTTCCTCCTAAAAAATATTTTAGTAGTTTAGACTATATATATTACCATAAGAGGTTTAATTGTGGAAAACCAATTTTTATTTATAGATATTCTTGCTGGTATAATAAAAATATGAAGGGTAGGGGAGTTTATATCAAAACATTTGGTTGCCAGATGAACGAACATGATACAGAAAGAATGCTTGGTATTCTCTCTTCACGAGGATTCTTAGAAGTTGAAGAACCAAAAAAAGCCGACATTATAATATTTAATACCTGTGCTATTAGAGAAAAAGCCGAGCAAAAGTTTTTTAGTAGTCTTGGTAGACTTAAACACTTAAAAAATAAAAAACCGGAGCTTAAAATAGTTATAGCAGGCTGTTCAGCCCAGATACAAGGAGTAAACCTATTAAAAAAAATGCCCTTTATTGATTATGTCATAGGTCCAGATAATATTGATAAACTTGAGAATATAATTGAAAATGATAATGAAAAACTTAAATTATTTCTCAATGAAAATCCAGATATCGCTATAAAAGAATTGCCAGCTTTACGAAAAGATTCTGTAAAAGCATGGATAAATATAATTTATGGATGCAATAATTACTGCTCCTATTGTGTTGTTCCATACACTCGGGGTAGGGAAAGAAGCAGACCTTCAGAAAATATAATTAATGAAGTTAGATTTCTTGCGCACCAGGGATATAAAGAAATTAATTTATTAGGACAGAATGTTAATTCCTATAAAGATGGAGATGTGGATTTTCCTTTGTTACTTGAGAAATTAAATGAAATTGAAGGAATTGAAAGAATTCGTTTTGTTACATCCCATCCAAAGGATTTATCAAAAAAACTTATTAATACTATGAAAGAATGCGAGAAAGTATGTGAACATATTCATCTTCCACTTCAAGCAGGTTCTAATAAAATATTAAAACTTATGAATAGAAAATATACCTATGAGGAATATTTTGAAAAAGTATCATGGCTACGTGATGCTATTCCAAATATCTCAATTACATCAGATATTATTGTAGGATTTCCTCAAGAATCAGATGAAGATTTTGAGAAAACCATTTTAGCTCTAAAGGAAATCCAATTTGATGGAATTTTTGCATTTAAATTTTCTTCGAGACCAAGAACTGTTGCGTCTAAACTTGAAGGTAAGATCCCAGAAAGTATTAAATCAAAAAGGCTTACAGAGGTTTTGAATTTACAGGATGAAATAACCGAAAGAAAAAACAAAATTTATGAAAATAAAATATGTGATGTTCTTATAGAGGGTAAAAACGAAGAAGGTGTATCAATTGGAAGAACAAGAACAAATAAAATAGTGAAAATCAATGCTGATTTACCTAAAGGAAAAACATTAAAAGTTAAAATAATTAAATCTAATCGTCATTCATTAGAAGGGGAAATAATTCAGTAATGAAAATATGTCTAATCACTTACGGTTGTAAAGTAAATCAAGCAGAATCTCAAAAATGGGAACGTATTTTACATTCCTATGGATATGAAATTATAGATGAAAAAGAGAAAGCTGATTTTTGGATTATTAACACCTGCGCTGTTACTCATAAAGCTGAAATTCAATCACGACAAATAATTAATAAAGCAAAAAAACTTGGAATAAAGACTTTTGTTACTGGTTGTTATGTAAATCTTACAGAAAATTTAGATAAGCCAAATATAAAATTCATTCCAAATTGTAATAAAGATATTATAATCAATAATTTTAAAAAGATAAATGAAAGTAAAAATTTAAAAATTTCAAGGCATAGAGCTATTGTTAAAATTCAGGATGGATGTAATAATTATTGTTCTTATTGCATAGTCCCTTATTTAAGAGGAAAACCAAAAAGCATTCCCCCAGAAAAAATTTTAGAAGAAATAAATTTATATGAATCAATGGGAATAAAAGAGATCGTTTTAAGTGGTATAAACTTAGGACTTTACGGAATAGATTTTCCTCAAAATAAAATAAATTTAAATCAACTTCTTAAACAAATAATTGAAAAAACTTCTATGCATAGAATAAGACTAAGCTCAATAGAGATAAATCATATAAACGAGGAATTTTTAGATATTATAAACAATAAAAGAATATGTAAACATCTCCATATACCATTACAACACGGAAGCAATAGAATATTAAAGCTAATGAATAGACCTTATAATACAAAACTATACTTAAAAAAATTTGAAGAGATAATTAAAAGATTTCCTGAAATATCCATTGGAACAGATATCATAATCGGATTCCCATCTGAAAAAGAATACGATTTTATTGAAACCATAAAAGTTATTGAAGATTTAAGCTTTTCTTATCTCCATGTATTTCCTTATTCAAAGAGACCATTTACAGAAGCTGCAAAAATGAGCGAACAGGTTCCTGATAAAATAAAAAAAGAAAGAGTAGATATTTTAAATGAACTCTCAATTAGAAAAAGAAGTGATTATTTGAAAAGATTTATCGGGAAAATTGTTGAAGTAGTGGTAGAAAACAAAAGAAATAATTTAAATTCAGGAACTTCTGATAATTATATTAAATGCTTCTTTGAAGATTCAAAGTTGCATAAGGGAGATTTAGCAAGAATTATTATAAATAACATTGATAAAAACCACGCCTTTGGAAAATTAGATAATTAAATTAAATCTTTTTAAAATATTTAGGAATATAAACTGCCTATTTATAATTCAATGTAATAATTTACCATAAAAATTATATAGTTAGTCGCATTATAAACAATATTTTAAACAACTTTTTAACGGTTTTTGACTATATTAAATTTGTCTGATAATGTATATTATGTTAAATTTTTATGATGAAATATAAAAATTTACGATTTGATATCCTGAGCACATTCATACTATCTTATTGATAAGTTACCTGAAATTGACGATAGAAAAACACTGATTTTGTCATTCCGAAGGAGTGTGAGCGACTGAGGAATCTCCTCCTTTTTCACCAGATAGATTATTTAATGAGAGATTCCTCGGGGTATTGAACCCCTCGGAATGACTGCATAAACGAAATATTGCTTTTATTCTGTATCGGCAATTTCAGGAGTTAAGTTTCTATTGTTTTATTAAGGCGGTATTATGATATACTTTTATAATTATTAAACCTATAACGGAGGGTTAAAAATGAGATATACCAATCTTTTTATACCTACTATGCGGGAAACTCCTGCTGGCATTAATGCATTGTCACATATATTAATGTTAAAGGCAGGATATGTTAGACAACTTGCTGCTGGGCTTTTTATATTCCTACCCCTTGGCTGGAGAGTCTTAAACAAAATTAATTCTATATTGAAAGAAGAGATGGAAAGAATTGGTGCTCAGGAAATTTCAATGCCCATACTTCATCCTGCTGAAATATGGCAACAAACAGGTAGATGGTATACCATAAAAGAAGAAATGTTTCGACTAAAAGATAGAACTGGTAGAGACATGTGCCTTGGAATGACCCACGAGGAAATAATGGCATGGATTGCAGCTAAAGAGATTAAATCATATAGACAACTTCCTCAGGTATGGTATCAAATTCAAACAAAACTAAGGGATGAAGCAAGACCTCGAGGCGGTATTCTAAGAACTCGCGAGTTTATAATGAAAGACAGTTACAGTTTTGATGCTGATGAAGAAGGTCTTGACAAAAATTATAAACTACACGCTGAAGCATATCATCGTATATTTACTAGGTGTGGCTTAAAATACTATCAAGTTGAATCAGATCCTGGTATCATGGGAGACATGGAATCCCATGAATTCATGGCTCCTACTCCAGCAGGTGAGGACGATATTGTGTTATGTGATAAATGTGGTTATGCAGCGAATATTGAAGTAGCAAAAAGCAATATTGTTGCTCCTCCGCTGATAAATATGGAATATAAAGAAGTTTATACACCGAATAAAAAGACCGTAAAGGAAGTTTCAGCTTTCTTAGGATTCGATGAGAGATATTTTATTAAAAGTCTGCTTGTTATCACAGAAAAGGAACCTGTAAAGGAACCTGTATTAGTTTTAATTAGAGGTGATCAAGAATTAAACGAAAAAAAATTATCAAGAATTATAGGAGAATTCTCCTTCGCAACACCAGATGAATCAATTAAAATTATTGGAACCGAAATCGGATTCATAGGTCCTGTTAATCAGAAAATTAAAATTTTAGCTGATCTGTCCATTGATAAAAATATTTTCTATATTTCAGGGGCTAATAAAAAAGATTATCATATTCAAGGCATTAATCCAACCAAACATTTTGATGCTGAATGGGTAGATATAAGAAAAGTTAAAGAAGGTGATACTTGTATAAATTGTGGAGGTCCATTAAGAATAGAAAAAGCTATTGAAATTGGCAACATCTTTAAACTTGGGGTTAAATATACTGTGCCTTTAAATGCTGTCTTTTTAGACAAAGACGGCAAAGAAAAACCAATTATTATGGGAAGTTATGGAATTGGTCCTGCAAGAGTTGCTGCGGCAGCAATTGAGCAAAATCATGATAAAGATGGCATTATATGGCCTAAAAGTATCGCACCCTTTGATATTGAGATAATCCCTCTCAATATGTCTGACAAAAAGACTGTAAGTATCGCTGAAGAATTATACGAAAAAATATCTGAAATATATAATAGTTTTGCTGATAGACATATGGAGGTTTTACTTGATGATAGAGATGAACGGCCTGGTGTTAAATTTAAAGACGCAGATCTTATTGGTATACCAATACAGGTAATAATTGGAGAAAAGGGACTAAAGGATAAAAAGATTGAAATAAAGAAAAGAAGAACAAAGGAAAGTAAAATGGTATCAATAAATAGGGCTGTTGTCGAGATTGTCAATACATATTATGAAACCTATTGAAAATATTGCAGTTATTGATATCGGAAGTAATACCATAAGACTTTTAATTGGAAAATTCGAGAATGGTTTAATAAAAAGAATTTATACAGATAGAGCAGTTACCCAGTTAGGAAAAGATATAGACAACACAAGAAAACTTAATCAAAATTCAATAGAAAAATCAATAGAAATTATAAAAAAATTTAAAGTAATGGCTGAACAATTTAAATCGGATCTGATTATCGCAATAGGGACAAGTGCTTTAAGAGAAGCAAAAGACAGAGACTTCTTTTGCAATAAAATAAAGGAAAATACCGGATTGAGCGTATCTATCATATCAGGAGAAGAAGAAGCATTTTTTACTTTGGAAGGTATACTAACAAACTTAACCTACTCTATTAATCCTGTCTTTGCTGTTGATATAGGTGGTGGAAGCACAGAATGGATATATGCTCTGAATAATGATATCTTAAAAGGAAGTTTAAATATAGGAGCATTAAAAGCCTTTTATAATTTCTTTAAAGGCAATGATGAAAAAAAATCCATAATAAAATTTCTTAATTTTCTTAAAGATATTATATCTAAAAACATCCCATCTTTAAAAACAAAAACAATGATTGCTACAGGAGGGACATCTATTACACTTGCAATGATGGATTTGCAAATTTCAAACTATAATACCGAAATTATCAATGGACATAGAGTATCATCAAATAAACTTAAACAAATTATAGAAACAATTTCATTAACACCATATGAAACAAGAAAAAAAATAGCTGGTATTTTACCTGATAGAGTTGATATTATATTGCCAGGATTAATAATTTTAAACTCAATAGTTAATTATGTTGAGGCAGAGATAATAATAGTAAGCGATTACGGTTTGATGGAAGGAGTGATGAAAAATTATATTAAATTCTGTTATAATTGAAGGTTATGAAAAAGGTATTTTCTAAACCAAAATCATTAAAAGATGTTCCTTTCAGATATTGTCCCGGCTGTGGACATAGCATTGCCCATAGACTTATTGGAGAAGTCATAGATCAACTCGGTATAAGAGAAATTACAATTGGGATAGCACCGGTAGGATGTGCAGTTTTTGCCTATGATTATTTTGATATCGACATGCTTGAAATACCCCATGGTCGGCCTCCTGCAGCTGCAACAGGAATGAAAAGAGTATGCCCTGATAAAATAATATTTACATATCAAGGAGATGGTGACCTTGCTGCAATAGGAACTGCTGAAATAATTCATGCTGCAAATAGAGGAGAAAACATTACTGTATTTTTTATAAATAATGCCAATTACGGAATGACAGGCGGACAAATGGCTCCTACAACTTTAATTGGACAGAGAACAACTACATCACCCTCTGGTAGAAGACCAGATTTAGCAGGATATCCAATTCATGTTTCAGAGCTTTTGTCTGTCCTTGAAGGAACTTCTTTCATCGCAAGAGGTTCTCTTGATAGTTACAAAAATATTATTACAACTAAAAAATACATAGAAAAAGCTTTTATATATCAATTAGAAAATAAAGGTTTTAGCTTCGTTGAAATGCTATCACCCTGCCCTACTGACTGGGGAATGACTACAGAGGAATCTTTAAAGTGGCTAAGAGAAAACATGATTAAGGAATTCAAATTAGGGGTTATAAAGGACAAATGGAACAACGCATAATTATCGCAGGTTCTGGTGGTCAGGGAATACTTTTTTTGGGTAAAGTAATTGCCCATGCTGCAATGAAACAAGGTAAGGAAGTAACTTGGTTTCCGTCTTATGGCGCTGAGATGCGTGGTGGAACAGCAAATTGTATGGTTGTTGTATCTGATGAATTAATCGGTTCTCCAATTGTAAAAAATCCTGATTATTTAATTGTTTTAAATCAGGCTTCCTATAATAAATTTTTAAACAGATTAGCTCTAAATGGAAATCTTATCTATGACTCTTCTCTTATCAAAAATTCTAATACCAGAAAAGACATAAATATATATCCCATTGAAGCGTCTAAAGAAGCTTCAATTATTGCCAATCCAAAACTTGCTAATATGATTCTATTGGGATACTTTATTAACTTATCTAAAACAATTGACATTGATAAAGTTATTGAAACAATAGAAGAAATTATTCCTGCCAAAAGAAAAGAAATGATCGAAATAAACAAAAAACTGATATTAAGAGGTTTTTCTTTTTTTGAAAATTAGAAAAGCAAAAATATCAGATATAAAAATAATTCACAAATTAATCAATGACTTTGCCAAAAAAGGCAGCATGTTACCACGATCTTTAAATGAGTTATATGAAAATGTCAGAGATTTTTTTGTAGCTGAAGAAAATAAACAAATTCTAGGAGTTTGTGCTGTACATATTCTTTGGGAAGACCTTGCAGAAATTAGATCTCTCATTGTACAAAAAGAGTACAGAAAAAAAGGAATTGGAACTCTTCTCGTAAAAAAATGTTTAAATGAAGCCAAACAATTTGGAGTAAAAAAAGTTTTTGTTCTAACTTATATTCCTGATTTTTTTAAAAAAGTTGGCTTTAAAGAGATAGAAAAATCCAGACTTCCGCAAAAAATTTGGGGTGACTGTATTAGATGCCCAAAATTTCCAGAATGCGATGAAATCGCGCTTATTTATAATTTTAAGGAATAAAAACTATTTTAATTTCAGAAGTTTCACGCAATTCTTTAATATGTTCTTTAAGTTTAATATTTAATTCTTTTTCAAACAAATATTTTTCAATCTCTTCTCTTACTAAGTAATAGGCTTTCTCTTTAAAAATATTCTTATGGGCTTCATAATAATCTCTGATTTTGTTATCAGGAATAATTATTTTTGACTTTATTTTTAAATCTATGTAATTATTTATAAGTTCATCATCTTTACCTTCAAAAAATATTTCTTTCGCTTTTCTTAAAATCAGCGTTCTATTAATAAGTAATTCAACTATTTCATCATTTTTAATATCTGGTATTCTTTTTTTAATGTCGGAGCTGAATAATTCAAAATCTCTAAGTGTAATAGCCTGATTTTCAACATAGGCTACTATTCTATCAATTATCTCGCAGTAACTAGTGTTTGCGAATATTATATTAAAAAGCATGCCCAATACTAAAATGAATTTCACCACGTGATTCACCCTTTTGTCTATTTAATTTATATCCATAATCTATTCTAACAGGACCAATTGGAGTTTTATATCTAAGACCTACTCCTGTTGTGTACTTAAAGTTTGTAATATCAACATCACCTACTCTACTCCAGACATTACCAAAATCAAGAAAATTTACTATGAAAAAATTTTTTCCAATATATGTTCTAAATTCGATGTTCCCCATTAAAAAAGCATTTCCACCAATTGGTTGATTGTTTTGCTTTGGTCCAAGTGTATTTTGTGCATATCCTCTAACTGTGTCTCTACCTCCAAGAAAATATCTTTCAGATATTGGTAAATTTTCTGTTTTTCCGTAAAGCCAAGACCAACCTCCTCTAAAAGAGGTTGCCAAGATAAAATCTTTTATTAATTCTGTGTATTTATTGATATAAAATGAAGTTTTCATAAAATTAATCTCAGAACCAAAAAATTCATTGCTTAATTTTGATGTAAAACCCGCAAGCCATCCCTTTTTAGGATCAAAGGGATTATCTCTGCTATCGTAAATAAGTGAAGCTTTGATTCCACTTATAAATATTTCACCTATATCTATATCAGAAACAATAACATCTGGCATCACATCCCATATTTTCGAATAAGTTGCTTCATAAAGAATTTCACCTTTGAAGTAATCTAAAAACTTTTTTTCAAAACCTATTGATAATCCATATCTTTTTAATTTATATAAAATATCTTTAGTATCAATATTTTTAAACTCCGTATTTTCATAGGTTAAAGAAGATTTAAATATTAAGTCTTTCCAAAACCACGGGTCAATATAAGTTATATAGCTTCTCTTTTCAAGCTGGCTAAGTTCGACTCTTGAAAAAATTTGCTTATTCATACCAAATAAGTTAATATATGATAATTCTGCAAATCCTTTAAATCTTTCATATTCTCCATATCCGAAACCAAATTCAAAAGCTCCTGCAGGAGACTCTTCAATGTGATATATTATATCAATTGAGTCTCCTAGATTTTTGTGTTCAATGTCTAACCGGGAAAAAAGTCCTGTTCGATAGAGTATCTGTCTTTCTTCCTCTAATAAAAATGGATTAAATGGCATACTATCCTTAGGTTTTAGTCTGTTATAAATAAATTGTGTTTTTGTTTTTTTATTTCCTAAGATAACCGATTTACCAAAGTATCTTTTATTTTGAGGATTAATAGAGATTTCAATATTTGCTTCATCATTCTTTATCTCATAATAAATTTCAACTTTTGTATCAAAATATCCTTCTTTAACATATATATCTCTTATTTTTCGTTTAATTTCAAGAAGAATTGATTCATTAAATATTTTTTGTTTAAATTCTTCAAGTAATTTTATTGATTTTTCTTTTAATATGTCATCAACTACTTTAATGTTTAAAAATTTTATTTTTATTTGCTGCCCTTTATTGACTTTAAATAAAATTTTTATTTTTTCATCTTCTTCTTGAATTTCTGCAGGATAAACTTTGACGTGATAATAACCTTTGGTTTTTAGATATTCTTCTATTCTTTGTCTGTCTGTTTCGATTTCATCTGGATTAAAGTACGAATCAGGACGATTGATAATAATATCTGTTACTTTATCATCCTTTATTGTTTCAGTTGTATCTAAATACTTTATTTCTACTTTTGATATTATTCTTCTTTTTCCTTCGTTAACAATATATGAAATCTTTAATATATTCCCTAAATTTTCTATTAAAGGATATACTTTTACATCAATGAAGCCATTAATTCGATAAAATGAAATAATGCTGTTAACACTATCTTTAATTATGTTTTCGTCTATTCTATCTTTAAAGAAAGCTTTAACAATTTTAATTAAATCACCTTTGCTCAAAGAGTTAGCGCCTAAAATTTCGATTTCAACAGCTTTTCCTTTTTTTAGGTTAATAATTAATACGTTATTTATAAAATTATAGGAAATCTCAGTGCCTATTATATTTTGTTTTTCGTAATAATTTTGAGTCTTCCTTATAAATTCTTCCAATATTTGCTGGTCAAAAGGCTCATCTCGATTTAATTTTAGAAAATTCTGAATATATTCATCTTTATCTCCTGTCCATTTAATTTCCTTTATTATTACAGGAGATCCTTCAGATATTAAAAAAGTAATATCACAAAAACTATTTATACATTTCTTTTGAAAATCTACTTTACATTGAATAAAACCGTGCTTTTTGAGGGTTTCCTCTATTTTTATTTTTGAATTTTTTAATTCTATATTCTTTAGTTTTTCCCCTTTTTTGAAAGTTATTAAATTTTTTAAAAATTTTTGAGAAAAGTTTATATTACTCTCAAAATTTATTGATTTAATAAAAGGTTTTTCTGTTACTTTTATAT
>Ga0197142_1002068_pt1 | contig 17830 bp, 16 predicted proteins | sample GBS60_MetaG_FD_148614 | JGI IMG/M metagenome (GOLD analysis project Ga0197142, IMG submission 148614) | Sediment microbial communities from Great Boiling Springs, Gerlach, Nevada, United States - GBS 60_MetaG | ecosystem: Environmental > Aquatic > Thermal springs > Hot (42-90C) > Sediment...
GCAACCAAACCACCATCACCCGATGCTCAAACAAACTCACCGCCAACGCTTCAGCGCTCTTATGATACGAAGCATTGTCCATCACCAACACCACTCGCCCGGTCGGGTATTCTTTCACCAGCAGATGCTCCAAGAAGTAGACAAACTGCGAACTGTTCTTCGTTTCCGCCGTCGTCCAGGTGATCTGATCGCTCGTCCAGTTGTAGCCACCAAAAATGTGCCGTTTTGACTTGCTTCCCGGCCGAGTGGCTGGAATGCGCCGCTGTTGTCCAACTTTCATCCAGCACGCTCGCAAAGGCGGATCAAGGCTCAACGTGGTTTCGTCCACAAAGACGAGCTGGAAATCGTCTTGAAGGACTTTTTTTTCAAGTCATCTAGCAATTCATCCGCCCTTGCCTTGGCTTCTTTGTCCTGCAAGTGCCCTAACTCGTATTTCGGACGGCGATACCGATACCCGTTGGCTTTCAACAAGGCCCGAAAACGAGCTTCGCTTAGCTCGATCCCGGTTTCTTTCGCCAGATGCCAGCGCAAACGGTCGATCGTCCAGACCGTGAATTGGTATCCCAATTCCGCCGGGTCTTTTTCAACCACTTCGGCGACCCTCTGGTGGTAGGCTTCATCCGCTTTGGGCGGTCGTCCACTGCGGGGCTTGGTCACCAGTTCTTCGATCCCCCCTTTGCGCCAGCGTTTGATCCAGGCGTAAATCGTTGGAATACTGACCGCTTGCATGCGCGCCACTTCTTCCGGTTTGTATCCAAGATGCAAGAGCCGAATGGCGGTGCAGCGCTGACGGACGCCTGGGCGAGGATCGCGCTTCATGGCGGCTTCAACCATTTGTAGTTCTCCTTCGGTCAGGTGATCATCTCGGGCTTTTGGCATGCTCTAAGTTTACCATGAACCTCAGTTTGTTAATGTACTTTCAACGAACTACTTAGCTGGATTAATCAGGACAGTTTTATGTTATAATTTCTATCCGTGACTAGGCCATTCCAAGGCTACACAGGCTCTGGAATTGGAGACCTGCACAGGAACTTAAATTTAGGAGAGCAGAAGTCATGACACTAGATAAGGAGTCAAAACAAAAGTTAATGCAGGAGTTTTCCCGTCACAGCAACGACACGGGATCTCCGGAAGTACAAATTGCCTTACTAACTACCCGAATCAACCAGCTTACTGAGCATCTAAAAGCTCATAAGCATGACGAGTCTTCAAGACGCGGTCTCCTTAAGTTAGTTGGCAGACGACGCCGCTTACTGGCTTACCTTCGCCGCAGTGACTATAACCGGTATACTGCATTAACGGATCGTCTCAATATTCGCCGCAAATAGGACAGATGGAGTAGATGAGCGCTATTTCTCATCTACTCTCATTCCTTAGAAAAAATGTACGGGGATAATCAATCATCTTCAAAATAACAGGAAAGAAAATGAAACCAGAAAGTGTAATTGTTGAAACCGTAGTCGGAAATAAACGTTTTCAAATCGAAACAGGAAAAATTGCTGCCCAGGCGGGTGGCGCAGTAACCATTCGGGTCGGGGATACGGTTGTGTTTGCAGCCGCAACGATGAGCAGTGAACCAAAGGAAAGTGTTGACTTTTTCCCTCTCACCGTTGATTACGAAGAAAGGATGTACGCCGGCGGGAGAATTCCCGGCTCGTTTTTCCGTCGCGAAGGACGCCCTTCAGACGAGGCGATCTTAACCGCTCGTCTTGCCGACCGCCCCTTACGACCTCTCTTTCCCAAAGACCTGCGCAATGAAGTTCAAATTATCTTGTATTCCCTTTCGTCAGATGGGGAAAACCCCATTGATATCCTTGCCGTCAATGCTGCTTCTGCGGCACTTGCCATCTCGGATATTCCTTGGGGAGGACCAATTGGCGCGGTTCGCATCGGGAGAATCGATGGCCAATACCTTGTCAATCCAACATTCACCGAAATCGAGTATTCAGACCTCGATCTCCGTATGGCAGGCAGCCGCGACGCGATCCTGATGGTAGAATGCGGCGCAAACGAAGTTAGCGAAGAAGATATGATTGAAGCACTTGCTTTTGGGCATCAAGCCCTCCAACCCATTATCGATCTACAAGAAGAACTGGTAGCGAAAATTGGCAAACCCAAAGCGACTTATGCTGTTGCCATAGAAAACGAAGCCTTAAAAGCAGCCGTTCACCAGGAAGCCAGTCCGGTCATCCTTGAGATTTTAGACAAGCCCTATGTCAAAAGTGAACGGAACGCAGCCTTCAAGCAACTGGAAACTTCATTGATCGAAAAATATAAGGAGACTTTTTCCGCAACTGAATCCGAGATTCGGGCTGCATTGGAAAATTGCTATAAAGAAATCGTCCGTCGCCGCATCCTAGAAGAAGGAATTCGAGCCGACGGACGCCGTCTCGACGAAATCCGTCCAATCTGGTGCGAAGTTAATGTTAGCCCGCGTGCGCATGGATCGGGATTGTTTACGCGGGGTGAAACGCAAGTGCTAACCCTGGCAACGCTTGGAACGCCGCGAGAAGCACAGGAAATCGACAGCCTGACTCCCGCCGAGAGTAAACGATACATGCATCACTACAACTTCCCACCGTTCTCAACCGGAGAGGTCAAGGCACTGCGTGGAGCTTCTAGGCGGGAGATCGGACATGGCGCTTTAGCAGAAAGAGCGCTCGTACCGGTCATTCCACCGGAAAGCAAATTCCCCTACACACTCCGATTGGTTTCCGAGGTGTTGTCTTCCAACGGCTCATCTTCCATGGCATCGGTGTGTGGTTCAACGCTTGCATTGATGGATACCGGCGTTCCCATTTCAGCACCAGTCGCCGGTGTAGCCATGGGGTTGGTTAAGGAGGGTGATCGCTATGCCATCTTAACCGATATCCTTGGTTTAGAAGACCATTTTGGAGATATGGATTTCAAAGTTGCCGGCACACCTAAAGGGATTACTGCTCTCCAAATGGACATCAAGATAAAGGGAATAACCTCTGACCTGATGCTTGAAGCTCTCAACAAGGCAAAGGCAGCCAGAGCGTTTATTTTAGAAAAAATGTTGGAGGTGATTCCCGCACCCCGTCCGGAACTAAAACCCCATGCACCGCGAATCACCGTCGTCCAGATACCGATTGATAAAATCGGGGCTATCATTGGTCCAGGCGGTAAAACCATCCGCAGTATTCAAGAAGAAACCAACACAAAGATCGATATCGGCGAAGATGGTTCAGTCTTTATCGCCGCTACCGATGGAGAATCAGCCCGAATCGCAGTTGAAAGGGTTGAGAATCTAACCGAAACACCGGTAGTTGGTCGGATCTACACCGGAAAAGTTGTTCGGGTTGCAGACTTTGGCGCTTTTGTCGAAATCCTCCCCAATGTCGATGGGCTTGTTCACATCTCCCAACTCGATTCGGCGCGGGTCAATAAAGTTGAAGATATTGTCCGTGTCGGAGATGAAATCACGGTCATGGTCACCGACATTGACAGCCAGGGAAAGATCCGCCTTTCACGGGCAGCCGTTTTGGAAGGCTGGTCTGCGGAAGAAGCCCAAGTGCGCGATCAACGTGGCGGAGCACCCCGTCCGAGCAGCGGTTTCCGTCCTCAATCTGGCGGCAGGAGAGACGACAAACGTTCCTCAGGCGGACACTCACGCCGCTAACTCGGTAAATATGGCATCGCTGGACCTGGGATGCCAAGTTGTTCCGCAATTGCACTTTTCAACGCAACGCGGTCATCCCAGGCATACTCAATTTCCCCAAAACACATCGACTGCTCATGCCCTTTGCCAAGCACAATTAACACATCGCCAGCTCTAGCCAGGCGAACAGCCATACGAATGGCTGCACGGCGGTCGGCTATGCGAAAATAATTCTTGCCCTCAACCCCCCCTGCGGCATCCGCCCCACTTTTCATTGCAAGCAAGATCGCCTCAAGGTTTTCCGTTCGAGGATCTTCTGCAGTTAAAATGCAGATATCAGCCAGTTTTACCCCAATTTCAGCCATCTGCCATCGTTTTTCACGATCTCGTAAACCCGCTGAACCGAATACAGCAATTACCCTACCTTTGGTCAATTTTCTGGCGCTGATCAAAGCGTTCCGCAATGCATTTGGAGTATGCGCAAAATCCACAATCGCCAAGTAGGGTTGGCCAAGCTCAACCCTCTCCATCCGGCCCGGAATGGCGCTCACCTGCCGAAGACCCTCTGCAGCCACTTCTGCCCGAATCCCCAACCCTTCTACCGTTGCGCACCAGGCAGCCAGAGCATTGTAGATATTGTACTCACCCATCAGGTTGAGTTGCACAAAAGCTCGTTTTCCGTTACTGTCTACAATTGTAAAACGCGGTTTTTGGTTGATGATTTCGATATTTTCAGCTCTTATATCAGCTTCAAGGCTTCTGCCATAGGCAACCATCTTCACAGCGGAAAAGCGATTAACTACCTCTCGCAAATATTCAAAGGAGGAATCATCGCGGTTCAGCACAGCCAGACGGATGTTTCCTTGATCTTTTTGCACCGTTTTTTCCAGTTCTTCGATCAATAGCGCTTTTGCTGCCCGGTAGTTCTCATAAGTTCCGTGAAAGTCCAGATGCTCGTGGGTGATATTGGTAAACACACCAATGTCATACTCACAAGCTGAAACTCGAGATTGGGCTAAGCCATGCGAGGTTGTTTCGAGAACAACATGAGTAATCGGATGTGGCTCTCGCGCCGCCATTTTGGCTAACAAATCCTGGATTTGAGGAGCATCTGGTGTGGTCACATGAAATCCGGTATCAATCGTTTCATCACCAATTACCGCGCTCACAGTTGAAATCATCCCAACCGGGTATCCTGCTGTTTTCAGAATTTGATAAATAAAATTACAGGTGGTGGTTTTTCCATCTGTTCCGGTAACACCAATAACCCTCATTTTTCGGGCTGGAAAGCCATTCCAGGCTGCGGAAAGCGTCGCCAGGGCTATGCGCGAGTTGACAACCCGGATATAAGGAACTGAAATTTCTATGTCTGCTCGTTCACCTACCACTGCAATCGCGCCATTTTGAACCGCTTGAAAAATATAATCATGACCATCAAAGGTCAAACCTGCAATAGCGACAAAGATGCTTCCGGGTTGAACTTGTCTGGAATCGGAAACGATTCCCTGCACTTCAAGATCAACCATCATTCGGGGAGGATGAACCATTAACTTAAGTTCCGCCAGCGGTTGAAGGATTTCTGATAATTTCATCCAGTTTTTCCTCTTTGAAGCCTGATCTTTCGGGAGAATCTGGGCAAGCAGATGCAAAAATTATAATCTGTCACTTGGTGAAATAATTAACTTGAGACGTTAAAAAGACGGGTCAAGGTGCCCTGACCCGTCTTATGGCTTTTTATATCCCTCAAAAATTATTGAAGCGATTGCCTCAAATTTTCAAGCTGCCCAACAACCGATCCATCTAAAATCTTATCACCAACTTTGACGATCAAGCCCCCCATAATGGATGGATCAACTCGAAAAGACACGGTGGCTTGCTCTCCCATTTTAGACAAGATATCTCTTTTCACAGTTTCCTGTTCTTGAGGAAGCAACGGCAAAGCGCTAATCACCTCCGCCGAATCGCCGCTTAACTCAACATTTTCCAGGACAACAACCTTTCCAGATTTCACACCCGAGAAGAACTCTTCCAACAGGGCGTGTTGACGTTTTTCATCAAGCGCTTCACCAATAAGTTTTTGAGCAGCCGCAATTGCCAAAGAAGCAATTTGCCCACGCAACTCTAACAGAATGCGATCTCTCTCTTGTGCAGCTTCTAAGCGGGCTTCTTCGCGGATTTTATTCGCTTGAGCTTCTGCCTGGGCAATGATCTCCTTAGCTGCCGAGTCCGCTCGTTCGGTTGCCTCCCGAACCTTCTGAGCAGCATTGTTCTGAGCCTCAGCTAAGATGGCTTTGGCTTCCTTTTCTGCATTTGCTCTTGCTTCAGCAGCGATCCGCGCATCTTCCAAACCCTGGGCAATTTTATTCTTTCGGTTTTCCAACATCCGAACGATCGGTTTGTATGCCAGTGCATACATGAGCAAGGTCAAGATCGTGAAGTTGAAAACTTGAAAGAGGAAGAAACCTAAATTGATACCTAACTTCTCCATTCTTCGCTCCCAGTAAATGGAATCATGCGGCGAAGATGATGATGAGTGCCACGGCAAGGGCGTAAATGGCGATAGCTTCAGCAAATGCCATGCCCAAAATCATGTTCGTTTGGATGATCGGTGCTGCATCTGGGTTTCTACCCATTGCCTGAACGCCACCAAAAGCAGCCAACCCTACCCCGAATCCAGCACCAATGGCACTGATCATCGCCAGCCCAGCGCCAAGCAATTTTAAGCCACTTACAAAAGCCTCAGGATCATTCATCGTCGTTCTACTCCTTTTTCAATGATATTTATTAATGCGCTTCTTCAGCATGATGGCTAACTGTTGCACCACTAATAAAGATGGTAGCTAACAGGTAAAAAACATATGCCTGAATGATGCCAAAAAACACCTCAAAGAAATACAAGCCAACAGGTACTAGGACGGCCGTCAATGCACCTACAATAGAGAGCAACAAGGTACCTGCAAAGATGTTCCCGAATAACCGGAAACCAAAAGAGAGAATTTTGGCAAATTCCAGGATGAGTTCCAAGATACCTACGATGAAATTAATCGCGCCCATGGCTCCCCCTTTGATCAACTGGCGAATAGGGAAAAACTTTTCAAAATAGCCGATCCCCAATGCCCAAACTCCATAAACCTGCGTCATCAGGACCGCAATAAACGCTAGAGCGAAGGGGAAATTCAAATCTGTAGCAGAGCCACGTAAAAATGGAACAATTTCACAGGCTTCACAAAGTTTTTCTTCTTTACTGTGGCTATCACTATGCTCCCCTTCTTTGGCGTGATGTTCTCTTTTTTGCCCTTTATCGATAGTATAGATGCTCAGATTACCAACTTTCGCAAGCAAAACCGGAGCATAGCCATAACCATGATGCACTTCTTTGATTCGCCCAATGCTTTCAAAGCCGGGCACAAGCTTGACTAAATTGGCAACAAAGATCAGCAAAAAAATGGTTGCCGGAACCGGAAAAATTCGATAAGCCCATTTACCTGCTGCACCTTCGACGGTGTTCCAAAGGAACTCCACCAAAGCCTCAAACGCATTGTAAAAGCCGCTTGGAATTAGACTACCGCTGCGGATAAACTTCCTGACCACAAAAATTGCAATAGAAAGCAAGATAAGGTCGGCAATCAAGGTTGCCACCATGGTATTCGTGATGTCAAAACCGCCAATGGATAATCCAGTCGGTTCAGCAGGCAGAACTACCACCGGGCTAATTGGCTTTAGAATGGAAGGTCCAAGAAAGGCCGCATAGATGCCGGCAAAAATACAAAAATAGATAATCAAAGTTCTCAGGTTCAAACGTTTCTTCGGTTGTTCTTCGCTCACCGTTAAGTTTCTCCTCTCGTATCTTCAGAGTCTTCCTGCTTTGGTATCGGTTGTCCAGTTTGTTGAGTTGCCCGAATAGCAATATAGTAGGTCAATAGCAAAGATAAAGGCGCCGAACCCAGTACCAAAAGGATTAAGATGAGCGGCCGTGTACCCAGAACACGATCGAGATATAAGCCCAAGAAGACAGCCAGCAGTACACTTAACAATGTCACACAGCCCACTTGACCAGCCACAGCAATCATCTTCATTCCATCGGCTGGCTGGAAACCGCCTTGAACCGGTTTGTTTTCCTTTTGGATCATGGCTTGCGGATTTTATCACAACCTTTTCCTAATCGTCAATAATAGAATCTTGACCTGTTTTGTAAGTTACCACAAAGCTCTGGCTCCAAGCGTGCCAATATCAAACCAGGGAGCTGCAATGATACCTACCACAATTATTCCGATGGACAGGAAGGCCAGAGCGAGCAAACTTGCCTGTGGGATAGGAACGGCAATATGTTCCTCTTCTGATCGATAAAGGTAAATTACTTTCAAAACGGTCAAATAGTAGTACAAACCCACAATAGAGTTCAAAACCCCGATCACCGCCAGGCCAATTAAGCCTCGTTGAACAGCAGCCGCAAAAACCGCAAACTTGGTCACAAAACCGCCAAATGGGGGCATGCCGGCGAGAGATAAAAGTGCCACCAACATCATCATCGCTAACCAGGGGGAACGCCGGCTTAAGCCGGCAAATGAAGCTATCTCACTTGAGCCGCTGGTCTTTTCAAACACGGACACCGTTCCAAATGCGGCTAGATTGGTCAGTAAATATACACCCAAATAAAAGATCACGCTGGTTGCACCTAATTCAGAGACTGCCACAAAGCCAATTAATGCATATCCAGCGTGAGCAATAGACGAGTATGCCAATAACCGTTTGATATCCTTCTGGGCAAGCGCTAGCAGATTACCGACCGTCATGGTGGCAATGGATACCCCGGTCATGATATAGACCCAATAGGGTTGAATCTCCGGAAAACCAACCCAAAGCACCCGTACCAACACAGCAAAACCGGCTGCCTTTGAGGCTGTTGAAAGGAAACCGGCAATTGGAGTTGGCGCGCCACTATAGACATCTGGCGCCCAAAAATGGAACGGGAAAGCGGAAATTTTGAAAGCAAAGCCCACTAAAATAAACGCCAAGACCCCATAAAGCAGGAAAGGCGAAAGTTGATTCCGGGCAACCTGATTGACCAGCTCATAGAGATTAGTCGTACCCGCCAGCCCAAAAAGGTAACTGAATCCAAAAAGCATAATCGCTGAGGTCATCGCTCCGAAGAGCAAATACTTAAACCCTGCCTCAGTTGATTTATCATCGTCCTTATAAAATCCAGCCAGCACATAAAGCGGGATGGAAGTCGTTTCAATTGCCAGATAGAGCATGATCACATCTGCGGCCGAAGCCATGAGACACATGCCTAAAGTGGACACCAACATCAAGACATAAAAATCCCCACGCTGGCCGATCCTTTCCAGATTGCTGCTAATTAAGGCTGTCATAGCCGCTCCAAACATGAAGAGCAGGCTGAAGACGAACCCCAGACGATCGAAGCGCAGCAGGTCACCCCAAACAAACTGTGTTTGCTCAGGAGGAATAGCAACTATCAAGTTCACTACGATGCCCAAGAGAAGCCCAACAGCGGTAACCCATCCTAACACTCGGTGTTGCTCTTTTGGCAAAGCCAGGTCAAGGATAAGGACCAGAGAAGCCAAAACAAAGATCCACAACTCTGGCAAGATTGCCAGGAACATCGTCGCATCAAAGACCGAGCCACTCACTTAGGCACCTCCCAACAGGCGAAGTATTTGCTCCACCCCACTTTCAACGAGCGGAACCATCCACCCCGGAAACACTCCCAAGGCTATCAAGATAAACGATAAAATAACCAGGGCGATTTTATCCAGAACCGTCACGTCGTGCACATGCCCTTCAAACTCTTGCGGCAGTTTTCCATAAAACACTTGACCCACGACACGGATGATATACGATGCCGTAATCACAATCGAAATCGCTGCAATAATCGCAATCAACGGATAACTTTTCCACACTCCCATGAAGATTGGAAACTCGGCGATAAAGCCGGAAAAACCAGGCATTCCCATCGAGACCAAACCGCCAATAATAAAGGCAATTGCCACCATCGGCATCACATTGCGAAACCCCCCCAGCTTTGGAATTTCACGGGTATGGGCCCGGTCATAAACCATTCCAACGACAGCAAAGAAAAGAGCCGTCATTACACCATGGGAAAACATCTGAATGCCTGCACCGATGAAACCTTCTCTGGTGAGGGTCGCAAAACCCATTAAGACCAACCCCATGTGAGAGACCGAAGAGAAACCAATAACATACTTAAAGTCTGTTTGAACACTGGCGATAAATGCACCATAGACCACGTTGACCAGCGTCAACAGGATGATCCACCCCATGTGAAACTTGGCGCCTTCAGGCAACAGCATTAAACCAACTCTCAAGGCAGCAAAAGCGCCGAGCTTCATTAGCACACCCGCATGGAACATAGACACCGCCGTCGGCGCAGCAACGTGACCATCTGGACTCCAGTTGTGAAATGGGAAAATACCACCAAGCACTCCAAAGCCGATAAAAACGAAGGGGAACCATAAAATCTGAAATTCCCGCGAGAAGCCGGCTTTTTCCAGTTCCAACATATCAAACGTGCCCAGGCCGGCAGTGAAATACATCGCCAGCGCCCCGACCAGGGCAATCACCGAACCAACAAACAAATATAAAGTCAGCTTCATCGCCGCATATTCGCGGGTTTCCTTCCATCCCCAGATAGCAATCAGTAAATACATCGGAAAGACGGCAATTTCATAAAAGAAGAATAACATGAACAAATCGAGAGACACAAAAACGCCAAAAACCCCGGTAGCCAAGATAAACAGGAATGTAAAAAATTCCCGCGGTCGATCATCAATCCCCCACGAAATCAAAACCCCGGTGAACATCACCACACCGGTCAATAAGACCAGCGGGGCGTTCATGCCATCTAAACCGACTTTATAAGAGATTCCCAAAGCCGGAATCCAACTGACCTGTTCAACAAATTGGTAGCCGCCTGATCGGATGTCATAAGCAAAATAAGCCCAAATCGATAGAATCAAGGCAAAAGACGCGGCGGCTAAGGCAGCTACTCTAACCTCGCTTTTTCGCTCTTCGGGGATCAGGAAGATAATTAAGGCTGCTACAATCGGTGTAAATACGATGAAGGATAAAATCGGAAATTGCATTCTTCACCTCTAGCTCTGTTGCAGTAGGTTCATCCTTCAGGATAAGAGAGCAAGCACTGCTCGATTGATGACATCCAAAATCCAGGCCGGCCAAACGCCAATCCAAAGCATCAACACCATCAACGGAGCAATGACAAAGATCTCCCTCGGATTAATTTCCGTGAGATGCCCAACCCACTTTTCGTTCAGCGGCCCATGCAGGACTTGCTTTATCCCTTTGAGAATGTATGCACCGGTAAACAACAACCCGATCATCGCCAAAGCCGTATAGAGGGTAAAGATCGGCCAGCTTCCTCGCACAACCAAAAACTCAGAAATGAAACCATTAAATCCTGGCAACCCCAGCGATGCCATCGAGGTAAAGATCAAAATTCCTCCGTAAACCGGCACCAAGGGGAAGAGACCACCATAGTCATTAAGATCGCGGGTATGCGTACGCTCGTAGATGACCCCAACCAAAAAGAACATCCCGGCTGCCGACAAACCATGGTTGAACATCTGTAAGACAGCGCCATTCAATGCAATGATTGCGTTTTCGCCACCCATTGCGTAGGCTGCTGCAGCAATTCCCAATACCACGAATCCCATGTGATTGACCGAGGAATAGGCGACCAGCCGTTTGAAATCCGTTTGACCAAAAGATGCAAAAGCGCCAAAAATAATCGCCATCACGGCTAGAAAAGCCAAAGCCGGTGCATAGCGTTGAGCTTCCATAGGATAAAGCGGCAACACGAGGCGCAAGAAACCAAAGGCACCCAGCTTTAACAACACCCCCGCCAGAATCATGGAGCCAGCCGTCGGAGCTTCGGTGTGCGCATCGGGCAGCCAGGTATGGAACGGCCAAACCGGCACCTTAATCGCAAAGGCAATCGTAAACGCCCAAAAGGCAATCGCTTTTACCACCGAAATATCCAAACCAAACAAGCTCTTATCCAGGCTTGTCCACCGCTCAAATAAGGTCGGAATATCAAACGTGCCTGCTACAACTCCGATCATCTGAATGGCTAACAACAAGCCCAATGACCCGGCCATGGTATAAATCATGAACTTGAAAGAGGCATAGGTGCGCGCCGGCACCTTGAGTCCTCCCCATATCTCTCGTTCGCCTTTTTCGCTGCCCCATTGATTGATCAAGAAATACATCGGAACAAGACCAAACTCCCAGAAGACAAAGAAAATCAACAAGTCAAGGGCAAGAAACACCCCTAACATCCCAAGCTCAAGCAAGAAGAAAAGGATCATATAAGACTTGATGTTCTCGTTGATGCTAAATGAAGCCAGAATTGCCAGGGGGGTCAGCAGGGTAGTCAGTAATACCATGCTCAAGGCAATTCCATCCACCCCTACGTGATACGAGGAATTGATCGCCGCATACCAGGTAAATTGCTCGACAAATTGAAAACCGGCTGCATTTTTATCGAACAGAAACCACAAGGCCAACGAGAACCCTAAGGGGATTAAGCTCAACACAAAAGAGACCCATTTCAGCAATTTTTCCTGGTTTTCGGGGAGAAAAAACAGGATTGCAGCCGCAAACACCGGAGAAAAGAGAATAATGGACAGGATATGGTCAGTAAAAAAGTTCATACTGATCTCCTATTTGATCATGCTATTGCATGCTCATTCGTTGGATAATGAAATAGAACAGTCCGCCCAAAGCGATGAAACCAAATAACGCCATGATCAGATATTGCTGAATGCGCCCGGTTTGAATGACCCGCAGCGAGCGCCCGGTTTCCTTTGTCACATCGGCTACCAGATCTCCGGAGCCATTGACCACCGGTTTGTCAATATAGTTACGCAGGAAGGCCCCAATCCTAATCGACACATCCGCAACAAAGTGGAGAACGCCATCGATGATCTTGCGATCAATCCACAAGTAGGTGAAGACTTCAGAAATCCATATCGAGGGGCGGATAAAAATCAGTTGGTATAACTCATCGAAGTAGTACTTATTCTTCAAAACCGGATAAACTGCGCCGAGCGTTCTCTCCAGAGGATCGGATTCACCTGCTTTGAGATTGCGATAAACCATCCATCCCCCATAGAGACCCCCAAGCGCCACAAGGATTGAGGTGAGCAACGGGATGGGGTTAAATTCAACCCCTTTTGGTTTCTCAAGCAACGTCTTACCCACAAATTCATGAAACCAATTGGGCACTAAACCGCCGATCAGTGGGAAATATTCCGGAATTCCAACCCAGCCGGCTGAAACAGCGAAGACCGCCAGAATGATTAAGGGAACGGTCATCGTCCACGGGGTCTCTTGGGCATATTCTGCAGCCTTCGAACGCGGTTCACCCAAAAATGTCAGGGTAATTTGACGCATGGTGTAAAAGGCAGTTAGCAGAGCAGCCAGGGCTAAGACGATAAACACCCCATAATGGGCATGCCCAAAAGCATCGGCTAAAATCTCATCCTTTGACCAGAAACCAGCCGTTACCAGGGGAAATCCAGCCAAAGCAAAACCGCCGATCAAGAATGTCCAGAACGTAATTGGCATCTTTTTTCGTAAACCGCCCATGTTAAGCATGTCTTGAGGATCAACGTGATCATCGGTATGCAGAACGCCATGTTCCATGCCATGAATAACGGACCCCGAGCCCAGGAACAACAACGCTTTAAAGAATGCATGAGTGATCAGATGAAAAGCTGCTGCTATATAGGCGCCGATGCCCAACGCAGCTACCATGTAACCTAACTGAGAAATGGTTGAATAAGCCAGCACTCGCTTGATGTCATTCTGGGCAACGGCAATCGTGGCGGCGAACAATGCCGTCCCCGCGCCGATGATTGACATGATAATCATCGGTGCTGTTAGTGCCCCATGATGACTACCGGCGGATAACAGCGGAAAGATGCGAATCACCATGTAAACGCCCGCCGAAACCATGGTCGCCGCATGGATCATTGCTGAGACGGGCGTCGGGCCTTCCATGGCATCCGGCAACCAGACATGGAGGGGAAACTGGGCTGACTTTCCGACTGTTCCAATGAACAGCAAGATTCCAATCAAAGCTGCTGCCGATAGCCCTGCAATATAAGATGGCGTGGAGGCGAGGGTTTCTAAGACTTCCTGGTTGTAAAGAATGGCTCGAAAATTGAGGGTTCCCGTCTGAGAATAGAGATAAGCGATCCCCAGCAGCATAAAGACATCCCCCACCCGGGTGGTGATAAAGGCCTTGATCATCGCCGCTCTGGCAGAAGGCTTGCCATACCAGAAGCCAATCAACAGATAGGAACACAACCCCATAATCTCCCACCCCACAAAGAGGGTCAGGAGATTATCAGAGACAACCAGAAGATACATCCCAAAAGCAAAGAGGCCAATAAAGGCAAAAAATCGCGAGTACATCGGTTCAATCGAAGGCACTTTGTGTTTATGACCATGTTGATCTACCACCGTTGTCCCGTGTGGGGGTAAGCCTTTTCGATCATGGTCGCCTTCAGGCTGCCCGTAATTATGGTAGCCGACGCTATAGATGAAAATCATCAAGATAGTCCAAGCAACGAAGAAGAGGGTTGCTGCCCCCAGGGGATCGATTAACACCCCTATCGAAAACCAGCTTTCACCCAATGGTAACCAGGGGATGCTCGATTGAAAGGGATTCTTGCCGAATTCATGAACCTGGATGGCACGCAGAAAGACAATCATACTGCCAAGCCAGGAAAGAAATGCAGCTCCTACGGCAATCGTATGGCTAACGCCTCGATAGCGATTGGTAAACAATACGATCAGAAAAAATGCCAGAAGGGGAGGCAAGGGAATTAACCAGATGATTGTTTCCGTCGTCATTCATCCTCCATCCATGCGGTTTTCAGCGTAACGAATTAATATTTCAGCAGGTTGATGTCATCGGCAACGATGGATTGACGTCGCCGATAAACAGAGATGACCAGGGCTAATCCGACGGCAACCTCTGAGGCTGCGACGGCAAAGACAATTACTGCAAATACCTGTCCAGCCATATTTTCAAAAGTCAAATAGCGCCAAAATGCCAGCAAATTGACATTGACGGCATTGAGCATCAATTCCACCCCCATCAAGATTGCAACGGCATTCTTGCGACTCAGAACGCCAAAAAGCCCGATGCAGAACAGGGCAGCAGCAAAAATCAAATACCAGGATAGTGGGATCATCTCCTGCTCCTTATTTTTTATCCCAGGCAATCACAATCGCCCCAATTAGGGCCGCTAAAAGCAAGATGGAGGCGATTTCGAATGGGATCAAGTATTGATTGGCTGAAACTAAAGCCACACCGAGTTCTCGCAAGGGGTCAAATCCCGGAGGGAAGGGCGCAGGCTGGCTGACCGTTTTTTCCCAGCCTTGCACAAAGAAAACAATCAAACCAAAAACGACCAAGGCAATCACGGCTGCGATTGGCCAGGTGGTATTGATCTGCGGACCGGGATCATGAGCAATGCGCCGCGTCAGCATGATGGCAAAGATCATCAAGATGGCAATTGCGCCAATATAGATGATGACCTGAGCCACGGCGAAAAAGCCGGCCTCCAACAAGACAAAGAGGATAGCAACGCCAAACAGGGTTAAGACCAGCCAAAGCGCTGCCCGCACCATATTGCGGGTGGTCACAACCATTAAGGCTGCGCCGAGGGTAATTGCACTCACGAGAATAAATATCAGCTGCAGGGGAGACATCAGCACTTTCTCCAAATTCAAGATGCTTGAGATGGGGTTGAGGATCGCACCCGAAAATTAACCTGCACCTTTTCGGGGTCTGCCACCTTCTGCCGCTCCTTGCGAGCATATCGCCCCACGGCTTGATAAACAAAATACAGGATCACCAGATTGCTAAACAACATGACCAGCACATAAATCCAGTAGGGGACACCGCTCATCAGCTTGTCTAAAATGGCTGTAATAGAGAGCACGGTCAGGATCAAAGGGGTCAGGAACTTCCAGCAAAAATTGAGCATCTGGTCAATGCGCACCCGCGGGAAAGAATATTTAATCCACATGATGACCCAATACATAAACATCGCCTTGATGAAGAAATAACCGATCCCTAAAATCGGATAGGTCTCCGCTCCCCAGCCTCTCCAGCCGCCCAGGAAGAAGGTAGCAAACAGTCCTCCAAAGGTCAGCGCATGGAGCAGTTCACCGGCGTAAAACAACCCAAATTTCATCCCGGTATATTCAATGTGAAAACCAGCCACAATCTCCGATTCGGCTTCGGAAAGGTCAAACGGCGCTCTTCCCAGTTCAGCCTGCGCGCCGATCAGGAATACAACCGCCGCAATCGGGGCCAAGACGATATACCACACGCTCTGGCTTGCCACAATATCTGCCAGAGACATACTTTTCGCCAGGATGACCGGGATTAAGATAGCAATCACCATGGGCACTTCATAAGAGATCATCTGGGCTACCATGCGAAAGGCGCCTAACAAAGCATACTTGTTATTCGATGCCCAACCGGCCATAATGATCGCCAGCGTTCCAATTGCGCCGACCGCCACGATATACAACGCGCCAACGTTAATTGTGCTGCCAACTACGGTTACCGAAATCGGGATGACCGCCCAGAGGATGATCACCGTCGCTAAAGCCAGAATGGGCGCCAGGTTATAAACAAATTTATCTGCGCCTTGCGGGGTAATATCCTCTTTGAGTAACAGTTTGATGACATCTGCAATCGGCTGAAACAACCCAAAGGGACCCAGCCGATTTGGACCCAATCGGTCCTGGAAGCGTGCCACCACCTTCCTCTCAACCCACACGAGAAGGATGTCAACCAGAAGAACGCTTCCGCTAAGCACCAGAACCCCTAAAGCCGCCATGATCACGGAAATCCAGGCGCTGGATAAACCCCAGCCAGCAAAAATACTTTCTAACCATTGCCCGATGAAAGTTACAGGATCAGCCATTGAACAATTCCTCCAAATTCCTTGCTACCTTGCTGAAATCAGGCGCGCGAAAAGGCTGATGCGTTTTCCATCAGCCTTTTCGATGAATTTTTAGAACCATTCTAAAATCCCCTTGCGCCAGGCATAGACTAAGCCGATCACCAGAACCTCAATAAAGAGTATCCCAACGATGACGCCATATAAGGGAAGTTGATTGAATGCCACCGCCCAGGGGAACAGAAACACAATTTCAACATCAAAAACCAGAAAAACCAGGGCAAAGTTATAGTATTGAGCCTTAAATTGCACCCAGGTATCCCCAACGGTTTCGATGCCACATTCATAGGTTTGCGATTTGAGCGGATTTGGTTTCTTGGGAGCCAAGATACTGGGAATAACAATCGCACCAATGGGGAAGATCGGAGCAATGAGAAGCATCAGCCCAATAAATAACCAATCATTTAGCATGAATGTTCCTCCACCTTTTTTGGTCAAAATGACGGGGACATTTTACCACACTATTAATCTGATTTCAAAACTTTTTTGGGCAAATCAATGGTCAGCTTTTTGAAATCCTGAGATAGGTGGCGAATGAGATTAGCCATCCAACGGACTGCGCACTGCCAGACCGCCGCGCTGGAGAACGTGCATGTAAATTATGGTCGTGCGGACGTCTTTATCGCCGGTAGGGGCGCACGGCCGTAAGCCCTTACAACCATGCGGATGTCGTAACCAGACTGGAGCAGGTGGGTAACATAAGCACCCTGGAGGCGTTCAAGCAGACAGAGCAACTCCTGGCGCGTCAGTACGGTGGGAAGGCGTTCCCGGTCGTTTGGCAATAGAAAGGAGAATGGGTTCAATCTCCCGGTTAAGCACCTGACGACACAGGAAGAGAATCGCACTCAGGGCTTGATTTTGGGTCGAGGCAGAGACGTTTCGGTTTCGGGTAAGGTGGGTCAGAAAGGCGCGAATCTCTGTGGCACCCATCTCTGCCGGATGGCGTTTATTGTAGAATAGGATGAAACGTTGCACCCAATCTACATAGGCCTGTTCTGTTCGGTAAGAATTGTATAAGGCGCAATGCCTGGCGCAATTGGTTTAGAAGTTTCTTGGGTGTGTCCCAATTTTGTTGGGGTAAAATTGGGGGTAGGAGGTTGAAAATGGAAGAGACGAAGCAAAATACAGTTCTTACAGAGATAACGCAGTCAATGGAAGC
>Ga0197142_1002069_pt1 | contig 17830 bp, 17 predicted proteins | sample GBS60_MetaG_FD_148614 | JGI IMG/M metagenome (GOLD analysis project Ga0197142, IMG submission 148614) | Sediment microbial communities from Great Boiling Springs, Gerlach, Nevada, United States - GBS 60_MetaG | ecosystem: Environmental > Aquatic > Thermal springs > Hot (42-90C) > Sediment...
TCCTTGGCAAAACCCCTGGTTGAATTGCCTGTGTCGTCGTAGTATGAGTGTCGTATTGCCTGTCGCAATCCGATGATCAACCCCGCGAGACCAGTGTAGGGGGCAACGGGTGGTCAGGTCGAGACGGCGGCGCGCGAGTCCGAGCGGCGACCGGGTTTCGGAGACCAGCAACGGCCGAGTGCCGTCTGCGCAGGAGATCGTTGCGGCGATTGAGGCCGAAGCACTGAAACAGGGGGTGCTCAGCACGGAGCAGTTGGCGCACCTCAGCCGGGTGCTCGACCCACAGGAACTGGACCTGAGACTCGCCGGACTGGCTTCGCTCGGTGTCGTGCTCGAGGTCGTTGACCGGGTACAGGATTCAGCCACGATCCCTGATGCGGAGCTGTCTGAACTGGACCACTCCTACGCTGAGTCGGGGTCGGATGGGTTACCTGACCTGCTGGTAGACGACCCGGTACGTCTGTACTTGGCAGAGATCGGCCGGGTGCCCCTGCTCAGCGCTGACCAGGAAGTCTCGCTGGCGCAAGCAATCGAGCTGAGGGAGTACCTGGCCGACGTGCAGCGAGCGTGTCGCGAGGCGGGTTCGGAGGCGCCGCTCAAGCTCCTCGAAGAGATATGGCGTCGCTTCGTGACCGGCTGGCCGTTGACGCGGGCGTTTTACCTCGCGCTGTATCCCAACCAGAGCGTCACAAGCACGCGCGCGGTACTGGCTGCCGTGTTGCCGTTGACACAGGTGTCCCTGACCCTGTGCGCCCAGTTCGCGAGTGAGCGAGGCTTGACCATCGAAGAGTTGGAGGAGTGGCTGCGACGAAACCGATTGGAGTTCGAGCTGCTACCTCCAGCACTGCAGCGGGTCGCCGAGGGGTGTGACGTGCTTCCAGAGCAGTGTCCAGCTCCAGAGCATCTCGGTCTATCCGGCGACGACCTCGAGCATCGATGGAGGGGGATCGTGATCGAGGGGGAGGTGGCGCGCCAGCGGTTGGCCGAGGCGAACCTCCGTCTCGTGGTCAGCATCGCCAAGCGGTACCTGGGCCGGGGCCTCAGCCTGCTCGACCTGATCCAGGAGGGCAATCTGGGGCTGATTCGTGCGGTGGAGAAGTTTCAGTCGCACAAGGGGTACAAATTTTCCACTTATGCCACCTGGTGGATCCGCCAAGCGATCACTCGGGCGATTGCCGATCAGGCACGTCTCATCCGGATTCCAGTTCACCTTGTGGATACCATTAATCGGTTGTCACGGATTTCTCGTCGGCTCGCCCAGCAACTCGGTCGGGATCCGAACACCGCCGAGATCGCTACCGTGGTGGGGATGCCGGTCGAACGCGTGCGCGAGATCCTCCGCGTCTCACAGGAGCCGGTCTCACTGGAGATGCCGGTTGGCCAAGAAGAGGACAGTACTTTGGGTGAGTTCATCGAGGACGAGCATGCTCTCGCACCAGCGGACATGGCTGCGGCGAGCTTGCTGCGCGAAGAGGTACAGGAGATGCTCTTGACGTTGAGCGAGCGCGAACGACGGGTGCTGACGCTTCGCTTCGGGCTCGACGACGGGCGCGTGCACACGTTGGAGGAAGTGGGCAAGGCGTTCGGGGTGACCCGCGAGCGGATTCGTCAGATTGAAGCGAAGGCGCTCCGCAAGCTCCGACACCCGACCCGCAGCCGCAAGCTTCGTGATTTCCTCGACTAGGCCCTGTCCATGGGTCGCGCCAGAGAACGGGTCTCAATTGGGGGCCGCGTCGCGCTCACGCCTGTGTCAACCGGTCAACGAGATCGATGAGCGGACGGCCCTCAGTCGAAACGTCCCTTCCGGACGATCGTTGCCACCGCTTGGTCGCTGCCGGGCGTCTACTCGCCGTGCGGGTCTCAGTGAAGCCCACTGGCCTGTGGTGCGCAGACCGTCTGCTGGCCCGAAGGCGGTAGGCGAACCTTCCTGCCGTTAGGGATCGACTTAGTCCGCAACACTCCGGGTTGGCAAGAGGCACGACTGCTGGTAGTCGATCTCCCCGATTGTGTCTGGGCTTAGCGTTGAGCTCGGGCTGCAGGCTGCGCACTCGGGATCACGCTGAACTCGAAGCTCGCGGAACGTCGCCGTCAGCGCGTCGTAGAGGAGTAGGCGGCCGACCAGCGGTTCGCCGATTCCGAGCAGCAGCTTGATGGTCTCTGCGGCTTGCAGCACCCCAATCACCCCAGGGAGTACGCCCAAGACACCAGCCTGGTCACAGCTGGGGGCTAGCTCGGCAGGGGGCGGTTCGGGATAGAGGCAGCGGTAGCAAGGCCCTTGACCGGGCTTGTACACGGTGATCTGGCCATCGAAGCGGAAGATACTGCCGTCGACGACGGGTTTGCCTAGTAGGACTGCCGCATCGTTGACCAAGTAGCGAGTCGGGAAATTGTCGGCACCGTTGACGATCACGTCGTAGCCTGCCAAGACGTCCAGGACGGTCTGGCTTGTGAGCCACACATCGTGCGTGACGACGGTGACGTCCGGGTTAAGGGCGGTGAGTGTCTGCCGAGCCGATTCTGTCTTGGGGATACCGACCCGCTCAGTGTTGTGCAGAATTTGCCGTTGGAGGTTACTGAGGTCGACGACGTCGGAGTCCACGACGCCGATGGTGCCAACGCCAGCAGCGACCAGGTAGAGGCCGGCTGGCGAACCGAGCCCGCCTGCCCCGATCAGCAAGACCTTCGAGTCGAGCAACTTGGCCTGGCCCTCTTCGCCCACTTCAGGGATCAGGAAATGGCGGCTGTACCGCTGGAGCTGTTCTCTCGACCACTGGCGCGGCGTGACGAAGGGGTACCCGGCGTGCTTCCAGGCACTGAACCCGCCGGCAACCGAGTAGACGTTTCGATAGCCCATCTCGTGCAGCGTCTTGGCAGCGAAAGCCGAGCGCACGCCACCGGCGCAGTAGACGTAGATGGGCATGTCCTTGTCAGGGACGTCCTCCTCGATGCGCATCTCGAGGTAGCCCCGCGGAATGAAGACCGCACCGGGGACATGCCCTTGCTCCCATTCTTCACGCTCGCGCACGTCGATGATCACTGGTCGCCGCCCAGCACGGAGTTCCTGGTACAGCGTCGTGACGTCGACTTCTCGGATGGAGCGCTTGATCTGCTGAAAGAGCCGGTCGTAGAACCTCGCCATCCGTCGCCTCCAGATCTCCATGGTCGCACGGCGCGAGTGCCGCGTTGTTCCATTGTACTGGACAGCGGTACGACCGGCAGCGGCTTGCTTGGCACCACCGTGTCAGAGAGGGCGGCAAGTCGGTGCGTGCCGTGCTTCAACAGGCCGGAGCGGAATGACGGCTCGCGATCCCCGGATGATGGCCATCAAGGTCTCAAGCATACGAGAGGCCGAACTCGAGCTAGAATGGCACGCTGCGATGGTCGCGCGGGGTCACGGTGCGGAAGATCTGAGCCTGACCGATGACGGAGCGAGTTCGCGTCAATGTTGTCACCGACCACAGCTGCTTCGGTTGCGGCGAGCGGAACCCGATAGGGCTCAAGCTCGCGTTTTACCGCCACGGCGACGCGGTGGAGGCGGAGTTCATACCACGCCCTGAACATGAAGGGTATATCGGAGTGGTACACGGCGGGATCATTGGAGCGCTGCTCGACGAAGCGATGAGCTGGGCGGTGATCGCAGATGGCAGGCTTGCGGTCACGGCGCAGATGACGCTCCGCTTCCGGCGGCCTGTCGCGGTGGGGAAGCTGGTGCGCGTGCGTGGCCAGGTCGCTGAAGAGCGCGGCCGGCTCGTACAGGCCCGTGCTGTCCTGCTGGACGGCGAGGGCGCCGTCCTTGCCGAAGCGAGCGGCACGTTCGTGCGCGTGGATAAGGCTCAGCAGCGCGCTTGGGAGGAGCGATACCTCAACCGTCAGTCGACGTGACCCGCGCTGTGCGCGGCACGGGGATCAGCTGCCGAGGTGAAGACTCAGCTGCCGAGGTGAAGACCCAGGCGAACCCGGTGGTCGTTGAGACCGCGTGAGACGGTGGTGCACACGACCACCTGATGATGTGGCGCGGTCGCGTACCGCGCGAGGTCTCGCGCCTCGGCGAATGTGCGTGTCATGGTGAAGAGCGCCGGTCCGGCACCGGTCGGCCGGATCCAGCGGGCGCCACCTGCACGCAGCCTCTCCTCGCTCTTCCGCACCTCGGGGTAGGTTACGAGTAAACGGAAGAAGGGGTTTCGGATCAACTCGTCGTCGAGCGGTAGTCCCTGGCGTAGCCGAGCCGCCTGTGCCCGGGTTGCGGCGCCATCGCTGTAGTCGCCGGCTTCGAGTGCCTGGTAAAGCCGTCCCGTCTTCCCGGGCAGCTCGAGGCTGGGCACCACGACGACGAACCAGGCGATCGGCGTCGGCAATGGTTCCAGGTCGATTCCACGACCGGTGGCCAGTGCGGTGCCCCCTTGGAGAAAGAACGGGACATCGGAGCCGAGTGCGGTTGCCACGTGTACCACGGTCTCACGTGGTACCCCAGCGATGGCGAGCGCGCCGAGCAGAGTGCCGGCATCGCTACTGCCACCCCCAAGGCCAGACGCGATCGGGATCCGCTTGTGGAGCCTGATGCGTGCTACCACGTCAATGCCGCGCCGCGAGAGCTCGAAGAGGGCGCGCGCCACGAGGTCGTCTGCGATCCCAACCGGCGGTTGATAGTCCAACATGGGAGCCGGGGACAACTCGAGGCGGTCGAACAGGGTGACGGTCTGCAGAATGGTGACGATCTCGTGGTAGCCGTCGGGGCGTCTGCCGATCACTTCCAACCCGAGGTTCAGCTTCGCAGGCGCGAGAAGGACGACCGGTGCCTTCAGCTCGATGCGCACGACACTCGCTCCCTGAGCTCCCGATAGAGGGCTAGCCACTCCTCGAGCTGCAGGGTCTCCGCACGGCGACTCGGGTCAATCCCTGCCGCGCAGAGCGCGGCCTCCGCGTCGTCCTTCGGGATCCCGAGCCCGGCAGCCAGCGCGTTAGCGAGCCGCTTTCGCCGCTGGGCAAAGCCAGCATGCACGACACGGAAAAAGCGGCTCCACTCCTCGCGCGGAAGGGGAGCCTCCGGTCGGCGCTCGAGCACGAGGACGGCAGACTCGACCTTCGGTGGTGGAACGAAAGCGCCGGCGCCGACCCGGAAGGCGATGCGCGCTGCGGTGTGGAACTGCGCGAGGACCGAGAGCGCCGTCGCGTCGGGCGCTCGAGCAACCAGCCGCTCAGCGACCTCGCGCTGTACCATCACGATAAGTCGCTCTGGTGGGTGCTCGACTGTCAATAGCCGCCCGATGATCGCTGTGGCCACTGAATAGGGGAGATTAGCGGCCACCACGTACGGTTTGCCGCGAGTTAGGGCGGTATAGTCAGCCGTGAGCGCGTCACCGTGGACGACCTCGACCGTGGAGTCCCGGAACTGCTCGCGGAGGTACCCCACCAACCGGGTGTCCAGCTCGATGGCGATCACCTTTCCGGCCCGGGCTGCGAGCTCTTGGGTGAGCACTCCGAGACCTGGCCCGATCTCGATGACGAGGTCCTCGCGAGTGAGTCCAACCAGGTCGGCCATCCGTCGGACGATCTTCAGGTCGTGCAGAAAGTGTTGTCCGAGCGCCTTACTCGGCCGGACGCCCAGCTGGCGGAGTAGCTCGCGGATCGGGGGACTCGTCACTGGTGCAGCCCTCGGACGTGGCGAGAGAGCGAGTCGGCCGCTGCCACGGCGATCTGGATGGGCTCGCGACGTTGCCGGGGATACGCGCCACATCGGGGCGAGCAGGACTCAACCGTCGAGGCGGGGTCGGACCACGAGCCCGTCGCCCGCCTCAACTCGTCCGATACGCCACAATGGCTCGCCTGACTCGTGGAACGCGGTTTCGAATGCTGGCGCGCGCTCTGCCGGGACGGTGACGAGCAGTCCGCCGGAGGTCACTGGGTCAAAGAAGAGCTCCCACACCACCTCAGGGATCTGAGGCTCCCGGATGACTACGCTGTGCGGCCCTTCTCCGAAGTAGGCGCGGTTACGCCGGGCGCCGCCTGGGAAAAAGCCTGCGCGGCCGTAGTGCTCGGCTCCCTCGAGGAGGGGCACGTCGTTGGCCCCAATGATTAGCCTGACTCCGCTTTTCACGGCTACCTCGGTCGCGTGGCCAATGAGACCGTAGCCGGTCACGTCGGTACAGGCGTTGGCGCCATAGTCGAGGACAATTTGGGAGGCACGCCCGTTGAGCCGTAGCATCCAGGTGACTGCAGCTTCCAGGTGCACTGGGTCGACCCGCTGCGCTTTGAGCGCCGTCGTTATCACACCGGTACCGATCGGCTTGGTCAGGTAGAGCAGGTCGCCAGGCCGGGCGCCGGCCTTCGTTAGGACGCGCTGCGGATTAATCCGGCCGGTCACAACCATCCCGTACTTGGGCTCGGTGTCTGTGACCGTGTGACCGCCTGCCACCACGACGCCAACCTCAGCTGCCTTGTCGGCGCCCCCTTCGAAGATGCGCGTCAAGTACTCGAGTGGCTGGTCCTCGGGCCAGGCCGCAACGTTGAGCGCGAGCAGCGGCTGGCCGCCCATGGCGTAGATGTCGCTCAGGGCGTTAGCCGCGGCGATAGCGCCGTAGGTGTAGGGATCATCGACCACCGGTGGGAAGAAGTCGACGGTCTGGACAAGGGCTAGTTCTTCACTCAGAAGGTACACGGCAGCGTCGTCGCTGGTCTGCAGGCCAACGAGCAAGTGCGGATCAGTACGCTGCTCGAGCGGACGCAGCACCTGCGCCAGGGCCGCCGGGCCCAGCTTCCCCGCTCAACCAGCGCAGCTGGCCAGTGTCGTGAGCCGGATCTCCTCGCGCGTGTGCACGCGGCACCACCTTCTTGCGGGACTCTCCGTTGCGGCACGCGGCCGTGACAGAATCGTACGCTCCGCGATGGTGATCGACAACCTGCGGCCTTCATTGTTAGACCGTGCGGAGTGGCTGCGTGATACTGTGGTGCTCGGGAGGGTAGGTGGATCCGGAGGATAGGAAGTGAGGGTGCATGGTGCGCGATTTCCTGTTGTTCCGTCGTATGTTGACGCCGCTGATCATTCAGCTCCTCTTCTGGCTTGCCTTCTTCGCTGTCCTGCTGCTCGGACCCGTGGCGTTCCTCATTGGGCTGATCCAGTCAGACATGGAGCTGGTGGTCGGTTCGGTCCTGGTGTTGATCCTCGGCCCAGTCGTCCTACGGATTTATGCAGAACTGCTCATTCTGCTGTTTCGCATCAACGAGACGCTGACCGATATCCTCGTGGAGCTACGTGCTGCACGCGCGAGAGAGTGAGCGACGCGTCACGACGAGGACTCGGCTGCGAGCTCCGGTGATCGGTCGCTTGCCGGCCATTCGGTGGACACAAGTCGAGGACGAGGTTGTCAGCCCTGTCGATGCTCCTCACACAGAAGCGGCGGATAAGCTTGTTCTGTGCCGGCAGCCGTCGCTCACAGGCGTTGGGATCCGATGAGAACGCGCGATTTGAGGGCGGTCTGCGTGGCGGTTGACTCGCTGGTGTGGGGTGCGAATCCCACCTCGCCGGCTCACATCCACCGCTGACCGGCAGGTCGTTTGGGGGGATGTGGGGGCAGCGATCCGTCGAGCTGGAGTTGCCGGGAGCCGGGCTGTGTGTTTGCACCAGTGCGAGGAGCAATTACTCGAGCGGTGCGGGCTATCGCCGTTGTCGACGGCAAGCGGCCTGGTTTCGAGCGATGCTCGCCCGATCCTTCTCGAGTCCAAACCAAAAAGGAGGTCACGCTGCGTGCACGCTGACTGGTAGTCAGCCCAGACAAGTCGGGAGACCAGTCGATCAGTTAGGGGCTGGAGCTGATGCCCCGAGTCGCGATCAGTTCTTTGTGGCTGTCGTCTTCAACCAAGGGCTGATCGGGTAACGCACAGGCTGGATCACCATGAGTCCTACCGATCCTCTCGCGTGGCCTCGAGTGCGGATGCGATCGAGGCCACAGCTTCGTCGACCTGTTCGGTGGTGATGATGAGTGGCGGCAGCAGGCGGACGACGACCGTCCCTGCTGGGAGCGCGAGCAGGCCACGTTGCTGCATTGATCTGAGGACTGGGGTAGCTCGACTCCTGAGCTCGATGCCGATCATCAGCCCGCGGCCGCGTACCTCGCGAACGGCTGGGTGAGTCAGCTCCCGTAGGCGTCGGAGGAAGTGCGCGCCGACCTCGGCGCTGTGCGCGATCAGCTGGTCGTCGGCGAGTGTCTCAAGAGTGGCCAAGCCGGCTGCGCACGCCAGAGGGTTGCCGCCGAAGGTGCTGCCGTGGACCCCGGCTGGGAGCGCACTCGCGACTTCCTCGGTCATGAGAGTTGCTCCGATCGGGACACCGTTCGCTAACCCCTTGGCCAAGCAGAGTAGATCCGGTGTCACACCCGCATGCTGACAAGCGAACCAGGTGCCGGTACGGAAGGCAGTCTGCACCTCGTCCAGGACGAGAAGCACTCCTGAGCGGCGCGTAAGGTCGCGCACTGCCCGCAGGTAGTCCGGCTCGGCCGGGTAGATGCCGCTCTCACCCTGCACGGGCTCGAGGATGAGCGCCGCGGTGTCATCGTCAAGTGCGGCGGCCAGGGCATCGATATCCCCGAACGGGATGTGCACTGCCTCGGCCAGCAGGCCCCGAAATGGCTCCCGGTACTTCTTTTCTGCCGTCGCCGCCAATGCCCCCAGCGTGCGCCCGTGATAGCCGCGGCGGGCCGCGACGATTTTGCGCCGACCGGTCGCTGCCCAGCAGAACTTCAGCGCCGCCTCGACTGCTTCCGTACCCGAATTGGACAGGAACGCCCGGCTGAGCCCTGGTGGTGCGATGGCCAGCAGCCGCTCGAGGAAGGCGACGCGCACGTCGCTTGCGAACGACTGGTGGCAGCTCAGGAGGCGAGAGGCCTGCGCCACGATCGCCGCGGTAACTCGCGGGTGAGCGTGGCCAAGGATGTTTACGCCGTAGTTGGACATGAAATCGAGATACCGCCGACCGTCAGCGTCCCATAGCCAGGCACCCTCCCCGCGCACCAGGACCAGCCCGCGCTTCGCGTACAGGGGCGGTTGCAACTCCTGGTCAAGCGCGACCAGCTCATTGGTGGTTCGGATCGTCATGAGTCTACCCCGATCGGACGTCGTGCGATTAGGATAGTGCCCTCACCAGCGAGTGCCCGACGGATCGGCTGGGGCACTCGCGCATCGGCGAAGATGACCCGTTGGATGCCTGCGTGCACGGCCCGGCAACCGGCCTCCACCTTCTTCTTCATGCGGCCACGGGCGGCTGTCATGGCCGCGTGGACGTGCGCCTCGTCAGCGACGTCGATCTCGGGGATGAGCGACGACGGATCGGCCAGGTCGCGCAGCAGCCCCGGCGTATTGGAGAGGATGACCAGCGTTTCAGCCTTCAGGGCAAGAGCGATCTGCAGAGCGAGCTTGTCACCATCGACATTAATCGCTTCGCAGCCGTAGCTGAGCGCTGGCGGTGTCAGTACGGGCAAGTAGCCGTGGTCGAGCAGCAGCAGGAGAAGAGTGGGATCGACTTCCTCAATGCTCCCAGCGTAATCGCCGCGCAAGACCTTGAGTTTGCCCTTTTCAATGGCTCGCAGCGTGTCCTTGCGTGGCCCCCTGGCGATTGCCCCATCGAGAGCAGCCAACCCAACAGCGTTGACCCCACGTGTCTGCAGCGCTTCAACTAATCGCTTGTTGACGAGCCCGGCATAGATTGCCAGCATGAGATCCATCGTCTCACGATCGGTAAACCGACTGACTTGGCCGCTTGTAGACTCGACGAGTCGCGGTTCCCGACCGAGGCGACGCGTCCACTCGTCAAGCAAGGCGTTGGCGCCATGAACGAGAACGATCCGCTCCTGGCGACTTAGCTCAACCAGGTCGTCGAGGGTGTGTGAGGGGTCGATCCCGGCACTCCCCCCAAGCTTGACGACCAGCATATCTCGACTACGCTCCTCTCACTGTCATCGGTTGACAACACAGGTCCTGTCAAGCTGCTGCGCTCCGGTAACGGTCGCCGCGCGAGGACAAGCCGCAGGCAAGCCGCGCCAGCTGTTCAGGGCCCCAGAGTGCGGTGCCTGACGTCTGCTGTCCAGGCATCGTGGATCGCGGGAGGAAGATGGTGAATGTTCCGCTGAGCCGGTGCGCCCGGTCGGCCAGACTGCGCCCTGGGCTGTCGCGGAGCCGGACACCAGCTTGCGAGTAACTTCGTCGAGCCGCAGTGTAGGGTCGGCTGTGCGAGGTCTTCCGGGGACCCGTTACCGGTTCGGCGCCGAGCGGAGAACCAAGGATGTGCGCCAGGCGACACTGCGCGAACGCAGGGAGAAACCAGCCGAACGCAATGGCAGCAGACGGTGTGGCTCATAGAGGATGCAGTCCCGGGAACTCCAGGCCGAGCGTTTCGGGGAAACCGAGACGGATGTTCATCGCCTGCACGGCTTGCCCAGCGGCACCCTTCATTAGGTTGTCGATCGCTGACAGCACGACGATCCGCTGACGGCCGTGCAGCTCGTCGAGCTCCCAGCCAACGTCGCAGTAGTTCGAACCGGACAGAATCTTCGGTTCCGGGTACCGGTGAAGCCCGCTAACCTCCTTCACGATGCGAACGAACGGCTCCTGGCCGTACATGCCGCGGTAGATCTGCCAGAGGTCACGGTCGGTCAGTTCCCGGTTCGGGAACACGTGCGCGGTGGCCAGGATGCCACGGACGGCTTCGACGCTCGTCACGCTCAGGGCCACCTGGGGTACCTGGCCATTTACGGTGAGCTCCTGAACCACCTCGGCCGTGTGGCGGTGATTCGCTGGTTTGAACGGCCGGATCACCCCGCTTCGTTCCGGGTGGTGGCTGGCTGGGCCTGCCTCGCCACCAGCTCCGGACGAACCGACCTTCGCTTCGACGATGATGGGCATGCCGAGATCGACAACGCCAGCCCGCACCAAGGGTGCCAGGCCGAGAATTGTCGCTGTCGAGTTGCAGCCTGGCGAGGCGATGTACCGGGCAGTGCGGATCTCCTCGCGGTGCAGCTCAGGCAGACCATACACCGCCTGAGAGAGCAGATCCGGCCGGGGATGCGTCCAGCGGTACCAGGTCTCGTAGGCCGCTGGGTCGCGGAGCCGGAAATCGGCACTGAGGTCGATCACGATCGAGCCCAGCTCCAGCAGCCGGTCGACCTGCGGCGCGGTTGCACCGTGAGGCAGACAGCAGAAGAGGACATCGACACGCTCGAGTGCATCGGGTGGCACGAAGCGAAGCTGGGTGCGCTTGCGGAGGTTCGGGTGCACCGTGTGAGCCAACTTGCCGGCTAACGAGCGGGAAGTCACCTGCTTGACCCGCACTTCGGGATGGCCAAGGAGTAACCGGAGCACTTCTCCACCCGTGTACCCGGATCCGCCGAGAATAGAGACGTCCACTGCCATACAGATGTCCAGCCCCGCTCGTCATCACGCGACGGATGCCGAGACGACCGATCCGACGGCGACACCGCGCGCTCGACGGATCAGGTAGTCTGCGATCACTCCCCCGATGTCGATCTGTGTGGTCTGCATCAGACCTTTGAACTCCACTCCGCCGTTGACCTCGAGCACTTTGAGGCCGGCTGGCGTCTCTACAAGGTCGACCCCAGCGATCTCCAGGCCAAGCACATGCGCCGAACGACACGCGAGGTCGGCGATCTCTGGGGTCACCGGGCACGGATAGGAGACAGCTCCACGGGCAACGTTCGTGACCCAGTGTTCCGCGTTCCGATACGACGCGGCGATTACCTCGTTGCCGACGACGAACGCTCGGACGTCGCGGCCCGGTTTTGCGACGTACTCCTGGACGTAGTAAATGGTGTGGTGAAAGGAGCCGAGCGATCGTTTGTGCTCCAATAGGCTGCGCGCCGCACTGGCGGAATTGACTCGTGCGAGGAGACGGCCCCACGAACCGGTGACCGGCTTGATGACCGCCGGGTAGCCGATCCGCTCAAGGGCGCGCAAGGCCGACTCCGTATCGAACGCGACCGCGGTACGCAAGGTTGGCAGGCCGGCCGCCGCGAGCGCGCGGGTTGTCGCGGCCTTGTCGTCGGCGGTCGCCATCGCCTGGCTCGAATTCACGGTGGGGATGCCCAGCGACTCGAACAACCGCAGCGCGGTCACTCCTCGACTGTGGGCGATGCAGCGATCGACGACCAGATCGAGCCGGGGCACGTCGCTGGGGTCGGTGAGGTCGAACACGAGAGCTTTGTCGTAGAGCCGGACAGGGTCAACTCCACGGTTGCTGAGGGCTCGCAGGAGCAGTTTCTCTTCTTCGCGTACGTGTGAGAGCAACACGCCGATCGAGACGCCACCCACGGTTATCACTCCCATCGACCGCTCGCGATCTGGCGGGCTGCTCGCTGGATTGCCGAGCGGAGTACTGTTACCGCCTGCTCGAACTCCTGGATCGAGACGTGCTCGTTTGGTGTATGGTCGAGACGAGAGTCACCAGGCCCGTAGGCCACGATCGGGCATCGCCACGCGGGCCCCACGATATTCATGTCTGACGTGCCGGTCTTGAGCTTCAGACGGGGCTCTGCGCCCGCTTCACGGATTGCGGCCAGGAAGACCCGAACGAGAGGCGACCACTTCTCTGATCGGAAGGCTGGAGCGTTGATCGTCACGTGGACTTCACCGGGGCCGGCCAGCTCCCGCGCCGCGGCGGCTGCCTCTTCGGGCGGAACTTGCGGGGGTAGTCGCAGATTGGCGCGGAGCCAGGCTTGCTCGGTAAGACCGTCGCTCGCGGTGTTGATTGCCAGGAGCGTGGGAGTGACCTGGTCAAAGGCGCGGTCTCGACCTTCGCTCCGGAGCGCGGCCCAATCGCGCAGGGCAAGCCAATAGCGGACGGCCAGCTCCGCCGCGGTCGTCTCCGGACCGGCCGAGTGGCCCATCGGGCGAGCGAGGCCGTACTCGATCGCGACCGAGCCCTTGTAACCGATGACGATGCCGTCCCAGCCGCTCGGTTCACCGATCACGACGGCCACAGGAGCCGGCCGGTTCTGAACCAGCCAGTGAGCGCCGCGCGAGCTCATGACCTCTTCCTCGACCGCGCCGACGACGGTGAGCCGCACGCCGGGCGGCAGCGCGGCTTGGGCACCCGCCAGCACGAAGGCTGCCAACGGACCCTTGGCATCAACTGCTCCGCGCCCGTAGAGCACCCCGTCGACTCGCCGCACCGGTACCCAGCCGGGCACCGTATCGATATGGCCGAGCAGCATTAGCTCGTTTGGCCCTGATCCGCGGGTTCCGACGGCGTTGCCCGCGCTGTCGGGACCGGCCTGGTAGCCAAACTCGCGCATCCGCTCACAGAGCCAGTCTACCGCGGCAGCTTCCTGGCACGAGAGGCTCGGGATGCGGAGAAACGCTTCCAAGAACGCAGCACAGTCAACGCTCGCCTGAGTGGTCATCTACTCGTCGATCTCCTCGCTCGCGGATTGACTTGCCCTAGCGGTCTCACCGATGCCCGTAACGACGTACTCGGCGATGGCCTCGGCGACGGGCACGCCCTGCTCGACTAGCGACCGGAACTCAAGCGCGTTGCTCGCAGAGATGACTACCGGCCCGCTCGCGGTCTCCACGACCTCGATCTCGTACACCCCGCTGCCGAGCCGCTGGCAGACAGCGGTGGCCAGAGGGATCCAGCGCGCGTCATCGACGATAGTCCACCGCTCGCCCGCGAGTCGGCTGGCTGCCAGTAGACGCTGCCCCACCAGCAGGAGGCGCACCGATCCGTTCGGGTCGGCCATCGCTTTCTGCACCAGTACCGCGCGCTCGTCGCCCAGCATGCTACGGTGTTCCACCAGCGCCTCGGCTGCATCCCGATCCTCAACCAAGGCGACCGGCATCGCGGGGTTGCAGTGCAATGACTTGAGGTACACCGGATAGCCGAGTGCCTCGACCGCACGGAGAGTCGATTCTGGCCCGAAGCTCGCGAGGGTCGGAGGCACCGGGATCTGGCCGATGGTGAGGTGGCGCAAGAGGGCCAGCCGGTCAGCCAGCAGCCGTGTGGTTGCGGTGCGGTTTACGACCGTCAACCCGGCCGCGGCCAGCAAGGCTGCGAGGGCCACACTCTCAAGCGTCGCGGGTGTGCGGTCGACCACTGCCTGCCAAAGGGGTGACACGGCTGTCCCTGCTGCCTGGAGTGGGAGGGAGAGGTCCCCTGGGCGCACGAGGATCGCCTCCCACCCCTTCTCAGCGAAGGCGGTGATGAGGAGCCGCTCCTCCACCCTGAGCCGTTGGGCGAGCAGAGCGACCTGGCTCATGGCGCTACTCGCCCCAATCCTCTTCTTCCGCTGGGGCGAGACCCAGCTCGAGCGGATCGACTGACAAGACCTCCAGGTCAGCGCCGCAGTCCGCGCACTGGACGATCTCGCCGACCTCGACGTCCGAAAGGTCTAGCTCGGCGCCGCACTCGGGGCACATTGTCCGGGCTGCTCCTCTCGCTTTGATCTGATTCACGACTGACCGATTCGAGGCCAGACAAAACGGCGGTGAGTCTTGTAGGCTCACCGCCGCTCGGGTTCCCAGTCACGCTGCGGAGTCTCAGGCTACCGCCTTCGATCTCCCGCTCCCCCGGATGCGGCAGGAGCCCCCAGGCGCCTGGGGGCAGGGATAGGTGCGGGGGTGGCCAGGACGGCACGCTCCCCGGCACTGGCTGCGCCAGGTTTCCGTATCGCCCGCTCGACAGCTCCCACACCCATTCGCATCGTCCGTCCCTGGCTTCCTGCCACAACGGGACTCGCACTGACACTCTAGCACAGCTGCGGGAAGTGCGCAAGCAGTGTCCGCCACGCGGGTCGATCCGTTCGATCGCACCGTACCATCCCCAGGTGCGAGTGGCGAGTAGGTGCCTGCGGAAAGCGCCGCGCTGTCGTCCAGATGTCTGGGGAGAGCAGGGATCGTGAGTGCCACGGCGGCTCAGGGTGACGGTGGGCTCACCGGATCGGACGGTTCCGGTGCAGAGCGCCTGATCGTGCGGGCTTGGCACTCTTCATGAAGCATCGGAGAAGATGAACCACTTGGAGCTTGCCGGGGCCGACATCTCCTCCACGGTAGAGGAACCGCCGAGGATGGCGGCCATGAGCACCCCGGTTCCGATCCGGTCGGTGACTGCGTGAGCCAACGAGTCATCGAGCGCTCAGCGTGTCAGAGGGCACTGGTCGGTGGAGGACCAACGGTGTGGGCCGATCCCCAGTATTCTCAGGTAGGGGAGCTAATCCGTACCAGCAGTCGAGGCACCCGTACGCGGAGCGACGAGTGCAGAATCGCCCCCTGTGCTCGAGCAGCGGCTGTCCGCTCCTGTAAGCCGACAGACGCCTGTGCCGCCAAGGCACCATGCGCCTTACGACAGCGTCTGTACCTCCACTGACAGCACAGCGGGGAGATCACGGGCGATGGCCTGCCACGTCTCTCCCGCGTCGGCCGAGACGTAAACTTGCCCGCCAGTGGTGCCAAAATAGACGCCGCACGGGTCGAGCTCGTCGACAGCCATCGCCTCACGGAGCACATTGACGTAACAATCTCGCTGTGGCAGGCCCTGCGTGAGCGGTTCCCATTCGTACCCGCCCGACCGGCTGCGGTAGACCCGCAGTTTGCCCTCGGGCGGGAAGTGTTCGCGGTCACTGGTGATCGGGACGACGTACACTGTCTCCGGCTCGTGCGCGTGTACCGCGATCGTGAAGCCGAAATCGCTCGGCAGGTTCCCGCTTACCTCGTACCAGGACTCGCCTGCGTCGTCACTGCGCATCACATCCCCGTGATTCTGCATGAAGAGCACCTGCGGGCGCGCCCGGTGGAGCGCGATCCGGTGCACGCAGTGACCGACCTCCGTCTCGGGTTCTGAGATGTGTTCAGGGCGCAAGCCATGGTTGATCGGCCGCCACGTCTGACCGGCGTCGTCGCTCCGAAACGCTCCCGCAGCCGAGATCGCGACGAAGAGACGGTCAGCGTTCTGCGGGTCGAGCAGGACCGTATGGAGGCAGAGACCGCCAGCTCCTGGTTGCCACCGGTGGCTGGAGGGATGGCAGCGGAGCCCGGACAGCTCGCGCCAGCTCTGCCCACCGTCCTCTGAGCGGAAGAGCGCCGCGTCCTCAACGCCGGCCAGGACGGTGTCGGGATCCTCGAGCGACGGTTCGAGATGCCAAACCCGGGTGAACCCCCAGGGGTGCTGGGTGCCGTCGTACCATTGGTGCGTGCCCGGCACGCCGTCGTACTCGAACCGGTTGCCTACTGGTTCCCAGGTCTTCCCACCGTCGTCGGAGCGCTGGATGAGCTGCCCGAACCAGCTGTTCGCCTGCGAGGCATAGATCCGGTTCGGGTCGGCCGGCGAGCCTTTCATGTGGTAGATCTCCCAACCAGCGAAGAAGGGGCCATCGATCGTCCACTCATCGCGCTTCCCGTCGGCCGTCAAGATGAAGGCTCCCTTGCGCGTCCCTACCAGAACTCGTACCTTGGTCATGCGCTCTCCCTTCTGCCCACATGCAAGCACGTCGCGCCAGACGCGCGCTGTTCGTGGAGGTTCGTTCCAGGGCGGCTCGACGAGAGCCGAAAAGCGACGACAACGGGCCACGTCCGCCCTCTCGCTCTCGAGCCGGAATTCAGTGCGTCCTCGCTCGGCTCCCTTCGTCTAATGTCAACCGTCAGGGCTGTACGTACACAGGACAGTCTACCACACCACACGCTCCTGAGTTAGGCTCTCCAGCCAGTCTCGCCAAGTCGACTTGGCAGCAATCGACCCTCCCACGGCATGGGTTCAGGCCCTGGTCATCGCGGCCGTGGGATACTCACCGAGTGTCCATTTGCACACGAACCGTTGCGCGAGTGGCGCTCCTGATGTCACCGGGTTCGCCGCGTCGGTGTCTATCGTGGTCGAGTTCGCGTCTCCCTCAACGTAACTGGAGGACCGGGCTGCTCCTCTCCCCTCGCTTTAGGATCGACCGGTCCGGCGCAACTGTATCGGTACACCTCGGCGCCGCGCGACCTGAAGGCGCCTCAATCTGCAGTTCCCGGAAAAGCGTCTCTCAGGGTCACGAGTGCCCGGAGGAGCTAGGATGTTGTGACACATCCGCTCCGCGCCATCAGTGCACCCTTGCCCACCCGCGTCGGATGGCCGAACAGGCGGACGTGCGTGCCCCACTCGCGGGATAAAGGGAGAAAGACGACAACCACGACGGCCGGCGCAGGGCGACCCGGCAGGGTTGAGCGATCCTCGCGCCGGCCGTGCGGGTCTGCTGGTCGAGCAGACCGCCGTCGCCGTCCCCGTGGGTGATGGCGTCGGTGCGCGGGCGGTGCCGAGCAGCGGATGCCCGCCGCTGGTCGGCGGATCACGTATCAGGTCTGGGCGCTTGCGGCGGCGATCAGCACAGCGGGTTATGGTGATCTGCTCCGGCAACCTCAGAACGAGGTCAGACAGAGGGTTGCTGCTAAGCCTGGGATCGACGTCCCCGAGAGTGAAGACCAACCAGGCGGCCGAAGCCCTCTGGTGTGCTTCGCCCCTGGGCTGTCAGAAGAGTATCAGTTCAGCGCAGAGCCTTTTCGCTGTCGATCTCTCGGGTCGGCACTGAGACTGGACGCTCGCACGGTTGCAACCATCGATCCGCTCGGCTCCGTCCCCCGGCCGAATGGGTGAACGTTGAGGTGTAGACCTCTCGGGTGACGAACATTGGCCTAGGCGTGGTCAGCCGGCAACCGTCTCACCGATGGTGGGCGATGCGGCTGAGCTGCATCATCTGAGAACCGACGGAACGACCGCGGTGATGCCTCGGGAGCGTCCTGGAAAGGTGTCACCCGCGTGCTCGGCGGGAGGGAGGCGGGAACGCAGCTACCAAGGGATGGT
>Ga0197142_1002071_pt1 | contig 17828 bp, 11 predicted proteins | sample GBS60_MetaG_FD_148614 | JGI IMG/M metagenome (GOLD analysis project Ga0197142, IMG submission 148614) | Sediment microbial communities from Great Boiling Springs, Gerlach, Nevada, United States - GBS 60_MetaG | ecosystem: Environmental > Aquatic > Thermal springs > Hot (42-90C) > Sediment...
AGGGGATGGATGGAAGGTAAGAATAGAGTTACAGGATGAGCAAGGTAACACACTGTATGAGGATGAGGTTACATTCAACGTTATTGGTCCTACAGGACCAACCTATATACTTGAACTCTCATCAGATAACACACCAGTAGTAGATAACGGGAGCAAGGATCTGGGCAGCAGCATAACTGCAAGTATAAGAACAGATACTGCTACAGTTAACAATGTAGTCTTTAGATGGTTGTATATTCAGGATAGCCAAGAGCAGACTATAAGGGAGCAAGGAGTACAGGTTTCAGATGGTAGGGCAAGTGATACCTTCACACCAGATAATGCAGGAACATGGAAGGTTATAGCAGTATTCAGGAATAATGAGAATACTCTACATACTATAGAGAAGAGGTTCATAATAAATCCTATAAGTAACATACCTGTAAGTGATGACCAAGGGAATAGTATCAATCTTAATACACAAGAAGAAGGAGATACAATAGTATCACTACCAGTAATAGAGCAACCTGATCCTAATCAGATACCTAATGAGATATCAGATGTGGTTGTAGTGAATATTCCATATGGATTGTTATCCTTCGAAGCCGATACTAATAATAATGAATGGTTAACGATAGATATACAGTATCCATCATTACCACAACTTAATGCTAACCAGTACTATGTATATTTGAAGAGGATCAACGATGAGTGGAGGATTATGAATATGGATTCAAGCAACCAGTATGGATACTTTGAGTTAGTAGATGATAGAACTATAAGGTTACACATAAGGGATAATGGTCAATTCGATGCTGATAATAGAGCAGGGATAATAGCAGATCCAGGAGGTATAGCTGTGGTAACTCCTAGTCCTCCATCAGGTGGAGGCAGTAGTGGTGGTGCAGGAGGTGGTAGTGGTGGAGGTGTAGTAGGTGGAGGTGGTGGAGGTGGCACGCCAGTTATACTGATAAAGCGTACTACAGTACAGCCTACATTAACACTGAATGTAAGCAAGCAAGTAAGCATAGATGAGCAATTGACTATATCAGGCATGATAACAGATGAGAATGGCAATAGATTAGATATAGATGGTATAGTTAGCATAACACTACAAGGTAACTTAAGCAAGGTATACACAGCAGAGGTTAAGAATGGTGAGTACTCATTAACATTAGATGCTGTTGAGGTATTGAAGGCAGTAAAGAGCAGGGATGTAAATATTACAGTATCATTCAATGGCATGGAGGTTCAGGTAACACCAAGTAGGATGGTAGAGTATAAAGCAGCAGAGAATAGAGATGATGCTAATATAATAGCAGATACCATAATGGAGAAGGTTAGAGTAGGCAAAAAGGCTATAACACTAACATTGGGGAACTTCACTGATACCAGTATAGCAAAGATAACATTACATACTGAAGATGGTAAGATAATAGTAGCAAAGGCAAAGGACTTCGATAGGAAGAAGATAAGCATGCAGGATATAGAGCTTACAGTTAAGAAGGGTAAGAGTATAACATTCTCTGATCTAGTGAAGATAGGTATAGTTAAAGAGGGTAAAGTAATGTATAGAGTATATGATGATACAGGAAAGATAATAAAGGAAGGTTATATATGAACCAAATCCCATCATTTCTTTACATTAAGGTATAACATAAAATCTCAGTTCTTAACATCTTTACATTTATCTTTGCAATCATCAAAGCACTCTATCCTACCCTTTATTTATGTATTGAATAGATCTCCATTACCTGCTACCATACAACTTAATTTTTATGAGATTATACCATGTTAACATGCTTATATCTCTAGAAATATTATTAATAGATACTTCTTTACTAGTTATAATACTCATCTATCATTATGTGTCTAACCTTACTGTCTACAACAAAATTACTGATATCCATATGTTATATTCCATATAGTACAGTGATCTCCTTATCAATGCCTCTAGACATTTAGATACTAATCTTACTTAGACTCATTGCTGAATAGTAAAGATATATAGCATTAACTTGAGTATATATACTTCTATTACTTGTTCTTAAGAGTGTCTTAGAAGTAGTATAGATGTAATAAGGCTTAGCTATCTGGAAGAGTTAAACCGATAAGCCAAAAGATTCTTGCACATACACTCAAAGAGTTACAGCTAGCAGGTCTTGTAGATAGACATGCATTGAATTAGATGCTTCCTAGAGTATGTACTCACTAAAGAAGGTAAGGACTTCGAAGAATCATAATACCTCTCTTAAGATGGATAATAACAAGAGAAGGAACAATGGCAGTGCATTGGTACATTAAAAAGAAATAGCACGTATTCCTAACCATAAACGAGGTATTAAAGATAAATGAACAAACATTCATTAAAGATTTAAATAAAATGAACTGTTATATTAAGTAAATGGGCCCCCTTATTTATCCCATTAAAATTGATTATCGTTTCTAGCATATTCTATTACCTTGCTAGTAAATTTAAGTTCAAGTTCTTTGTCTGTTAATCTATAGGTTCCCTTATCAAATCTATGTTGTGCAAAGCTAATTACGCTTCTTGTTGGTTTATTACATGTACATTAAGGTATGAGAACTTGATTGTATTGTATGTACTCCTTAACCACACCAATAGATGTGCTTATAATTGCTGCAATCTACTATCAGATGCATTATCACCATATGACTAGATGCTTAATTGTTAGCCAAAAATACTCTTCAATCTCATAACCAATATGCTGGCAGAAGAGAGGTTGGTTATAGGTATTTTAATTACCAGTCTTGCGGTTATGGGGCAATCACGGCATTATTGCAATTATAAATTTAAATGGGAAAGGCGTCTATGATCCTCTCGACTGTCTTCAGATGTAGGAGCAAATCCAGTATGATGGGAACCCTTGGGGAGTTAAAGCGTCTAGAATATTCTGAGCCTTGGTTGTATAAATGTATTTGTTGTAGATCAGATATACCAATCTTGCATCTTTAAGCAAGAACCTTACAGCGCACCTTAATAGTATTACATGATCTTTTCTTAGGCTTCCTGATATACCAAACATACTTACACGAGCATGATTAAAAGAAGAAATATAATATTTAATTTAATTTAATTAAATGGTGTGAAAGTATACGTTGGTTGCTGTTCTAAGACAGTATCATGGGATAAATATGCTAAGATATTTGATACGATAGAGATAAATAGCACGTTCTATAAGCTCCCTGAGGAAGATACTGTAAGAAGATGGGTAGATGAGACTAAAGGTAGTATAATATTCTGTATGAAAGCTTTCCAAGGAATAACACATCCAATAAGCAGTCCAACATGGAAAAGAGCAGGTAAGCAGAGACCAAAGAGCAATACAGAGAACTATGGTTATCTTAAGCCTACAAGAGAGAACTTCGATTGCTGGTATAATACACTTAAGATATGTAAAGCAATGAATGCAAGGGTATGTGTTATCCAACTACCCCCTTCATTTGATTGCAATGATAAGAATTTAGAGAATGCATTAACCTTCTTCTCTAACATTAATAAAGATGATTTAGTGATTGGTATAGAGTTTAGGCATATATCATGGTTCACAGATAACAATAATAATAAAGTTATTATGCTCTTGGATAAGGCTAATTTAATACATATAGTTGATCCTTTTGCATTTATGCCATTAAAGCATGATGAATTAATTTACTTTAGGATGCATGGTATCTATAATGTAAGTAAGGATAGTCAGATATCATACAATTATAATTATGAGTATAGCAATGAAGAACTAGAAAGGTTAAAGAAGATGATAGCATCTCTTAATGTTAAGGAAGTATTTGTTATGTTTAATAATATCAATATGCATAATGATGCCTTAAGGTTCAGATCTATCCTTGATAAACATTTTACAGATTGAGCCCAACCACGATTATAAAATAATAAATAATAACATATTATAAGATATGAAAATTCTGCAGTAATATTAATTTATAGCCTTATTATCATCATCTTATGGATACAAGCATAATATATACATCTATACCTGCAATGGTAATACTAGGTTTAAGGCATGGTTTAGATGCTGATCATATAACTGCAATAGATAACCTTGTAAGGCTACATAATGCTACTACTAAAGCAAGGTTCATTGGTACAGGTTTTAGCATAGGACATATGATAGCAGTGTTAGCAGAGATAGTATTCATAATACTTGTAGTTGGTAGCGTAACTAGTGTAGAGGTTGAGAGCATAGCATATGCTGGTAGCATAGTAGGTATGGTAGCATTAGCATCCATTGGCATATTGAATATAGTGGCAATGAGGTTGTATGGTAAGAACTGGTCATCTATAGTTGCATCAAAGGTAATAGCAAGGATTAACAGTAAAGTAAATCCATTTCTAACATCTATAATAGTTGGTATGGTATTTGGCTTAGGGTTTGATACAGCAACGCAGATCTCTGCTATAACATTATCAGCGATAACATCTGCAATACTTGGTATACAGTTCGCTCTTATTCTTGCTCTCTTCTTTGCTATAGGGATGATAAGCATAGATACTCTAGATAGTATGCTTCTAAGATCTGCATTTGTAAGGTTAATGGGTAAGAATTACTTCAAAGGTGTCTCATATGCATTAAGTGCAACTGCTCTAGCAGTAGCCTCTCTAGTATTCTATGAGACCATATTCAATGTAGAGGTTATGAATGAGATGTTTGGTCCATTACTTACTGTTAGTGTACTAGGAGTATCACTTATACTAGCATTTATAAAGTCATAGCCCCATCCATCATTACATTGTTCAGAATATTTTATAAGGGCGTCATAAAATAATGTTTTATAATAGTATGCAATCAATATTTAAAGATCTGTGCCCCAATTGTGGGAAAGATATTAGGGATGAGCGTTTAAGAGAATCGCTACCATGCGATGAATGCATTGAGCATACTATAAATGAAGAAGATATAATAGAGAAGCAGATAAGGATTGGAGAGTACCTTAAAGCAAACAATAGATTACTTAACTACTCTAAGATATACAATGAGGCTAAAGCGTTAAAGGAGTTTGAGACTCTGTTTGCAAAGGCATTTAACTTTAACCTAAGGTCTAGCCAAAGAGAGTGGGCTATACGCTTCATTAGAGGGGAGAACTTCTCAATAATAGCTGCGCCAGGGTTAGGTAAGACCCACTTTGGTATATTTGCAGCAGTATTCAATACATTTAACTCTGGGAAGAGTTACATAATAGTACCTACACATATACTTGTTGAGCAAGCATATGATATAGCAGAGTATATACTTAAAAGGTTAGATATTAAGAATAAAAATGTAGTAAAGATACATGCTAAGATGAAGACTAAAGAGAGGGAGGAGATGATTAAGGCAATAGAGCATGCAGACGTATTGATAACAACCTCATCGTTCTTAGCAAGAAGGTTTGATTACCTTAGCAAGTTAAGATTTAACTTTGTATTTGTTGATGATACAGATGCTCTATTGAAGAGGTCTAAGAATGCTGTAAGGGTTCTAAGGTTGATAGGGTGTAGTGAAGAGGAGATAAAGGATGCTATAAATAATATAAAGGCTAGAAGATTTGATTGTATTAGAAATAATAACAGTAACAGTAACAAGGGTACGCTTATAGTATCAAGCGCTACTATTAAACCAAGAGGCTTAGCTCCTTTACTCTTTAGATACCTTCTAGGCTTTGATATAGGTGCATCTATAACAAACATTAGAAATATTGTGGATGTTTATGCTACTAAAGATGAAGTAAGCATAGAGAGATTGATAAAGGATCTAGGGGGAGGAGGGATAGTATTTGTTAACCAGTATGAGGGAGAGGAGCAGGCTATAAGGATAGCAGAGTTATTAAAGAGCAAAGGTATCAAGGCTGAAGCATACGTATCAAGCAAGGCTAAGCCAGAGCTCTTAGATAGGTTTAAGAATGGAGATATAGATGTCTTGGTTGGTGTTGCTATATACTATGGTATACTGGTTAGAGGTTTAAATATACCAGAGAGGATAAGGTATACAATATTTACCTCTATACCTAAGATAGGGTTCAGGTTCTCTGAACTAACATCTAGCAGTATAAAGGCATTCTTTACAATATTTAAAAGATATATACCTAAGAGATATAGAGATAAGGCTATATACTATGAGAGATTAAGTGTAAATAACAAGGATGATCTTGCAAAGGCAAGGGATCTAATAACCAATATAATGAGTGATAAAGAGTTTATAGATGTAATAAAGGAGAACCCTATAATCAAATTTAATGGTGATAATAGTATTGAGATACCTGATACAAAGACTTACATACAAGCATCTGGTAGAGCATCTAGGCTTTATGCTGGAGGAGTAACCAAGGGCTTATCTATAGTAATGGTTGATGACCAAAGCCTCTTCAAAGCATTAGAGTTCCAACTAAGATGGTACTTTGATAATGCTAAATTTATAAGACTAAATGAGATAAACTTAGATGATATATTAAGAGAGATAGATGAGGATAGAAAGAGGTTAAAGAATACTAAAGATGTTAAAGACCCTGTTAAAACAACGCTAATAATAGTAGAGTCACCAAACAAAGCAGAGACCATATCTAGACTATTAGGCAAGCCAGCAAGGAGGAGAAGGTTAGGTATAGACTCGTATGAGGTAACAATAGGTAACTATCTAATAAATGTTGTTGCTAGCAAAGGGCATATATTGGATCTTGTTGAGGAAGGTGGTGATAAACATGGTATACTCATAAATGACTCAAAGTTTGTACCAATATACTCCACACTTAAAAGATGCAATAAATGCTCACACCAATTCGTATATTATAAAGTATGCCCTAGATGCTCCTCTACAGATATAAGTGATGCAATGACTAGGATCGAGAGGATAAGGGAGTTAGCATGCGAATCTGATTTAGTATTGATAGGCACAGACCCAGATAGAGAAGGAGAGAAGATAGCTTGGGATCTAGAACACATGATCAAGCCTGTGAATGATAAGGTATACAGAATAGAGTTTCATGAGATAACTGCTAGAGCATTAAGGAGAGCAATAGATGAGCGTAAGAGTATAAACAATAGACTTGTTGATGCACAGATGGTTAGAAGGATGGAGGATAGACTGCTAGGATTTGAGCTGAGTAAAAAGTTATGGGATGTATTTAACAACAAAACGTTATCTGCTGGAAGAGTTCAGACACCAGTACTAGGTTGGATAATCGATAGATTTGATAAATACCTTAAATCAAAACAATATGTATTGACTTTAACCCTTGAGAATGGCTTCAAGTTCAATCTAAATTATAAAGATAAACCAAAGGTAATACCTAAGGAGTTAGATTGCATAATAAGAGAGGAGGTTAGGGAGTTACATGCACCACAACCATTCTCTACTGATTTAATGTTGTATGAAGCATTTAGACAGTTGCGTCTTAATGCAAATACAGTAATGCAGCTTGCACAAGATCTCTTTGAACTAGGTCTTATAACATACCATAGAACTGATAGCATGAGAGTAAGTAATGATGGGATAGAGTTAGCAAAAGTATACATATTACAGCGATTTGGCAACTATTTCTCTGCAAGAACTTGGGGTTATGAGGGTGCTCATGAGTGTATTAGACCAACCAAACCAATAGATGGTAATGAGTTACCTGATTATATTAAAGAGATGAATATCTTACGTAGTTTTACATCCAATCATATACGATTATACTCGCTTATCTTTAAACGCTTCATAGCAAGCCAGATGAGCAATGCTAAGGTTAGATATCAGATAGTAGAGATCCCTAGTATGAATACTACAATAGAATTCCCCATAGGTATAGAGGAGGAGGGTTTTACTAGAATCCTACCTATCAAGGTTTATGATAGAATTAAAGGCAAGGTTAAAGTAATAGAATCTACCCTTAAGAAGAGAGCTACAATATATCCATATACTCAAGGGGAGTTGGTAAGAGATATGAAGGAGAAGGGTATAGGAAGACCTTCTACATACTCTATAATAATAAATCATATACTGGAGAAGAGGTATGCCGTAGATTCTAAAGGCTTCCTTATACCTACAAGGTTAGGAAGAATGGTTTATGAGTTTCTATCAGGGAATTATGGTTATTTAGTATCTGAGGAGTTAACAAGGGAGTTAGAGTCTAAGATGGATACGATAGAAGAAGGTAAGGCAGATCCTAACAATGTATTACAAGTATTAGTTGGATTGATAATGAATATTAATTAGATGATAAGGATCTGCATACTCCATAATTCTGCTTGTAGATAAGCATAAATAATTATCATTGTTATTATAAATACAGCTATGATGACTCAGAGTTGATCTGATATATGATGTGAAGGCATTTGACTGAGCTGTAGTTATTGATTATGCTCATTATTTATTTATTATTGTTAATTACTAACATTGATAATTAAGAGATGTATGGTAGATATCTTTGCTTTTGGTAAATACACTTACACTACAATCTATTGTTTATTATTTAATTCAATATCTGTACACATAGATTCCTCCTCCAATTTTCAATAGATTTTTATAATACATTAAAGATAATTATCTTATGACTTCGGAGAATGAATCAAACGTTGAGGTTAAGAACGAAGGTGCACAGAAAGAAGTTAGTGCTAAGAAAGATATGAATGAAGTAAGAGAATCAAGGAAAGCAAAGGCAGAAGGTAAAAGGAGAGGCAGGAAAGCAAGTGGTAGTAATAGCACTACCAACATTACGAATGCTACAACAGTAAAGATAGCAACAAAGAAGCAACAACAGGTATCAAAGAGGTTACTAACAAGGTTAAGTAAGCATGAATCTGCATTACAAGAGATATCTTCTAGAATTAAGTTGCTGAACTCAAAGCGTTTCAGAAAGAAGCTCGATTCTATAGATACGCTAATTAAAGAAGTTAAGGTACTGGATAGGAGGTTAAAGAAGGTAGAGAAGGTAATAGGTAGATTAAAACGACGATAAGTAATTAATAATACATGGAATATCTTTATTAAGGCAAGGAGGTTAAACCTTCAAGTCTTTTTGTAAGTATAAGAATAATAGTACTATTACCCTTAGCATCTACTATTAACGAGAGACTATTAAAACCATAATTACAATATAAAAATGCTCCGGGCGGGATTTGAACCCGCGATCAGCGGCTCGAGAGGCCGCTATGCTTAACCGGGCTACACCACCGGAGCATGTTATTAATGATTAGTATGAGCAATTTAAAATTATCTAAGCGAAGATATTGTACCTGCTCTTCTAATGAGAGTATGAATGTAGGTAACTAGTTTATTATTTAATATGAGCCTTGATTAGGTGCATCATCTTTTTTACTCTTAACCCTTTTACCCTCTACATACATTATTAAGAAGAGGTATCCTGCAAGCCATGGTAAGAACATTATCTCGCCAGCAACAGAATGGAATGACTCAAAAGAGTTAACATCTGCACTAACCAATAGTACATATAAGGATAATGAGAGTATCCTTAGAGTATTAACGAATACAGTGCCTACTATACCTATACCAAAGTAAAGCACCTTCCTCTTAGCATCTATATTCATCTTAAGCAAGAATGCAAGCATGACAAGGGAGTATATTATTATGCTATGCACGCCAGCAGATGGCCAGAATACCTGTAATGCCATCGAGCCTTTATACCCATTAAGTATAATCATATTACCCTTAGTGTATACACTACCTATATCTACAAAACTATCAATTGTATTTATTATAAATGCATCAAACTGTAATAGATATGGTACTATGAACTGTAACGGTCCTAGGGTATTGTATGGGAAGAATGCATCTAGCGAGAGTATCACTGCGCTTCCTAGCAGGTATATTGGGCTTGCTGGTGCTATCTTTACCCATCTCTTCCCATATGCTAATGCAAGTATAGCAATAGAGAATAGACCCATTGCTACATAATCCCATAACCATATCCAACTATCTACAAGCCTAACGTTGTAGATACTTGCTGAGCCTCTTATAACCTCTCTATATCCATTCTCAACAGAAGCAAAGTATGCTAATATTACTATTGTACATGCTATCATTACATATAGCCTTGCTCTGCTTATGGTAATCCTAATACCAACTATCTCTGCTATCATGAATGCTAATGCAAATAAAAACCCTCCCCTACCCTCATTCCAACTCATCGTGTACGTATCATATGCAACTGCTAGTGTGTATATTATTGGGGCTAGTAGAATCACGATTATTATAATGTAACTGTTATTACCACTTAATAAGCCCTCCCTCTTAACATCTCTTTTATCACCTCTCTCTATCATAACTCTTACTCTCTACTAACCTATCTTTAAACCTTGATCAATTATGCTATGTAATCCCATAGGCTCTTAACACTCTTGCCTACAAACTGCTTTAGCATATAACTCCTCTTAATCCATTCTCTTAATGGTATCTTAAGGTTACTCATAGCATACTTTACTGCATCTTCTACTGAGCCGAACCTTAATGGTATGCCTTTGAACATTGCTCTTAACTGCTCTCTAACGAACCATACCCCTATGGGTATATTAAACCCTGGGTATATCTCTCTGAGCATTAAGACCTTGCCCTGTCTATTAATACTCTTAAGGTACTCGCAAGCAGCAAGTCTAGATGAGTAGTAGCAACCCCCAACTATAGCATAATGCTTTAAACCATCATAGCCTTCATGATCACCAATAATCTCTACTCTTGCATCTTTATTCCATACTGTATCTGGGTACCAAGCCTCTATCCACTCAAACTCCCATGGACCAGGGGCTATTATACATACGAATCTATTTAGATACCCTTCTCTTACATATACAAGTGGTTCATTAACCCATGGTCTATTCTTTATATGAGATATTAAGAACCTTGATACTGTATCATCTACAGCAGTTATACTCCACCTTGTAGGCACAAATCTCCTCCTCTTCTTAACTCCTAGGCATCCTGCACTAAGTGCCCTTGCTATGCTAGTTACACTAACATTACTATTATATAATTCTATTATAGCATCCCTAGCACTTATATCATCATTGTAAGCCTTCTCTATCCTATGATCAACCCTTATATTACCAAGATCTAACCTCTCCAACTCTGCAGATGGACCAAATGGGGGTATGGCTTCACTAATGCTAAACATCTTACTTACCCTTGATATATGCATCCTAGCCTCTACTGGGTTATCTGCCATTGCTAACTCTTGCATAGCTGTTACCATCTTATCTGAGGAGGAGTATGCACTATTAGCATATACAGTAACCTTCCCTCTAACTAAGGTTAATCTAAACCTTAGTATATCTTTGATACTTACATTAGACCACTCCTCTGGCTTATCGTAAATGCTTGCCTTATGCTCATCAACAGGTATTGAAGGTATCATAGGACCTATGCTTATCTTAGGATAACCTATTCTTCCTACGAATATAGAGGGAGGAGTATAACCTTCTATGCTCTTTGTATCCAATGGTTTAATACTCACATGATTTGTAAGTATAGGACAGTAGGTTAACCCGCATAGATTATTGCCCCTACACTTTACACATAGAGAAGGAGGGATGTTCATGATAATATTATTTATTTATTATTGTTATGCTTTACCCTCATCTCTTATTGCTGCTAACACCTCGCTCTTAAGAGCCTCTACTATCTCATGTGTATACTTGCTTAGATTGGTATCCTCTATAAGCCTAGGCCTTCTGTAGTCTATCCTTATCTCCTTCTTCACTCTAGCTGGTCTGTATGTAAATACTATAACCCTATCAGCAAGGCATACAGACTCTGCTATGTTATGGGTAACGAATATTATAGTCTTCTTTGTCTTCTGCCATAGTAGTTGAAGCTCAACTAGTAATAGATCCCTTGTCTGGGCATCTAAAGCAGCAAATGGTTCATCCATGAGTAACACCTCTGGATCCATTACAAGGGACCTTGCTATAGCTACTCTCTGCTTCATACCACCAGAGAGTTGGTGTACATAATAGTTAGCAAATTTATCTAGATGCATTAACTGTAAGTAGTGCATTGATAACTCTCTCCTCTTTGCCTTATCTACTCCAGCAATCTTTAAACCAAACTCAACATTCTCTATAACTGTTAACCATGGGAATAGTGCGCCTTCTTGGAATATCATTATCCTATCTGGGCCAGTATCTACTATAGGCTTATTATCAAGCAGTATCTCCCCCTCATCTGGCTTATCTAAGCCTGCTATTATATTTAGAAGGGTTGTCTTGCCACACCCAGAAGGACCTACCAAACATACAAACTCACCATCGTTTATATCTAAATTAATATTAGATAGGGTCTTTACCACACCATTATTATGATTGTAAGTTTTACTTACATTCTTTATAATTAACTTAGCCATCTAATAACTATCTTAGTAACACTATATTTAAATCTAAGTTCATATTTAAATAACAAAACTACTCCAATTCTAAACTACATTTACTTATTATTTAGTAATTATACTCTCTAATGGCTTAGTATATACCATATCTGATATATCTATACCTATATCTTGTATTAATCCTAACATTTTACCTTTGTTATAGTAACCTTGGATTGAGTAAACCATAGGGTCATATGTAAATTCTACATTCTTTAATGCATCCTTTATCAATTCCTTTGATAAAGATTGGCCGGTTAGGTCCTTTATCTCATCTACCACAACCTCTATAGCTTTATCCATATTAGCGTTTATCCAATCTATACTAATTATATGAGCCTTTAACATCTTCTCAACCAACTCTGGTCTCTCATTAATTACATCTAACCTTGTAAGGAGCACTGTTGTAACAAACCTATTGCCTTCCCATAGATCCTTCTCATCTATAAACACCTTACCTCCTTCATTGAGCATCCTAGTTGCCCATGGCTCAGGTACCCATGCCCCTTGTATATAACCATTCTTAAAGAGTATGAATAGCTCAGAGTTCCTTGCGTTAATTATACTTACATCTCCAAGCTCATCTTTTAATGCTAGCCCATTATCTCTTAGGTAAGATTTCAATGCTATATCCTGTGTATTGCCATATTGAGGAGTACCAAATGTCTTACCATGCAAGTCAGCAATACTATTTATCTTATCATTAACTATGAACATTGCACCATTTGCTGCTGCTCCTGCAATAACTCTAACATTACCATTGCTTATTGCATAAGCATTAATAGCAGGCACTGGACCTATGTATATAAAGTCTACACTGTTTGTAAGTAATGCTAGTGCAGCATCTGGTCCAGCCTTGAAGACCTTGTACTCTACCTTGTAACCCTTGAGCTCTTGCTCAAATATATTATTGGCCTTTGCTACAAGTGCTGGAGCATGGGTTATATTTGCAAAGAAGCCTACCCTAACCACATTGCTAGCATTAGCATTATTATTGCTGCTGTTACTGCTTATCTGTGTAATGCTTACTGCTATTACACCAGCAACTACTAATATCATAATAATAATGTAGTGCTTGTTTATCACCAATAGCACTCATGATACTATAACTCTTATAACCTTTATCCCTGATAGTGCAATAGGCTTCTCAAGGCTATCCCATACAAATACCTCTATAGTATAATTGCCTCTCTTCATTGGGGTCCAGGCTTGGGTTACTACAGCCCCAGACTCTGCTTGCATTAATGCTGATATGTATGCTATATGCTCTACAAATCCATCGTTATCTATAACTTGGACTATGTAAGCAAATCTCTGCTCCTTAGGCTGTTTATTGAACAACTCTGATTGTATTGCTAGTCTACTTCCCATTGATAATATCCTTATATCCTCACCGAATTGGCTAACCACCTTTGGCTCAGATACATAGACTCTCTCATTTGCTGGTATACCAGTACCATATATAGCATAAGTATCTATGAACTTCATCTCAACGGTAGTTATGTTATCTGAGGAGAGTCTGCTAGGTTTGGGCAGTGTATCATCTATATATCTAGCAGTTATCTTATCGTTATCACTAACTCTCAATAGGTTATTCTCATGCTTCTCTTTGCTTGTAGTGAATTTTATGAGTCCTTCAAATACACCAGCATGAACATCCTTCTCATCCAATGCTACCCTTACACCATTAGGATCTGAGTCTGACCACACATATACTATAGCCTTATCCCTTGTATATGGGTCCCTATCTGCATCTGGATCGTAGAGTGTTATCTTAGCAGTATCTGTATCATAGTAATGCTCTTTATCAAACTCAAGTCTAGCCTCATTGTACCTTATCTCAGATGCGTATGCTACTAAAGTATTATACACTGCAACTAACCAATCATCCCTCCTTACCTCAACTTCCCCTTGATAAAGTAATGGATTAGGCGTAAGTTTAACAGTACCAATGAATATGCTAGTGTTGTTATCTGTCTCGTAGAGAGTTAGATTTATTGTATTTCTACCCTTAACTTTAACTGTAACCGTATCTTTAGCATTAGGGTCCATATTCTTACTCTTATCATAAACTGTTATAGTTGCTATATCGAATGGGGTATATGCCTGTTTATCAAGTTTTATAGAGGGTATGGAATCATCCGCATATGAGATCCTGTCATAATTACCAGATACTACTATAATTAATGTTAAAATGATATAGCCAAATAATAATATTGTTATCTTTCTCTTGCTATCTTTTAAATTAATCAAAGATACCATCTATATTAGCTTATGTTAAGTAAACATTTTAAAACTTTCTGTATCTAAATACTATCATTTCTTTACATCATTATCATGAATATGGGAATTGAACTCATCTATGACCTGTTTTAAACCTTCCTTATATGTAGGATACTTGAGCTTAAACCCTGTGCTCTTTAACCTAGAGTTAGAGTACTTAGCAGAGTACCTTATCGCTCTAATAAGATCTGGTGTAAGATCACTAATAACTCCTAGCATTCTAGTTAATGCATAATACATGTATGTGATAATTTTAATAGGAGTGTAAGGCAATAGTATAGGCTTAATGCCATTACCTGCTAGTAAGCATATATAGTTAAGGTAATCTATCCATGGAATAGGTTGGTCATCAACTACATTGTATACATGCCCATAACCTTTAGTGTTATAATCAAGGAAGTGTATGAATGCTCTGGCACAATCATGTACATGAACTAGCCCAATGTAATTCCTTGCATTACCAACCCATATAATCTTGTTTGCTTTAAGCATTCTTGTTATAGGATCACCGTAACCATATACATAACCTGGTCTAAGTATTACTGCATCAAGCCCTCTGCTTACTCTATCAAGTATAGCATGCTCAGCCTCAAGTTTAGCCTTGCCATAGCCTGTATCTGGTTCACATGCATATGATTCATCAACAATTCTAGATCTAGCATCTCCATATACAGCAATACTACTAGCATAGATCATCTTAACTCCATACTTTAAGCATGAATCTGCTATCCTCTCTGTAGCATCTACAATAACACGTTTAAGAGCATGATATGGATGGAACCTAACCTTTGCTGCTAGATGTATAACTGCATCACAATGCTTTATAGCATCTAAAGCAGTATAATCGTTAACATCACCTACTATAACCTCCTGTGAACTATTAACAATACTACTCTTAGTACTATCCCTTATCAATGCTATAGTATAGTAGCCATGCTCAGCAAGTAACCTTACAACCTCTCTACCTATGAAGCCTGATGCACCAGTAACAAATACCTTCATACTCTAAAGTAGGCAACAGATGTATAATAAAAAGATGCTTTTTATTCTTTTAACTATAGCTTATTGCAGTATTACTTGCTCTACCTAATATCTTATCCTTGCTTGTTAATGCAAAGTACTTGATCAAAGATACTAAGCCCCTTATATATGAGTCTGCTATACTTAATGGGTTCTGTGCTAGGTACCATACACATGCCATATTATCACACTCATTACAATTATTTGCTATATCCCATGCCTCATGCTCATATATCTCATCTATACTATGCTTTAATATGCTCATCCTATTCTCCTCACTATCAAACCTATAGCATGGTACTATAACACTACCATCAGATTGTACAAATAGCACCTTCCATGTTGCACAAGAGTCATACATTGCTCTACCATACTCTATCATATCCCTCATATACTTGAATGGTGTTGCTACAAATGGGTCATCATGATTCTTAGCATAATCTATTATAGCCCTTGCTACCTTGCTCTTAACCTCTCTACTTGGGGCAAGTGTGTACTTGCTTGCAAATACATCCTCAACAAAGGTAAAGTTTACAACATGGATATCCAACTCTTTCCTTACAAAATCAAAGTACTCATGTGTTATAAACTCTTCATAGTTATACTTTGTTATAACAGTATTTATAGCACGCTTTACATTGTACTTACTTAGCATCCTAACATTCTCCATAACCCTCTTATACATGCTAGGACTAACTCCTCTTATCTTGCAGTATGAATCTTCTCTAACAGAGTCTATGCTACAGCATACAACTCCATAAGATGCTAACTCCTCAAGGTTTATCTTATGAAGTAAAGAGCCATTGGTTATAAGAGTAAATGGTAGATCTATGGAGTGTAGATGCCTTAGAAGCTCCATTATATCCTTCCTAGTTGTAGGCTCACCTCCTTCAACTATACTCCATACAACATGCTCTGCTACCTTGCTCATAACATACTTCCACTGCTCAGTGTTAAGATCCTTATTCATAGCTTGCATTAACTGAGCCTCTTTGTCTGGATCACCAAATGGGCACATTGGGCAGTAGAAGTTACAGTACCCTGTTAATGCAAATGTAGCTACCAATGGTCTCCTCTTGCCTTGTAGTCTATTTAAGGACCATGAACTTAGTACTTTAAGTTGCTTAAGCATAGATCATATATGCTAATAAAATATAAAAATTTTCTCATACTTCTATGTAATATATTATAGTATAATACGGATATAAATTTAGAAATCGTGATATAGATTAGTAAATAACAAAAATAATAAATGCTGCAAATAAAGAGAGCTCAGGAAGATTTTTAATCTCTATGCATTAATAAATACAAGATACATTAGAAGATGAAGCTTGAGCTCCCAAGGGGGATGAGGGATATAGAGTATGAGGAGTACATGCTTATAGAGCATACTAGGAGCAAGTTCATGGAATGCTGTAAGCTCTTTGGATTCAACCTTATGGAACCATCACCACTGGAGATGCTATCTACTCTAGAGGCTAAGAGCGGTCCAATGATAAAGGATGAGATCTATGCATTCAAGGATAAGGGTGGGAGGGATGTAGCATTAAGGTTTGATCTAACCGTTGGTTTAACAAGATATATAGCAAGTAGGAGGGATGTAAAGATACCTGCAAAGCTTGCTGCCTTCAGTTCTGTATGGCGTTACGATGAACCCCAGCAAGGAAGGTACAGATGGTTCCATCAGTGGGATATTGAGATATACGATAACTTTAGCATAGAATCTGATGCAGATGTTATAGAGTTCGTTAAACACTACTTTAAACTATTGGGCATAGATGTTAGTATAGATGTATCAGATAGAGCACTTGTTGAGCAGTTCATAAGAGAGAGGTTAGGTATAGATGATGAGGATAAGGTATTGGATATGCTTAGGGCAGTAGATAAGTTATCAAAGAAGGATGAGGACTCTATACTGAAAGAGTATGCATCTAAGGGCTTAGATGCTAGTAAACTTAAAATCCTATTAGATCTTGCAAAGGTTAAAGGGGGTATTGGGGTGCTTAATAATGAGCATCTTAAAGGATTAGACTCAACAAGGTTAACCTCATTACTAGACTCACTAAAGGCTAGAGGTGTAGATGTTAACGTAAACATGGGTATAGTTAGAGGGTTAGATTACTACTCTAGCATAGTATTTGAGGTATACTCTAATCTTAATAACTTAGCACTTGTAGGAG
>Ga0197142_1002073_pt1 | contig 17820 bp, 16 predicted proteins | sample GBS60_MetaG_FD_148614 | JGI IMG/M metagenome (GOLD analysis project Ga0197142, IMG submission 148614) | Sediment microbial communities from Great Boiling Springs, Gerlach, Nevada, United States - GBS 60_MetaG | ecosystem: Environmental > Aquatic > Thermal springs > Hot (42-90C) > Sediment...
TGAAACATGCCAGCAAAGGGTAAGGTTAGTATCGTGGTCAACTAATAACCAGACATAATACTTTTGGTCTTTGAATATAACAATAGTTTCGTTGGCATGAACTCTGAAAACATTCTCAATGTCAAATGTTGGTGAAAGCACAAAAGTACACAACTTAAAAACCCATTTGTAGATAGAAACATGAGAGACTTTGATATTCAAAGAGTTAGCAATAGTCCTGAAGGAACAATTGCCTTTCATAAAAAAAACAAAAGCTTTTAAGACAATTAAGGAAGCGGAAGTATTTAAAGTAGTCTGAAAAGATAGAGAACGGAAGACAACGAAAGAGCGATGGGTTTTGTGAATTTCCATAGATTTGCCACAAGAAGGGCATTTAGGATAAGGGAAAGAGAACTTTTTGTGCTTATGAGAATGAGAAAGTCTGAAAGAAAGTTTGCAGTCTTTACAAAGGAATTGTTGGTTGCCGTATTTGTCGTGACCGTTTTTGTAGACAAAGAGCCACACTTTGGGCAAGAAGGTGTTGGGTTATTCATATTGGGATACCTCCTTTAGATAAGAGTTGTTGGGGGGTGTCCCCTATTTAAAGAATAATGCGGTTTTTGGAGAATTTCAATACTTTTAGTTAACATTATCGCCTGAGGCGAGGGGGAAATCGTTTTAGAAGCGACTGTGAGGGATGGAACAAAACATTTCGAGGATGGGGTTATTCAACCCCAATTCCTGTTTTAGAAGTCGCTATAAGGAAAGCAAAGCAAAATTGCTTTTTTTATTTGTTTTGCAATGAGTATCGTTTTGGAAGGTATCATAAGGGATATAGATACGCAGGTTGTCGTTTGATAAAAGCTTCTTTCCGCGTGTTTTTCAAAAAACAATGGTGTTTGATAAGAAGGTTTTGAGTGTAGCTGTGTTGGAAGATTCAGGGATGGAAGGTTAGAAGATTTATAAATATAGCTGTGGAGGTATGGAAAATGGTAAAGCTACTTACGTTTTTGGGAACAAGTGTATATCAAAAAGCTACAGTTAAGTTTGGTGAGTTTGAAACGTCTCAAGAGTTATTTCCCCTTGCTTTGTTTGAATTTTTGAAGATGAAGGAAAACAAGGAAGTCTCAGCTGCGTTTTTCTTGACTGAGGAAGCTATGAAAACATATGATAGGTACAATGTTGAAGGTTTTTGCTTAGAAAAGGGTATCAATGTTCAAAAGATTAGAATCTCAGAAGATGAAAGTGTAACTGATTTTGTAAGAAAAGCTGCAGAGTTGATAGATGATGGCGACGAGGTTATTTTGGATGTCACCAATTCTTTTAGATCGATTACCATGACCGCAGTTGTTATTTATATGTTCCTACGTGAGTTGAAGAAGGTTGAAATGAAGGTTTTGTATGGTAAGTATGATAGGAATACAAACGTGACGGAATGTATGGACATAACCGATTTGATTGATTTGGCTGACTGGATCTATGCTACAAGACTTTTTAAAGAGTTTGGGTATGCTTCTATCTTGGCTGATAAAATTAAGAGTTGGAATGCAAGATATTACAAGCAAGATAACCCTTCACACAAGAAACCAAGAAAGTTGAAGTCTCTTGCTGATGCGATAACGTCTGTATCTGAAGCCATCAGATTAGGTTCGATAAGGATGCTTCACAAGTCTTTGAATAAGTTCTTGGGTTTACTGAAGGAAGAAGGTTCAGCTGTTCATGAAGAGGTCAGGGAATTCATTCCGCAGTTTGATTTGCTTTTTGATGCAGTTGTTGATAGGTATGAAAGGTTTTTTGCACCAGGAGATTCTGTCAAAAATGAGCCAGTGCTTAGCGAAAATGAATTAAATGCCGAAAGAGAGCTACTTAAATTCTATTATGAAACAAACGACTTAGGTATGGCAACCAGACTGGCAAGGGAATATTTGAAAAATGTTGTGCTTTTCAAAGAGGTAAAATTTGACAAGTTATTCGACGTAGAAGAACGTGAGGCTATTTTGGTTAGTAACGATACTTTAACTCAGGCTCGAAACCACATAGCTCATTTTGGGTTTAACAAAGATTCATTGCCAAGCCCGCAAAACATTCGGAGAGAGATTGAAAATTTGATTGAGAAGGATTTCGAATCAATAGTTTCAAATTACACGCCAAGCAAACAGTTGAAAGCCATACTTTCACCGCTTGGAACGAGACCAGGTGCACTTTATACAGTTCTGAAATTAATTCCTGGAGATTTGCTTGTAATTGTCACATCCGAGCAGGGCGAAAAGCTTGTGCCAGAGATTATTGAAAAATCAGAATTCAAAGGCGAATATCATGTTATACTTGTGAACGACCCGTTCAAAGGTTTGGACGAGGTCCACAAAGTTGTTCAGCAAGCAAATGAAAGGTTGAAGGATGCCACAGAGTTAGTGATAAACCTAACTGGTGGAACCAAACTTTTGAATTACATGATTGAAAGAATTAGAGAGAATGTAAGGTATGGTAAGAAAATTAAAAATGTGATAGCATATGACGAAAGACCTTGCGATGAGCAGAAAAAAGAACCTTACATAGTTGGTAACATTCTGGAATTACCGAAATGATTTCAAAAGTCTAACAAAGGCGAGGTATTTTGGATGTTCTACAGCCCTATTTTAAAATTCAGAGCTCTAGAAGATGGAGCAATAAATTTTTACGCAGGCAGAAAGATTCATGGATGGTTTTTTAAAGTATTAAAGGAAGCCGATGCTGAGTTATCAAATGAGTTACATTCTAATATTTCAGACAAGTCTTTTACCGTTTCTTCGTTTATTGGGCATAACGTTAGCAAGCCTCTTGAGGTCAAAGAAGGAAAAACGTATCTGGTTCGAGTTACTCTGCTTGAAGACAGACTTTTCGAATTATTTACAAACAGAGTTTTTGAGCAGAATTTATCCTCTGAACTGATGAGAATTGATGATGTTTCTTTTGCTTTTGATGGGTTTGTAATAGATAAAAACCACAAATGGTCTGGAGTGACCTCCGAAGAAGAGTTGTTTAGCCTTGATAACTCTGAAAACATTATTACGATGAAGTTCTTTACTCCCACACTTTTTCGAATAGGCGACTTACACTTAAGGGCACCTGAGCCTGAGAAGGTTTTTACCAGCTTGTTGCGGAAGTTTAATAAGTACAGCTCAATAAAACTCAACGAAGGTTTGGCTGAGAGGTTTAGAGAAATTAAAATACTCGAACAAGACGTAGTTCAGAAGAAAGTTTACTTTCCTGGGTTTTATCTTCAAGGCTTTGTTGGAAGAGTTGTATTCTGGGTGCCCTCAGACAGTGAACTTCTCGTCGCTGCTAATGTGCTTTCGCGATTCGCTTTTTACTCAGGGGTTGGTTACAAAGTGACTATGGGATTGGGGCAAGCAAAAAGAATAGAATCAACGGAACGATTTGAAAGTGAAATGAACGATTGAAAAATGGTATAAATACTCAAAAAACTGGCCTGGCTTTTGCCAGGCTTTTTTGTTTTTATATGTCAGATTCTCCCTTCCAAAACGTTATATTACTTGGAAAACGTTGAATACCTCATATGTGATAGAAGGGGGTGGGAAGCTTACAGAAACTTTTTTAGAACTTGCGGGCTGATTATTGTGCGGTTGGCTTGTTTCTCAACTATTTGTATGTTTGAAGGAGGTTGATTGCGGTGATAAAGTCAAAAACTTTAGCTGTTGTGGTGTTATTATTTTTCACAGTTATGTTATTGGTGTCGTGTGTTCAAACTCCAAGTAGCAGTTCTTCAAGTCAATGGAAGATTGTAAGTGAAAAAGACCCAATGACCGGAAAAGAGACGTGGTATGCGATATCTCCGAAAGTCAAATCACTCAAACCTATGTCTTTCCCTTACAACGACACGGAAGCTTGGATAGGTATTGGAAACGATGGAACAAATGAGTGGATTTACATTGGATTCAGCACTATTCCAAATATTGAAAACTTTAGCATTGGAAACGGTTATTTAATCATAACTACAAGAGTTAAATGGGATGAGTTGGAACCAAATTACACCACATTCTATCAAAAAGTCGGTTCAAACTTCTTACATTTTGCTGATTATACTAATGCTATCTCCAAAGTCATGCAGCACAAAAAATTCTTACTTGAACTTAACTGGTATGGTAATGGACTAGTTCACTTCGAATTTCCTCTCGAAGGAGCAAAGGAGGCGATAGAAACTATAAGAAGCAAGTTTAGAAACTGACTTAACGGTTCTTCTTATCAAACGATGTTAGTCTAAAAGACTTTGAAATCAAGCGGAGGTAAACTTTCAGCATGGTAGGAAAGAAGATTATCTTAGCGGTATTCCTATTCGGTTTGTTTTCAACACTTGTTTTGGCACAAAGCGCAACAAACGTTTCAAGTTCCGTAACTTCAGAAGATAAGTACATAGCAACCTTCGAGAACGAAGACTTGCAAATACTGGTAGAGCTTCAGCACTATGGTAGCACGAACCTTATTCAAATGGCGCAAAAAGTTTTAAAGATTACCTTCGTTAACAAACGTGAAATTCCTATAAAAATTATTTGGGATGAATCTGTCTTTACGGATAACAACGGAAAACCAGCAAGACTCATCAAAGAGGGGCAAAGGTTTATAGTATCAGACCAACCACAAGTTCCTTCGATACTTCCCCCAGGTGAAAGAGCATCGTTCTTAGCCGTTCCACAAAGCCATATCACGTATTCTTCGTCAAGCGGTTGGTTTGTGACCGGAATTTCCGGAAATATTAGAAAAAGGACGTTAATGATAGCCTATGAAATCAACAACGTCAAAAAATATGCAAAGATGGAAATTGAATTTGAGACAGTGATTGTTTCAAAAAGTGCTCCAGACAGACTAACCTTTCCGACGTTATCGTATCTATCACCAGTTTCTAACACACAAGGCGAAACAATTGGCTACGAAGGAATTAGTTTCGTCTTTTTAGGATACGTTAGCAGAAACTACTATAACCCAATCAAAACAGGTTCTTGGAACAACTCCTGGCAATGGGGAACAATCGCTCTCTTTGTACCTTACATTGGAATCGGGACAGAATATGTCAACAACGACAACAGCTTTACATTTTCACTCTACACAACCTACATACTTCCAATCATTGATTTTGCGTTCTCCTTCTAAGATTTACCTACAAACTTCCGGTTTTGCGGCGGTTCCCCCGCCGCAGTTTTTTCCGAAAAAGTGTAAAACTTTTACAAAAAAATGATACAATAAAATTAGTTCATATAGTAACTTATCGGTATCAAGGGGGGATAGTGGTGGATGTGAAGAAGGAAAAATCAAAAAAAGCGAATACTTCTCAAAACGTTGAAAACGTAGTTAATATAGGTTTTGTGGAAAGTGCAATTAATGGTATTACAGACAACCACATTGCATTAATATCCGAAATGCCAAGTGTAGTGAGCAAAATCCTTCCAAAGGGCGATTCACTACAAATGCTGGGTGAAGAAAGGATAAAGATGCTCGAATTATTCCACAACCTCGTTAAAGATTACCACGAAAAAAGATACACAAACATTAGCAAGAATGCTGTTAAAGCCGCAAGTTTTGTTTTGTTGTATACTGACAAAGAACTGGACGGACAAATAGTCATTTTAGGATTACCGCTCGGTGGTTTTGTCTCAGGAATAATAATTGATTTGGTCTATGGGATGTTTAAAAAAGATTATGAAGAATACAAGAAATGGAAAGTCAAAGGTGAATAAATTGTGATGCTTTTATGATATGATTTACTAAACAAACTCAATGATGGTTCGCGTTGTTGATTGCCATTAATATGGAGTTTAGTCGTCATCATCTCTCCAACCTTTACCAAAAGCGCAGGTAGAACTGGAAAATGAAAGTTAAGAAGATATAAACACTTTTTATCAATGCATAGAAAATAAAAGATGGGGGCGGTGCTGTGAAAAAGTTAACTTTAACGTGCAGGCTTATAACTCCGATGTTTATGAATGGTGCGTTCCCTGGCGAGTTGCCCGAATTAAGACCTTCTGAGTTTAAGGGAATGTTAAGATTCTGGTGGAGAGCACTTAAATGCGAAAGCGACATATCTAAACTGAGAGAAGAAGAATTTAAGATTTTCGGGGGAATTTCAGCAAGTAATACTAGTAAAACAAATAGTTCTGCTAGGAGAACCAGCGTTGCGTTGCTAGTTTATCCAGGAAAAGAACTTGACATTTCGAAAGAGAATGTCAAGAGTGAGTATCAATTAAATTGGTATTATGACAGGACAGAAGATTCTCTTAAAGGCAAGCATTCAGGAATTGCTTATTTGTTGTACTCAGTTATCAGGTTTAAGGTGAATAAAGATGTTGACAATGGACAACAAAACACCCAAAGTGAATATCGAGATTACTTGTTTTTGAAGCCAGAGCAAACGTTTAAGATAAGTGTCTCATCGTATGATGAGAGGGCATTTAAAAACGCCGTAGCTGCTCTTTGGGCATCTATTTATCTTGGAGGGTTTGGTGCACGTTCCAGAAGAGGTGGAGGAAACCTTGAAGTCACAGAGGTTGAAGGCGAAACCTGTGGACTGAATTTTATTTTAAATGGGGCTAATGATAATGTTAAGTTGAAAGAATTTTTAACCAATAACTTAAGAAGCATTTTTCAAATAGTAAACTCAGAACATGGCTCAAGACAATTCAGAGCGCCTTATTCTTGTTTGAATTTCAGAAGGGTCTCAAAAATTATAATCTTCCCTCAGGAAAGGTCATGGATTGATGCTTTAAATAAAGCTGGTGAATTCTACAGAGTATTTAGAGATAAGCACAAGGCAAAAATCTTTGATGTGGCTGTTTTTGGTATGCCGATAGTTCACAGATCAAGTAAAGTCAAAATAGTGCATACTTACTCTGATAGAATGGCTTCTCCACTTATCATAAAAGTTATAAAAGCACATGATGACACGTACTTTCCAGTATTCATAAGACTTGACTCAAAGCTCCCTGAAAAGATATTCAAGGTAAAATTAAAACCAAGAGAAAGTACAGATCAAGTTGGCAATAAAGCCTTCAAATTTGGTGCTCGAACGTTACTTGACGACTTCTTTGATGATTTAGAGAAACAAGGTGGTGTTGTTTCGATAACTTCTAATGATTTGTAAAAGTTTCAAGCCATCATTGGGAACTATTAAATGAGGGGAGACGGGGATATGGAAGAAAAATTAAAGTGGTACGATTCGTTTCTGAAAAAAAGTTCAAAAATTCCTGAAGAACCTTTTGAGAATATTCAAGAAATTAAACATCCGTTAAGCGAAGGAGTTTTGAAAGTAGATTTGGAAGGAACAGATAATTTGGCAGAAAAGATTAAAAGAGCCCTTTCCGCAGTTTTAGAGTCGCTCCCCCCTATGTCTAACAGCGAAAAGAAGGCTTTCTACATCTGGAGAAACCTCCCGGATAGACTGGCTGCGAATCTCAAAGAAGAGAAACTAGCACCATATCTTTTCGTAATGCCTGCTAGTGCAAAGTTTCTTGATGTTTCAATCTGGGAGCATCTAAAGGTTTCTTCCGCACTTTATTCTGACGAGAAACTTTACAATAGTTCTCTATTCCTATTCACAATTGGTCCTGTACAGTCTTTCATCTCACAGGCGCGAAAGACTCAGGATTTTTATCTGGGAAGTTTCATTCTTTCATATCTCACTTTTGTTGCAATGAAAGAGGTTATCGAGCAATATGGTCCGACAAGCGTGATTTATCCAGATATGTATAAACAACCTTTGATGGATTGGTATCTTATCTCCGAGAAAGAAATTACTGGTGACAACTTCGAGCCACAGGCCGTTGCTCTTCCCACGATTCCAAATAGGTTTGTAGCTATAATTGGAACGTGTGACGATAATGAAATAAAACACTTGGCGAAGAGAATTGAAGAAAAAGTTAGAGTGGAATTATTAAATGTAATTGATGAATTGTTTGAACATTTTGAGCTTGACGATGAGGAGCTAAGACAAATTTTTGAGGACCAATTCAAAAACTTTCCAGAAATTTATTGGGCTGCTGTTAAGCTTACCGTCCAAGATTCAAGTGGGGGCATAAAACAAAACGTGAGTTTAGAAGAGCTTAAAGATTTCTTTTCGGAAGATTACCTAAAGAAATGGGGTGAGTTTACCGAATTTGCAAAAAATAACAATCAGTACTTTAATATAGCAGATGTCGAGCTTTATTACCAGCCTCTCTATACAACTTTGGAAAAGGTTCTGAGGGGAACTAAAAACGTTCGAAGGTTTGAACAGTTCGAAGAAACCGGGAGAAAATGCTCGATATGTGGAGAGCGAAACGCTTTATTTTTCCGCAAACCTGATGGGGAACCGGTATTTGTAAAAAATAATTTAGACTTTTTCTATCGTGGCGGTAAGAGTGGGAGTTATACAAAACTTGATAGGAGAAAGTTTAGTTATCAAGTTATCAGGAAGAGGGAAGGTCTGTGTGCTGTTTGCTTTTTAAAAAGGACGTTCCATGTTTATCTAATTGCCCTACGTGATGAAAAAATCTTCAATAAGGTCTTCGAAGATTTTACTTTTCCACCAACATCTGAAATTGCTTTTGCCGATTTTAAGGAAATGCTGTTGACAAAAGATGAAACAAAGAAATTGTATGATGAATACGTTGAACTATTTAAGGCCGTAGTTGAGTGCAGTAATGAGGAACTATCGATCAAAACCTTGCCAAAATTGAAAAACTCCGTTGGAAAGCAAGCCGAAAACCTTGAAGGGACATGGCTATATATCGAAAACTTAACATTCGACAGAATTAAAGAAGCATTTGAAATAGATAGTGTAGGCGAGGGACAAATTGCTGGGAATTTAGGAAAGCTTAGAGAAAAACTAAATGAGATTTACAAAGCCTTAGGCAGGAGTCCGAATAAGTATTACGCTTTGATCTATCTTGATGGCGATGAGATGGGTAAATGGCTTGCTGGAGAGAAGTTACCATCGGTTGAGCATGGGTATGCCCAAAGTGTTTGGCAAAACCTACCTGAAGAATTTAGAGGAAAAGTTAAGGAGCTAATGGGTAATAAAATACTCACACCTGCAACACATTCAGCTATATCGGTTGCATTGAGAAATTACACTATTGAATTTGTCAGGAAAATAGTTGAGGAAGAACATCTTGGGAAACTTGTCTATGCTGGCGGTGATGATGTTCTTGCATTTGTGAATTTAAGGGATTTATTCGATGTGATTGAAAAATTAAGATGGGCATTTTCTGGGCAAATAGAGTTTGATGATAACGGAATTATTGTTCCAAAATACAGCAATAACTCAGGCTTTGTTCTAAAAGACGGCATGTATCATCTTACCATGGGACCTAAATCAACATGTTCTGTTGGAGTGGTTATAGCGCACTACAGGGAGCATCTCAAGATAGTGGTTGATAAAGTTTTCAAAGCCAACAGCTTGGCAAAAGAATCCGGCCGTAATAGGTTCGCAATTACGTTGCTAACCGGGAGTGGTCGTGAAAGAACAGCAGTGTGTAACTGGTTAGTAGACTCTGTCTATAAAAATGATTCGGAAGACTCAATTCTTACGACTAGAATTTTGAAAGAACTTCAAAGAGCTATGGACAATGACGAACCCAGGTACATCTCCAATCGATTTGTAAACGCTTTAAGAAAAGAATTTGAGAGAATACAAGCTAGAAAACTAGCCGATAGAATCGTAGAGGTAGAAATCAAACGTCTCGTAGAACGTGCTTACAACAGCTCAGTTAAAGAATCAAGCGAGGAACGAAAAAACTTTGTTGAACGCATTGTTAGAATGTTAATTTGGTTATATGGTGGAGTAGGATTACCAAAAGAGAATAAGCTCCAAAGGTTTGCTGATCTTCTTGAGATTGTTAGCTTTATGAATAGAGGTGATTAGAAATGTTCTTCAGTATCGAGCCATTTGATACTCTGTTTTTTAGAGATGCCAGACCGTTCACCATGGGTGTGGAAAGCTGGGCACTCCAGGTCTTTCCACCTTATCCATCAACTATTTTTGGAGCAGTTAGGACATGGCTTATAGAATTGTTTGGAGGTTTAGATGCTTTTAAGAGAGGAGAAATGCAAGAGTGGCTTGGAACAGTAGATTCCCCAGGGAACTTGAGAATTCTTGGCCCTTTAATCATTCAAGATACAGCCTATGGTTCTTATGTTTACTTCCCTGCGCCAAAGGATGTGCTAAAAACATCTGACAAAACATTCAAGCTTGGTCTGTTGAAAAATAACCCCATAGCTCTAAGTAACTCTGTAACAGATTGTCTGCCAATTAACAACAAAGAAGAAAATGCAGAAGAGGTCGAAGGATTCTTAGAATTAAGCGGCATTTACGGATATCTAAACGGTGAAGATGTTAGTCCCAGGAGGTTTAAACAGTTTAATGAGATTTATATCACGGAAACAAAGACAGGTATCAAAAGGGACCCTAAAACAAAAGCGTCGGAGGAAGGTTTTCTCTACCGGATTCCGATGATACGTCTGAAAGAAGGGTATAAACTCCTGATTGGCATTGGAGGTATAGAGAAAGAAACTCCTGACCATGGGTTCTTAAAACTTGGTGGTGAGAGCAAGTTTGCAACGATAAGAAAACTTACAGACTTCCATGAGTTAGATGATATACAAAGGTTTGAGCTTGATGCTAAAGATAAAGTATTCAAAATTTACTTGGCAACGCCTGCAATCTTTTCAAAAGGTTGGATTCCAGAGTGGATAGATGATATTAGCTTAACAGGAACATATAACGGGATTGAATTAAAGCTACTTGGTGCTGTTATAGGAAAGTTCCGCACAATTGGGGGTTGGGATATTGCTAAAAAACAGCCAAAGGAAATGTATAGGGTAGTGCCGGAGGGTAGTGTCTACTACTTTGAAGTGATAAACGATGTAGATGTACAAAGAATAGTTGATACATTCCACTTTAAGAATATCTCAGATAAGTATAAAGAACAAGGTTGGGGGCTATCATTTGTGGGGAGGGTTACGTGATGTACAAAAGAGAGTCAGGTCACAAAAAGATTGTGACTTTCGTAGGAACCTCATTGCTTGATAAGTTATTAAAATTTCATGCGAATGATGAGAATCTCAGGAGTGATGTTGAAAAACTTAGAGAGGAGGATATGAAGCTAAAAAAGGTGCCAGCTCAAAATCTACGAGACAAATACAGCATAGAGGTTAATAGAATTGAAAAAGCTCTTGAAAAGTTTATCGAAGAGGTTTTAAAAGGAGGAAAGGCATTAAAGTTAAGCGAGATATGTGCTGAGTTAAAAAGTATTGAAAGGATAATAACTGAGCTTCAAAATCGGGGAGTAGAATCATTCGATATTATCCTATTACAATCTGACACACTACTTGGTGAAATAGTAGGGAACTACGTAGAAAACTTGGTAATACAGCGGGACCTCAAAGTCGTTTCAGATATTCGACGAGAAACAGTTAGACGTTTCAGAGTCAGTAATTGGGTGGATTTTAAGGAGGGGGTGAGGGAAGTTTTCAAGATACTAGCAGGATACGCTTCAGCTTATGAGGAAAATGGCGAAGTATATGAAGGTTATTGGGAAAATTTAGTGATTAATATCACGAGTGGATACAAAGCCGCTATATCTTATCTCACTATATTAGGTCAGGTTTTTAACTGTGAAATTTACTACATCTTTGAGGATTCTGATGTGCTTTTGAAGATACCACCGCTACCACTAAAGGTTGATTACGATGTATTTAGGGAATACCTAAAGTTATTTGTTGATATGGATAAAAAAGGTATCCTTAGTTTAAAAGACTACAATGAGGACATAAGTTCTGTTAGCAACCTTCTAGAATACTCAGCCGATGAAGATGATTTAGACGACGATGAATATTTCAAACTTAACCTTTTTGGGGAGATTTTGTGGGAGCGTTTTAAAAGCAATTATCCATATCTCTACCTTTCTGAAATAGCATGGAAAGAATATCAGGATTTAGAAAAGACACAAAGAGGAAACGTCATCGAAAGTGTTCGACGGATAATCAATAACTGTCTAAACAACGGTCCAACTGAGACATGCAATCACCAAATAGACAGTGGTGATAAGAAACTTCCTGAAGGTTTCAGAGTCTTCAAAAATGTCAGTAACAATATAAGAATACTTTACAAAGTTGAGCAACCCGATAAGAAGCCTATTCTTTACGTTGGTTTATTTGATGTCAAAGCTCACAATAGTGGTAATGAGTATGTAGAGTATTTCCATGAAAACGCAGAAAAGGTTAATGATACTACGAAATACAAGCTTTGTCTAATAAATGGGGGTGAACTTGAATGTATCGAGTAGGGAAGGTTATGTTTATAGTAACAGAAACGCCACTACATGCGGGGGCTGGAGATTCAGTTTCTGGTGTTGTAGACCTTCCAATCCAAAGAGAGAAACACACAAATTTTCCAAAGATTGAATCTTCAAGCTTAAAAGGAGCCATAAAGGAAGCTGTAAGACGTGCAAATAAGGAAGTTGAGTTGAAAAATGAAAGATTTAGACCGTTAGACAACGAATGTGGACAAGATTACCTTTCGTTGGTTCTTGGTCCTGAAGATAGCGATGATGCTCACGCAAGCGCGATAGCACTCACTGATGCAAGAACCTTACTGTTTCCAGTAAGGTCTTTAAGAGGAGTTTTTGCATGGATTACGTGTCCAATGGTACTTGAGAGGTTTAAAAAGGAATTTCAAATGGTCAATAGTATAGATAGTTCGGATGAACAAAACAACTTGTTAAATGATTTCTTGAATATTGACTTTGAGAAATTGGTGAATACTATTCCAGAAAATTCAAACGTTGTGATAAAGAAAAATGATAACAACGAACCAATGCGAGTAGTAGTTGAAGAATACACATTTGAAGTAAGCGAGAATAAAGATACAGGAAAAGTGGCACAATTCCTAGCTGAAAGCATATTTGGAAGCAATGTAGCTTACGCATACTTGAAAGAGAAGTTGAAAAAAGACCTTGTTATACTTTCAAATGATGATTTTAAAGACTTTTGCTCAACTTCAACGGAGGTTATTGCACGCGTCAAGATTGATGATGTTACAGGAACCGTTCAAAAAGGTGCGCTCTGGACAGAAGAATACTTGCCTCAGGACACAATTATGTATTCTTTAGTAATGGCTTCTGAATTGATGGTAGATGAGGAAACAAAAGAAAAATTAAAGCTGAAAGACATTTCCGTAGTTGAGGAGGCGCAAAATGTTATGAGCTTTTTTGTCCAGGCGGTACCAGGGGTTATTCAAATTGGTGGTAATCAAACGATAGGTAAGGGTTTTGTAAGACTACGCTTTATGAAATAGGAGGCGCATGTATATGCCAGAAACCGCTATAAAAAAGCTTGAAAGTGGTAGAGCAAAATTTGCGTACGATTGTGCTTTGGAAGGCAAAGCTATAGTGTCGCAAGCATTTGAAATTAATGGTAAATGGTATAAAGACAAGAACTACAAATCTTATGTAAAGCGCATTCCAACAATGATTCTTTCGAACGGGCTTGGACATACTTTAGCATTTATATTGTCTAAGAGGAAAGGTGGACAATCAAGTCAGGAAAAACCACTAAATGCATATGACCTTATTGCTAAGCAGATTTTTGATTATCTTAATAGTGATGCTACTGCTGTGAAGTTTAGCATCCCAAAGAAAGAAGATGAAGCTGAAGCTCTGGTGGAATTTGTCGTAAATTGTGATCCACAGACCTACAGGCAACTGACAAACGAAGTTTTAGCATTTTTCAATTGGCTACGTAGATTTGCAGAAGGTTTAATTGAAGGAGGAGAAGATTGATATGAGTAACGACAATACTCCCATTAAAATTCCCCCTCCGAAATTTGCGTTACCAAATAAGCACTTTTACGAAGTGTTAGGTACTTACCTTGGTAATAACAATTATGAGCTGAGCGATAATAAGTTTTCGGAATTTAATTTCATTTATCTTTTCAATACTCCAAAACTGATATTCAGAGGATCTCAATTGTCCATTCGAATAAATGAAGATATTGCACGGTTTAAATGGGACAAAGACTTTCTGGATGCGACAAATAGTCGAAGATACAAGTTAATCGAAGAACTAAAAAGTTCAGGATATCAGGTAGAAACGAAGAGCCTGCGAGTTTTTTGGCGATTGGTTTTGGGACTTGGTGGTGTTCATCCGCAGGAAACGTCCATGATTTTGCACCATACATGCGGAGTTCCATACATCCCAGGAAGCGCTATAAAGGGTGTGACAAGACATTGGATAGTCATGAAGTTTGCCGAGGTTTTTGAAAGTACAAACGAAAGTTTTGAGGACAAGTTACTCAAAATTAGCAGGGCTATAGAGGAAGGATTGCCAAAACCATCCGACTCTTCGGAAGATAAGTATAAAGATATTAGAGACTTAAAAATTAATGTTACCCCCAGGACAGAAGACAATGAACAATATACCGAAAGTTATTCGGTTACGTTGGAGGAAGTTTCAGAGCTTTTTGGAACGCAACAAAGAGAAGGAAAAGTGATATTTTTTGATGCGTATCCTAGTAGCGAGATAAAACTTGCATTGGACATAATGAATCCACATTATCCGGATTACTACACAGAACAGAAGGCACCAGCAGATTGGCAAGAGCCTAATCCTATAAAATTCCTTACAGTTGAGAAGACAAAATTCTGGTTTATTTTAGCCAGCAGAGATGCAAGACTTGTCAAAGTTGCCAAAGCCCTTATGATAGAAACGCTTCTCAATTACGGAATAGGTGCGAAAACAGCGATAGGTTATGGTATCTTTAAATAATAAGAAGGCTGTTTAGTTGGTGGTATAAACACAACAAAAAACTCATAGAGATTGTGTGGATGCAAGTTATTTTGACACATGAAAAATCTAAAATACTTTGTCAGATTTTCCTGAATTTGTCGTTTTAATATATGAGGCAAAATTAGTTGTGATTGAATCGTTCATATTTGACAGAGTGAAACTAAAATTCGTTCCCTTCATTCTCCTCATGCTGCCGAGTGTTAGTATACTGAGCACTGAAAATAGAATTTCGACATAGCTCAGCAGTCGGCAGCATGGGGTTTCTTAATGATTTACAAAACTAAAGCCTTCGATAGCTACTGTGTTTTGGTATCAGTAACTGAAATGTTTGGCGTTTTTAATAAAAGTTTTGTCAGTTTGGTCGAAAATATATGAGGATTTTTGATTTGAACTGACAGACCCACCTAATTAAGAACCTCAAATGTCAAAAGTTTTTACGAATCTGTTTATAGTCCCTCCTTCCATTCCGTGCACTTCACTGGTTTCACTTCTTGTCCTCAAAACATTCAGCAAGTTTTTGGATTCATCTTCTATTCTTTTCTTTGTGTTGAATAAATAGTTTTCTGATATTCGGATAGAAACCCTTCATTTTCCCCTGTCAGATTACTGCCTCTGGAACGTTTTATTTATGGAAAATAAAATTCCATTCTCCCGGAGGTGGTCTCATGGATAATTACACCCTGAAGATGGAAATTATGAAAGAAGCAAAAAGTAGGGGTATCAGATATCTGGTTCACTTCACTCCTGAGGAGAATCTACAATCTATTCTAAAATATGGTCTTCTGTCTGTTCGTAAACTGAGAAACCTTGGAATCAGGTATGAATTTAATGACCCTCGCAGGATGGATGGGGTTGACGATGCTATTTGCTTGTCTGTGTCGTTTCCTAACTACAAGTTGTTTTGGAAATTTAGAAAAAACAATCCAAATAGGACTTACGTTGTTTTACTCATTGATGCTAAGGTGCTTTGGGAAAAAAGTTGTATTTTCACATGGACAAACGCAGCAAATAGACAGGTGAGTTGTTTAAAACGTGATGAGAAAATGACACCAGAAGCATTCAAGAGAATGTTTGGAAATTTAGAAAAACGTAGGCAAATGGGGTTATCACCAGAATACCCAACCGATTATCAAGCTGAAGTGATGGTTATTGAAGACATAGAGCCAAAATACATCAAATACGTAGTTGTCGAAAAGTTAGAAGATTTGTTCAGTTCCTGTATCTACCCACTTTACTTATCTTCAATCAGCCAAAAAGCATCCTACAAATTCATTGTTGACAGCACGTATTTTTTGTGGAGAAAAGCTGAGGAAATATGGCGCACTGTTGGTATTGGGTGACTGCAATTGGCAAGACGGTGGTTGAATAAAGGAGGAGGGTGAGCGTATGGATTTTAGGGTTTTGTTCCAAGCGTACGAAAAATTCCAAGAAATAAACAAGTTTGTGGAATATATGACCAGCCTGAGAGAGGATTTGGAAAAGAATCTTGGTAAAGAATTGGTAAGGCGTATGATGAATATCTTCCTGGGATGGGGGCTCGTTGCAACGACGGTACAGTATGAAATTGCCGATATTATGGCTGGTAGAAAGCAAGAGGACAACGGAGTATTTACAGAGGCAGAAAAGGTTCTTCACCAGTATATGCATTTCAAAACAGTTCTTGCTGAAATATTATCTAACTACTTACTCTCAGGTGGAAAACTGCCCGAAACTCCCGAACACGATAGCGAAATACCATCGGATGGTTCTCACGAGCACCCTGAAACGTGTTAAAAACTCATTTAATGTGAGGTGAGAAATGGATGGTTGCTCAAGAGAAGAAAAACATCCTAAAACAAGAAATTCGAAAACGAGGAATTTCATATCTCGTTCACTTTACACCGCTTAACAACTTAAATTCGATATTAAGACATGGACTTCTACCAATCACAGAACTGCAAAAAAGAAATATCCCTTACATTTCTACTGACCCTCAAAGGATTGATGGATACTCTAATGCGGTATGTTTGTCAATATCTTTTCCAAATTACTTGATGTTTTACTCGGTGAGACAAAAGTATCACGAAAGAGAATGGGCAGTTCTATTGTTGAAACCTGACATCCTTTGGGAAAAGGATTGCGCATTTAACTGGAAAAACGCTTCCTGTAAAGAAATTTCAAGAATCCCTATTGAGCAAAGGAAAACCTTGAATGCTTTCTTTAAGATGTTTGATAACGAGCATGGTATCAGAGACTTATTGGGATTACCAAACAGATATACTACAGACCCACAAGCTGAAGTTCTTGTTTTTGACAGGATTGAGCAAAAGTATATAGAATTTATTGTACTTGAAGACCGTTGGCCCATTCTAAATATTGATTTAACTGGTTTGGCTCAGAAATTTTTGATTAATCAAGGTTTATTGAACTATCAAGGTTTGGAGAACGATTACTTTGCACCCAGATTTGATTACTGGTATTGGTCAAAATCGAATGTGATGCAAGTTCATAGTAACTGCTGAAGACTGAACTGATATAATTGCACTGATTCGGTGTTTGGGAACATAAATCAGTTATTTAGGGGGATTTTATATGGCAAAAAGAATAGTTTTTGTGGTAAGCGATGATAAAAACAGTCAGAAATTTGTCGACGAAGTGGAAATTGAATTTGAATGGTTCCCAGGGTTTGCAAAATCCCAAAAGCAAAAGTCAATACAGTCTTTGCACGAAAATTATTTAAAAACCTACGGATTAGCTCACAATAAAACTCGAGTGCTCGAGATTTCCACGAAATCAAATACAAAACTCGGAGTAGAGCTAAGTGCTTTTAGACTGAAATTCTATCATCCGGAATTGAAAAAAGAAATTCCCGTTGAGAACATATTCCAGTCAAGCAAAGTCTTTAAAGTAGAAGGTATACCAGACGTTATTCAGTACTTAGACTTACTTGAAAAAAGCCCATCTGAAGCAAAGAAAGACCCAAGGCTGAAAGAAGGCAAAAAACTAATAGGCTTTAGATTTCTTGGAATTGAATGGTCACTTGAACCTAAA
>Ga0197142_1002074_pt1 | contig 17820 bp, 11 predicted proteins | sample GBS60_MetaG_FD_148614 | JGI IMG/M metagenome (GOLD analysis project Ga0197142, IMG submission 148614) | Sediment microbial communities from Great Boiling Springs, Gerlach, Nevada, United States - GBS 60_MetaG | ecosystem: Environmental > Aquatic > Thermal springs > Hot (42-90C) > Sediment...
TTGGTATTATACCGGCCCACGCAAGTGGAGTATTGATTAGTGCGGCTTGCAGTTAAGGGGCCTTGGTGTTGGGTATTACATATTTCGGCGGTAGCGACCTCCCACCTCGTAAAGCGCTTGCGAGATCTGGCCGAGTGAGGCGACCTTAACGGCTTCCATGAGGGCTGAGAAAGTATTGGTACCGGAGAGGGCGGCCTTTTGGAGTCCTGCTAAGGCCACAGGGGCTTTATCGGCGTTCCTGGACTGAAAGGCTTTGAGATTGAGGATTTGCTGTTCTTTCTCCTCGGGGGTGGAGCGCACGACCTCGTTGGGAATGTCGGTGGGGGAGCCATCAGGTCCTAAAAAGGTATTGACCCCGATAACAGGCAGTTGGCCCGTATGTTTGAGGGTTTCGTAGTGGAGGGATTCTTCCTGGATTTTGGCCCGCTGATAGCCCAGTTCCATGGCACCCAGGACGCCGCCTCGTTCATTGAGCCGATCAAACTCTTCCAATACCCGCGCTTCGACCAGGTCGGTCAGCCACTCTATGAAGAAGCTTCCCTGCCAGGGGTTTTCGTTCTTGGTGAGGCCCAGCTCTTTCTGGATGATGAGTTGAATAGCGACGGCGCGGCGGACAGACTCTTCGGTAGGGGTGGTAATGGCTTCATCGTAGGCGTTGGTATGAAGGGAGTTGCAGTTATCAGCCAGCGCATAAAGGGCCTGAAGGGTCGTGCGGATGTCATTAAATGCGATTTCCTGGGCGTGGAGGGAACGGCCGGAGGTTTGCACATGGTATTTGAGCATCTGGCTGCGGGGAGCGGCCTGGTAGAGGTATTTGAGCGCTTTAGCCCATATACGGCGGGCGACCCGCCCGATCACCACATATTCGGGATCCATGCCATTAGAGAAGAAAAATGAGAAGTTGGGCACAAAGTCGTCTACATTCATGCCGCGGGCGCGGTAGTATTCCAGGTAAGTGAAGCCGTTAGCGAGCGTGAAGGCCAGCTGGGTGACGGGATTGGCCCCCGCTTCGGCGATGTGATAGCCTGAAATGGATACCGAGTAAAAGTTTCGAACCTTATGCTGGATGAAGTAAGCCTGAATATCGGCCATGAGGCGCAGGGCAAAGTCAATAGCGAAGATACAGGTATTCTGGGCCTGGTCTTCTTTGAGGATGTCGGCCTGGACGGTGCCGCGCACCTTGGAGAGGGCCTCGGCTTTGAGTTTCTCGTATATTTCGGCCGGGAGGACCTCGTCTCCTGTGACGCCCAGGAGGAGCAGCCCCAGACCATTATGTCGATCCGGCAGGCGGCCCTCGTAGACCGGACGGGGCTGATTGAGCCGTTCATATTTGGACCGGATGTAGGCCTCCACCTCATCGGTCAGACCATTTTCGCGGATATACTTTTCGCACAGCTGGTCGATGGCCGTATTGAAGAACATGGCCAGGATAGTAGGGGCGGGGCCGTTGATAGTCATGGAGACGGAGGTTTTGGGGTCACACAGGTCGAAACCAGAATAGAGTTTTTTCATGTCATCCAGGGTAGCGATAGAGACGCCGGAGTTGCCGATTTTGCCGTAGATGTCGGGGCGGTAGTCAGGGTCCTCGCCATAAAGGGTAACCGAATCAAAGGCCGTACTGAGGCGATTGGCCGACAGCCCGGAGGCCAAATAGTGGAAACGGCGGTTGGTGCGTTCGGGGGTGCCTTCGCCGGCGAACATGCGAGTGGCTTCTTCTTCCGTCCGTTTGAAAGGGAATACGCCCGCAGTGTAAGGGAAATGTCCCGGGAAGTTTTCCTGAAGGGCCCAGCGCACCCGATCTCCCCAGCTGCTAAGGCGCGGTACGGCGATCTTGGGTATCTGATTGTGGGAGAGGCTTTCGGTATGGGTTTCTACGCGCACGATGCGGTCCCGGACCGTATACTCATAATAGGGGGCTTGATACCGAGCCAGAGTCTCTTCCCATTTGGCCAGGATAGCCTGGACTTCGGGGGAAAGGGCTTGGAGGTAAGTCTGGCGAAGCTTTTCTCGCTGATCAGCGGGTAGGTCTGGGAGCTGCTCAACCGCTTGGAGCTTATTGGCGATGCGGGCCTGCTCTTCCACCCGCTGGTTGTAGCGGCGGATCGTATCGGCGATTTCGGCAAGGTAGCGCTGGCGAGCGGGCGGAATAATCTGGGAGGCAGAAAAGGGCCGTTCATCATGGGGAATGGTCTGGGCTGAGGCCCATCGGTCGGGACTCAGGGAGTGCACCCGCTCCATCAGTGCCTTGAAGAATCGGTTGACGCCCGGGTCATTAAAGTTAGAAGCCAGCGTCGGGTACACGGGCATGGCCTCCAGGGGCTCAGAAAACCGCTTGAAGTTGCGCTGATACTGTTTGCGCACCGCATAGAGGGCATCCTGGGCGCCTTTCCGGTCAAACTTATTCAGCACCACGAAATCGGCATACTCCAGCATGTCAATCTTTTCCAGCTGGGAGGGAGCGCCAAATTCCGGTGTCATCACATACACCGTTAGATCGGCATAATCAGTAATTTCCGTATCGGCCTGCCCGATCCCGGCCGTTTCTATCCAGATCAGGTCAAATCCGGCCAGCTTCAGGAGTTGAATGGCTTCTTTGAGGAAGGGAGGCACCGAACGATGAGGTGTCCGTGTGGCAAACGAGCGCATAAAGACATTGGGATGGTAGATGCTATTCATGCGAAGGCGATCGCCCAGCAAAGCGCCCCCACTCTTTCGGTGTGAAGGGTCTATAGATAAAATAGCCAGGCGTTTATCAGGGAAGTAGCGCAAAAACCGCTGCACAAACTCATCTGTGAGGGAGCTTTTGCCGGCGCCGCCGGTGCCGGTAACACCTATGACGATAGCCTTATCGGGGATGGAAAGGCGGGAGAGGAGGGGGTGAAAGAAGTCGGGGTCATTTTCCAGGCGGGAGAGGAGGCGGGCCAGTTCCTTGTAGTAAGGGCCTGAGGTGGTCGGGAGCGAGTGGAGCATTTCGCTATGGACTTCCTGCCAGGGGGCGAAATCGGATTTGCGCAGGACATCGTTGATCATGCCCTGCAGGCCCATGGCGCGGCCATCGTCGGGCAGGTAGATACGGGTGATTCCGTAGCGGTGGAGGGCTTCGGCTTCATGCGGGAGGATGGTACCCCCGCCCCCTCCAAATATGCGAGTGTGGGCATATCCGGCTTCGTTCAGAAGGTCCCGGATGTATTGAAAAAACTCTATATGACCGCCCTGATAAGAAGTGAGGGCGACGGCCTGCACATCTTCCTGAATAGCGGCGGTAACGATCTCGGCGGCACTGCGATTATGTCCCAGGTGAATCACCTCAGCACCGGTGGCCTGCATCAAGCGCCGCATGAGATTTATCGCCGCATCATGTCCATCAAATAAAGACGCGGCCGTAACGATTCGTATCGGATAAGTAGCGCGATAAGGAGACTCGTCCACCTTACCGGCAAACCGCTGCGTCGCTACACTCATATAACAAAAGTAACACAAATGTCGGAAATGCTTTTTTCGCTATTACCTTTGCCGCGTGCGTCAAAGTGCTCCGGTAATAGGTGTAGTAGGGCTGGGGTATGTCGGGCTGCCTGTGGCGGCGGCTTTTGCCAGACATTATGCGGTGATTGGGTATGACATCAATGCCACGCGCATCGAAGAGCTTGCCCGAGGATACGACCGAAATCAGGAAGTAAGTTTGGATGATCTCAAAAATCACAGACTTACCTTCACTGCCGACCTTGAAAAGCTCAGGAAAGCTAATTTTTTTATTGTTACGGTGCCGACGCCCATTGATGTGTACAAGGTACCCGACCTTACGCCCCTCCAAAACGCCAGCAAGGCCCTCGCGCAAATCCTTAAGCCTGGCGACACCGTAGTTTATGAGAGCACCGTATATCCCGGCTGTACCGAGGAAGTATGCATCCCCATCCTGGAGAAAAGCGGTCTAAAAGTCATTCGGGACTTCTGGGTGGGGTATTCCCCGGAGCGCGTCAATCCCGGTGATCCCGAACACCCCTTTGAAAAAATCCCGAAGGTTGTTTCGGGTATTACGCCAGAGGCATTAGACTATATTGCCGAGGTGTATCAACGGGTCTTGGAGGCGCCGTTGCATCGGGCACCCTCCATAAAGGTCGCTGAAGCGGCTAAAGTCATCGAAAATACCCAGCGCGACCTCAATATCGCGCTCATTAATGAGCTAGCGCTTCTCTTTCACGAAATGGGACTCAGCGTATATGATGTTCTCGCAGCCGCCAGTACAAAATGGAATTTTCATCGCTATACTCCAGGACTGGTAGGAGGTCATTGCATCGGTGTAGATCCTTATTATCTCACCTACAAGGCCACTGGCATCGGGTTTCACCCCCAGCTTATTTTAGCCGGGCGAAGGGTCAACGACGAAATGCCCCGCCGCATCGCCGAAATGATCCTCCAGAGCTTAGCGCAATCCCAGCACCCTACCCCCTGGAATATACTGATTTTAGGCTTTACCTTCAAGGAGGATGTGCCCGATATTCGAAACACCAAAGTCTATGACCTCTTCCTGACCCTTCGCAGCCATGGCGCACAGGTGGATATTCATGATCCTTTAGCCCATCCCGATGAAGTTGCGCAGGAATATGGCCTTACGTTAACTGAGCCCCGCTCCCATGCCTATCATGCTATTCTCCTGGCTGTACCCCATCAAGCCTACCTCAACCTCTCTCAGTCAGATTTTGAGACCTGGGCCAAACCCGGTGCCCTTTTCGCCGATATCAAAGGGAAGTTTCGCTGTCGTATTCACGAACCCCTCAGGTACTGGACCCTATGAAGCCCCTCAAAATGGTGGATTTAGAGCTGGAGCAGCGTTTTTTGGGGCCAGCGATAGAAAAAGGGATCTTTGAGGTGCTCAGACACACCCAGTTTATTCGGGGGCCTGAGGTTGCGAAGTTTGCGCAGGCGCTGAGCGATTACCTCAGCCCACCCGGAGAAAAGGTACATGTTATCCCCTGTGCCAACGGCACGGATGCGCTTCAGCTGGCGCTAATGGCGCTGGGGATCGGCCCGGGAGATGAAGTCATCGTGCCGGCTTTCACTTATGTGTCGACAGCGGAGGTGGCGCGACTGCTGGGCGTGGGCGTAAGATGGGTAGATGTGAGCCCCTCCCACTTCAATCTCCTTCCTGAAGCCTTAGAAGCGGCCTACACCCCCCGGGTAAAAGCTATTGTGCCCGTGCATCTTTTTGGACAGGCGGCGCCCATGGAGCCCATTCTGGAATTTGCCCGGCAAAAGGGGCTTTATGTCGTTGAAGATGTGGCGCAGGCGCTGGGCGCTTCCTACTATACTCCCCAGGGGCCCCGGAAGCTTGGAACCCTCGGTGATATAGGGTGCACCTCGTTTTTCCCATCCAAAAACCTCGGATGTTATGGGGATGGGGGAGCCGTCTTTACCCGCAACGCCGAGCTGGCTGAAAAAATTACCCGGATCGCTAACCATGGTCAGAGCACTTTGTACGAGTTTGTGGATATTGGCGTGAATTCTCGTTTAGATTCGCTGCAGGCGGCAATTTTACTTGCGAAATTACCTTATCTGGATGAGATGAATGCCCGCCGTCGGGCCGCCGGCGATTATTACGATGCCCGTTTGAAACACCTCTCGGACCTGATCACTCCTGAGCGGGTGAGCTGGGGAGACCATATTTTCCATCAGTATACCCTTCGCGTTCAAAGGGGGCAACGGGATGCCCTGCGAGCGCATCTCCAGGCCGCCCACATACCGGCCATGGTATATTATCCCCGGCCTCTGCATCTGCAGCCCGCTTATCAGAGCCCCGAGTATCCCGCAGGGAGTTTCCCCAATGCCGAAAAGCTGGCTGGCGAGGTCCTCTCCCTCCCCATGCACCCTTTCCTGCAAGAGGAGCAGTTAGACTACATAACCACAGCTATAGAGCATTTCTTTGGATGAAATGGCCCTGGCCGTAGCCCTGTATGTAATACTTTCCGTAGGGATCGGGCTATGGGCTGCCCGCCGGGTCAGAAACAAGCAGGATTTTCTTGTAGCGGGTCGAAGGCTTCCTTGGCTTCTCTCAATGTCGCTCCTCTTTTCCACCTGGTTTGGGTCAGAGACGATCCTGGGCGCCTCACAAACCTTTTCAGAAGAGGGGCTATTAGCGGTGATTGAAGACCCCTTTGGAAGTGCCTTATGCCTGTTGCTGGTAGGCATATGGCTGGCCAGGCCATTCTACCGCCTGCCCATCAACACCTTTGGCGATTTTTATGCTCTGCACTTTGGTCCCTGGACCGAACGGATAGCTACCCCCCTCATGGCTTTTTCATATCTGGGCTGGATAGCAGCGCAGCTCGTGGCTTTGAGCGAAGTGATCAGTCATTTTAGCGGTTTTTCCAGGGAATCGGCCCTGATAATAGCCACTTTGCTGATACTATCCTACACGCTGGCGGGCGGGATGTGGAGTGTGGCGGCTATTGATATCGCACAGAATGCTATCCTGATAGGGGGACTGGTCTTACTGCTATGTTACCTGCCAGAGCGGTGGTTTCGTACCGATGGCCTTCCGTCAGACTTCCTGGCGTTTACGCCGCCGCCCACCCTCACGGGCTGGCTCAACTACCTGGCCGCCTGGATGATCATCGGCTTAGGTTCACTTCCCCAGCAGGACATGTATCAGCGGGTGGTCTCCTCTAAGAGTGAGCGTGTGGCGCAGAGGGCTGCCATCACGGCCGCTATCCTGTATGTGGTGGTGGGTCTTATTCCCCTGGCGGCAGGGCTTTATGTGCGACTTTATCATCCGGATTGGCTCGGAGACAAGGGTAATTCCCCCATCATTCGGCTGGTAGCTACCTATTTGCCACCCTGGGCGCAGTTTTTCTTCTGGGGTTCGCTTATTTCGGCCATCATGAGCTCGGCCAGTGGAGGGCTATTAGCTCCGGCCTCCCTGCTATCTGAAAACATTCTGGGTCGATGGCAGAAGTTTTCAGGATTATGGCGGGCTCGCTTCTCTACGCTGGTGGTAGGTATTCTCTGCTGGCTCTTTGCCAGAAATAACCCTCACATTTATGAGTTAGTTGCCGAGTCGTCTGTTTTCAGTCTGGTAACGCTCTTTGTGCCGATGGTGGTGGGATTGCATGCATGGCGCTGGCGATCGGCTGCCGGGGCCATTACGAGTATGCTTGCCGGAGTGGTCGCTTACTATGTGGCTAAGTATTATCAGTCGGAGGTTGCGCCCCTCTGGTATGGCTTTGGAATGAGCCTGATAGGATATTTGGCCGGACATTTAGCTTTTCTGGCTCACCGGGTGCGGCACCAGCATTCTGTCCGTATTTCCTGAGTACTATGGATATCGCTCCGCTCCAGGGTCTGCGGGTACTAGAGGTTGGACGCCTTTTACCGGCGCCGCTGGTAGGGACCTTTCTGTGCGATCTGGGCGCTGAAGTGATCAAGTTAGAGCCCTGGCCGCAGGGAGATAGGACCCGGGGCACAGCTCTTTTTTCGCTCCTGGCCCGGGGAAAGCGCCTCCTCGCCATTTCTCCCCAAAACTGGCCCCTCGCCTGGCCCTACCTCCTTCCCCACATCGACATTCTCATCCTCAACCACCGTCCCGCTACCCTCGCAGCCCTTCAGCTTTTGCCGGACAGCCTGAAGGCCGCTTACCCTCACCTCATTACCATAAATCTCTTAGGCCATGAGGATGGTCGTCCCGGGCATGACCTCAATTTCCTTGCGGAGAGTGGGGTGCTGGATCGCTTACGGCCCGTGCCGGATGCGCCGCCTATTGTACCGGGGTTTTTATTCGGGGACCTTCTGGGAGGGACTGCCAGTGCCCTGATTCGGCTTTTAGCGGCCCTCTATCACCGCGAAAAAACCGGACAGGGAGATTTTCTCACCCTCGCTATCACCACCGAAATGCTGCGATGGAGCTATGCGACCGCATTCCTGTACCTTTCTGGGCATGGGCAGATGCCACCGCCTACGCAGGAGCTTTTTTCGGGGGGCTTGCCGGCCTATCGGGTGTACCGCACGAAAGACCATCGCTACATGGTCGTTGCTGCATTGGAGAGCCACTTCTGGGAGGGCTTCTGCCAGCATATCGGCCGCCCCGACCTGATTTCCCTGGGCTATGCCCTGAATGATCCCGCTGCGCACACCGCCATAGAAGCCCTTTTCCAGTCCAAAACCTTCCCCGAGTGGGAAGCTCTCCTGCGCGAGACGGCCTTTTGCGTATCTCCCGTTTACACGTTTGCAGAGGCCATCCAGCAGCCCTGGGCGGCCTCCGTGTGGCGAGAAAAGTTTCTCACTTTCTCAGATTCTTGTACGCGTGCTACTGAGCCTGGCGCCCCCGGCGCCGATAATGCCTGCCTGAGAGAGCGTCTGAATCTCCCCGCGGACTTATTTACTTAGGTACTCTTCCCCCAGCGCTCACCGAATCTGGAAAGGTTTTACCCGTGTCTCGGCGCCCCCCCTATCGCTTCAGCTACCTTCCACTTGGAATATGCCCACCTCCTCCCGGTGTGATCCGGCGTGCCCCCAGCCTAACAACCTTCAATTAACACTTAAGACTTATCTTTATCCCGTATGCGATACATAGCCCTTGTTGTAGGGACGGCCATTTTGACAGGCCGCTTGTGGGCTCAGGCCCAGCTGCAGTTAATCCACACAGTTGTAGACGTGGTCGGCGTAAGCAGTCCAAACATTCTGGATAGTGTGGATATTTATCTCTCGTCCGATGGTGGTAACACCTGGACTCTCTTTGCGGACAACATGAGGTTTCGTGGTGCCACGCCCTATTTGCCGGTGCCTGCGGGCGTTCCGCTGGTGGTAGGCATTGCGCCAGGTAACGCCTCCGGTCCCAGTCCCATTCTGTACACGGCCGGCATTACGTCCCTTGCTAATGGTAGCCATAACATTGGCTTTCTTACCGGAAGACTTGTTCCCACGCCCAGCCTCGAAGTCACCCTCTTCCCGAACTCACGCGCGACCGCTCAGAACCCCGCTTTCTTTGAATTTACGACATTTCATGCTGTATCCGATGCGGGCGGAGCTGCCGTGTATCTCTTTAATGCGCGCTCACCGGAATATGTTCTTTTCTATAAAAGCACGCCCCCGAACTATTCTGCTATAAATAGCCCCCTTGTTCTTGTTATAGGGGATGGCGCGAACTTCAACACGACGTATGTCGGATACCTCATCCCAGATCCTTCGGCAATAGGGGCATTGGGAAAGACAGGGATTATTTTTCTCTCCGGGCTGGTGGGGACCAACGATCCCAATATTTATCTGGCTTTCCATGTAGCCTTATCAGATGGGCGGGTCTTTCCCATGCCGCCGCAGGAGGTCAGGCGCATCCAGTATATTCATAATGCAGCAGATCCGCAACTCAGGCAGATAGACCTTCATCCCCTTACGTTCCCCTCTGCCAGCAGGATTCCGCTCGACTTTAGGGCGGCCTCGCCTGTTTATTTCCTGGTTGGCTCGACGGGTACGTCTATACGTTTTTACATCGCTCAGCGCGGGAATACGACCAGCGTTCTCGATTCTATAGATCTAATCGTACCCCCGCCTTCTAACTCAGCTGCCATAGTTCAGGGTGTCCTCAATCCCTCTTTGTATGCGCCTAATCCCTATGGCATTCCTACGGCAGTCAGATTTTTTACAATCAGTGGCTCTATTATCTACGCGCCTGCCGGTCATTTAGGGCTGTCAGCCTTCCATGGTGTGACCGACGCTCTGGATGTTAGCATTGGGATACAGAATGCAGGGACCTTTTTCAACCTTCGTTATGGGAACTACACGACGCCCAGCCTTGTGGCTACCGGCACTGACCGTGAGATAGAGCTGCGCGAAGTTAGTAACTATCAGCTCATTGCACGCTTTCAGCTCAGGGCCAGTCAAATCATAGATAGTAGCGGTGCCATCCTCATGGTGAGCGGCTTCGCTAATCCCGCTCTTAATCAGAATGGTCCCGCACTGGGGCTGTATCTGGTTTATCCCCTCGGTCAGGTAGAACCCCTGACGCTCATGACAAGCCTCTCGCAATCCGGGCCAGACAGGATCGTACAGGTAGCCCCGCTCATGAATGATAACGGCCAATGGGCGGTTTCTGTACAGGCAGGTGGGGCTGGTACCTTACCGTACCGGCTCCGAGATGCACTTGGCCGCTCTCTGATAGAGGGCGTCTGGGAGATTCCCAGCGCGGGAAGCTGGGTGTATACCCTGCCGGGTGAGACGCTGCCCACTGGCCTCTACCTCCTCCAGGTGGGCGAAACTACCTTTCGGCTGATCAGGTAATCGCAGTGGCTGTATGTAAAGTCCCATCAGAGGCGGGGGGGCATTTCAGGCTTGGCGGGGGCCCTGAGGCTCTTCGCCCTCTTTCCTAACCCCTTCAAATCGTACAGGGGGACTTATACCAAGCTGAGTTATGCGCTATTTCACCCCCCCCAACCTCAAACCCTTCCCCCTCACGACTGATATTACCCCATCTCATAGGGTGCTTACCCTTTCCTGCACCCCGGATATTACCTCATCTTATAGGGATCCCCCCATTCCCTACACCCTTTCCCCCCCTTACCAAGGGGGGAAAGGGATGGGTAAGGGGGGATTCCGCACAGCCCGACTCTATATTTTGTGCGTGAGGAAGAATCGCTGGCATAATACTCTGGTAATCAGAGAGTTTTGACATACATGGGGTAATCTCAGCCCCTCACGAGGGGGAAGGGTTTGGGAAGGGGGTTCTTGTAATGCCAATGAACAGCTTACAATTCCTTTTCAGTAGGGCTCCTGGCCTTCTGGCAGGTCGGAGCCTTATCAGACACCTGGCCGGCATTCAGGGAGTTTTTCCCTCAGATTGGTATTAGGCGCCCTGATCACAGGGCAGCTCTCCGGAGTAAGCCTAGTCTATGTGCGGCAGGAGGCTATCCTGAAAAGGGTGCGTATGACTCCAGAGGGTATAAGAATCATGGTTGGCCTTCTGGGTGCACAAGCTTTACTGTGCTTATGTGACCTCCTATATGTCCTCGGGAAGCACATGGCGATTTTTGTTCTCTTTAAGCCTTGATAGCACATTTGGTGTACGCACTATTGGGCATGTGGGCATCCGACTTTCTCGCATCGGTGGAAAAGTCGGTCCATCCAGGTATTCGTAGAAGTGCTTAACTTTGCCCCCATATGCGAGCTCTATTTCGGGCATGGGTGTTTCTGGCAGGTATAGCTCTTTGTTTGGCTCAGAGCGAGAGGCCTTCTCTCCGTCGCGTAGAGCGCTGGTATGAGCTGGGCTGGTACGAAAAGATCATCCGGGCTACCGAGCAGAATCCCGCCGCCTTCCAGGGAGAAAAGCTTCTGTATTTAGCGAGTGCTTACTACCGCACGGGCCAGAGGGAGATAGCGCTGCGGATGTACCGCCAGGCCTTTGGCGGTACTCCGGACGCTTCGGCCACCTTCCATGTAGAATATGCTCGTCTTCTCCACGAAAAAGGCGAGCTCGTAAAAGCCCGGCAGCAGTACCAGATTGCTCTGGAAAAAGGCGCTAACCCAGAAGAAGTCCAGCTCTACCTGCGCTACATCCAGAATGCTACGCAAGCGGTCGTAGATACAACTTATCGCATAGAACGCCTATCTCTCAGCTGCGGCGAAGGTCCTACCTATGCTGCGTATCTATCGGCAGGGACGCTTTACTACATTCATCGGTGTGAGCGGCCGGGCTGCAAAATCTACCACACCGACGGCTACCCCTATGAGCAGATTGGCGAGGTACCGCTTCCTACGCACTGCAAGTATCACCAGGGCGTCGTGGGATATCGGCCACCTGATACGCTTCTGCTGTACCTCTCCCGAGGAAAGGGCGGTATTTATTATACTATCCGAGCGGCGGGCCCTGAAGGCTGGACGCGCCCCCGCCGCTGGCCAGCCCTTCCTGCGCGTCCGAAAGGCCAGTACAGCCTCTGCGAAGACCCGAAGACTGGCGACCTGTACTTTGTGAGCGACCATGCTGGCAAAAGCCCTACCCAGCGAGATATCTATCGCTTACAAGCTCTGGGTAATGGTCGCTATGCCCCTCCAGAGAGGCTCCCCGCCCCTATCAATAGCCCTTATGACGAAGATGCGCCCTTCATTGTGGGCGATACGCTTTACTTTGCTTCCCGCCGGCCGGAGAGCCTCGGTGGGTATGATGTCTTCTATGCTATTCGGCAGGGCGAGCGCGACTGGGGTTCTCCAATCTCTATGCCCATGCCCATCAATAGTGTGGCCGATGACATCTACTTCTATCCCTTCTCGTCAGAGGAGATATACTATTCTTCAGCACGGACGGGGCATTTGCAGGTGTATCGCGTTCGGCGGGTGAACCCCCCGCTGCCTCCTCCGTCTTCTACTCCTCAGGAAACTCTATCAGCGGTCCCCCCTCCTCGTCTTCTGACGCTCGCCGGCCGTGCGTATGACAGCCGTACTGGCCAAGGTGTGCCGGCCCAGATTGTCCTCGTAGATTCCCTCACGCAGAAAGAGCTCATCGGCATTCAGGCTAACGCCGACGGCACTTACCGGCTCTATCCCCCACGTACTGGCCGCTTCTACCTCTACGTTCAGGCGCCGGGTTACATGACGTATGTGCAGGTGATTAGTCTCCCCGAAGTCACCCCCGAAGAGCCTATTCAGCTCTCCGTACCCCTCTTACCGATTGAAATGGAAGCCATCTTCCAACTGCGAAATATCTACTTTGACTTCAATAGCGACAAACTACGTTCCGAGTCCGTGCCTGAATTAGAGCGGCTCCTTCGGCTTTTGCAGCAGAATCCTAATATCCGTATCCGCTTTTCGGGGCATACGGATAATATTGGCGGGGATAAGTATAATCAAGCGCTTTCGGAGCGTCGGGCCCGGGCAGTGTACGAATGGCTCCGGCAGCATGGCATCCATCCTGTTCAGATGGAATATATCGGCTACGGGAAGACCCGTCCCGTTGCATCTAATGCCACAGAAGAGGGGCGCAGCCTCAATCGCCGCATCGAAATGGAAGTCGTTGGCATCCGCAAAGCCAACGGCCAGGCCGCTTTAGAAGGCCCATCCCGATAAGCGGCCCGCACTACTTTTGCTGAATGCGCAGGATCGGTGGATTCCAGGTGGCTATCATTGCCGGAATCCCTATTTACATTCACTGGAGCTTCTGGCTACTGGTTATATGGATTGTCATTTCGGCTCTGTGGCATAGTGGGGGAGATTGGGCATTTGTGGGATGGCGACTGATGCTCGTAGCGGGGCTGGTGCTAAGCGTGATTATTCATGAACTGGGGCATGCCTTTGCGGCGGCGGCCTTTCAAATACGCACCCGAGATATTACCATGTATCCTTTTGGGGGCGTCGCTTCTATCGAAAAGCTACCCGAAAAGCCTATTCAGGAGCTCATAATTGCAATTGCAGGGCCCCTCATGAACTTTCTCATCATAGGCGTCATTACCGCAGGGCTTTTATTGAGTGGCTTCTCCTGGACGGTAGATCCAGAATATTACCTCGGCCTGCGTCAGCTTACAATGCGGGATTACTTTATTCAGCTGGCGCAGCTGAATCTCCTTTTAGCTGTCTTCAATCTCATTCCAGCTTTTCCGATGGATGGAGGGCGCGTGCTCAGGGCTTTTCTGGCGATGCGACTGCCCTATGTAAAAGCCACTACGATCGCGGCCGTCGTAGGACAGGCCTTTGCGGTAATATTTGCGCTTCTGGGACTTATGGGAAATCCGGTGCTTATTCTAATAGGTTTCTTTGTTTTCGTCGCCGCTGAAAATGAAAAGAAAGCTGCAGAAGGACAGCGTATGCTAAAAGGCGTTCGGGTTCGGGAAGCAGTGATGATAACCTATCCCACCCTCTCTGCTACAGCCCCTCTCCAGACTGCTATAGAAGCGCTTCTGGGTTCACAAGCCCGCTCTTTTCTGATTGTGGACCCTGAGGGGAGGCCCGCAGGTACCCTCTCGAGAGAAAGAATTATCAAAGCTCTCCACGAAAATACTCCTCCAAGCACCCCCCTCACAGAAGTCATGGACGAACGGCTTATTACCGTGGATGCTAATACAGAGTTGAGCGAGGTTATGCTTATCCTGCAGGATGAAGAGGTGCCTCTCGTGCTGGTGACGGAAAAAGTGGGGGATAAGGCGGTGATTTTAGGCCTTATAGATGCTGAAAATATCGCTGAGTACCTTCTCATCAAGAAAGCACAAGAGGCTTTCGCCGCGCTGACCAATCCCTGAGTAGAGCGGGGAAATCACATTTTTTGTTGTACCTTTGAGTTATGAATGTGTCTGCGCAGGTACAGCTGGATAAGGTGGATTACTTTGACATTGAGAGCTTTTTGACGGAGGAGCAGCGGGCTATTCGAGATGCGGTACGGCAATGGGTACAGACCCGGCTCGTCCCCATTATTGATGACTATGCGCAGCGGGCGGAGTGTCCCACCCATCTGATCCCTGAGATGGCCCAGATAGGGCTTTTTGGCCCTTTCATTCCCGAAGAGTACGGGGGAGCAGGGCTGGATTACATTTCTTATGGCCTGATGATGCAGGAGCTGGAGGCGGGAGATTCTGGTATTCGGTCCATGGCTTCGGTTCAGGGCTCGCTGGTAATGTATCCGATATGGAAGTTTGGTTCGGAGGCGCAGCGCCGAAAGTATCTGCCCCGCCTGGCCAGGGGTGAAATCATGGGATGCTTTGGCCTGACCGAACCCAATCATGGTTCCAATCCGGCCGGGATGGAAACCCACTTTTACGAAGAGGGGGATTACTATGTCGTTACGGGCTCCAAAATGTGGATCTCCAATGCCCCTTTTGCAGATATTGCGATTGTATGGGCGAAAGACCCGGAGGGGGTGATTCGGGGCTTTATTGTGGAGCGTGGAATGGAGGGATTTTCCACACCGGAAATTCATCGCAAGTGGTCGCTGAGGGCAAGTGCTACGGGAGAGATCGTTCTGGATCGGGTGAGAGTCCCGAAGGAAAACCTTCTGCCAGGTGTGAAAGGACTGAAAGGTCCTCTCTCCTGCCTCAATAGTGCTCGCTATGGGATTGCCTGGGGCGCTATCGGGGCGGCTATAGATTGCTATCGCACGGCTCTTCAATATAGTTTGCAACGCCAGCAGTTTGGGAAGCCCATTGCCGCTTTCCAGCTGACGCAGAAAAAACTCGCCGAAATGCTGACCGAAATCACCAAAGCCCAGCTTCTGGCTCTGAGGCTCGGCCAGCTAATGAACGAAAATCGGGCCACGCCCGCCCAGATCTCCATGGCCAAGCGCAATAATGTCGCCATGGCCTTAGAGGTGGCTCGTACGGCCCGCCAGATCCTCGGCGGCATGGGCATCGTCGGCGATTACCCCATCATGCGACACATCATGAACTTAGAGTCCGTCATCACTTACGAGGGCACCCACGAAATACATCTCCTCATTACCGGCCAGGACATCACCGGCATCTCCGCCTTTGTCTAAACTCCATGGAAGAAACATTCCAGCCCCCCTTAGAAAACCTGATCGAAGCCCTCCTTTTTATCAACTCCAACCCCCTCTCTGAAGATGTCCTTCAAAAGACAGCCGGTCATCTCCTGAAGAGAACTATCTCTGCTGAAGAGCTTCGGGAGGCGCTGGACAAACTCCGGCAGCGGTATGCCCTTACCAGCATAGAGCTTATAGAGGTGGCGGAGGGCTATAGCCTTCGGACACGTGCGGGTTACGGGGCGCTATTAGCCCAGGCGCTCGGCCTTCAGACTCCCATTCGACTTTCCAGGCCTCTTTTAGAAACTCTGGCTATCATTGCGTATCATCAGCCCACCACCAAGGCCTTTATCTCGCAAATGCGAGGTACCCAGAGTGATTATGCCGTGGATAGGCTTCTGGAATTAGAGTTGATTGAGCCTGCGGGCCGACTGGACCTCCCCGGAAAGCCCCTTGCCTACCGCACTACGGCTAAGTTTCTGGAGCTTCTGGGCTTACGCGCCCTGAGCGACCTGCCCAAACCGGCCGACTTTTCTCAGGTTTCCTCACCCCTCTCCTGAAATGCTCCTCAGTGCAGGGCGTTCGGTATCTTCGCAGGGTGGAAGCCCTGTATGAAGCTCTGCTAAGAGAGGGGATAGTTCAGCTGCGGGAAAGTCCGCCTTTTTTTCAGTGGGCGTCGGGCCTGCTCAGTCCCATCTACATAGACTTTCGAAGGTGCCTGGCCCATCCAGCCTTGCGAAAGGCCCTATTAGCGCACCTCCTGAAACGGATAAATGAGGGCGAATTGACTTTCAGAGGGATAGCGGGGGTAGCGACGGGAGGCATCAGCTGGGCGGCATGGCTGGCGGAGAGATTAGACCTTCCTATGGGGTATGTGCGCAGCACCCCCAAAACTCATGGCGCTAAACAGGCCGTGGAAGCGCTTTCTCCCCACCACAGCCCCATCCTCCTTATAGAAGATGTCTTTTCTACAGGCCAAAGCGTAGCTACGGCCATCGCCCATTTACAGAATGAGGGCTTTACCCTTGCCGCTATCGCCGTGATATGGAACTATGCGCTTCCTGGCCGCCAGTACGAATTTCCTTATCCCCTCTATGAGGTTTTGCGATTTCCGCAGGCGCTCAAAGTCTGGAAGTCTCTCCTCCCCTCATCCCAGTATCTTATCCTTGAAAGATGGCACGAGAGCACGGAGCTACCTGTCTGAGCAAACTGGTTTTCCTCCTTGCGCTGGGCATGTCCGGCGCATCGGCTCAGACGATTTCCAGTCAGCTGATCTTAGACAAGCGTCAACCCAGGCCGCTTCTGCTGGAGCACAGCCCGGCCGATGATGGATTGGTCTTCATCTCACACCGCTCGGTAACCTCCACGCGCACGCTCACCCTGCACAAGTATAATGCCGATTGGGTCCATGAATGGAGCCTGGACCTATACGATCAGGATAATGGCGAAGAACTGACGCAGCTCACGGTCATAGACACGGTCATCTGGGTATTTACCCAGCTGCTGCGGGGGCGCCAGCTGAGCTTACTGGCATATCAGGTGAGTCTGAGCGGGAAGGTGATAGCCCGTGCCAGAGAAGTCCTTCGCCTGCCGGTCTCTGAGGAAAAGCGCATAGAGCTTACCTATGCTCCCAATCGTCGGTGGGCCTGCCTGAGTATGGCCATTCGGCGGCCTGCGGATAGTCTGGATCAGATTGGCTTTTTCGTGGTGGGGGTAGATACGGCCTTTGGGGGTATATGGACATTGCCGTATTCGGAGCGGGACATAGAGATCCGGCGGCCGATGCAGCCCGGCTATGATGGCACCCTGTATGCCCTGGGTAAAGTCCGGGAAAGCGGCTCCCCTTATCCGACCTATGTGCTTTTCCGGTATATTCCCTCGGAGGATCTTACTCTTCAGGTCCCGCTCGAAGTGGGAGAATATTATCTAATTGAGCCGACATTCCGCATTGAGCGAAGTAGTATTCGGATAGGAGGTTTTTATTCGCAGCGGCGCGGCACTCAGGTCCAGGGCATCGTCTTTGCTGAGGTCAAAAGCCCTGGCTTTTTCCTCTCCATCACCCAGAAAACTCCGCTCCCTCAGGATATTCTTCAGCGTTATCTTTCCGAGCGGCAAATTGCTCGGGGGCGCGGCATCCCCGACCTTTACCTGGATCATATCATCCCACAAGCCGATGGCGGACTCATCCTCATCGGCGAACAGTTTTACATTACTACCATGTCTTTTCGGGATTTTTATGGCTTCTGGCAGACGCAGGATGTCTATCACTATGATGATATCCTGATTTTCGCCGTGGACTCGGTGGGTAATCTCAAATGGGTACGCATCCTCCCGAAAGCGCAGAGCAGTGCCAGCAATACCGAGCTTTCTTATGGCCTCCTTGT
>Ga0197142_1002075_pt1 | contig 17807 bp, 14 predicted proteins | sample GBS60_MetaG_FD_148614 | JGI IMG/M metagenome (GOLD analysis project Ga0197142, IMG submission 148614) | Sediment microbial communities from Great Boiling Springs, Gerlach, Nevada, United States - GBS 60_MetaG | ecosystem: Environmental > Aquatic > Thermal springs > Hot (42-90C) > Sediment...
GTCTGGCCGTAGCCCATGGCAAGCCGGGCACGGCCGGCAGCGATGCCCACACCATCGGCGAGATCGGCATGGCCATCATGCGTATGCCGCCTTTTACCGACGCCGAGACCTTCCGCCGCAGTCTGGCAGTGGCGCAATATGAAGGCCGGCTGAGCGGCGCCCATGTCCACTTCTACTCGCAGCTGGCCAAGCACAGCAAACGGTTTTTGCGCGTTGGCGAGCGACCATGATCCCGCTTCTGGTCCTTTCGCTGTTGGCAGCCGTGATCCCCACCGGCCTGTACGTGGCCCTGGTGGTCTGGAGTGACCGTTATGAGCGCGAACCGGGCTGGCTGCTGACCACGGCTTTTGGCTGGGGGGCGTTGCCGGCGGTGTTTCTCTCGGTAGCGGGGACGCTGGCCCTGGGCCATCCGCAGGCGCTGTTCGACAGCCACCTGGCCGCGGATGTGTGGCAAGCGGTAGCGGCGGCACCGGTTGTTGAGGAGATCGCCAAAGGGCTGGCGCTGGTGGGGATCGTCGTCTTTGTCGGCCGTGAGGTGGACGGTGTGCTCGATGGTCTGGTCTACGGCGCCCTGATCGGCATGGGTTTTGCCATGACCGAAAACTTTTTCTATTTTCTGACTGCTGCCCTGGAAGGGGATTACCTGAATTGGCTCGTGGTGACGTTCCTGCGCGGTGTGGTCTTCGGCCTCAACCACGCCTTCTATACCGCCATCTTCGGCGTGACCCTGGCGACGACCCTGGGAAGTCACCGCCGTTGGTGGCTGCCGGTCCTGGGGCTGTGCGCCGCCATAGGCGTCCATGCCCTCCACAATCTGAGCGCCACCCTGGCCACCCGTTATCCGGTCCTGCTCATCTTCAACCTGCTGCTGAGCGGGGGTGGTGTGCTCGTCATGGTGGGCATTGTCGTCCTCTCCTGGCAGCGTGAACGGCGCCGGTTGACCTGAAGCCGTCCCATAGGAACGCGCAACAGCCCGGTTGGCCTTCTCTCGGCAAGGCTTTGTGGGTTTGGTATCCCGGCGGTTTGGGGGCAAAGGCTCAAAAAAAGAGTTCCAGATGGGGCACCCGGCCGGCGCGCACGGCCGCGGCATAAGGCGCAGGCACATCCCCCCCGGAGATGACCTGCACGCCATCGGCGGTATGCAGCACGATGCTGAGCGACCGAAGCAGGCCAGGTGAACGGCGTCTTGCCGCGGAAGGGGACTTTGCCGAAGAGCCCATCGGCCACCCTCGCGCCTTCACTCCCGGGCAACCAGGCCGCCACCAGGGCATCCCATCGGGCCAGATGGTCGGCCACCAGTAAGGGCCGGCCGGAGACAAGCACGACCACCAGACGGGCACAAGTCTCCTCGAGACGGCGTAGCACACGATTTTCGCCGGGCGGCAGGTTGAGCGTTTCGCTGTCGCCTTTGCCTTCGGCGTAAGGTAGCTCGCCCACCACGGCCAGACACACAGCATCGGCCGCCGTGACATCCCCCTGGGAGTCACCAGACCGGCTGTGTTCCACCACGGTATTCGGTCCTACGGTCTGACGGATTCCCTCCAGGATGGTGGTACCGGGGGTGATGTTCCCCTTTTTGCCTTGCCATTCGATGGTCCAGCCGCTGGATTGGATGCCGATATCGTCGGCGGCAGCACCGGCAACATAAAGATGGCGGATGTCCGGCGAAAGGGGCAGCAGGCCACCCTCGTTTTTGAGCAGCACCAGCGAGGCGGCGACGGCCTGGCGCGCCAGCGCCCGATGCTCGGCGGATCCCACCAGCGGCAGCAGATCGGGTCGGGAGAAAGTACTGCCACCCGGCGAGGACGCCGATGGTTGGACGGTGCCGTCGATCGTTGGACATGGACACGGCCTTGATCGGCTGTTGCTGGCGCTGCAATCGGGTATGGGCAAATTATACCATACCGCGGCCCGCTCTTTTCTTCCCCGCTCCCCACCCCTCTCCACCTTTGCGCCAGGGGGCGGAGAGGGGTAGGGAAGGCCGTTTGCGCACCAACGAAATCGAGGCGCAGGTCGAAACGATTGGGGTTTGTCTCGCCGGTCACAGCCGTTGGGCCACAAGCTCGGCGATCTCGCCGGGATGATGGGCCACCGGTACACCCACGGCTTCTAAGGCCTTGATTTTATCGGCGGCCGTGCCTTTACCGCCGCTGATAATGGCGCCGGCATGACCCATACGCTTGCCGGGAGGCGCCGTCTGACCGGCAATAAAGGCCACGACGGGCTTGGTGACATGCTCGCGGATGTAGACGGCTGCCAGCTCTTCATCGTTGCCGCCGATCTCGCCGATCAGCACAATGGCTTTGGTGGCCGGGTCCTGCTGGAAAAGGGCCAGAATATCCACAAAACGGCTGCCGATGATGGGATCGCCACCGATGCCTACGACCGTGCTCTGGCCGATGCCCATTTCCGAAAGGGCGGCCACGGCCTCGTAGGTGAGCGTGCCCGAACGCGAGACAAGGCCCACAGGGCCCGGTTTGTGAATACGGCCGGGCATAATGCCCACCTTGGCCTCACCGGGCGTGATCACACCGGGACAATTGGGGCCGATCAGTCGGGTGGGCAACCGTTCGAGATGGGCGCGCACGGCGATCATATCGAGCACGGGAATGCCCTCGGTGATGCAGACGATGAGTTCAAGGCCGGCATCGGCCGCTTCCAGAATGGCATCCGGAGCAAAACGGGCAGGGACGTAGATGATGGAGGCATTGCAACCGGTAGCCGCGCGCGCCTCGGCCACCGTGTTGAAGATCGGCACACCCAGGACCTCCTGGCCGCCTTTGCCCGGCGTCACGCCGGCCACAATGGTCGTCCCGTATTCGATCATCTGGGCAGCATGAAACATGCCTTCGCGACCGGTCAAACCCTGGACGACCAGCCGTGTGTTTTTATCCACCAGGATGCTCATCGTACCACCTCCGCAGGCAATTCCCCGCGAGCGGCTGCCACGGCCTTTTGCGCGGCCTCGGCCAGAGTGCGGGCTGTGATCAGATGGGCCTCGGCCAGGATGGCGCGGCCTTCTTCTTCGTTCGTCCCCACCAGCCGGGTTACCATCGGCACCTTTGTTGGCACCTGTTCCAGCGCCGCCAGGATGCCACGGGCGACCTCGTCGCAGCGGGTGATGCCGCCGAAAATGTTGAATAAAACGGCCTTGACGTTGGGGTCGCTGAGGATGATGCGCAACGCCGCTGCCACCTTCTCGGCGCGAGCACCACCGCCGATATCAAGGAAATTGGCCGGCGCGCCCCCGTAATGTTTGACGATGTCCATCGTGGCCATGGCCAGACCGGCGCCGTTGACCATGCAGCCGATCTCACCGTCGAGCTTCACATAGCTGAGGCCGTTGATACGGGCCTCGGTCTCGGCCGGGGCTTCTTCGTCCAGATCGCGCATTTCCTCCAGGTCGGGATGACGAAAGAGGGCGTTGTCGTCCAGGACCATCTTGCCGTCCAGGGCCAGCAACGTCCCATCCCCCTGGACGACCAGGGGGTTGATCTCGGCCAGCTCGGCATCGCAGCGGATAAACGCCTCGTACAAACCCTGCGCGATCTGCTGGAACATGCGGAAATGCTCCTGGGGCAGGCCGATGGCCGAAGCCAGACCGATGGCCTGATACGAACGCAGGCCGAGGGCCGGTTCGATGACCACGGTTTTGATGGCTTCCGGTTGGGTCGCCGCCACCTCCTCGATGTCCACCCCACCTGCGGCCGAGGCCATCATGACCACGCGGGCGCGAGCACGGTCGATAACCAGACCCAGGTAAAGCTCCCGGCGGATATCAGAGGCCTCATCCACCAATACCCGCCTGACCGTAAAGCCTTTCAGGTTCATGCCGAGGATGGCATCGGCCTTTTCCTCGGCTTCGTCGGGTGTGCGGGCCAGCTTGATGCCGCCGGCTTTGCCGCGTCCGCCGACCAGGACCTGCGCCTTGATCACCACGGGTTTGCCCAGACGTTGGGCAATATCCCGGGCCTGGGTCGGTGATGTCGCCACTTCGCCGCGTGGGATGGGAATGCCGTATTGCGCAAAGATGCGCTTGGCCTGATACTCGTGCAGTTTCAAGCGATCCCTCCTTACAAATAGGCAATGGCAAAGGAATAAGGCCGTGGATACGTCCGGGGACAACGGATAGGAGGACTGCCATCATCGCCCGCTCCCGGTTGTCCGAACGCTGTTATAACGCAATGCGTCAGCAAGGGATTATAGTCGGGGGCGAAAAGGGCTAACAAATCCTGCCCGGTTACGCGAACGCCCTGAACCGGGCTTTTAGACCCACAGGGCTTCTCACAAAATCCGTGCCCCCAACAACGAGGCCGCCAGCTCGACGGCCAGTTCGGCCGTCTGATTGCCGTCATCCAGGATGGGGTTGATCTCCACGATGTCGAGGGAGGTAACCTTGTGCGATTCGGCCAGCATCTCCATGAGGAGATGGGCTTCGCGATAGGTCAATCCGCCGGGTACGGGCGTGCCCACTCCCGGCGCCACGCGGGGGTCCAGGCTGTCCATATCCAGACTGACATGGACGCGCGGCAGCCCGGCGACGTGGATGATGGCCTCGCGGGCCACGGCGGCCAGCCCGCGTTCGTCAATGTCGCGCATCGTGTAAGCGCGAATCCCCAGGTTCCGCAGATGGGCGCGCTCACCCGCATCGACATGGCGCAGACCGATGAGGACGACATGACGAGGATCGACTTTGGGACCGGGATGGCCCAGATCGACCAGTTCGGGTAGCCCTAACCCCACCAGATGGGCCAACGGCATGCCGTGGAGATTCCCCGACGGCGATGTGGCCGGGGTGTTACAATCGGCATGGGCATCAACCCAGATGACACCGGTCGGCGCCAACCGACTCAGGGCGCCGACCGTGCCCAGGGCAATGGAATGGTCGCCGCCGAGAAAGATGGGGAACTCCTCAGGACCGCAACCGCATGCGGTTTCGTAGATCCGTCGGCAGCCCTGTTCCACGGCACGGAGATGCCGCACCTGCCCCCCACCCAGCTCCTGAACGGCCTCGGCTGCGCTGGCCTCCTCCGGTGCCTCGACGGCAATGTTGCCGCCATCCATCACCCGATAACCCAGGCCCTCCAGACGGGCCTGCAAGCCAGCATAACGCACGGCGCTGGGTCCCATATCCACCCCGCGGCGTTGCTGACCCAAATCCATGGGCACGCCGAAAATGCGGACGATCGTAGGACGCATAATCGGCTCGGCAATCCCCAATCGGCTTCAGCTCTGCTGATAGACCAGACCGATGAGCTGCGGCTCCCCCCATACCGCCCAGTTCCAGCGCGAATTGCCCAGAGGATCGGTAATGAGCTGGAGGACCGCCTCCTGGCTGGCCAACGATGGCAGATCGAGCACAAAACTATCCCACCCCACCTCGCCTTTGAGATGGCTCCACAGGATGCGGCCGTTGACGCGCAGGCGAAAGGCGACCTGATTGTCCGCACTGAGCAAAGCGCCATCGCGCACACCGGCGGCAAAGCGCATCCGCAGCACGTCCACATCGTGGGGGACGAGAACCTGGTATTCGAGGACCGACACCCCCACTGCCGGTGGATGCTGCCAGATGGCCTGGCGCACGAGACCGCCACAGGAGGCAGGAGCCACTTTGATCTCCATCCCGGCCGGGTCGTGGGTAGCCGCCTGACGGGCTTCGCCGAAATGCTCGATCAGGTCGTACACCCAGATGGGCCGCAGGCTGCCATCCGGTTCCCAGGCCGAGGGCGAATGCCATTGCTCTTCTTGCCATTTGAGAAAGCTGATGTACTGCGAAAGCTGAATCAGACTCTCTTCGGAAAGGTCGGCGATGCGGCGGAAGATGGCCTCGACTTCATCCTGACGATGGGACATAGGCAAACCGCTGGGAGCAGACGGGCGAGGAAGGTCGCAGGTGGGAGCAGGAGTAAGGAACGTTCGCATTCTACCCGATGTCCGGCCGTGGAGGCAAAAGGACTTGCCGATAAGGACCCGAGGGCACAGTCGGTTTTCGCGGGTCGGGATGCCGCGAAGGGGGATGAGGCCGTACGCGCGGTCTTGGGGGCGGCCGGGCGGCGCCCTCGCCTGGACAGGGGCGCCGCCCGGCCGCCCCTCCTCGCGGCGCCTGGCGATCCCTCCGGTGCCGACGCCGACCAACGTCAGGACCGCCCGCGACCGCAAGCGAGACCCGATGAGCAGCGACCTGCCCCGTTCGGTTCCCCCTGGCTCGGTTTCGGTTCTGCTCCCGTCGGGGCGCAACGCGCATCCGACGGGAGCGATACCGAACCTTTAGAACCGTGCCCACCTGCCGTCGTTATAGAGCACGAACACCCCGGCCGAGGCCGTCCAGATCATCGTGCCGCCTGCAAAGGACTGCACCGAAGCCTGGACGCTGCGCTGGGGCCGTTGCGCCCAGCCGAGCTTCTGCGCCAGATTGTCCTCCTGTCGCCACATCAGACCGATGCCGTATTCGGGCTGATAGTAACCCGGCGGCGGCACCAGCCAGGGATTATGGATGGGATCGCCCGGCTGCCAGCGGTCGGGATAGCTGGCCCAGCTTCCCGATTTGAACATCACGTAAATGACCTTACTATCCAGGTCCTGGACCACATAGCCGTTCACAAACGGCTGATCGTTGGCGGCAAAGCCCCTTTCCGGCGCCAGAGGGCACCCTAATCGGGCCCGGACATGAGCCTGTTCGCTCCACACCTTGCCGAAACCCAAAATGGGCGTGATGGCGCAGCCGGGCGGCGGCGTGGGCACCGGCGGCGGCGGCGGAATCGGCCCCGGTGGTGGTGGCCAGTAGGGTGGCTTCGGTTGGCATACCCACACCCAGGCCCCGTTGATCCATTGCCACGAGCACGTCGGCGGAGGCGGTGGACCGGGAATGCAGAGTCGTTGACCGACAACGATACGGTTGGGATTGCGGATACCGTTGGCCCTGACGATATCCGTCACGCTAACCCGATAATGGGCGGCAAGGCGGGTCAGCGTTTCCCCGCGTTTGACGATATGAACGGCCCGGCACGATGAGGCCTCGACCCGGCCACTGCCCAGCGGCCAGGGCATCAGGGAGACGAGCAGGGCCAGGACAAGCCCAAACAGGACAATCCGTTTCATGAGTATGCTCCTTCGAACGGAAAAGGGCGAATCTTACGGGGATGAGACGACGGAGGGGATGCATAGCCGCTGCCCGGGGAAGATGCGATTCGGGTTGCGGATACCGTTGGCCTGCACGATATCGACCACTCTGACCCCGTAATGGCGTGCAATGGCGCTCAGCGTCTCCCCTCGTCGTACGGTATGAACGGCCTGACAGCTCGGCGGCGGTTCGGGAATGCAAAGCAACTGACCGGAGTAGATACGATGGGGGTCGTGCAGGCCATTGGCCCGGACAATGTCCGCAACACGGACTCCGTACAACCGCGCAATCCGAGACAACGTCTCTCCCCGTTTGACGACATGGATGAATTGGCACACGGGCGGGACATCGGGGATGCAAAGCCGTTGTCCCGGGAAGATGCGGTTGGGATTGCGGATCCCATTCGCCTGGACGATATGGGCGACGCTGACGCCATACCGTTTTGCAATCTGAGTGAGGGTCTCACTCCGTTGGACGACATGAAAGGCCTTGCAGGTCACCGTTTGAGCCTGAGCGGCCTCGGTCGGCAGGACCGTGATAAGTAAGGCGATCATCAGGCTGAAAAGGATGCTGTGTTTCATAACGACGCTCCCTGATAGAAGGTAGACCGGTCGCCTCGCCCGGGGTTTTGCAACATGCCTGTCTCAAAACTCCCAACACAAGGGCTGCGTTGCCGAGGGGTATTTCTCCGATCAAGACGCATCGATCCCGAAGACGTCACGCCCGCCGTCGGTGTTCCGGGGCTGTTCGCGACCCCCTGCACCCTCTTCTGGCGGTCGCCTTTTGACCCTACCGATTGTAAGCCTTCATACCTGACATGATGCAGATCATGGCGAGTTCGGGGAAAAACCATAAGCTGGAAATAGGCATCGTCTATCTTAAGCTCCGGAGACGGTTTCCGAGGCCCGGTAACTGTCCCGGGGTGTTGTTTTGCAGGTTACGTCGACAGCGTCCTGGCGAAGCCAATGACGGCAATCTGTGCCAGCTGTTTTCCCGACCGTCACCAGGTATCACAGGCCTGTTCGACGGTCGGTTTTTCGTTTCGAGCCCTTTTGCGATGACCGCTTTTCTGCCAAGGAGGCACTGGGCATGGAATCCCTCACCCTCTCGGTTCCGGCCATGTACGGCGATCACCATGTCCTGGAGGTACGACGGCTGCTGCTGGCCCTACCAGGGGTCAGGGATGTGTACGCCAGCAGCGCCTTCAAGGTCGTGGAAGTCACCTACGACCCGGCCCAAATCGAACCTGCCGTGATGACGAACACCTTGAAAGCGACAGGTTATCTTGATGAACTGCCGTTGCCGGTCGAATCGGGTCGGCCTGTGACCGAAGCCGACGGCAACGGCCGCTACTTCCGCCATACGGCCGTTTATCCCCAGGCCGATCGCGTGGTCGCGTTTGCCCAGGACGTTACACCGCCTTCACGGCCGCTGTGGCCGTGTCCTGGGTTCGGACCGGTACCCAAAATGGATGAATGAAAACGCATAGGCGCCATTGTTTCCCTCTCCGCAACAGGAGGATGCACCATGACCAAGAAAACCTATCATCCCGAAGACCTTAGCGCCGATCCGGCGGCGCAACAGATGCTCATTCGGGCCGAGGAGTTGGGGCTGAGCACAGCTTTCACACGGGCCACCGAACTGAGCCCTTGCAACATCGGCAGCGCCGGCATGTGCTGCAAACTGTGCGGCATGGGTCCCTGTCGTCTGACCAAAGACGGGCAGACCGGCATCTGCGGCGCCACCATTGATACCATCCAGGCCCGCAACCTCATCCGCGCCATTGCCGCGGGTTCGGCCGCCCATTCCGACCACGGTCGCGATATGGCGTTTACCCTCAAGGCCGTGGCCAACCACCAGACCGAAGGTTACGTCATCCGCGATGTGGCCAAGCTGCGCAATCTGGCCCGCTTTTACGGTATCCCCATCGAGGGGCGTCATCCCCATGAGATCGCCAACGACCTGGCCGATCTCTACATCGCCCAATTCGGCCAGCAGCGTGGGGAAGTCGTCCTGACCAAACGGGCGCCGGCCAAGCGTCAGAAACTCTGGCATGAGCGGGGCGTGGTGCCGCGAGGCATTGACCGCGAGGTGGTGGAGGCCCTCCATCGCACCCACATCGGCGACGACCAGGACCCGGAGCACATCCTGCAACACGCCATCCGCACGGCCCTGGCCGATGGTTGGGGCGGCAGCCTGATCGCCAGCGATATCTCCGACATCCTCTTCGGCACCCCGGCGCCGGTGTTGGGCCAGGCCAACCTGGGCGTGCTCAAGGAGGATATGGTCAACGTCGTCGTGCACGGCCATGAACCAACCCTCAGCGAGATGATCGTGGCTGCTTCCCAAGACCCCGAAATCATCGCCTATGCGCAGGCGGCAGGAGCGAAAGGGGTCAACCTGGCCGGCATCTGCTGCACGGCCAACGAGATCCTCTCCCGCCAGGGCATCCCGGCGGCGGGCAACTTCCTGCACCAGGAACTGGCCATCCTCACCGGCGCGGTGGAGGCCATGGTGGTGGATGTGCAGTGCGTGATGCAGGCGTTGGTCATGCTGGCCGAGAATTTCCACACCAAAGTCATCACCACCTCGCCCAAAGTGCGCATCAAAGGCGCCACCCACATCGAATTCGACGAACATCGCGCCCTCAGCATCGCCAAGCAAATCCTCAAGGTCGCCATTGACAACTTCCCGAATCGCGGCAAAGTCCATATCCCCCAGGTCAAAGAGACCCTGGTGCCGGGCTTCTCCCACGAATACATCAACTACATGCTCGGCGGTAGCTACCGCGGCTCATTCCGGCCCTTGAACGATGCCATCATGGCCGGTCGTATTCGTGGCGTGGCCGCCATTGTCGGTTGCAACAACCCCCGCAGCAAGCAGGACTGGCTCCACACCTACGTCACCCAGAGCCTGCTTTTGCAGGATGTCCTGGTGGTGGAGACCGGTTGTGGCGCCCTGGCCAGCGCCAAGCTCGGCCTGATGCTGGGCGAGGCCGGGTTGGAAAAGGTAGGCCCCGGCCTGCGCGAGGTCTGCGAGGCCATCGGCATTCCTCCGGTGTTGCACATGGGGTCGTGCGTGGACAACACCCGCATCCTCACCGTGCTGACGCAAATGGTCGAAGAAGGCGGTTTGGGCGATGACATCAGCATGATCCCGGCCGTGGGGCTGGCGCCGGAGTGGATGAGCGAGAAAGCCCTGGCCATCGCCACCTACTGCGTTGCCTCGGGGGTCTACGTCATCTTCGGCGGGGCTTCGCCCGTGGGCGGTATGCCCGATCGGGTCGAAGACAGCGACCTGGTGCTGCGCTACCTGAGCGAAGGGTGGGAGCGGCTCTACGGCGGCAAACTGGAGTTCGTCAAGGACGCCGATGAGATGATCCGTCGTACCCTGGCCCATATCGACAAAAAGCGCGCGGCCCTGGGGCTGCCGGCCTATGATCCTTCGCGCTTTGGCCGTTCGGGCGATGCGCGTGTCCGGGCGCTCGAGTCGCTGCCGCTGAGCGAACGACGGGCAGCGTTGTACGGTCAACCGAGTAAGAACTGAGCCGGAGGGAAGTCCCATGTCACGTTACATTGCCACCCGTGCCATCCGCGGAGCCAATGCCCTGGTCACCGAAGCCGAGTACATGCTGGCCCGAGCCCTGGCCGAAAAAGGGCCCGATACGCCTGTGGCTTTTCCGAACACGGCCTATTATCTACCGGTCATTTACGGCATGACCGGCATCGCCGTGCAAAAGCTGGGCGATCTGAAACCTGTGTTGCGGCATGCCCGCGAGTTGTTGCATCCCATTCCCGCTCCCCGGCACTGGACCCCCTATCTGGGCGAAACCCTGGACAGCGGCATGGCCACCTTACTGGCCGCCGAGGCGATCGAGGCCATTCGCTTTGTGTACGGCCTGCAGCCGGAGCCGATGCCGGGCTTCCGACTGGCCGGCGGTACGGCGTTCACCAGCCCCGATGCCGGCGACGGTCGCGAGGCCCCGGATGGTTATCTCAACGGCCCGATTGACGACATCCAGCTACGGACCTGGGGCATCCAACTGGTGGACGGCCGCATGCCCGGTTTCGCCGCCATCGTCGGTTGCGCCAAATCAAACGAGGTGGCAGTCGAGATTGTCCGCCAGCTCCAGCGCCGCAACATCCTGACCTTCCTCTCGGGCAACGTCAACGGTCGCAGCATCATCCACCAGCTCATCGAAGAAGGGGTCGAGCTGGGCTACGATACCTATACCGTCCCCTTCGGTACCGACACCATCAGCGCCATCTACGCCCTGGGCTTTGCCACGCGCTCGGCGCTTACCTTTGGCGGTCTTAAACCCGGCCAGGCGCGGGAAATCCTCCTGTACAACCGCGAGCGCGTCTTCGCCTTTGTCCTGGCTCTGGGTGAGGTGGATGATCTCAAATACGCCGCCGCGGCCGGAGCCATCAATTTCGGCTTTCCCGTCATCGCCGACACGGTCATCCCCGAAATCCTGCCCACGGGCGTGACCCGCTATGAGCATGTGGTCAGCATGCCCTGGAACGAAATCGAGGGCAAAGACGATCGCGAAAAGGCCGAACGCCTTGTGCAAAAGTGCATCGAGGTGCGCGGGGTGAAGGTGAAGGTATTGGATGTGCCGGTCCCTGTGCCCTACGGTTCGGCTTTCGAGGGCGAAGTCGTGCGTAAGGCCGATATGCGGGTTGAATTCGGCGGCAAGTACAGCCGGGCCTTCGAGTACCTGCGCATGGTGGGCATGGATGAGGTGGTGGACGGCAAGATCGAGCTCGTCGGCCCTGGTTTCGAACACATCCCGCCGCAAGGCCACATGGACCTGGGCATCGTCGTCGAGGTGGCGGGCCGGCAGATGCAGAAGGACTTTGAACCGGTGTTGGAACGCCAGATCCACTACTTCATCAACGGCGCTTCCGGCGTCCAACACATCGGCCAGCGCGACATTGCCTGGATCCGGATCTCCAAAGCCGCGGCCGACAAGGGCTTCAAGCTGGAGCACCTGGGTAAAATCCTCCATGCCCGCTTCAAGAACGACTTCGGCGCCATTGTGGATAAGGTGCAGGTCACCCTTTACACCGACCCGGAGCCGTTCCAGTACTGGCTGGCCAGGGCCCGCGAAGCCTACGACTATCGCAACAAGCGGATGGCCGACCTGACCGACGACACCGTGGAGGAGTTCTACTCGTGCACCCTCTGCCAGTCCTTTGCTCCCAACCACGTCTGTATCGTCAGCCCGCAGCGGCTGGGGCTGTGCGGCGCTTACAACTGGCTGGATTGTAAAGCGTCTTACAACATCAATCCCACAGGCCCCAATCAGCCTATCAAACTGGGCCGTCTGCTCGATCCGGTCAAGGGCTATTGGGAAGGGACCAATGAATACGCTCGCATCGGCTCCCACGGCGCCGTAGAGAAGGTGGCCATGTACTCCATCATGGAAAACCCGATGACGGCCTGTGGTTGTTTCGAATGCATCGTCATGCTCATCCCCGAGGCCAACGGCGTCATGGTCGTCAGCCGCGAGGATCCCAGCATGACCCCGGCGGGGATGACCTTCAGCACCCTGGCGGGGATTGCCGGCGGCGGCCTGCAGACGCCGGGGGTGATGGGCGTGGGCAAGTATTACCTGCTCAGCCCCAAGTTCATCGCGGCCGACGGCGGTTTCAAGCGCGTGGTGTGGATGAGCAGCTTCCTCAAGGAGACGATGGCGAACGAACTCAAGGCCGTGGCCGAACGCGAAGGCGACCCCGACCTGATCGAGCGGATTGCCGATGAGCGCCATGTGACCACCGTCGACGAGCTGCTGGTCTGGCTGGAAGAACATAACCACCCGGCTCTGACGATGCCCCCGATTTTCTGATGCAGGAGCATGGCCATGCCTGTCGAAATCCTCAAAGAGACCTGGACGGGTGCGGTGCAGACCGTGACCCTGGGCGCGACTCCGGCCCAAGGGGGGACGCGCGGGCGCACGGTGACCGTGGGCGGCGAACGTTCGCTGCCCTTTCTCCATTTTGAGGCGCCCATGCCTCATCGGCCGGTCGTTGCCGTGGAGATCAAAGACCGCCGGCCGGATGACTGGTCGCCGGTGCTGTTGCGGGCCTGGGGCGAGGTCGTGAACGATCCCGGCGCCTGGGCGCAGGCCGCCGCCGCTGCCGGTGCCGATCTGATCCTCCTGGCCCTCAGCCTGACCGATGCCGAGGGCCGGCCGACCACGCCTGCGGCAGCCGTGGCCGCCGTGCGCAAGGTCCTGGAGGCCTGTCCGTTGCCCCTGGCCGTCTTCGGACCCGGTCAGGCCGAGGCCGACAACGAGCTGCTGGTGGCCGTGGCCGAGGCCACCAAAGGCGAGCGCTTGTTGCTGGGCATCTGCGAGGACAAAAACTACCGCACCATCGTGGCCACCGCCCTGGCCAACGGCCATCTCGTCAATGCCCGCACGCCCATGGACGTGAACCTGGCCAAGCAACTCAACATCCTCATCACCGATATGGGTATGCCCCTGGACCGCATCATCATGGACCCCACCACCGGCGCCGTGGGCTATGGCTTCGAGTACGGCTATTCGGTCATGGAGCGTCTGCGTCTGGCCGCGCTTCAGGGTGACCGGATGACCCAATTGCCCATGCTGGTGACTCCCGGTTTTGAAGCCTGGAAGACCAAAGAGGCCAAGGTGGGCAACGGGGTACCCGCGGCCTGGGGCGATTGGGAGGCCCGCGGCATCGCCTGGGAAACGCTCACGGCCCTGGGCTTGCTCGAAGCCGGCGCCGATATCCTGGTCCTGCGCCATCCCGAATCGGTGCGACGCCTGCAGCGGGCCATTGCCGACCTCATGACACCCCCTTCCGGCCCGCTTGTCTGAGCTTCCAGGAGACGATGTATGGCTCTCACCGGCATTCAGATCTACAAACTCCTCCCCCAAACGAACTGCAAGGACTGCGGTTTCCCCACCTGTCTGGCCTTTGCCATGAAGCTGGCAGCCAAACAGGTGGAGCTTTCGGCCTGCCCTCATGTCAGCGAGAGCGCCAGGGCCCAACTGGCCGAATCGGCCGCGCCGCCCGTGCGTCTGGTGACGGTGCGCAGCGATAGCACCGAGATCAAAGTCGGCAATGAGGTGGTGCTATTCCGCCATGAGAAGACGTTCTACCATCGGCCGGGCCTGCTCGTGCGGGTGGGCGACGATCGGACGCCGTCCGCGCTGGAGGCCACGGTGGCGGCGGCCGATGCCTATCGCGTCAGCTATGTGGGCATGGACCTGGGCATCGACGGCTTTGCCGTGGAGTCGGTAACGGGGGACCCAGGCCGTTTTGCCGCGGCTGTGCAGACCGTACGCCGCCATACCCGTCGTCCCCTGGCCTTGCTGGCCCCTTCGGCCGCCGTGTTGGGCGCCGGCCTGGAGATGATCGCCGCCAACGAGACACCCTTGCTGGGGGTGGCCGCGGCCGATAACTGGCAGGACATGGCCGACCTGGCCCGCAAAGCCAGGGCGCCGTTGGTGGTACGCGGCCATACCCTGAGCGAATTGGCCGATCTGACCGAGAAAATCAAGGCCGCCGGGGTCGAAGACATGGTGCTCGACCCGGCCGCCCGCGATCTGGCCGGCCATCTCGCGCTCAGCACCCTTATCCGTCGCCTGGCATTGAAGAAAACCTTCCGCCCCCTGGGTTATCCCCTCATCGCTTTTGCGGACGCCGTCGACGACCCGGCCGTCGCGTCCATGCTGGCGGCGCAGGCCATCCTCAAATATGCCGGCTTTGTCGTGATCGACCATTTTGCCCCGGAAACGATCTATCCCTTACTGGTTTTGCGCCAAAACATCTATACCGACCCGCAAAAACCGATTCAGGTGCAGCCCGGTCTGTACGAGATCAACAACCCCAAACCTGAGGATCCTGTCCTGGTTACGACCAATTTCAGCATTACCTATTTTAGCGTGGCCAACGAGGTCGAAGGCTCTGGCCTTCCGGCCTGGCTGGTCGTGGCCGACGCCGAGGGGATGAGCGTCCTGACGGCCTGGGCCGCAGGCAAGTTCGATGCCGAGCGCATCGCCAAAGACGTGAAGCGCTTCGGCGTAGACGCGAAGGTCAGCCGCCGTCGCCTGGTCATCCCCGGCCATGTGGCCGTGCTCTCCGGCGAGCTGGAGGCCGAACTGCCCGATTGGGAGATCCGTGTCGGCCCCCGTGAGGCCGTGGACCTGCCCCGCTACATGAAAGAGGCGCTGCGGAACTGAGGGCGACGAGAGCCGATGAGCCTCCACACCGTGCTTTTCGACTCCGAGACCATGGTGCAGGTGCCCACAGGCACCTTGCTCAGCGAGGCCGCGCGGCTGGCAGGGGTGGATATCCAGCAACCCTGTGGCGGCCAGGGCCGTTGCGGTCGCTGCGCCGTGCAGATCGTGGCCGGCAGGGTGCGGCGACGCAGTACGTTGCGGCTATCGCCGGAGGATATCGCCAGGGGCTATGCCCTGGCCTGCCAGTCGGTGATCGAAAGCAACCTCGGTGTGATCGTGCCGCCCCAGGAGAAAATCGAACGGCGCCTGACCACCGACCGCGTGGTGGCCGAGGTGCAGGTGCCGTCGGGCTACGACCCTGCCCATCATCAGAGCATGCGTCGTCTGCCGTTGCGCCTGCGACCCCCCAGCCTGGAGGACCAAACCGACGATTGGAGCCGCCTGCAGGCGGCCCTGCGTCGGGCGCTCAAGCGAAGTGAGTATCGGTTCTCCTTGCGCCTGCTGCGACGCCTGGGGGAGACCCTGCGCCGGGCCGACTGGCAGGTGACGGCGCTTGTGGATTTGCCCCGCTGGGAATGCTGCCCCGACGCCCCGGCTCGTTTGCTCGACCTGCTCCCCGGGGAGGTGGATGCCCAGGAGCCGTTGTGGGGTGTGGCCGTTGATATCGGGACGACGACCGTTACCCTCTGGCTGGTGGATCTCATCAGCGGCCGGGTACGGGCCCAGGTGGCCGAGTATAACGGCCAGATCGCCCGCGGGGAAGACGTCATCTCCCGGATCATCTACGCCGGCAAAAACAACGGCGGCGAAGAGCTGCGGCAACGGGTGCTCGCCACGATCAACGGCCTGATCGAGACGGCCTGTCGGCAGGTTTCGATCCGGCCGGAGGCCATCGTCAAAGCGGCCATTGCCGGCAACAGCACGATGATGCATCTGTTCCTGGGCCTGCCGGCCGGAAGCATCCGCCTGGCGCCCTTCGTCACCACCATCAACGACATCCCACCGCTGACGGCCACAGACGTGGGGCTCTGGCTGCATCCCGATGCCACGGTGGATTGTCTGCCGGGCGTGGCCAGCTATGTGGGCGCCGATATCACGGCAGGGGTGCTGGCCGCCGGTCTGGACGAAAGCGAGGCCCTGACCCTTTTCCTGGATGTGGGGACCAACGGCGAGACGGTGTTGGGCAATGCGGAATGGCTGGTGACCTGCGCCTGTTCGGCCGGCCCTGCCTTTGAGGGTGCCGGTGTCCACGACGGCATGCGGGCCACGGTGGGCGCCATCGAAGAGGTGTGGGTGAACAGCCACACCTTCGAACCGACCTATCGGGTGATCGGTCAAGTTCGGCCGCGCGGGCTGTGCGGCAGCGGCCTCATCGCCCTGCTGGCCGAGCTGTTCCTGACCGGTGTCATCGATAAAGCGGGCAACATCAACCTCGATCTACCCACCCCACGGGTGCGCCGGGGACCGCAAGGGCCTGAATACGTCGTGGCCTGGGCCTCCGAAACCGCGCACGGCCGCGACATCGTGCTGACCCATGTGGATATTGACAACCTGTTGCGGGCCAAGGCCGCCATCTACGCCGGTTTCACCGTCCTGGCCGAGAAGGTGGGTGTGCCCCTCGAGGCCGTCGAGCGGGTCTTGATCGCCGGGGCCTTCGGCAAGTACATCAACGTCGAAAAGGCCATCCAAATCGGCCTGTTACCCGATCTCCCCTGGGAACGGTTCCAGTTCCTGGGCAACACGGCCGTCCAGGGCGCCTATCGCGCCTTGCTCGATCGCACCGCCGCCGGCCGCATCGGCGAGATCGCCGCGCGCATGACCTACATCGAGTTATCGGCCGACAACCGCTTTTACGAGGCCTTCACTTCGGCCCTCTTCTTACCCCACACCGATGCCACCCGTTTCCCCAGCGTTGCTGCCATGATGGGTTGACGCCCGGGACGTTTCCCCTCCTCAGGAGGCACCATGTACATCATCGGCGAAAACATTCACATCATATCCGATAAAGTCAAAGAGGCCCTGAAAGCGCGCGATGCCTACTTCTTTCAGGATCTGGCCGTGCGGCAGGTCGAGCACGGCGCCCAGGCCCTCGATCTCAACCTGGGGCCGCGCAAAGCCGATTGGGAAGAAGTCTTCCCCTGGATCGTGGAGACCATCGAGGCCGTGGTGGATGTGCCCCTCAGCTTTGACAGCACCAATCTCCAGGGCATCGAGGCCGGTCTGAAAAAGGTCACCAAGGCGCAGCCGATCATCAACTCGACCAGCGCCGAGCCGGAACGCCTGGAAAAGGTGCCTCTCCTGGCCAAACGCTACAACACCCGTCTGATCGCCCTGACCATGGGGCAATCGGGGATCCCCGTCAGCGCCGATGAGCGGGTGAGCATCGCCATCGAGAAGCTCATTCCGCGCGCCCTGGAGATCGACTTTCCCCTTTCCGACCTCATCATTGACCCCCTGGTGCTGACCGTTTCC
>Ga0197142_1002076_pt1 | contig 17806 bp, 19 predicted proteins | sample GBS60_MetaG_FD_148614 | JGI IMG/M metagenome (GOLD analysis project Ga0197142, IMG submission 148614) | Sediment microbial communities from Great Boiling Springs, Gerlach, Nevada, United States - GBS 60_MetaG | ecosystem: Environmental > Aquatic > Thermal springs > Hot (42-90C) > Sediment...
CGTCTCGCGGCGGCTGAGGCAAACCGCTGACTAACTCAAAAACCTGCCGCCGGTCAAGGATGTTGTTGGTCTGACGCTTACGCCCAAGTGTCAATGCTGCCGGCGTCCGGGGTGAGCAGTTCACCCTGGATCCGGTCGGGATCGCGCGAGCGGCTGCTGCCCCGGCTTGGTCGCCAGGTAGAGTCACCCAACCGAACGTAGGACTTGAATCGTCTTCCTCATTCCTGCGTGCCCGGATCCACTTCTGGTCCGTGCCTGATGCTGCTGTACGCCAGTAGCGCTTGCCTAAATCCCGGGGCGCGGTCGCCGAGCCGAGGACGTCCATTGGGGTTGAGGTCCCGTCCGAACCGACTGACCGTGCCGCCTGGCCGCCGGCGCCTCGGGAGCCGGATGGTCGGCTTGGCCAAATGCAACGGTTAGGTTCGGGCCACCACGCGTCGTATATCTCAACGACGGCTGGTGCCGAACCAAGAGTTAGCAGGAGGAGGACAAGCATGGCAAAACTGATCAGGTTGGTTGCTTTGGTGACGCTTTGCGGCGTCGCAGGCGCTCAGCCGCCCTGCCGGACGCACGTGCAGGCGACGGGCGAGCTGACGTTCGATTATTTCGGCAAGCTGACCGGTCGGGATTGCACGGTGCGCGAAATCCTGGGCCGGGGGAACGACGAAACCTCGGCGCACCGGATCGGGATTAAGGTGACCCGACGCACGCGGCTGGTCATTGATCTCACCTCGGCCGATTTTGACGCTTACCTTTACCTGACGGATGCTCAAGGTAACGTCATTGAGGAGGACGATGACGGCGGCATTGCCCCGAACGCCCGCATCATCCGCACCCTGGATCCGGGCCAGTACTATGTGCTGGCCAACACCTTGCGGAGGGGCGAGTCGGGGGAGTATCACCTGAGGGTGCGTCCGCGGCAGCCCTGCGAGCTGAGCGCGGCAACCGTGGAGCTCAAGCCCAATCAGATCGTTGAGGGCGCCCTGGGGGAAACCAGTTGCATGCTCAAGGAGATCGCGCCCGCGCTGGCGCGGAGCAATCCGCATCCGAATCGCTTCGACAACTCTTACGTCAAGCCATACCGGCTCCGCCTGGATCGGACGGGCGTTATCCGCATTGATCTGCGATCCAGCCAGTTTGACAGCTTCTTGTGGCTGCTTGATGAGAATTACAAGAGGATCGCCGCCAACGACGACGGTCGCGGTCGGGACGCGGTGATTGTCCAGGAACTCAGGCCCGGCACTTACTACGTGCTGGTGAACTCCGCCGGCACCCGGCCGTCCACCGGGGAGTTCACGCTCCAGACCAGCCTGTGCTGCGCCTGCGAGAACTGACGGAAGCGAGCGCCGGAGCCGCGGCGCCACCGCGAGCTCCGGCGCCGACCTTTGGGAGGTGAACGATGCTCAGGTTTTTCGTCCTCAGCTCCTTGTTCGCCGGGGTAAGTCTGACGAGTGGCTGCTCGGAAGCCCCCTGTCAGCCCGAGCCGATTGCGGTCGACCGCAGCCGGCGGGGGACCTTGAAAGGCAGGGCTTGCACGCTGTCGAACCTGGCGCCGGGTCGCTCCGAGCAATTCCCCGCCCGCCCGTACGATTTGGAGTTGCCGGCGCCCGCCAGGGTGACCGTGGATTTGACCTCGCCTGACTTCGACCCGTACCTGATCCTTGCGCAAGTGGCCTCTCCCGTTGAGGTCCTTGAGGAAAACGACGATGACGGCATCGGTCAGCACGCACGAATTACTCGCAGCTTGCCGGCCGGGCGGTACCGGATCATTGCTGTCGCCCTGGCTGCGCAGGGAGGTGAGTACTGGCTCCGCGTCCGCACCGCACCGCCCTGCGACCGTACTCCCCGAGACTTACCGCTGGACAGCGCTGCCTCCGGGTCTCTGGATGGCGGCGACTGCACGGTCAAGGAAATCGTGGGCTCGCTCCCGGAAAACACCTATGCGGAGAGCTATCGCATCAGGCTGGACCAGCCGGGCAACCTCGTGGTGAGGCTGCGCACCGCCGCCTTTGAACCTTACCTACGTGTGCTCGATGAAGGGCAAGGCGTGCTGGCTGCGCACTGGGACGAGCGCTCGCCGGGGGAGGCGCGGCTCCGGGCCGAATTGCCGGCCGGCTCGTACCTGGTTCTCGTAAGTTCGCTCACGCGGAATTCGATCGGCGATTACATCCTGGAGGCGGAATTGCGGCGCTGATCGGGGTTGCCTGAAAGCATTCCGCGCCGCATGGAAAGAAGATCGGGACGCTGCACGGATTGCCGACAAGACGGATTGCCGACAAGGAGGAACGAGATGATGCTGAGGAGGTACTTTCCATTGGTTCTGCTGGCGCTGGCGGCGCCGGCTCAGGTCGGCCGGCGACCGGCGCGCGATCTGGCGCCCTTTGTCCCCACACCGGAAGCCGTGGTCGAGCGCATGCTGAGGCTGGTGGACTTGAAGCCGGGCGAGAAACTGTTCGATCTGGGCAGCGGCGACGGGCGCATCGTGATCATGGCGGCGCAAAGATTCGGGGCCGACGCCACGGGCGTCGAGCTGGACTACGGCCGCTGGAAGCTGAGCATGGAGCGCATTGCGGCGCTGGGCCTGGAGTCGCGCGCCCGGATCATCCACGGGGACGCCCTCAGCCAGGATTACCGCAGCGCCGACGTGATTACGGTGTATCTGTTGCCCCGATCCAACGATCTGCTGCGGCCCATTCTGGAGCGGCAGCTCAAGCCCGGCGCGCGTGTGGTCTCCCACGATTTCGAGTTCGCCGGCTGGCGGCCGGAGCGGGTCGAGTGGATCCCCAATGACGGCGAGGGCAGAAGCCACAAGCTGTTTCTGTACCGCAGATAAAGCCACTCGATGAGGACTGTACCGGCCGGGCTTGCTGCCGGCGTGGTTCACCGGGACTGACGCCCCGGAAGCTTCAGTGAGACTTGCGGCGGGGCCGGCCCGCTGAGCCATGGCGAGGACGCTCGGGCGCCGGCTGCGACAGCCTGAGGCCCTCGCCTGCTTCAGTCGGCTCGGGGTTGCGTCAACCTCGTGGGAGGCTTGCCGCGCGACGGCCGTTCCGGCAAGCACTAGCTTTCAGCACCGCACTTGGTTTTCAGGGTGGGGCCTTCGAACGGGGGGACGAAGCGGGTGACAATGCGCGCGAGATGGGGGTGTTTCTTGAGGGCGGGTGAGATGTAGTGCATGAATTCGAGGCGCGCCACGAGCTCGGCGGACAGCACGTGCAAGTCCGCGGTGACCAAGGAGACGCCACGGGCCGCAGCGCATGCCAGCAGCCGCAGCGAAGGGGTCCAGCCCTCGTAGTGAATGACGATGATCGCCCGGTCGGCGTACTTGACGGCCCAGGCCACGGCGCGCTCGGCCGGGGGGAAATGGCTCAACTCCGGGTCCTCCTCCGGTTCGGTTCGGCACTGGCGATCCCGCGGGAGGGCGTTGATGACGGCATAGCGATCGGGGCCGGTTTCCTCGCCGGTGTACAGGAGGGCCAGGCTGCTTAATTGCTCGCGCTCGATGACGTGTGGGTGGATTACGTGTCGGCCGCGCCGGGTGTAATACACGGTGAACACGCGGTCCTGGGCGGCCAGATCCTCGAGTCCCGCGGCGTTGCCCAACTCGAGGCGGCGCAGAGCCGGACTGCTGTCGTGGATCAGGCCGGCGTGGCTGTGCGGGCCGGGATTCGCAAACAAGAAGACGGTGGGCGTGTACTTGTCCAGAGGGGGGCAAGCAGGCCGGTTTTGTCGGAGGAAATCCCGCAGTTGTTCGCACACTCGAGTATGGAGCCGATAATCCTCAGCTACTGCAAACCGGGTCCGTCCTTCGCTGGGCCGAAGCTCCCTGGCTTCCTGCCGGGTAATGAAGGGTTCTGCCCAGCCGACCCACTTGAGTCGTCGCTCGAGTTCGTCCTCGGGCGCCCACCGGGTTCGTTCGGCGCGGGAGCGGGGGTAGAAGGGTTTGCAGTGCAGGACGTCGGGCAGCGGGAAAGAGGCGGCCTCGCTGAGGGTGGAACCGTTCGCCGGCGTGAAGAAAGCGGGCAGGCTGTCGCCGGCGTCGGCGGCGGTGGGCTTGGGGTAGGCGAGCAAACGGCGCGCACACTCCAGGGTTCGCCGGAAGCCCGCAAGGGAAGCGACGCAATCCAGGAGTTCGCCGGGTGTGCGTGTAACTGCCTGGTTCGGGTCCACGAACCCGCCGAGGATTTCTTTCAAGATGGCTTGCGGGTCGAAGCGGCGGGAATTACCTGCACGGAGGGCTTCGAAAAAGGCGCACACCAGCGCAGGGAAGTCGTCAAAGAAACCCGCCGACCAGACCAGCCGCGGGTCCTCAAAGATGAGCGCTGCGTGCCGCTCTCTGGGCGAGGGATCCGGGCCTGGCGACTCGGCGCCCTTCCACTGCCGGGCGATCAACCACCCGAGCCGGTATTCGCAAACCAAGGCCACGCGCCCTCCGGCGCGCTGCAAGGCGCGCAGTCGGGTGGCCACGCGGGCGGCGCGCAACGCAGCGGGCAATCGGGCCTCCCCAGGGACCTTTGTCCAAAGCTCATCCAACCGGCGCCACAGCGGCTCAAAGTAGTCTTGGGGAGCGGTCCGCTCGAGGCCATGATCGGGGGGCGGGGACAGGTCGCACTCCAGGGCCCGGTCTTGGTCCTCCCAGGGGATCTCGGGATCGTCCACACAAACGATGGGACACCCGCGCCGGCGGGCCAGCCATGCCGCCGCGCAAGCCGGGTCGGCGGGACTGAAGGGCAGGATGGAGCAGGTTGTCTCCCCGTGGATCAGGAGCGCGGTCACCAGGGGTAAGCGGTCAAGGACGACGGGCAACAGCGGGTCCAGCCAGTGGGGCAAGTCCACCGCCAACACGTCGCACTCCGTTGCCGCCACGGCTTCCGCCGTCATTCGGCTGAAGCTCAGGCGACCGCGGAGGTAGGGGATGATATGCAGTCCGGGCTCGAGCTGAAGGCTCATGGTCGCCACCGTCCGTTCATGCCTCCGGGAAGTCCACTGCCGCGGAGTAGATGTGATAGAGGTCGAGCTGCCGCGCTCCTGCCAGGGCGGCGCGAGTCATGGCGGCGTCGAGCAAAGCCAGTGCCTTCTGGGGCAGGGGGCCGGCCAGCGTCAGCGAGCGTTCGACCGCGGCTTCGAGGAGCTTTGGGTCCGCGCCCAGGGAATGACGGCGGGCAATTTCAGGCGCCCGAAGCCGGAGCACCTCCAGCGCCGCGGACGGGTCCAGCGGCGCCAGCTCGATCAGCTCCAGATGTCGCGCGAGCGGGGGCGCCGAGACGGGCTTCACGAACTCCGGCAAAATGGTTCCGACCAGCAGGAGTCCCTGGTCCACGCTCTCGGCCAACAGGGCTGCGCCGCGAGCCAGGCCGGCCACGGCGTGCTCGAAGTGCTCCAAGGCCAGCACCCGGTTGGGCATCTCCGAGGCTTCCGTCAGCATGCTCCCCAGAACGTTTTCACGCTCGCAGTCGAACATGATTCCGGCCATCGCCAGGCTGAGGTTGACGCGAATCACCTCCAGCTCGGGGCGCAGCTCTGCCAGCTTCCTGGCCACGGCGTGGAGCAAGTTGGTCTTGCCCACCCCGGATTCGCCCACGATCAAGGGCAGACGCGGTCGCCACCCCAGCAGCGACGCGCAAACGCGTTCGATTTCCGAGTCGCGACCGACGGTGGGCTGGTCGAGGCCCTGACGCGCCAGCCGGGAGAGATTCGTGCCCAGGGTCTCGAGCGAGTCGCTTTGGGTGGAGAGCTTCGCGCCCGTTGGCCTGCGGGGAGCGCCGCCCGGGCCGGCGGGAGAACCAAGCAAGCCGAGCGCCTGCTGGGCGACCGCCGAGCAGGAGTCGCCGCTCAGCGGGAACAACAGCCAGCCCTTGCGTCGCTGCGCGCCTGCGAACAAGCGCGCCGTGGCGGGGTCGTCTCCGGCGTATACGAGGTCGGCGTCCACGCCCACCAGGCAGGGCAGGCCGGGTCCTGTCCAGCGGATCAGCAGGTTGGTGCGCGGCTTGTTGAAGGAGTCGGGATCCACAGGGAGGCCGCGCAACACCAGCAGATCGGTTCCCAGCTCTTCGAGGTCCACACCCCAGCGTTCCAGTTGACGGAGCAGGTCGGGCGGCAAGCGCAGCATGGTCAACGCCGTTCCTCTGAGCGCCGCACCAGCTCCTCCAGGAGCCGGGCCAGGAGTGCTTCCACGTCGTCGTCCTCATCGGCGACCGGCGACCGGCGCCAACGTTCCTGTTCACAGAAGGGATCCGACAGATCCAGCACCCGTCGGAACGTGGTATCCACCACGCGGGTCCAGCGCGCGGTTCCCTTGCGGCCTTCGCTGGCCTGTTTTCTGATGGCCTCCCCGCGCAGTCGAGCGCGGCCGCGGCCGGGCGGCTGCACGATCGCCGGCGCAATGGGCTCGACGCCCGGAACGCGGTGCGCCAGCAGACCCTGGCTGTCCAGTTGCGTGAAAACGCCGCCTTCGCCGAGCTGACCGAAGCGCGTGTCCAGCTCGAACAACTCGAGACTGGTGTGCCGGAGCTGCTTGAGATCCTGCCACCGCAACCCCATCGCGCGCAAGCGGGGCGTCAGAGCGGCGGCACGCTCCAGCAGCGGGTTGGTTGGGGAGATCAGCAGGTCCGGGTCGTCATTGGCCATCCAACCCACTTCCTCACGGTCCGCCGGGTTGGAGAACAGGCTCGCCAGGGCCTCCAGTTTTTCCAGGGAGAACCCATTGGCGTGGAGCCGACGCTGGTACAGGGTCCATTTGATGGCCCAGTCGAGCATGCCGCTGACGCCGTCCGGCGCCGCTTCGAGTCGCTCCAAAGTGAGGCGCCACAGGCGGCACACGTCCCCAGCCCAAGGCGGCATCAACGGGTGATCCAGGCTGCTTTCCGCCATCCCCAGATAGTGGCGCTGGATCTCGAGCGCCGTGGCGCGCCGGCCATTGGCCAGCTCCAACGCAGCCCGGCAACAGACGTCCCGAGCCACGGCGTGCATTGCTTCCAGGGGAGCTTTCAGACGGACCTCCTTGCCCGGGTGTAGCCCGGCTTCCGCCATGGCGACAACCAGCGCGGTGGCGCCCACTTTCAGCCACAGCGCCAGGTCCGAGCATAAGCTCTCGCCGAACAGCACGTGCAGGCGGTGATAGTCTCCCTGGCAGAGGGGCTCGTCCTTGGTGTGGAAGATTCCGCGGTCATCGGTCGAGCCGCCGGAAACCACCATGCGCATGTGGGCGGCGCGAGGCGAAAGCAGAAACTCGGGCGTGGCTTTCAGATTGTTGAAGCCGCCGGCGCCGGTGTAAATGACCCGCGTCACCAGGTGCGGAATCAACTGCTCGGGCAGCTCGGAGGGATCGGCCTGGTGCAGGTACGATTCATGGCAACCCCACGTATTGCGCGAGCCGCTGTAGTCCACGTTGGAGCGCAACCAGAGCAGGCGCATCGGCTCGGCGAGGCCGGCCTCCAGTTGACGACCCAGCTCCAGCAGGATTTGCTCGCCGGCGCGCACGTAACGCACCAGCTCCCAGGGCGTCGTGCATTCGGGAGTGGCCAGCTCGGGATGGGCGCCGACGTCAACGTAAAGCCGCGACCCGTTTTGCAGGTAGACGCCGCTGGATTGTTCGTCGGGCAGACAGACCAGAGTGCGCCTGGCCACATCCAAGAGGCGCCGCGGCAGTTCCTCGGCGCGGTCGCCGCATCCCGGACCCAGCGCGCAGAGGGCATATTCGGTTTCCAGACCGAACATGCGCTCGGCCATTGTCATTGTCCTCCGCTCTGGCGGGTGGCTTGCAAGAATTTCTCGCTGTCGCCCGACAGGGCCCGGCGTATGGCGTCATCGGCCGCGCTCAGCCACTCATCGGCCAGGCGCCGTGCTCGCTCCAGATCGACCGGGTCCGAACCGGTCGCGGGCGGTCCTTGGTCCGGTCGGGGTTGCCTGGTTCGCAATTCATTGAAGAAGTCGCTCAGTCTCATGCCATCCTCCGTCGCTTTGCCGGCTGCCGGCCGGGTCCGCATCCGACCCCTGAGCCGGTTGCAAAGCGTTGATTAACTCCGTCAATTCGCGGGATTGGGCGAACGCCTGCTCGGTGGCCTGCCGCGTCCAGCCGAGCGGGTCGTCCAGGACGATCTCACGCCAGACGGGCCAGAACCGCGGGCCGCGGAACCGGAACCTAATGCGGTCCCAGTCAACATCGTCAACGGCCTCCGCCGCCCGGCGCAACAACATCGCGCGCGTCCATGCCCGGGTGTTCTCCGGGGGTTCATGCACAAAGCGCTCGATCGCTTGCTCGCTCACCACGCGCTCGATCAGGCCGGCGGACTCGTAAGCCCAATACAGGCCTTCGCTGGGGTCCAGACTGGAGTAGATGTGGTCCAAGTGCTTGGCTTGGGGCGAGGTCCAGCTCGCTCCAGGGCGCTGGCGGAGGGCGCGCTCCAAAAGGATCAGCTTCAGGACCCAATCCAGCCGGCCTGCCAGCGACCGGAAGTCCCGCGCCTTCAACTTACGCAGGGTGTCTTCGTGGAGAGCCACGATATCCGCGGCTCCGGGAACGATGCCTTCGCAAGCGCCTTCCTCCACGAAGGAGCGCATCTGCTCACAGAATTCCCACTGCAACTCCAACGCCGTAAGTTGCCGCCCGTCCACGGTTCGGGCCCGCGCTTGCAACGTGGGGTCATGACTGAAGGTGAGCACCGCTTCCAGGGGATCCTCCAAGATCAGGCGCGGACAGACCCTTTCGGCCTCGATCATCGCCAGCAGAATCTGCATCGCGCCCACCTTGAGCAGGCAAGCCGTGTGGGCCAGGGTGTTGTCGAAGAAGATCACGTGCAGGCGGGCGAAGTCCGGGTGCGCGGCGCACAGCGATTCGTCGCGGCTGTTGACGAGGGGGCGCCGGTAGGTGGTTTGCGGACCGAGCAACATTTCGAAAAAGTCCGCGCGCTGGGAGAGCTGATAATCCGCCGGGGGCGCCCCATTTTCCGATCCCACCTTGCCTTGGCCTGTGAAAATGACGCTGGAAACCTGGAAGGAAGCCAGGAAAAGCAGGTAGTGGAGCTTGCGGTGGAAGATATTGTCCCAGGCCCGGCGGCTGATCAAAAAGTCCAGATGGCTGCCGTAGGAGTTGCCCTGGCCGTCGCTGTTGTTGACCAGCACACAGATCCGCCGCTCCCGGGGGCACTCTGCATTGGCGGCTTCCAGGGCGGCGCGGGCGATGCGCAGCATGGCGTGCCACGCCGCCACGTGATCCCAGGCGCTCAACACCTCGGGCAGACAAAGCTCCAGGTGGTCCAGGTCAATGTACACGCAACCCCCGTTGGCAGGCAGGAACTTCCGCCCCCACTCGGAGTAGTGCCCCCCGTAATAGTCGTAGTAAGCCGGATAAGTCCTGGAAGCCGCCTGGTAGGGCCGTCCGGGGGCGGAGTAGGAGCCGGAATAGTCGGGCCGATATGCGGGCGCCCACCTCCCGTGCGAGCTCCAGCCGTCGAAGCCGCGCGAGACGCCCGGAATGTGGCGCAACAAGGCACGTGACGCCTCGAAGCAGGTCGTCCAATAGCGGCCGGCGCCGAGCGCGAAGTTGCCTAGTTCGACGTCGGCGCCACAAAGCTTGGGCACGAGCAGGGACGGCATGATCCTCCTTCAAGCCATGCGCAAGAATGCGTGCGGGCGCGGCACGCGGCGGATGCGCGGCTCGACCCGCACCACGTCCAGATCCTGCGGCAGATCGTCCAGATGATCTCGGCAATTGGAGGGCGTGAGCCGGCGCGCCGCTGCGTGCATGAACTCGCAGACCGCATCCAACACGTCGCTGACCCTGATGCCCGGCTGGCCGGTTTCGGCTTCCCGCCAGCAAGCTTGTTCCACCGCTCGCTGCGCCATCCCGGCGATCTCAGCGCCGTTAATCAGGTCCGCGGCGCGAACCACGCGCTGTCGGCCGTCACGGAAAGTGATGGTGGCCAGCTCGCTTTCGGCGTCGCCGCTGTAAATGCGAGACAAGGCTGCCTCCACGATGAGTTCGCGCGCCCTCCGGGGGTCGGCGGAGTCCACCGCGTAAGGGGCGTCGGCGGACAGATGCTTGAAGAAGATTTCCCGCGCCGCGCGCCGGTTGGGACGCGGAATCGCGATCTGCAAGTCGCCCAATCGCCCGGGCCTCAGCAGAGCCGGGTCCAGCACGTCCAGGCGGTTGGTGGCCGCCACCACCAGGATGTTGCCCCGCTCCTCCAATCCTTGAAGCTCAGCCATGAAGGCGTTCAACACCCGGTCATCCACACGATGCCAGGTGTGACCGCGGGAAGCGCCGATAGCGTCAATCTCGTCGAAGAACATCACCACCGGGATCTCGGGTTCGCGCTCGCCTGCCTCGCGCGCCACCCGGAACACTTCGCGGTAGTTGGCCTCCGTTTGCCCGTACCACATCGAATGCAGGGCGGCCGGCTTGATGTTCATGAAGCGGGAGCGGCCAGAGCGGGAAAGCTGCGCCAGCCAGTTGGCCAGCGCCCGCGCCATGAGCGTCTTTCCGGTGCCGGGCGGCCCATACAGCAGCACCGCCCTCTTGCGCGGCAGGCGGTACTTCCGAGCCAGATCGGCGTGAAACAGATGGATCCGGATGGCCCGTTGCAGGGCCTCGATCTGAGCGTCCAGGCCGCCGATGTCGTCGAAGGTCTCCCGCGGCGTGTCTTCCAGGAAAAAGCTGCTTTCCTCGGCGGGCGCAATCACCTCGAAGGCCAGACGCGCCTCGCGGTCGAAAAGCAGTTGCTGGCCGGGGCGCAAGGGAACCTGTTCCAGAGAACCCGCCGGCTCCACCAGGATTTCTTCATCTCGTGATCGGAGCACCAGGCGACCGTCCGCCGTCCGCCGATCGAAGATTGCCGTTTCCCCGCAACGGCGACGCACAAAGGGCGACTTGGCGATCAACACGTTCAGCCCGTTGGCCAGCAAAACCTCGTCTCCTGTCCGAAGCGAATCCGGCGCAACGCCCTGGTCCAGGCCGACCACCAGGCGCGAGTGACCGTGCAGCACCAGAGCGCACGGACCGCGAGACGACTCCGCCACGCCCAACAGCAACGCCGGGTGCCAGGCCGGTGCGGTGAGCTTCTCGATCAAGCCGCGCAACTGACCTTGCGCTTCCTCGGCGCGAGCCAGTCCTCGGCCCAGTTGCTCCAAGCGTTCCAGCAGCAGGCGATCCACACGCGCGGCGGCGTCCGGCGCGGCGCTGCGCAGCATGGCCAAGGTGGCCGCTTTCTCCGACAGGCTCGAGTCTCCTGCTCCCGGCCGGAACAGTTGCTCCAGCAGCGATTCCATCTCGATATTGGCAGTCCTGTTACGCATCGTTTGCACCCCGGATCAAGTAAAAGCCGCGCGGCTGGATCAAACCTTGTCGCCAGCCGAACAGCGAAAAACTCAGCTCACCCAGCGGTCCATCGTTCACCACCAATCCGAGGCTGTAAGCACGCGGGAAAACCGCCCGGAGCAGCAACCGGTCTTCCTCACTGAAGTAATCCCGGGCCAGGGTGCAGGCGCCGAGTTGCTCCGAATCGCACTCCCTGTTCTGCTCCTGGCGCCAGGCGTGAACCGGATGGGAATGCCAGTAACCCAGGGCTATTTCCTCGCCTCGGCGCAAGGCAATCGCGGCTTGAACGTCGGTCCAAAACTCTGGAGTGAAACTGAGGCGAGTCACGCTTCCCGGCGTGCGCAGCGGGATCTGTGCGGTGACCTCGACAAAGACCTCGGGCCGCCGGGCGTCGCGCAGCAGGCGGCCAATCAGCACGCCGCCCACCTCCAAGCCCGAATGAGCGCGAGTCAACTCCTCGACCTCCCCCAGCAGCTCATCCGGCAGGAAAGCCGGCATGTCCTGCGCGTCCACTACGCCCATCGGCACGCTGCGCTCCAGATGCGAGCGGAGCGAGCCGGCGCCCAGCGGCACGTGGGGCGCGATTTCTTGCGCGGCGCCGACAAGGGTCGCCCGGGCGCTGCGCGGATAGGCGGCCACGAGGTAGTGAAACAGTTCGCCCTGAGCCAGCCGGCCCTGCTCTACGAAGAAGGCCGAAGCCTTGATGGCAAGCTGTCGGAAGTATGTGGTCCGGAATTCCTGCGTGAACGGCCGGCCATTGAGCCGCAAGCTGACTTGAAAGCCCGCGACGCACGGCTCTTTGATCTGCGCGTCCCAGGTGGGCTGGATGCACGCGGCGGCGGTGAAGGCCTCCTCCGGCGCCTCGCCGCGGCGCAGCGCCGCCAGCCGCGTGCATTCCAGGGCTGGAATCCAGTCCGGCTCGACCGACACCTGCCCCAGCCAGGCGCCGTCCTGCTTGTACAACTCCAGCACGTACCAGTGAGGCACTTCGATCATGGCCCTGACCTCGCGGGCGTCTCCCTCCGATCAAGCGCCGGCATCAATGCTGGGCTGCAACGTCACCCGATCGCCCGTCTGCAAAGCGTCGGCCACGCGCTCGGAAAAATTCACGTGGCGCGCTTCGCGCTCCAGCCGGAGCTGATAGGGCACGTTGTCCGGCAGTTGCATGAGGGCCAGCAAGTGGCGCACCAGCTCCCCGACCGTCATGTCCGCCGGAATGCCGTCGCGTTGCACGATCCGCTGGCCGGTCGCATCGCTGGCCTCCAGCGTGAGCGTGTTGGGTTTGCTATCCGTCATGGAGTCCTCCTTCGGTCCAGTGACCTTGCATCAGTAAGTACGTCGCGGCGATGGCCGGATCCTCCAGCGCGAGCGCTTCGCGGGCGCACATCCGGCAGGCAACGCTTAAGGCGCCGAGCGCCCGATCCAGTTCCGCCGGAGTCGGCGCCGTCTCGAAACAAACTTCAAACCGGGCCCGGACCGGCTCGCCGTCCTCCCCGGCGGCTCGCACCAGCCGCAAGGCCCCGCAGGCAGTGAGCAGAAACGCCCCCAGCGCTGCCGCAGAGATCCGGGATGGCGCCGTCCACCGGAGCAGTTCGACCCAAAGGCGCAGGCCTTCCGCGCGAGGCTCGAGCAATGCCTGGCAGTACGCACCCCGCCCCGTCTCCAATTCCACGGCCCAAAGCCCCGGGCGGCGCGGGAACCCGGCCCATCCGGCTTCCTCCAGCAATTCGCCGGCATTGATCAGTTGGCCGTCGCTGACCACATCGGGCGGCAACGACAGGTCCTCGTCCCGCTGCGCCGCGGCGAGAGTTTCGTGGATCCTCAACAGACACTGCCTGCAACGCAGCACCACGTCCGAGCCTTCGCAAAGCGGGATCTCGGCTTGTACGTGCGCCACCCGGTCCCGGAGAACAAAACGCGCCAGCCCGCCCAACTGTCCGCCCGCGCACAGCAGGTCCCAGGCCCTCGCGGCATCCGCGATCGAACCATAGGGAACCGTCAGCGTGAGCCAGCCGTCCTGCAATTCGGCGCGTCCCGGCGCTGCCCGGGCGTTCGGCAACGCGAAATCCCAGCTCGCTTCGCCCACGCGCTCCACAAAGCAAGCGTGGGCTTTCAGGGCCTCCTCCACGTCTCGCAGGTACCGGTAGGCCGACATCGCTGCCTCAGAAAGAGATACGGTCGCCGTGCCCCGATCTTTCATCGTGAGGCCCTCCACCTCAAGGGTCGGTTGTCCACCGGAAAGCGGTGCTTGTGGTTGCGGGCCCACTGGCACGCTGCGCGATTCAAAGCATCGAACTCATTCGGCGTGAATCGCTGCCAGGTGATGATCTCGTACACTTGGTGCAACAGGTCCACCAGGGGCGTGCCCGGCGGCATCCGCCCCACGCAGATTGCGGGCGGCGACACGTTGGGATGCCAGATCGTGGGCGGATGAATCCAGGTGACCACCGTCGCCGGTTCGGCTCGCCGCAGATAGTCCGCCGGCAAGAAAAAGCCCACCGTGAAGACGCCCTCGGTCTCGCGAATCTCTCCGCCCTCCTGGATCAGGCCGCGGCAGTGATAGTGAGCGAGGTAGTGGCGGCGGTCGATCGGCCACAGATCGAGGATGTCGCTGGCCTGAGCCAGCTCAGTGGCCTCCTCCAGTTGCCGTTCCAGAAACGATTCCAGGATTACGTCCTTCACGCTGCGACCTCGAAGAAGCTCTCGCCCGCCTGGAAAATGTCGCCCACGCGAAACCCCAGGCGGGAAAGCGACCGGCGGCGCAGGCTCGCGGGCAGCTCGTCGGTGAGCCGGTCCGCCAGATCGAAGCCCCACACCCGGAGTTCGCCTCCGCATTTCGGGCAACGTGCGTTGAGCCTGCCGTTGGCGCCAGTCAGCTTCAACGTCTGCCGCCTGTGCCCGCAGACTGTGCACCTTAAGCTGCGAGCGAAGTACTTTCCCGGCACGCGCAACGCGCCCAGTTCGAGCGCGTCCTGAAGCCGGAACTCACTGGCGGAAACTTTACAGGGGGTCGGCCAGCAGCGGTGATCGAACCGACACGCCGGGTTCCGCTGGAGCCTCGTCCAGTACAGTCGGCGGCCCTCGGCGGCGAGCACGACCTCGCTTGCCGCCCCACTCAGGTCTCCCCTCAAAATCCGGCGGCATTCGGTGGTCTGCATCGCTGCCGCCAGTGCGCCCAAAGCCGAAGGAGCATCCGTGCTGCCGGGCTGCACGGCCCCTGTTCCGCAGGGATATGTCTCTTCCAACAACCTGTAGTCGTGCTCGGACCAGGAGCACTCCATGCAAGCCGCATCCGGCCCAGGCACGTAGATCGTCACGCGCGCCAGCATTTCCGCGGGATTGACTCCCGCATCCACCCAAGGCATGTTGAGATGCCAGGCCAGCTCGTTGACTCGCTGTCGCGCCGCCCGCGAGTCCAGACCGGTCAGCAGCACATCCGCTTTCAGAAGCGCCGGCGGAACGTCCTCCAGCCGGGCCGTCACCGCTTCGACCTCCAGGTCCCGACGGATCCTGCGCAATCGCCGGGCTTGCGCCTGGGCTTTGGGCTTGCCCACCTCACTGGACTCGATGTCCTGCCCGGGCAGGTTCTTCGCCTCGTACCGATCGGGATCAACCACGATGAGCCGCCGGATCTCGGGCAGACGCGCAAGGTGCCCGAGCAGATGACTGCCGATGTTGCCGGCGCCGACCACCGTAACGGTGCTCATGGGGCCTCCGGAACCCACTGGTAGCCACCGTCCAACGCCGTCGGCGCCCCGCACGCTGCGCAACCGCCGGCGTACGTGTAGCAGGGACGGTCTTCGAGCTGATGGTGCCAGACCCCGCAGTTCGGACAACGCACCGCCGGCGCGCCGGCCCCGATTGCAAGCTTGCAGCGCGGACAGTGCACCGGGCGGGGGCCGCCCGGAAACGCCTCCACCGTCGCCGGCGTTTCCGTGGAAAAGTACAGCGGCGCCTGATGCTCGACCCGAATTTCATCGCGATGGCTCGCCACACGGATGCCCGCGAGCACCGGGAGCCCGTTCACGTGAACCGAAGCGCCCGGCTTGACGATCAGCACCCAGGGCGAGGGGTTCCCCTGACGAGCCGGCAACAGCACGGCCGCCGGCGCCGCCCCCGCACCGGGGAACCCCTCGATCGCCCTCGGTGGCCTCGTCGTCAGATCCATTGGCTTTCCGTCCAGGAGGCAGGGAGCCGGACCATCATCCGGTCCGAGTCCGCAGACCCACAGCGTCGCCTTCGCCACGCTTTGATGATGAGGCGCTTGGTTGCGCACCACGCGCGTGTGGGCCGAATCACCGCCGGTGGAAGCGGCCAAGTCCCCTGAAACCGGGGCCTTGTTGCCCTCGCCCGGCTCGCGATCACTCCGCGTCACTGTCAATCACCTCCTCTTTCGCCTTCGCACTCGGCCGCCGCAGGGCCAGGCGGCGCCCGAGCCGAGGGTCGCTCTGAATCAAGTCCGGATCCAGGCCGGCCTGCGCAAATTCAATTCGCAGGTTGTAGATGAGCTGATCCAAGCCGTGCGGCGTTGACGCAGAGCCGCACAGCTTCTTGAGCGCCTCGCGAATCTGCGCCTTGCTTTTCCATCCCACCAGCTCGTCCAGCCGCCGCCCTCCGTCGCAAGCCAGGATGCGCAGCAGGTGGACGTGCATGCCCTTCAGCTTCAGCGGCGTTCCGTCAATGCAAAACTCCCCGCCCCCCAGCCAGCGGAATCCGGGTCGCCCACACGGACTTCTTGCGCCGAGACCGGCGCACTCGTGGCCGCCGAATCGAGCCCGCTCGCGGATGCTTCATCGCCTCTTGCAGCAAGAACAGAAGGTCGTCCGTCAGATCCGTCGCTCTGCCCAGGCAGCGGTTGAGCGAACGCGCGACCCGGTGCACACCACGCAGCCAATCCGCCTCGCATGGGGGATCGTTCCCCTCGTTGGGTGTCTTCGGTTCCGACATCACCACTGACCTCGTCAATTAATACTGCGCAGACCCCAAAAACCTCACCGGCCCTTGCAAGACCGCGCCCCAAGCCCCAGCCCGCCTGCTACGCCCGAAGGATAGCCGTGCCGCCTCAAAATTCCCGGAGCAAAGCCACAGCGCACGCCCGGGTCATCGCCACTTGGATCTCGCGGCCCACTCGGCTTTGCGCCTGCGCTGCGGCCGCCATCCTGATCGCTGTTGGCCAAGGCACACTCCGGATCCAGAAATCACCCTGGCTCAGCCGCGGCTCCCAACCGATCCAGCGGACGGCCAAAGCGCATCCGGCAAGCGCTGCGTTCACTTCCGGCGCGTGCGACGGCGGACCGCCGGCAAGCAGCGACTTCCCGGTTTGCAGGTAGACCGTCACACCGGCGGCAAATGCATCGCCCGCCCCGCACAGCTTGGTGGAATCCTGACGGACGTGCTCCTGAATCTGCTCCCAAGGGCCTCGGACCAGCCGGACGTGCAGCGCATCGTCCAGTACCGGACTCGCCACCAGCACACCTTCTGCCCCCAGCGTCAGGTAGAGGGTGGCCCGCGCAGCGTGCCGACGCAACCAGGCGAGTGCGTCCAAAGGATCGGACGGCTCCGAGCCTCGCCCCCAACGCGGAAGGAATCCTATTTCATCGGCGCTCGCGAAAACCACATGGGCCGCCGGCAGCACGACTTTGAGCGTGAACTCAGCCGACAGGGACTTGGTCACCACCACGTGGAGGTCAATCGTAAGCGTCAGACCAACGTAAGCCTCAGACCAACCACAGTAAGCGTCAGACCAACAACATCCTTGACCGGCGGCAGGTTTTTGAGTTAGTCAGCGGTTTGCCTCAGCCGCCGCGAGACGCCGTCCCGGCAAGCCGGGACGCCGCCCAACGAGAGGGAGTAAGTTCCCCCACGCGCTGGATGCTGGTCGTCGCCAGCCGCGGCGAGTGTACCGCCCCCGATTTCTTGGACGGTTTTTTGAATTATGGTCATGCAGCAGCCTCCAGGGCAAGCAGCCTCTGACGAGCCTGCCGCGGGGATTGAAAGTTGAGTCTCTCCAGCAGCCAGTGGTGGTTATAGCGGTGGCGGAATTCACGCAGGGCCTGGGCCAGCTCCTCCAAGCTGTCGAAATCTCGCACCCAGAGGAGCTGCTCTTTGAGGGTGCGGAAGAAGCGCTCCACGCAGCCATTGCCTTCGGGTTCGCGGACGAAGGCGGGCGAGGACTCGAGGCCCAGGAAGCGGATTTCGCTTTGAAAGTCGTCGCTCAGGAATGGGGAGCCGTGGTCATGGCGCAGCTTGAGGCCGCAGGCAATGCCCTCGGCAAAGGCGCCGAACTGTTCGCGCACGGCCTGGCGCACGGGTTCGAGGGCCTCGAAGCGCGTGCCGCGGCGGGCCACGTGAAGGCCGAGGCATTCCGCGGTGGCGTGATCCAGCAGGGCGAAGATGGTCAGCCGGCCGTCGCGGAGCGTGAAGCCGGCGGTGGCATCAATGCCCCAGATCTGGTTGGGCTGCTCGGGGATGATGGTGCCCTCGTGGCGCTTG
>Ga0197142_1002077_pt1 | contig 17803 bp, 19 predicted proteins | sample GBS60_MetaG_FD_148614 | JGI IMG/M metagenome (GOLD analysis project Ga0197142, IMG submission 148614) | Sediment microbial communities from Great Boiling Springs, Gerlach, Nevada, United States - GBS 60_MetaG | ecosystem: Environmental > Aquatic > Thermal springs > Hot (42-90C) > Sediment...
TGCGCATGCTGCAAGTAGGTAAAATCGGGCATCAAGCTCCGGGTGTGCGATCGAGCAACGGAGCTGAGCGTTTGGACGAGAGCGACACCGTCGCGTACGAGGGCCCGGCAAGCATCGCGAACCGAGATGAGCCAGCCGACGGTGAGTGCCTCGCGTCGTGCCCGACCGGCGTGCAGCCAGCCGGCAGTTGTACCCAAGCGGCGCTGTAGTTCCGAATCGCGGTTGTTGTAAAGATCGCCCCACCGAGATTCGAGCCTGAGGGAGGCCAAGCCTGCCTGGTGCATTTGCACGAGTTCACGAAGCAGCAATCGACCGGCGGCATCGGGTACAATGCCGCTTTCGATCAATGTCACGACGTGAGCAAGATCAGCGTAACTCAGGCCCTCAAAGAGGGTATCAGCGTATTCCAATTCGCTCGCGAATGCTGCGATAAGCCGATCGGAGGGAGGCTCCTTCAGGCGCGTGCCCACACCGAGTTGATGCTTCCGATCGTCTTGAGGGTTCATCGCGTTCACTTCACATACGCGCACGCCGATTCCCCGGCAATGCGACCGTGAACCAGGGAATCCGTGATTCCGTTCCCCATTAACCGGTTTCGTCCGTGGAGTCCGCCGGTGATCTCGCCGGCAAGAAACAAGCCGGGGATCGAAGAAGCGCAATCGGGCGATATTTTGAATCCGCCGAGGTAATAGTGCAGAAACGGGAACACCAAGACGTTTTGGCCAAGCAAGCGTTCGCGGACCAAATATTGGTGGAGCTTTGGAAATGTCCGTGCGACGTCTTCCGGATCGATGTCGGCGAGCGTCAGCCAAAATCCGCGACTGCCTTCGGAATCTTCAGCGGTACGACCCTCACGTGCCAAAGCAAACATTAGTTGCGTGAGCGCGTAACGATCTTGCCGCACCTCCCCGATCTCCCGCCCGTAGCGATCGAGAAGCCGGACCGGGAAATTGACGATACTTTCTGGAACTGCCTTGCCGACGCCGTTCACCGCAGTCCGGACGATTCCAAACGGCTGGTACTGGAAATAGTCCCGATGAACCATCGGCAGCCCCATCGCCTCCAGGTGATCAAAGAGTACGTGGTTCCCATTTGGGGGGTTGGTTGTGTGCGTTCGTCGCTTCAAGGCTTCTCGATAAGAAATGCCCCCGGTGCAAACCACCACCGCCTTTGCTTCCACTTCTTCCTCGACATCTTCGGGTGTCCTGAGGCGAAGCCGGAAACAGCCTCCACGAACCTGCTCGAGCCTCACAACCCGGCGATGCTCGAGCAACTCGAGGTCGCAGCTTCGAACCTTGTGCAAAAGCACCTTCATAATTGCTGGCCCGATTTGGTCGCGGACAGATACAATGCGGGGTTCGCTTAGGCCACCTGCGAGGCGGCGAATGATTTGTCCGCGCTCGTCCCGGTCGAGTGTGAGGCCCCACCGCTCCAGTGCTGCAACAGTGGGTGATACTTGCCGCACGAAGTTCCGCACCAAACGCGGATCCGCTTCGCCCCGAGCGGAGCGCAGGATATCCTCGTAAAATCGTTCCTCTGACTCGGGCGTTGCCTCGGGTAATTGCAGCCCGCCTTGGGCCATAACGGAGTTGGAATGACCCAGGGGCCCGTCGGTGACGAGGGCGCAACCCTCGGTTTGGGACGCCTGAATGGCAGCCATTAAGCCGGCAGCTCCGCTGCCGACGATTACAATCTTGTAGGAGGTGCGCACTTTGCCGAGGACGTATGCTCAGGAAGATACCACCGACCGTCGGTACCGACGACCACCGGGCACTGCGCTCATATCGTGGCCTTCACGTTCTTGCAACTGGAGGCCGAGTGCGTCCTGGGGAAAAGTGGTTGACTGCACATCGATGATGCGCCTAGGCTTCTGAGAGTGAGCGAACTTATGCGTGAGATCGCGGTCGGAATACTTGCTGCGGCCACTTTTTTTGGTGCCGTGGCCAGCGCGCAGACGTATTACAAGTGGACCGACGAGCGGGGTACGGTACACTTGTCCGACCAGCCTCCGCCACGCGGCAAAGCAGAGGAACGCGTACTCGTTCCTCCGCGGCCGGCAGCGCCCGAGGTTGTGGAAACCCCGCCCCGCGAGAGCACGTCCGAGGAGAGCGGCGGGCCGGCAGCGATCACTATCGAAAAGCGGGAAGTGACGCGTTTGGGACCGAACTCGGTGCGTGTGACTGGGGAACTACGAAATACCGGCGGCAGCCCTGCGGAAGGCATTGCAGTGGTGGTGAAGGTGAACGACGCCGTGCAAGGAAACCCTTGCCTCGAGCGCGAAATTGCGCCGAGCACGGACCGATTGGCACCCCGCGAAAAAGCGAGCTTCGAAGCCGAGCTGACCGACCCGTGTTTGTTCGGCGACCCGCCAGTCGAATTGTCCGTGCGCTGGGAGTAGCTCCGATCCTACGTGCCTCAGCCACGCCTTTGCACGTGGGTGGACGCGTGGTAACTCCAACGCCGGAGACAGAGCCTTTCTTCTATGGCGATCGAGTTCCGCTGCGACCAAGGTGCCCTCGTATGGGTGCGCAATCCCTTTACGGGTGACATCACCTACTTTACCCACGTTCACCGCAAGCGGAGCGGATTTTTGCACCGCACCCAGCAGCGATTGCTGGCTGAAGCCCATGTCGATCGGGAGCGCTACGAAGCAGCCTTGCGTGCGGAACTCGAGGCTTCGCTCCGCGAGTGCCCGTTTTGCCCGGGAAACGAGCATCGCTCGCCGGACGAGATTTGCCGCGTGACTTCCGAGGAGGTCTTCGGCCGCGCGAGCGACTCGCCGTGGCTGATCCGTGCAGTACGAAACTTGGTGCCGCGGATCCCGGAATGCTGCACGGGCGGCCAAAACGAGTCGTATGTCGTGGTGGAAGACCCCCGGCATTTTGCCGACGGTGCGCGGGGTCACGACGACTTGCTGTACTCGGCCATGCTGCCTGTGGAGCAGTTCGAAGCCTTGCTCGAAGTGGACCGGTTCGTGGCTCGCCGCGCCTACGAAAACCCGAGCGTGCGCAAAGTATTGATTCGGAAAAATCAAGGGCATGAATCGGGTGCGTCCCAGCCCCATGTCCACCACCAGGTGATTGGGAGCGACCGGAACTTCCCGTCCATCGAGAGAGAGTGCAGCGTGACCGCTCGCCAACCGGAAGTGTGGCACGAGATTCTCGATTTCGCTCGCACCTTTGGCTTTGTCATTGCAGAACGTGCCCCTTGCGTCGCCTATTTTTGCCCGTTCGGAACGTTCCCTCGCAGCTACGAAATCGTTTGTCTGGAGGAGTGGCAGCCGTTGACTGCCATACCGGCCGACACGTGGCGCACGTTTGCGCAGATGCTCCACCAAGTCCTGCAGATCCTTGGCCCGGTTCCTCTGGATTATGAAATTCACGACGGCCCCGGTGTGCCCCTGCATGCGCACGTGAACTCCCGCCATTATCCGTATTCCAATATTGGGGGCACGCTGAATCTGCCGTCGCTATTGCTTCAGTCGACGGAGCCCTGGAAGCTACCGACCTCCACAGCGTGAACGTGCGAAAGTGGCAGAAAGAGAACCCCGGGTAGGTTTGAAATCCGTATCCCGAGGTCGAGGAACTCGCCGATCGGGAAGCATCGGTCGCAGAGCCATGGCTGCATCGCGTCGGACTTTTGTTCGGGCAGCCCTCCCAGAGGCGAATGCGTGGCCTGCGCGTCTGCCCGGCACAGTGTGCCCTCGGGACATCGTGAGTGGCAAAACACGCCGGTTTGCGAGAACAGCAAGCGGATTGGCCGGGATTCAGGGCGCGTGTGCCAAAGAGAAACGGCAAATGCTCAGCGCGCAACCGTCCGGTCGGAAGTGACTTGCCATCCGCTGAAAAGGCTGTCTGTTGTCGGCGGACTATGACCGCCCCCGTGTTGACAAAAGAAATTCTCTCGCATAGAAGCAGCGCTGTTTCGGAAGTCGACGTCGCAATCCAGAAGGTTTTTTCAAGGAGCGAACGCGGGCGAGTAAAAGTGCCCAGGTCTCGGAAAGGAGGAGGTAAACCATGTCAGTTGCAGATCAGGTGAAGGAAATTTTCAATGCCATGCCGGCGAATTTGAACGCCGACGCCGCCAAAGGGATGGACGCCGTCATCCAGTTCAACCTTACAGGCGATGGCGGTGGCAACTACTACGTGACCATCAAGGACGGAACCTGCACGGTTTCTGAGGGCACGCATCAGTCGCCGAACATGACGATGACCATGGCCGCCCAAGACTACGTCGACATGATTACTGGAAAGCTCAACGGTCAGATGGCGTTCATGAGCGGCAAGCTGAAAATCGCCGGCGACATGGGCTTGGCCATGAAAATGCAGAGCCTCTTCAAGCGGCCTGCCTGAAGTCTTTCGAACGAAAAGTTTGAGACTCAAGACAGCATGCCGGGCCCGCAGAACTCCGGGCCCGGTTTTTTTTCGCCCGGCAACCGGGACCATTGCTCGCGCAAGATTCGGAGTCTCGGCTCCCGAACCTCGGCCGGCCGAGCGGATGTTCGGAAGTCGAGCCGGAGCCCAGCTTTCAAGGCAGTGGCTCGCACCGAAGTCGATCGGGTACTGTTCGTTCACACGCAAGGGTTTCTGTGACCCCCGCGGCCAGCACTGCACAGGCGTTATTCACTACCGCGGAGCGAGCCTCGGCCTCGGTGGGTCCTTCGACGGTGCGGCAGACTTGCTGGCCCTTGAAGGTGATGCAGGCCTCGCAGCGGTAGCCGGCGGCGTGAAAACTTCGGTAAACCACCACCAAGGCAAAGCCGATTGCAACCAGAACGCCAGCGACGGCCCGCAAACGTCGGCGTCGGCGCTGGCGCTCGCTCGAGGGCACGTGATGGAAGGTGCGACGACCTGGCGATGGGTCGCGCATAGCACCGGTCTCAAGGAAGCGCGCCCAGCAAGCCAAGCAAACTTTCTCGATCGAGGCTGCTCCGCTGGCGACGCAGAGCCTGAACGCCCTTGAATGCGCCGGGTGTGATTGCGATCTCGCCTCTAGGCAACAAGAAAGTCATTGGCCGGAACTCGGTTCCGCTGGTTCCTCTTCCTCTACCGTGATGTCGATCTCGTCGGTGGCTGTGACCTGACCGGCAGTGACCGTCAGCGTAGCGGTGTATTCGCCAGGCTTCGTGTACGTATGCACAGGGTTCGCCTCCGTCGAGGTTGTTCCATCGCCGAAGTCCCACTTGTACTGCACGTTGGGCTGGCTGCACTCCACTTCCGAAGTGAACGAAACCGAAAGTGGTGGGGGGCCAAAGTCCGGGTCGGCGTCGATCAACACCACGCAGTCGTCTTCGACTTCAGGGCCACCTTCCTGTGGCATCGCTTCCTGTTGCTGTGGTTGCTGCTGCGCGGCTCCGGGCCCAGCAGCAGGCGTAGGTTCTTTTTGGCAGCCACCGCTACATCCGCCAAGCAAAAGGATCATTGCAACCGCAACCGAAACGACCAGCTTCATGGGACCTCCCTATGTAGTTGCCAGTATTGCCAGAAGGGCGTTCCCTTTGTCACGCATCCAATCGCTTACTCTGGCCGAGTGGGAATTGGCTTCGGGCCAGCCGGAGTCGGGCTAGGCAACGCCCGAGGCTTAGGAGTTTCAGCGGGGCGGCGAATTCGAATTTGCTTTGGTGGACCTGGGTTCCCCTTCACGTCGCGCACTCGGACGGTCAGGATCGTGTCGCCCACCGGAAAGCCCCACGCACGTGCCACGGCCATGCAGAACTGCTGCGTGGTTTCTGGATTGACGAAGGCGAAGTCTCCACTGGCGTTGACCGTGCATGCCGACTCGTTGTCGTTGTGGGTCTCGAACCGGCAAGCAAAATCATTGATTGCATCCGTGATCGCCTGAGTCTCGGCAAAGCTCGGGGCTGCTGGAATGCCGCCAATGTCCGGTCGACGGCTGTCGCAGACCTTCGCGCTACCGTCGCCTAAGGGGCGATTACTGATGATTTCCAAGTCCGGCCGCACAGTGGGATCGTCGGGGACGTGAGCAAAAATTCGCCGGCCTACTTCATGGCCGCCCAGGCCAGGCTTGGCTTCGACCACCAACATGAATCCGGCGCCCGTGTTGGTTTGATAAGTAGGAATCCCCTTCTCCACGTTAACTGGTGGCACCGGCAACCCGTCTGCACGAGCCGCTCCGAAGTGCGTGATCACTGGCCCGATCGCTTGCCCCTTCCTGGGCTTGATGTCCTCGCGGCCCACAGGCCGAGTAGGGAGTGGGGTTGGTGGGGGAGTCGGACTCGGCGTCGTTGGCGGCACGGTGGGCACCGGTGTATCAGCAACCGGCGCTGACGCCAGTTCTTGTGGTGGCTGCGGCTGCTTGCGCGAAGCGCACGCCCCTAGAGAGATGGCCAGAAAAACTCCGAACCAAACAGGATACCGCGAAAACCGCTTCCCCATGCACGCTCCTCACCACAGAAGATAAAGTCCCGCGGCTTGTAACCGCGGTATTCTGGGGAGTCAAGAAATCCGTCGAGAAGTAGAGGATCGTTGGAACCTCCGAGGCAACCAGCTCTCGCGTCACGAGCGGCATCGCTCCGCCTGGTTGTTCGCGGCGTTTCGGCGCCATTCTTAGGCATAGGAACACCTTCCAGACAAAACTGCCCGGTTGCGGGCGACGAAGCCGACGGTGTGCTCGGCCCTGCAGTGGCATGCGCCTCGCAACGTGAGCGCCCCGGCCATGCACACGCTCGCGCGCTTGAGATTTCATGGTAGAGGAGGCGAGGGAGTTCGGCTCGCAAGCCGGATTGTAGGTCGGGCACTGTTTCTCGCTGGCTTCAACGTCCAGGATTCTCCGCTGTACGGGGCGGAACGGCGGGGAGCGCCGGTAGTGGCATTCGTGCGTGCAAGCCAGGGCCCGATCCAAGAACGTGGGTACGTGACCAGTCCAGACGTCGTGGTGGTAATGGACGACTCGTTGCTCGGTGTTCCAGAAGCCGCTGTGCTCGAGGGTGTGACCGCCACCACGCTCGTCTTGGTCAACAGTTCTCGGGATGCAGATACCTTGCGGCGAGGGCAGGACGTCCCGGGAGTTTTTCTCACGTGCGACATCTCCTGGGTCGCTCTTGAGACTCTTGGGCAACATCGGCTTAGTGCTCCGACAGCCGGTTTCACCATCAAAGCAACCGGTTTGTGCTCATGGCCGGTTTTAGTCGAAGCAGTTCGGCGGGAGCTCGCCGATGCGGGGCTCGATGAGGCCGAAATTGCACGGAATCTCGAGGCCACGCAAAAGGCCTTTCGTTTGACGCCCTCGTTGGGGATCGGCTTCTGCACCCCGGGAGCGGTTACGGAGCCGCATGCTCCGTTCGTCGTGCCGCGACTACCCGCATGGGCTGCCGCGCCAACGATCGTTGCGGAAGCCAACTCTGCTCTGCGTACCACGGCGGGCTGGCGCGTGTATCGGCCAGTAATCGATTTGAGCCGGTGTAGCCGTTGCTTTCTTTGTTTTGCGCTTTGTCCCGAGGGAGCGGTACACCTCGATGCAGAACACTATCCGTGGATCGACTACGACCACTGCAAGGGTTGCCTCGTGTGTGTCGAGGAGTGCCCTCCGCACGCCATTGCTTCTGTCCGCGAGGGAGCCGTATGACTCGGGAACTTCTCACTGGAAATGCGGCTGCCGCTTGGGGCGCGCGCCTTGCGGATGTGGACTACATCCCGGCCTACCCCATCACGCCACAGACCGAGATCATGGAAACGCTGGCGCGGTGGACAGCCGACGGGCACCTAGCTGCGCGGTTCGTAACCATGGATTCGGAACACTCCATGCTCACTGCGGCAGGCGCTGCAGCCGCAACTGGGGCACGCGTATTCACAGCGACATCGAGCCAAGGCTTGTTGTACGCGTTCGAGATGCTCTACGCGGTGGCTGGCTGGCGCGTTCCCCTCGTGGTGGTGAACGTCTCGCGCGCCCTTGCTGCGCCCATCACTCTCGAGCCCGATCACAACGACGTCCTTGCCGCTCGGGATTCCGGGTTCCTTCAATTTCATTGCGAGACTTGCCAGGAAGTCCTCGACTCGGTCCTCCTTGCCTACCGCCTTGCCGAACATCGGGATGTGCTCCTGCCAGTACTGGTGAATCTGGATGGCTTCTACCTGTCGTTCACTCGCGAGCCCGTCGTGATTCCCGCGCCGGAGGCGGTGCGCGATTTCCTTCCCCAGTACGAGCCAGCACACGCGCACTTTTCGGCTTCGCACGCCATGGCTCAAGGGGTCGCGGTGCTCGGTGGCAGCGCGTACGCGTTTTTCCGTTATCAAATGCAGCGTGCCGCAGAAGAGGCTTTGCGCGTGTACGATCAGGTCGCTGCCGAGTTTCGCGACTGTTTCGGTCGCTTTTACGGTCCTCTCGAGGGATACTGCCTCGACGACGCTGAATGGGTGATCGTCATGACCAACTCTTTCGCCACGATGGGGAAAGCGGCAGTCAAGCGAATGCGGGATCGGGGAGAGAAAGTGGGACTTGTACGATTGCGCATGATTCGGCCCTTTCCTCATGCCCAGATTGCCCGTACGCTTGCGGCGAGGCGTGCGGTGGGGGTCATCGACCAGAACTTGTCTGTCGGCAAAGGCGGAATCCTTTTTGCCGAAGTGGCCAGCGCGTTGCAGGGCACTGCAAGTCCGCCGTTGCGCTCGTTTATTGGCGGCCTCGGAGGACGGCGGTTTCGAGACGAGGACTTTGATCAAATCTTTGCCGCGTTGCGAGAAGCGGAGCACACCGGAGGATCAGCGGAGCCGTTCCTGTTGTACAGCGAGTCTGAATACCAGCATATGCTCGCTATGCTGCGCGTCGCCGGGCACCCCGTGGAGGAGCCGAAATGAGTACTCGGCGGGAAATCTTCAAGAGCATCAAGGACGTGCCGCAAGAGGAGTACGTAGCTGGCGGTACGGGCCTATGCGGCGGCTGCGGCGGGTTGCTCGCTTTGCGATTGTTGCACAAGGCGCTCGGACCGCGCGTGGTCTTTGTGAACGCAGCTGGATGCCTCACATTGTTGGCCGTCTTCCCGTTTTCTCCGTTCCGCTCGTCGTGGTTGTACACGGCAATGGGTTCCGCCCCGGCGGGTGCACAGGGAATCCGGGACGCACTAGATGTGCTTATCGCAAAGGGCAAACTGGCGCGCAGCGAAGATCTGCAAGTGGTCGTCGTTACCGGCGACGGTGCAGCGCATGGCATTGGATTGCAGGCAACCCTTGCAGCGATCCATCGGGGGCTGGACTTCTACTACTTTTGCTATGACAACGAAGCCTTTGGGAACACGGGCTTCCAGATGTCCCCCGCTTCCCCGCATTTGTCGCGAACGACCACCACACCGCGCGGCGTGCCTGGGCGAAAGCAAGATTTATTCGAACTGTGGCGGGTGCAACGGCCAGCCTACGTGGCCACTGTGTCGCCCGCGTACCCACTGGACTTGCTTGACAAAGTTGCGCGTGCTCAGCGCTTGCGGGGACCCAAATTGTTCCTGGCATTGTCTCCATGCCCGCCAGGATGGGGTACGGACGCAAAGGACTCGGTGGAAGTTGCCAAGCTCGCCGTGGACACCGGAGTTTGGCCTCTCAAGGAAGCAGTCGGGGGCGGTCCCGTGACCTACACGGTCGTTCCCCATCGCTTCAAACCAGTGGAAGAGTACTTGCGGACACAGGCACGCTACCGACATTTGTTCGAACCAACGCGCCAAGAAGAGCTGATTCTACGGCTTCAAGCCGACGTCGACGAGTATTGGAAGGCAGCGCTGGGGCCAAACGCGCCTCATCGAAGTTGAGCAAAAAGCTCGAGGCAATAGCACGCCGTGCGTGACACGTGATCGCTCGCTACACTCCACAGCCGCTAGCCAAATACTGGTGGTGATGGCGATTGGAAACGGCGCCGCACAATGAGCGCCGGCTGATGGCCGCGAGTTGCCGTTGCATTCGTAGCGAGGTTGTTGCAAAGGAGGCGGCATCATGGCCGGGCGAACGGGAGCTCGCAGGCGACGAGTTTCTCTCGCAGGGGCCGCTAGGGTGGTTCGTTCCGTCGTCAGCTTGGCCTTGCTGGTAGTGCCCATTCCTGCCCTTGCCATCCAGATTTTTGTCCGGACCTTTACCAACCAAGCCCTTACGCTCGAAGTGGATCCGGGCGACACGATCGCAACTGTGAAGCAGCTCGTCCAAGACGCGACGGGAATTCCGCCTAACCAGCAGGGCCTGACGTTCGCTGGCTCACCGCTCGAGGACGATCGCACGCTGTGGGTCAGAAGGAGTCAACGCTCCAGCTCACGTTATGCCAACGGACGGCTGTGGTGGCGACTCCAGTCGGAGGGTTACCACTCGTGATTGTGCTCGTCGGGGTGCTCGTTTCCCTGGGCTCGTTAGCTGTTCTGAGCCAGCACAAATACGCTTGATCGCCCGAAACGACAAGGCTCCGGCCGAGTCCTGCCAGCTCGACTTGCGACGGAAGCAGCCTTTGTCGGCCACCGAAATTTCCAAACACTTGCTTTCTACGTGCCTGCTGGAGGGATCGCGGAGCGACGCGAAAACGACGAGCGCAGGCAAGCCAGTCGTAAGGATGGCCACAGCGGGACCACCGACGCCACCGATGGTTTGGGGGGATCAACGATGCGGGGTACCACCGCACACGCGAGCTAGGAGGCTGTCGGAGAAATCAGAGGTTAGAAATCGCAACGCTCAGAAAAGCCCTAGGATGGGCGGTCTTACCTTCGTGAGGGCTCAAAGAACCCCCGAAAACGCTCGTTTCCGGCTTTCTCCGACAGCCTCCTAGGGCTCGAAAGCGAGTGCTGCGTTGACCGGATTTGCAACATCATGTCGGCGGTCGATCGCTTACAAAGTGGTCGCCTGCCTTTTGCTACCTCAGATCTGATAGTTGTGGACGAAAATCCGCATGCGTTTGGGAAACACGAACACAGTGTCTCCGGCTCGGAGTCCCAGTTCGTTCAGGCGGTCCCATGGTAGATCCACCCGCAACGCCACCCCGAAGTCCACCGCGAATACATCGAGTTTGACCGCCGACCCCAGGGGATGGATTCGCAACACCTGCGCCTTCAAGCTTTGGGTGCCTCGCGGCAGTCGGTCGACCTCTAGCTCGTGTGGTCGAACGTAAGCGGTAGCCTCAGTAGGCACTGCATGCGGATATTCGTCGTAGGCCACTGCAAATGGTCCCACTTGCGCTAGGCCCCCGCACACTTGTCCGCGAAAGACGTTGACATGGCCGAGAAACTCGGTGACAAAGGCGTTTGCGGGCTGGTTGAATACGTGTACTGGCGTGCCCACTTGTTCGACCTTTCCTCGGTTGAGGATCACCACTTGGTCGGCGACCTCGAAGGCCTCGTCTTGGTCGTGCGTCACGAACACACTCGTGATCCCAACCTGATCGTGGAGCCGCCTGAGCCACTCGCGCAACTCGCGGCGCACCTTTGCATCCAGAGCACCGAAGGGCTCATCGAGTAGCAGCACCCGGGGTTCCGGTGCCAGAGCTCTGGCCAACGCAACGCGCTGGCGCTGGCCCCCCGACAGCTCGCTTGGGTACTTGAACTCAAGACCTTCGAGTCTAACGAGACGCAGCAGTTCACGCACGCGTTGGTCCACTCGTTCCCTCGGCCAACGACGCACCCGCAGGCCAAACGCAACATTTTCGTAGACCGTCATGTGGCGGAAGAGGGCATAATGCTGGAAAACAAAGCCGAAGTTGCGATGATGGGGGAGCTGTCCCGTGATGTCGTCGCCGCCATAGAATACGCCGCCCTCGTCGGGAATTTCGAGCCCGGCGAGAATCCGCAAGAGTGTGGTTTTGCCGGAGCCCGAAGGTCCCAGGAGCGCAGTTAAGCTCCCGTCTGGCACGTCGAAACTCACACGATCGAGGGCCACAAATTGCCCGAACCGTTTCGTCACCTTGTCGATCCGAATTCCTGCGGTGTAATTGTTCTCCCCAGCCTCATGTCGGAGACCGATGCCTGGCTTCGGTCCTCCGGCGGGCACCGGGTTCGTTTGTAAGGAGTCTCGCGCGTGCTCGGTCATGCGGTCGATCTCTTGCCGGCGGGCTTTGATTTCCCTGCGGGTCTTCCGCTCCAAGGCAGTTTTGGCGCCGAGTGTGAGTAAGCCCAGGAAGGTGAGCAGGCTTGCGACGGCGAAAGCTCCAGGAAGGTTGTACTCTTGAAAAAGTTTTTCCACCCGTAAGGGCAGCGTATCCGTAACCCCGGTAATGCGCCCGGAAACAACGGCAACCGCCCCGAACTCCCCAATGGCCCGAGCGTTGCACAAGAGGATGGCGTACAGCAGCCCCCAACGGAGGTTGGGTAGGGTCACCTGCCACCACAAATCCCTCCCGCGAGCTCCGAGACTACGAGCGGCAAGTTCCTCGTCTGGCCCGATGGCCTCGAGCAGCGGAATGAGCTGCCGTGCGACGAGAGGAAAGGTCACGAACGCTGTGGCCAGAACCAACCCAGGTTCGGCGAAAATGACTTTAACGCCAAGCTCCTGGAACCATGGTCCCAAAAACCCATGTGTGCCGAACACGAGCACCAAACTGAACCCTGCCACCACGGGCGAAACGGAGAGAGGTAAATCGATCAGGGCCGACAGCAGGTTCTTCCCCGGAAAGCGGAACCGAGCGAGTAACCAAGCCGCGGAAAGACCGAAGGCGAGGTTGAGTACCACGGCCAAGCTGGCGACTCGTAGAGTCAGGTAAATTGCCGCGCGGGTATCCGAGTCTGTCACGACGTTGGTCCAATACCCGGTCAGCCCGGCTGCAGAAGCCTCCCAAAACACATTGATCACGGGTATGACCACCAGTACCCCGACCACCGCTACCGCGGCGAGTGGAGCGAGCATGCCCCCCCATAGTTGCCTCGAGGCTCTGTGCGACTTCTGCCCCTGGTGGAGCGCTCCGAACGTTTCAGGCTGCATGGCTGCTCCTCTGTTGCAAGTTGTGAATGGCCAGGAGCAGCAGGAGCGATGCTGCGAGAAGCACGGTGGCAATCGCTGCTGCTTCGCCGTAGGCAAATTCTTCCAAGCGCGCCACGATGAGCACCGGCGCAATTTCAGTCTCGAACGGTTTGTTGCCGGATACAAAAATGATGGAACCGTATTCCCCGATTCCGCGCGAGAACGCGAGTGTGAATCCGGTCATCAGGGCAGGCACGAGCTGTGGAAGGTGAACGCGCCAGAATACTTGCTGGTGGCTTGCCCCGAGGCATGCCGCTGCCTCGTCAAGTTCTCGCTCGAGCTGGCCGACCACCGGTTGAATCGTCCGCACCACCAACGGTAGGCCGAGAAAGACGAGAACAAGTACAATCCCGAGGCGCGAGTACGCTGCGGTGATGCCCCAGGGTTCCAGAAAACGGCCAAGCCAGCCGTGGGGTGCGTATAAGCTCGCATAGACCAATCCAGCCACGGCCGTAGGCAGCGCCAGCGGTAGGTCCACAATTGCGTCGAACAGGCGCTGCAACGGAAAGCGGTACCGTACCAACACCCAAGCGATGAAGCCCCCGGCAAAACTGGCAACGGCCGCGGCCACAGCGGCGGCGCCAAAAGTAAGCTTGTAAGCGGCGAGGGCCCGAGGTGTCAGGACCGCAGCCCAGAAGCGCTCCCATCCGAGGGATGTTGCTTTGAGCGTGACCGCCAGGAATGGCAGCAGTACGAGCACGGTCAACCAGAGCCAAGAGTAAAGAAGTGTGCTCCAGAAGCCGGGCAGCACGCTGCGATGGAACGTGTTCATGGCTGTCCTCCGCTACGCCCAGCGGCGTAGATTTGGTCGAACACACCTCCCTCCGCGAAAAACGTTTCCTGTGCGGCATTCCAGTCCGAAACAATGTCGCTGACGCGAAACAGTTGGATGGAGGGAAAGCGGGCGGCGTGGCGTTCGAACACGCTGCGGTCGATTGGGCGATAATAGTGCTGAGCAGCCAGTTCCTGGCCCATCGGGCTGAAGAGAAATTGGAGGTAGGCGATAGCCGCTCTCCGGGTGCCCTTGCGTTCGACAACGGTATCGACCCAAGTGACTGGAGGTTCGGCTAGGATGCTCACCGGCGGATACACGATTTCCACCTGACCGCCTGCTTCCCGAACCTCCAAATGGGCTTCGTTTTCCCAGGTTAGGTGGACGTCGCCCAATTTTCGCTGCACGAACGTTACGGTCGAACCACGTGCGCCTGTGTCGAGTACGGGCACGTTCCGGTAGAGTTTCGTGACAAAAGTGCGTGCATCGCTTTCCGAGCCTCCGCGGCTGGCCACAGCTCCCCACGCTGCAAGGAAGCTCAGGCGGCCATTCCCGGACGTCTTCGGGTTGGGGGTTACGACCTGTACGTCGGGGCGAATCAAATCAGGCCAGTCACGAATGCCTTTCGGGTTGCCCTTGCGCACGACGAAGACGATGGTCGACGTGTAGGGGACGGATCGATTTGGCAAACGCTCTTCCCATCCGCGCGAAATCTTGCCTGCCTTGCGAATGGCATCGACATCCGACCACAGTGCGAGCGTGACAACGTCAGCTTCGAGCCCGTCGATCACAGCGCGTGCCTGGCTCGAAGAACCGCCGTGAGACTGTCTGACCACGACCGTCTCGCCGGCTTGCTCCTTGTAGTGCACGGCAAAGGCTCGATTCACTTCGGCGTACAGCTCGCGGGTAGGATCGTAAGAAGCATTGAGCAAGCTCATGGGCTCGCTGGCAAAAGCTCTCGCAGCGACCCATAAGCAGAGCACGAGCCCGGCAAGCGAAGTCATCCAAGTGACGGCAAAGTTGCTTGCGGGGCCCTTGCTGGAACTTCCGATCCCTTGCTCGCATAACCAGGATTTCTTGCCAATGTCCTGCTTTTCAAGTTCGTACTTCATTTCGTCTTCTCCTCGACCAAACATGCGGGAAGCGTGGAAACCGGACGGAACCCCCAACGAGCACAAGCGCGAGTTCCGTCGAAGGAGCCCGTAGAAGGGCACACATGCGCGAAGGCCCAGGAGCCTCGATTCTCCTGGGCCTTCGGCGATGCGCTCGGCGCGTTACGAAAGGTTATCCGTTCGTTGTGTCAGGCCGACAGTCGCCGCTTACCCAGGATGGCTCCTGAGCGCCTCTACAGCAGCAACAGCGAATGCCGAAAACGAACGGAAACATATGCGGCACCGGTTGCCACAACCCGCGCACCTCCGCAAGCGTCTCGTTTCTACAAGCATGGAACACAGGGCGCCAGTGGCTACACGGAGGATGCGGCGCTTTTGGCGAAAGAGCACACTGAGTTGAAAAGCTCGCTGCGATCCAGGCGGGTGAGGCGACGGCGACGTGACTACCGACTTCGGTGCACTCCTCGCCGAGCACAAAACTCGTGCACCGGGCACGCACTACAACGTGGCGATATCGGTTTGCAGATTGTCTGGCCCAACGCGACCAGGAGATCGTTGATTTCGATCCAATATTCCTCGGGCAAACATTTGCGCAGTGCGAACTCTGTTTCTACGGGTGTACGAGTGCGCAGATAGCCCCATCGGTTCGTGATGCGGTGGACATGAGTGTCGACGCAAATGGCGGGCAGGCCAAATCCTTTGGCCACGACTAAATTTGCCGTCTTGCGCCCGACGCCGGGAAGCTCGAGCAACGCCTCCAATTGGCTGGGCACCTGGCCCCCGTGCTGCTCCAACAGCAAACGACAAATCTCGCGAATGCGCCGGGCTTTCGTGCGGTAAAAGCCCACTGGGTAGATCGCTTTTTCCAGAGTTTTCAGTGGAACCCGCGCGAGGGTTTCGGGAGTCTCACCAAGAGCGAACAAGCGCTCCACTGCCTGTGCAGTGGTTTCGTCCTTCGTACGCAAGCTGAGCAAACATCCGAGCAGCACATGAAGCGGGCTCCGATTTTGTTTCGCCATAAGGGTGACCACCGGTGCATTCCAGGTTGGCGCTGCCGCCCGCAGTCGCTCTATGACGGTGTCGATGGGGAATGTCTCGTTACAGGGCACCTTGGCGCCGGTTCGACTGCGCTGGGAGCGGGTTTTCTTGGATGGTCGTTGTTCCCGAGCCCGCGAACGCGTTGTCGTGTTTTGGTCGCGGGACGACGGTGTGTTGGTTTTGCTTCGGGACCGCATTGTGGCCTTGCTAGCCAAGTTGCTCGCAGCCGGGAATGACGCCGAATACGACGGCCTCGCGAAGCTTGCCCGACACAATGGGAAACCTTCCATTTGCTAAGTCCCTGGGAGTTGTCGGTGGCGCTATGCGCAGGTAAGCTCTCCCGGTGTCGAAGCTGCGCATCGGACTCATCGGAGTGGGCCGCCACGGAGCACGTTACGCGAATCATCTGAAGCACGATCCGCTCGGTGCGGAGCTGGTTGCGATTGCTCGGCGCGATGCCGTGGCGGCGGCAGAACAAGCCCAAGAATATGGTTGCCGGGCCTACCACGACTGGCGAGAACTGGTTGCTGCCCCCGATGTCGACGCGGTCATTGCCGTCGTTCCCCCAACGTTGCATCGGGAAATCGTGCGTGCGGCAGTAACGGAGCGGAAGCCGTTGCTGCTCGAGAAGCCTGCTGCTCCGAACTTGGCCCACGGGCGCGAAATGCTTTCCCTAGTGAAACAGAACAACTTGCCCGTCATGGTAGCGCAAACGCTGCGGTACAACGGCGTCGTGCGGCAGTTCATGGAAGCCCTGCCGCAAATTGGCGCCATTCACTCCCTTCGGTTGGGACAACGGTTCGAGCCCTCACGCCCGGGGTGGATCGACGATCCAGCCGTCGCTGGCGGCGGGATGGTGTTGCACACTGGGGTCCACTGCTTCGACTTGGTACGGTTCCTGTCTGGACTCGAGGTCGAGCGGGTGAGTTGCGAGGTGAGTCAGGTGCGGGTGAAGCGCACGGAGGACAACTTTGCGGCCGTGCTGCGGTTGAGCGACCATACTACGTTAGCGACGGTTGCGGGGTCGCGGGCCACCGGGAGCCGGAGCGGCGGGGTGGAAATTGCGGGTGAACGTGGGCAACTGATTGGGGACCACGTTCTGAACTGGGCCGCGATCGTGACGGGTTCGCAGGTGCAGCAGTTATCCGTGCCTCCGCCCGTGCCGACCGTGCGCGAGGTCGTGCGCGAGTTCGTACGCGCAATCCAAGCTGGCGAGCCGGTTCCGATTCCACTGGAGGAGGGATTGCGCGCAGTCGCCGTCGTGGAAGCTTGCTATGAAGCTGCAGCGCGTCAGCAAAGCGTAAGCGTTGCCAAGCTGACCGCCGAGCACCCTGGCGGGCCAACGATGGGCAGGGAGTGAATCGAACACTCGACACGAGGATTTTCAGTCCTCTGCTCTACCGACTGAGCTACCTGCCCATGCCTTGGGCTCGAGAACGCCGCACTTGACTAGAAAACCGCGTGTTGGCTGGCAAGGGGAGCTGACACCGCGCACGAGCATCGGCAACGAGAAGCGGTCGCGAGCGAGGTGGCCTGTACGCCAAAGCGCGTAAGCCACGCCCCTGGATCGGTGCGGTCCCAGTGATGCGCAGCATAGAGCCCGACATAACAGCTTGAGGCGAACCTCGGTCGCCGAAACCGTCAGCGACTGCTCGCGATCGTGAGTACTCGATGGGTCACGGTTTGTCTTGACATGAGCGCGGCCGCTCGCGTAGGCGCGTACGATGCGCAGTGGGCGAGGCTGGCACTGGGGGTGGCGCTGCTCGGTGGTAGCGTTCGCTGCTTTGGTGTGGGCTGCGTCCTTGCAGGCACTGGTGGTTACGCGGGGGCTTTGTTGCAAAACCCCGACAACGATCCCACGACCATGACATTTTTGTGGTGGACCGGCTCGCCCCGGGGACAGCACGGTGGAGTGCGGAACGACGACGGCGCACGGGCAATCGGTGTTCGTTCCT
>Ga0197142_1002078_pt1 | contig 17801 bp, 14 predicted proteins | sample GBS60_MetaG_FD_148614 | JGI IMG/M metagenome (GOLD analysis project Ga0197142, IMG submission 148614) | Sediment microbial communities from Great Boiling Springs, Gerlach, Nevada, United States - GBS 60_MetaG | ecosystem: Environmental > Aquatic > Thermal springs > Hot (42-90C) > Sediment...
AAGCCGGCGCGCCGCATCAACTCTTCCTGGGTGGCGAAATGCTCACGCGTGTACGCCGACAGATTGCCCAGGATCTTGTCCAGAACCGCGCGGCCCTGGCCTTTGCGCATGGCCTGTTCCAGTTCGTTGATGTAGTCAAAAAGCTTGCGGTGCTGGTTGTCGATCCGTGCTACCCCGACGCTGTAGTCTGCTTTCCACTCGAGCATGGCTGCTCTTTCTCCCAAGGGCCGGCTGCCCCATGAAACCTATCGGATGCAAATCGGCTTTTCGATAGGGTCGGGGCAGCTCAAGGCTCGACTTCGAGCATCGCCTGGATCTTTCGGCGAATCGTCTCACGTGCTTCGGGCACGTCGAGCACGTCGCATTCGGATCCGAGGATATGAGGGTGACCGGCGTCGCGCATTTTGCGGTGCAGCTCGCGCGCCAGCTCGATGACGCGTTCCTCCGGCATGACGCCGTCCGAGTAAAAGCTCTTCGTCGGCAGGTTGCCGTAGAGAACCACATCGCGCGGCGTCACCCGCGCCGCCTCCCAAAGCTTCACGCTGCTGCCCAGACTCAGGATCACCGGGTGCAGGCGACGCGCAAACTGCTCGATCATCTCCAGCGTCACCTCGCCGCAGTCATGAAAGATCAGGTCCACGCCGGCGGCATCCAGCCGCGCCTTCAGCCGCAAGTGCGGCTCGATCACGAAGCGCTCCAGGATGGGCGATCCGGCGGCGATTTGTCTGGGAGACAGGTAGACGACGTTGGCGGCCGGTTCGGCGATCAGCAGAGCCCGTGCGCCCGCCCGGATCTGTGCGGCGACGGATCTTGCCACGGCGAGCTCGGCCAGAGCCAGCGAACGTTCGAAGGCGCACACGGCGGGGTCGTCCTCCGCAGTCAGGCCGCGGCCCGCCAGTGCGATGGTGGTGATGGGATCCGCCACCAGCTTGGTCGCCAGGGAAAACGGGCCGATCACCATCCCCACCGGCCACAAATCCGTGCGCGTCGCGATATAGCCGACCGACTCGATGTGCGCCCGGCTGCGCTCCTCGAAGGGAGCATCGAAAGCCGCCTCGAGGCGCGCCAGGGCATCCGCAGGCGGCGGGGCCTCGAAATGAAAACTGTCCCGTTCGGGCGCCGGAACGCCGAGCAACCCCAGCAGGTCGGACTTCTCCAGGCGCAGGTCCATCAACGGAATCGCCAGCGGTGTATGGAAGCGACGCGCCGTTTCCTCGATGACGCGCCCCAGGCGCTCGCCATCATGTCGCACAGCTTCCGGATCCGCCTGCTCGGCCAGCACCAGATCGGCCCCGATCGGAAAGCGCACGCCGCGCGCTGCGAGGCTCAGGTAAAAGTCGCGTGACATAGGAGTTCAGAGACCGAACACACAGTGTAACCGCACGCTCCGGCCAGTCGCACTGTGCGACGGCCAGCGTTCGCCGGCCTCGCAAGCGCCGTTAGAATGGGATCGAGTGCAGATTTCTCCCGTCATTCACATCCTGGGCGGAGGTCTGGCCGGTTGCGAAGCGGCGTGGCAGGCGGCTCGGGCCGGTTGTCGCGTCATCCTCTACGAGATGCGGCCTGGCCGGATGACGCCGGCGCATCAGACCGGCTGGCTGGCCGAGCTGGTATGTTCGAACTCGCTCAAGAGCGAGCAGGAGTTCAGCGCGCCCTGGCTGCTCAAGCAGGAATTGCGAAGGCTGGATTCGCTGTTGCTGCGCCTGGCTGAGCAAGTGCGCGTTCCCGCCGGGCACGCTCTGGCGGTGGATCGCGAGGCTTTCGCCCGGCGCGTGACCGAGGCCGTCGAGTCCCTCGCCCTCGTCGAATTGCGACGCGAGGAGGTCACGCGATTGCCCCAGGAGGGCATCGTGATCGTGGCGACCGGGCCGTTAACCTCGGAATCCCTGGCCGCGGAGATCGCCCGTCTGACCGGATCCGGGCGTTTGTACTTTTATGACGCCATCAGCCCCATCGTCTACGCCGATTCGCTCGATTACAGCAAGATCTTCCGCGCCTCGCGCTACGGCAAATCGCTGGAAGGCAGCGCGGACTATCTGAATTGCCCGCTGAGCCGCGAGGAGTACGAACGGTTCGTGGACGCGCTGCTGGCGGCGGAAACCGTCACCCCGCACATCCCCGAAGACAACATCCGCTACTTCGAAGCCTGCCTGCCCATCGAGGAGCTGGCCCGACGCGGCCGCGACGCCTTGCGTTTCGGCCCTATGAAACCGACCGGCCTGGTGGACCCGCGAACCGGACGGCGGCCCTGGGCCGTCGTGCAGCTTCGCCAGGAAAACCTGCGCGCCGACAGCTACAATCTGGTGGGCTTCCAGAACCACCTGCGCTACGGCGAGCAGGAGCGCGTGCTGCGACTCATCCCCGGGCTGGAGCGGGCCGAGTTCGTGCGCTTCGGCCAGATTCACCGCAACACCTACATCAACGCTCCGGCATTGCTGGCGCCGACCTTGCAATTGAAACAGAATCCTGCCATATTGTTTGCAGGCCAGATCGCCGGCGTGGAGGGATACGTGGAGGCCATCGCCACCGGATTGCTGGCGGGACGAAACGCCGCCCGACTGGCGCGCGGCTTGCCTGCCGTGGCGCCGCCGCCCGAAACGGCGCTGGGCGCGCTCTGCCGCTACATTTCCGGGGCCGATCCTCGCGATTACCAGCCGGCCAACATCACCTTCGACCTCCTGCCCCCGCTGGATGAAGATTTGCGGCGCCGGCTGGCCCACGACCGCCGTGCGCGTCACCGCGAGCTTTGCCGCCGGGCGCAGGAGGCCTTCGAACCCTGGATGCGAGCCTGTGAGCGAGCTGGCGCGCCAGATTGAGCGGTTCCTCGAGGAACTGCGCCGCGACAACGCCTCCCCCCACACCGTCCGCGCCTACGCGGCGGACCTGCGCCAGTTCCTGGAGTATCTGTCGCCTCCCGACCTGGCGCCGCCCGCGCCCGCCCAACTGGATGCCCTGGTGATCCGCGAGTGGCTCGGTCATCTTTACCGGCAGCGTCTCAACGCAGTCACCCTGCGGCGCAAGCTGGCCGCCCTGCGTTCCTTCTTCCGGTTCCTGGTGCGCGAGGGCATCGTCCAGACCAATGTCGCCCGCCTGGTTCGGAGCCCGCGGACGCCCAAGATTCTGCCGCGCGTGCCGGACGCCGAGCGAACCAACGCCCTGATTGATCGGGTCGGCGACGGGCGTCTGGAGCGCCCGTTTCCCGCCCGCGACCGGCTGATCTTTGAGCTGCTGTACGGCTGCGGCCTGCGCGTCAGCGAGCTGGTGGGGCTGGACGTGGCCGACGTGGACCCGCGGGAACGCTGGCTGCGCGTGCGCGGCAAGGGCCGCAAGGAGCGTCAGGCGCCTTTCACCAGCAAGGCCGCCGAAGCTCTGGAGAAATACCTGGCGGTCCGCGCCGCCCAACCCGGCGAGCGCGCGCTGCTGGTGAACGCCCGCGGCACGCGTCTGACGGACCGCAGCGTGCGCCGCATCGTGAAATTCTACGCCGAGGTCCTGCTCGGCGATCCCTCGCTCCACCCGCACAGCCTGCGACATGCCTTCGCCACGCACCTGCTTGCCGACGGCGCCGACCTGCGGGCCATCCAGGAACTGCTCGGTCACGCCCGCCTGTCCACCACCCAGAAGTACACGCAGGTTTCCCTGACCGATCTGATGCGCGTCTACGACAAGGCCCACCCCAAGGCGTGAAAAGACCGCGGCCAGACGGCAGCGCAATGGATCGCCGCGTCCGGTTTACCTGCCCCGGCTTCGGCTCTGCGGGGCTCGGGGCGGCGGGGATGGCGTCGGGGATGGCGTCGGGCGCGGCCGGCGCGCAGGATCGCCTGCTTCAGAATTCGATGCGCAGCTTGAGCATGATCTGGCGCGGCCCTTGTTGGATGGGGCTGGCGTCGGTGACGCGCGAGGACGCTGTGAACCTGCCCGGGTTGGGTTCGGTGATGTTGCTCTGCGGGAAACTGAAGTGCGGGGTGTTGGTGACGTTGGAGATGTGCGCCGTAAATACCGCGCGCCAGCTTTCGCCCAGCGGAATCCGCTTGGTGAGACTGACGTGGGCTACGTGGATGGGATAACCTTCCAGCACGTTCATGCCGCAGGTCCCGTAGCGGCCGGCGCCCGCCGGCGGAATGGCGAAGGCGGCAGGGTTGAACCAGAGGTTCCTGTTGCGCGCCCCTGCATTCGGGTTACCCACGCAATCGGGCAGCAGCGTGACGTAACCCGGGCTGGCGTTGGCCGGATCGGGACCGGTGAACCACGGCGAGTAATACTGGCCGCCGGCGAAGGTCGCGATGGCGTGCAGCGTCCAGTTGCCCAAAGCCAGGTTGGTCCAGCGGCCTGCCTTGCCCAGCACTTTGCGGCCGCGTCCCACGGGCAGCGGCCACGAGGCGGTGGTCACCGAGTACAGGCGTCGCGTCGCCCCGTCGCGGGTCCACTGGTTGGTCACGTTGTAGGGATCCAGCGTGTTCAGGTAATTGGCGATGTTGTTGGCCCAAGTGAAGGCGGAATCGAGCTGCACCGGGCCGCGACGGTTGCGCACGCGGGCCACCAGCGAGTCGTAGTTCCACCGCCCGTCATTGCGGTAGCGATAGGCGTTGCCGAACTGGGGGTAAGGCTTGCGCTCGTTGCGGAAGGGGATGGTGCCGGCCGGCGGCTTGTTCACGTCCAGCACGTAATTCATGTTCAGGCCTCGGAATCCCACGTAGGAGACGTTCAGGACCGCAGGTCCCAGCAGCCGCTCCAACGTCAGGTTGAGCTGGCGGATGCGCCCTTCCTCGGTCTTCATCGGGACCGCGGTCACGCTCTGCGCGGGGAAAGGAACCAGGAGCGGATTGGTAGGGAAGGGCCGGGGGAATGACAGCGCCGGCAGCGTCGCGGGAATCCAGTTCGTGTAAGTCTCCTTCAACCAGAAGGGATTGGTGCTGGGGAGCCGCCCGTCCTCGCCGTAGCCCGGGTTCTCGGTGAACTCGCCGTAGCCGGCGCGCAGCGCGGTGTTGGCGGTTAGCCTAAAGGCAAGGCCCAGCCGGGGACGGACGTTCTCGCGCTTGGGTTTGGGGACCACGTCTCCCACGACCACGTTGATGTTTTTCGGATAGTAAAGGCTGACCAGCGTGTAGGCGCCCGGCGCGACGATTACGTTGCCGGAGACCGGATCCCAGTTGGCCATCTTGCCATCCTTGTAAACCGGCGTGCCGTAGTAATCCCACCGCAAGCCGTAGTCCAGCGTGAGCCGCGAAGTGACGCGGAAGGAGTCGGCCACATACAGCCCGATCTGGTGCTGGCGGATCAGGCGATTGACCTGCGCCACCTGGCGTGAACTGGTCGCCGGATAGCCCAGAAGAAAGTCCGCGTAGGCCAAGCCCGTGTAAGCGCCGCTGAAGGTGAAGGCGCCGTAAACGGTCTGGGGCACCTCGCCGTTTTGGAAGAAATACCGCGTGTAGTCAATTCCGCCTTTGATCGAGTGGCGACCGCGGATCCAGCTCAGCGAATTGCGAAAGACGAAGTTGCCGTCGTTGTGCGCAATGTTTTCTTTTTCGCCGCCGCCATGCGGCATGATGAGGCCGGTGAGGCCGGGGATGGTCACGTTGGGGAAGCCCATGGCTTCGAAACCCTGTGGGTTGACCCCTTGCAGATTGAGCGTGGTGACCACGGAGTTGCCGCGCGGCGGATCCACGTCCGCCTCGCTTTGGCCCTGCTTGATGCGCAGGCGGTTGCGCGCCATGGTCAGGTGGTTGACCAGATTCGAGCTGAAGGCGTGCACGTCCGAAAACACGAGGCTGCGGTAGCGCCAGGTGCGCGTGGCGTCGAGCGGACGACCAATGCTGCCGGGGACCACCGAGGCCGTCTGGTTTTGCAGCCAGCGCATATAGAGCGTATGTTGCGAGGTCACCCGCTGGTCCCAGCGTCCCATGGGCCAGTTGCCGTTGTACGTGTCGGGGCCGAACCGGTGCAGCCAGAAATAGTTGTCGGGCAGCCGCTCGCCGGCGTTGGGTAGCGGGTAATAACTGAGGATGTAGTTGCGCGAGACGGTCTGGATCCGTGTGATGGGGACCAGGTTGCGCGGGAACGGCAGTCCCGTGCGCGGGTCGCGGACGATCACGGTCTTGCCGTTCGGGGCCGTCTCGGGATCCAGGTACAGTCCCAGATCGCCGTCGCGCATCCTGCTGGTGGGCACTGTGGCGGAAAAGGTCTGCTGATAAAGAAGGCGCTGGTACATGCCGCCGCCGTACAGCCAGGTCCAATCGGGGATCAAGTCCCAGGCCAGCTCGCCGCCGGCCTCGCGCATGCGATAGCTGGCGTCCTGGGTGTCGAAGAACGACCGCGCGTTGAAGGGGGGCGAGGTGTGCTTGTAAAACATCATCCCGTGCATGGCCTCGGATCCGCGTTTGGAGACCATGGTCAGGCTGACGGGCGAGGGTGAGGTCACGTCCGGATTGGCTAACCGGACTTCGACCACATCGGTGGCCACCGGATTCATGGTTTGATTGCTGGCGTTGTCGGGGACGCCGTCGAGCACCCAGGACTGCTGACGGCGCGAGGAGACTCCCGCGATCACGAGGCCGCCTTCGATGCCCTGGACCCCCGGCGCTGTGCTGAGCAGCGGAAAGAGGGTGGGATGGCGGTCCGCTTGCGGCGCGTCAATCCAGCGGCCCTTGAACTCCACCACACTGCCTGCGTGCGTCCCGAAAAAGCGAATCGGCGGGTTCTCGGCGCGCGTGCGGTTGCTCTGTGCGGGATCGCCCGGCGTCAGACGCGCGTCGAAGCGGCGGACCTCGCCCGGCTCCAGCCGGATGCCGTCGGCCTCGAAGGCCTGGTAGCCGGTCTCTTCGATCAGGATGTAGTAAATCCCGGGCCGCAAATATGGCGCTTCATACCGCCCGGCGGAATCAGTCACACAGCGCCGCACCACCACGTTGGTGATCACATCGGCCACGTAGACCGTCATCCCCTCCAAGGGCTTGCCTTCGGAATCCTGTACGACGCCCCAAAGCGTGCCCATTTCCGATTGAGGCCAGACCGGCCCGCCGAGCAAGACGAACAAACAGGCGGCTGCGGCGATTCTCAGGGACATGAAACCTCACCACTCGGAATTGCCCGCGCCGGCTCGGGCGCCGGCTGCACTCGGAGAGGCATGACGTGACAACACACCGGCCCCGGGCGCCAATCAACCAATATAAACGTTGCGCGAGGCCCAGCGCGGGGTTGACCCGAACGCCCGCAGCTTGGCATCCTGAGCATAGCGGCTCTCATGAGGACGTCGAGCGGCGGGTTCCGGTTGATTTGTGCGGCGATCTTGCCGGCGGCTTTCGCCTTGTACGGGCAGCAACCCGGCGAACAGGCGCCGGCCGCCGAACCCCCCGCGCCTCAGGAAGAACCGGCGCCCGCGGCTCCGGGCAGGCTCGAACGGTTCGCCTTCGGTCTGCGCATGCGCACGCTGCCTTTCGAACGGCTCAGCGTCATGCGCGAAGCCAGCGCGATGGAGACGACCTTCCTGGGCGGCACGGCATACGACTTCAATGCCAGCACCGCTTCCAAGTCCCCCGTGGTGGGCGGTGGGTTCCAACTGGAGTTCCGCCTGGCGCCTCGCTGGCGGGTGACGGCCGAACTGATGTTCCACCGCCTGCGCTACGAGTCTTCCACGGCGACTTTCTGGGGCAGGGACGACCCCGCCACCGGCAACGACGAGCGCACCCAGTCCAGCGTCAGCGAGCAGACCAAGGGTCGGCTGTGGGATTTTCCCATCATCGTGCATCGCCGTGGGCTGCGCGCCTCCGGACCGTTGTCGTACGTCTGGTTCGGCGCCGGCGTGGCGGCCCGCTCGGTGAGCGCCGTCCGCACGCGGGCCCAGATCAAGACGCCCGACGGCAAAGAAACGGTGGACTACCGTTCGATTACCCCCTCGCGCCGCAATCTGGCCGGCGTGGTGATTTCCGTGGGCCTGCGCTTCATTGACGACTTCAACATCAAGGTGACGCCGGAGATTCGCTTCACCCGCTGGAGCGGGCAGACCTTCTCGGCCGGCACGACGCGCTCGCCCCGGAGCCAGATCGAGTTCGGCGTCGGATTCACGCGCTGAGAGCCGGAAGCAGAGCGTTTATCGGCCCATTGAAATATTTTATTGAAAGTTCCCCTTGCATTTGGACGATTTTTGGGTTACGCTGAATATTTCTATGAGGTCGCCTGACAGCTCGGTTCCCGGTCCAGGCGCCCTCGTCGTGTCTCCGCCGGCCCTCGCGATCGCCATCATTATCATTAGCGTCGGGGTCATCGTAGCTGGCCCCGCCTGATACGGCTTGCGGAGCAGTTCCCAGGCTATCGGGCGGGGCGGTAAGCCCAGCACGATGGCCTTTTTTGTTTGACGCTGAAGATCCTTTACAAGGAGCAACTGGTAGGCCATGCCGAACCTGATGAGCGGTGCACGCATTCTGGTGGAATGCCTGGTGCGCGAAGGTGTGGATTGTATTTTTGGTTACCCCGGCGGAGTGACTTTGCCGGTGTATGACGTTCTTTATGACCACCCGATCCGTCACGTGCTCATAAGGCACGAAGAAAACGCGGCCTTCGCCGCCTCGGGCTATGCCCGCGCGACGGGCCGGGTGGGCGTGTGCTGCGCCACCTCCGGCCCCGGCGCGACCAATCTGGTCACGGGCCTGGTGGACGCGCTGATGGATTCGGTCCCTGTGGTAGCCATCACCGGGCAAGTGAGCACCAAAGCCATCGGCAGCGACGCGTTCCAGGAAGCAGACACCTTCGGCATCACCCGCTCCTGCACCAAGCACAATTACCTGGTGAAAAACCTCAAAGACCTGCCCGCGGTGGTGCACGAAGCCTTCTACATCGCCTCGACCGGGCGGCCCGGGCCGGTGCTGATTGACCTGCCCAAGGACGTGCTGCAAGGGCAAGCCCATTATCATCCCGTCTCGGCGATTCATTTGCCCGGCTACAAGCTGGTCACGGAGGGTCACACCGGCCAGATCCGCCGGGCGGCGCAGATGATCTGGGAGTCCGAGCGCCCGCTGGTGTACGCCGGCGGCGGCATCGTCAGCTCGGGCGCCCACGAAGAGCTGCGCGAGCTGGTCGAGTTGGTGGACGCCCCCGCCGTACTTACTCTCATGGGCCTGGGCTGCCTGCCGGGCGACCATCCCAATTTCATTTCCATGCCCGGCATGCACGGCTCCTATGCGGCCAACATGAGCATGACGCATGCCGATCTTCTGATCGCTTTGGGCGTGCGCTTCGATGATCGCGTGACCGGACGCCTGTCGGCCTTCGCGCCCCACGCCAAGGTCATCCACGTGGACATTGATCCGGTGGAGATCGGCAAGAATCGGGCGGCGGACCTGCCCATCGTGGGTGATGCCAAGCGGGTTTTGGCCAAGCTGCTGAAGGTGCTGCGCGAGACCGCAAGCGAGCGCGAGCGCAAGGCCGAGGCGCGCCGGGCCTGGTGGCGGCAGATCCGGGCCTGGCAGCAGGAGCATCCCTTGCAGCCGGTTTTCTCCGACCATGAAATCAAGCCGCAGCACCTGATGGTGGAGATTGACCGGCTGACTCGCGGCGAGGCCATTATCACCGCCGACGTCGGTCAGCATCAGATGTGGGCCGCCCAGTTTATTCGCTTCAAGCAGCCGCGGCTGTGGTTGTGCTCCGGCGGCCTGGGGGCGATGGGCTTTGGCGTACCGGCGGCCATCGGGGCCCAGTTCGCCTGTCCGGACAAGCTGGTGATCGCCGTGGTCGGCGATGGCGGCTTTCAGATGTCCATTCCCGAACTGGCCACCATCGCCGCCAACCGCCTGCCCGTCAAGATCATCATCTGCAACAACGGCTACCTGGGCATGGTCCGCCAGTGGCAGAACCTCTTCTACAACAACCGCCTCTGCGCGGTGGCCATGGAGGGTTTCCCAGACGTGGAGAAGCTGGGGGCGGCCTACGGCATCCCGGGCCGGATCGTTGAGCGCCCCGAGCATCTGACCGGGGCCCTCGAGGAGGCGCTGCGGGAGCCGGGGCCTTACCTGCTCGATGTGCGGGTGTCGCCGGAGGAAAACGTGTACCCGATGGTGCCGGCCGGCGCCGCGCTCAACGAGATGGTCCTGGGCCCGCCGCGGCCGGTGCCCGTCCCCAAGTAGGAGCTGCGTATGTTGCAAGTGATCTCGCTTTTGGTGGAAAACAAGCCGGGCGCCCTCATGCGCATCACCGGAGTGCTGAGCGCACGAGGCTACAACATCGAGAGTTTGACCGTGGCGCGAACGCTGGATCCGACGCTTTCGCGCATGACCATTGTCGTGGACGTGGATCCCAACCTGCGCCGGCAGGTCATCAAGCAGATGAACCGGTTGATCAACGTCCTGCAAGCCAGCGATCTGACCGAGGAGCGTGCCGTCGCGCGCGAGATGGTGCTGCTGCGCGTACGCGCCCCGCTGGAAAGCCGCACCGCGATCCTCAAGGAAGCCGAGATCTTTTCGGCGCGCGTGGTGGATTCCTCGGTGGAGGGCTTCGTGCTGGAAGCCTCCGGCGATCCCGAAAAGCTGGACGAGTTCATTGACGTCATGCGCGCCTACGGCGAGATCGAAGTGACGCGCTCGGGCATCGTGGCGGTCTCTCTGGAATCCCGCCGCCTGCGGCTGTCGCCCCCCGTGCCCACCGGCAAGGCCGAGAGGGAGGAATCCGCCCGGCGACTCAGTGACGTAGCGAGCTAGCGAGTTCTCGATTCCAGCACTGGAGCAGACATGGCGAAACGTTACTACGAGCAAGACGGTGATCTGAAGCATCTGGAGGGCATGACGGTAGCCGTCATCGGCTACGGCAGCCAGGGTCACGCCCACGCTCTCAACTTGCGCGATTCCGGCGTCCGGGTCGTGGTGGCCGAAAAGGCCAATACGGCCAACTGGGACAAAGCCAGGGCGGCCGGTTTCCCGGTGAGTTCAGCCGCCGAAGCCGCCCGCTTGGGCGACATCATCATGATCCTGGTCGCCGACATGCACCAGCCCGCCCTCTACCGCGACGAGATTGCGCCGCAGCTCCGGGCGGGCAAGACCCTGATGTTCGCGCACGGATTCAACATTCACTACGGCCAGATCGTGCCTCCGGCGGACGTGGATGTCTCCATGATTGCCCCCAAGGCGCCCGGGCATCGGGTGCGGGAGCTGTTCAAGGAGGGGGTGGGAGTGCCGGCCCTGGTCGCCGTGCATCAGAATCCTTCCGGGTTGGCGCTCCAGCGCGCCCTGGCCTACGCGCGCGCCCTGGGTTGCCTGAAAGCCGGCGTGATCGAAACCACGTTCAAGGAAGAAACCGAAAGCGATTTGTTCGGAGAACAGGCGGTGTTGTGCGGCGGGGTCAGCGAATTGATCCGCGCCGGGTTCGAAACTCTGGTCGAGGCCGGCTACGCGCCCGAGATCGCCTACTTCGAGTGCCTGCATGAGCTGAAGCTCATCGTGGACCTGATCCAGGAAGGCGGTCTCAGCTACATGCGCTACTCCGTTTCCGACACCGCCGAATACGGCGATTACACCCGGGGGCCGCGCATCATCAACCAGGCGGTGCGCGAGGAAATGCGCAAGATCCTCGCCGAGGTCCAGTCGGGCCAATTCGCTCGCGAATGGATCGAGGAATACACCAACAACGGGCTGAAGAATTTTCTGGCCATGCGGGAAGCGGCTCGCAACCAGCCTATCGAGATCGTGGGCCGCGAGCTGCGTCGCATGATGCCGTTTCTCAAACGAGAAAAGGAAGCCGGCGTACCGGTAGACCAGCCGGGCGCGCCCGGCGCTTGACGACGGCGGCGGACTGCGGTCCGCCGCTTTTGTTTTTGAGGCAGTCTATGAGGATCTATACTTTCGACACCACGTTGCGGGATGGCACCCAGGGCGAGGCCATCTCTTTTACCGTGGAAGACAAGCTCATGATCGCCCAAAAGCTCGACGAGCTGGGCATTGACTACATCGAGGGCGGCTGGCCGGGTTCCAATCCTCGCGACAAGGAGTTTTTCGCGCGGGCGCGCGAGCTCCGGCTCCAGCACGCCCGGCTGACCGCCTTCGGGGCGACGCGCTTCGCCAAGAACCGCGTGGACCGCGATCCCAACGTCCGCGCTTTGATCGAGGCCCAGACACCGGCCGTGGCGATCTTCGGCAAGACCTGGGACTTTCACGCGCGACGCGCTCTGGGTATCAGCGAGGAGGAAAACCTCAAACTGATCTCGGAAACCGTCCGCTATCTGAAAGACCACGGCCGGGAGGTCATCTTCGACGCCGAGCATTTCTTCGACGGCTACAAGGCCAATCCCGACTTCGCACTACGTTGCCTCGAGGCGGCCAAGGAGGCCGGCGCCGACGTGCTCTGCCTCTGCGACACCAACGGCGGAACCCTGACTTCCGAACTGGCCGGCATCGTGGCCGAGGTACGCCGCCGCTTTGACGGGACGCTCGGAATTCACTGCCACAACGATGCCGACCTGGCCGTGGCCAACACCCTGGCTGCTGTGGAGCAGGGTTGCACGCACGTGCAGGGCACCATCAACGGCTACGGCGAACGCTGCGGCAACGCCAACCTCTGCTCGATCATCGCCAACCTCGAGCTGAAGATGGGGCACACCACGATCGGGCGCGAGCGGCTGGCCAACTTGAGTTCGGTGGCCCGCTTCGTCGCCGAGCTGGCCAATCTGCCCTTGCGTCACGACCAGCCTTACGTGGGGCGCAGCGCCTTCGCGCACAAAGGCGGCGTGCACGTCAGCGCGGTGCTCAAGGATTCCGCCACCTACGAGCACATCCCGCCCGCGCTGGTGGGCAACCGCCAGCGCGTGCTGCTTTCGGACCTTTCGGGCCGCGGCAACATTCTCTACAAGCTCAAGCAGCACGGCCTGGCCGACCGGCTTTCCGAAGAGGCGCGACGCGAATTGCTGGAGCGAATCAAGCACCTGGAGTATCGCGGCTACGAATTGGAGGCGGCCGAGGGCACCTTCGAGCTGCTGGTCCGGGAGGCGCTCCATCCCGGCGTGCGTTTCTTCGAACTGGTCAGTTTCGAGGTGACCACCAGGATGGAAGACGACCGGCACTCGCGTACGGTGGCGACGGTGACCGTGAAGACCAAAGACGGCGTCCATTCCGCCACCGCCACCGGCCATGGGCCTGTCAACGCGCTCGATTTGTGCTTGCGTCAATGCCTCTCCCCGGTTTACCCCTCGATCGCGCAGGTTCGCCTGACGGATTACAAAGTGCGCGTGCTCGATTCCAGGAAGGGAACCGCGGCCAAGGTGCGCGTGCTCATCGAGTGGTCCGATCACAAGCGAACCTGGACCACGGTGGGCGTCTCCGACAACATCATCGAGGCGAGCTGGCGGGCGCTGGTGGATGCGATTCGCCTCGAGCTGATGCGGTTGAGCGAGCAGGACGAGACCATCGAAAAGGTGGTCGAGGATTATTGCTGGGGCGTCTGAAGAGCAAAGCGGCCGGCGGTTCGTCCTGCGTGGGTCCCCGCCGGCCGCTTCCGCGTCAGATCGTGGCCCTTCGGCCGAAGCCGAACCTGCCGGCGCCAAAACCGCCCAGGCCCAATCCGCAGCCGCGGGGGCAGAGCTTGTCCAGTTTGTCGCGCTGTTCCTGGGTCAGCAGGCCCCGCAGCGTGGCCATGGTCTGGGCCTGAGCTGCGATGCGCTCGGCGTGAAGCTTGCCCAAGCCTTCAGCCAACGGCTGAATGACCTGCGCCCCGGCGTTGTTGCGCACCGCCTCCTGAAGCTTGGTGCGCAGCTCGATCGTCTTTTGCCAGGTTGCCTGGTTTTTGGCCTGGAGCGCTTCCAGGGCGGATTTGAACTGCGCCTTCTGGCCTTCGCTAAGGTTCAGGTAAGTCGCCAGGAAGTCCAGACGCCGCTCGAACGATTGCTGGGCCGTGGGCGCCGTACCGCCCGTTGCGGCGCCGCCGCGCCAGCCGCGGCCCCACTGCGCAGCCGCCGTCCCCGCCAGCAGCAGTCCGGCCAACGAGATTGTCAGCAGTTTCTTCATCGCCATATCCCTCCCAAAAGAGCTAACGTCTTCCGCCCTCTGACGTTACACCTGGCTTGCCAGACCACATGCCTTGAAAAATCTTGAGGTTACAGCCGCACGGACCTTGGCGTGCGCAGGCCTTGCAGCCGCCGGCCCATGCACCGCGCAGCTTTTGCGCGCCCGCGGAGGGCCGCGTTGTATATTCGTAGCTTCGACCGTGCGCTACTTTTTCAGCCTGCGCTTCCCCGAGGTGCGCCGCATCCTGCTGGTGGAGAGCGGCTCGCGCCATTTCATCGAGCAGTTGGTTCCCATCTTGCGGCAGTACTGGCCCGAAGCCCCCATCGGGTTGGTGACCTGCTACGCCGGCCTGCCCGCTGTGCTGGCGGCCGAGTCCGGCGCGGAGGTCTATCACGTCGCCGACTTCCAGGGTCGCGCGGGACGCAAGCGCCTGTACGCCGAGCTGCGCCGTCGCGGTTACGACATCATGGGCATCCTCTGTACCGGTGAGCCGATCATGACGAAATGGAAATGGGCGCTCGCGCTGCGCGTTCCCGCCAAGGTGTTCATCGTCAACGAAAACTGCGATTTCTTCTGGCTGGACCGCACGCAGCTTCACACCATGGCCCGCTTCCTCGCCTACCGGGCGGGCATGGGGGGCGCCAGGGCCGCGCCGGCCCTGCTCCGGCTGCTCTTGTTTCCCCTGACCTTGTTGTATTTGCTGGCGTATGCGGCGCTGGCTCACGCGCGCCGTCAGTGGAACCTTCGTTTCAGGAGAGTGCAACCATGAAAGTCGTACTGGTGGAGCAACCCGGTGGACCTGAACAAATGCGAGTCGTCGAGATGCCCAAGCCGGACCCGGGTCCGGGTCAGGCGCTGGTAAAAATCGCCGCCGCGGGCGTCAACTTCATTGACGTCTATCACCGGACCGGGCTTTACAAGGTGGATCCCCCCATCACGCTGGGCATGGAGGGCGCCGGCGTGGTCGAAGCGGTGGGCGAGGGAGTTACGGAAGTAGCGCCCGGTGACCGCGTGGCGTACGCCATGGCGCGCGGTTCCTACGCAGAGTACGCCGTCGTGCCCGCCTGGATGCTCGTCAAGCTTCCGCCCGCGCTCGACTTCCAGTCCGCTGCGGCCGCGATGCTTCAGGGCATGACCGCGCACTACCTTACGCACTCCACCTTCCCGCTCAAGGAAGGCGATGCCTGCCTGATCCACGCCGCCGCGGGCGGCGTCGGCTTGCTGCTCGTACAGATGGCCAAAATGCGCGGGGCGCGCGTCTTCGGGACGGTCTCCACGCAGGCCAAGGCCGAGCTGGCCCGGCAGGCGGGCGCCGATGTGGTGATCCTTTATACCGAGCAGGACTTCCTCGACGTGGTCCGTCGAGAAACCAACGGGCGCGGCGTGGACGTGGTTTACGATTCCGTCGGCGCGTCTACCTGGGAGAAGAGCCTCGACTGCTTGCGACCGCGCGGCATGATGGTGTCGTTCGGCAACGCCAGCGGTCCCGTGCCGCCGTTCCAGCCTCTGGTGCTGAGCCAGAAAGGATCGCTCTTCCTGACTCGCCCGACGCTAGGCCATTACACGGCGACCCGCGAAGAACTGCTCTGGCGGGCAGGCGACGTGCTCACTTGGGTGCAGGACGGGCGTTTGAAGCTGCGCATCGAGCGGGTGTACAAGCTCGAAGAGGCGGCCGAGGCGCACCGCGCCCTGGAATCCCGCGCCACCAGCGGCAAGCTGCTGCTCGTGCCGGAGTGAGAGTTGCGGCGCGATTCGGATCGGGAGCGGCGCCGCGGCGGCAGGGTGGGCGTGGCCGCCGCCATTGTGGTGTTCGCCACCATAGCAGCCGCCTTTCAATCTTTCGATGTCGCAAGGCAACTGGCCCGGCATTCGCCCGACCCCTTTCAAATCCAGGTCGCTTTGCTGCGCTTCTCGGCACTCGGTTCGCGCCTGCCTGTGGACGCAGTTGTCGGTTATTTGAGCGACCTGCCGCCGGGCGATCGGGCCACGTTGGCCTTCCTGCAAGCGCAGTACGCGCTGGCGCCGAGGCTGCTTCGTCCCTTGCCCGCACCAAGCCGTCCCGATTGGGCGGTCGGCAACTTCTCGCGACCGCTTGACGTCCGGGCACTCGGCGCGGAGTATGGCTACGTCGTTGAGCAAGACTTCGGCAACGGCGTAGTGCTTTACCGCAGGACGGGTTCATGATCGGCTGGCTTTGTCTGCTGGCGGCTGCACTGGGTGGTTACGGACTGCTCGAAGGCTTGGGGTGGGCGCGATGGCCGGGGCCGGCATGGGTGCGCATCGGGCTGCGCGGATCCTTGGGCGCGGGATTGGGCGTCGGGCTGAGCTCCTGCGCGTTCGTGCTCTTGCTGTGGGCGGGTTTGCACGTTTCTTGGGCCGCGGTCATCGGCAATCTCACGGTCGCGGCGCTTGGGGGATTGGCTTGGGGGCGTTGGAGCCGGAGGACCGCTGGAGACAGCCGTGCTTCGCACGAACCTGGCGCTCCGCAAGCCTGGCTGTGGCTGCTCCGTGCAGCGGGTATCGTGACGCTGGCGCTGGTTGTGGCCGGATGGGCCGTGGGCACGGAGGCTTCGCCCCACGGCGACTGGGACGCATTCTCGATCTGGAACTTGCGCGCCAAGTTTCTTGCCGGCGGGCAGCCGGGTTGGCGTTACGCAGTGTCGCCCGAGATCGGCGGCGGTCAGTTGGGCGCGGCTCACCCGGATTACCCGCTGTTGCTGTCGGCCACGGTGGCCGAAGTCTGGGCCTTGAACGGAGACATGGACCCTTGGGCGCCAGCCCTCCTGGCCTTGTTGTTTGCGTTGTTGACGATCGGCGTTTTGGTGGGGGCGCTCGCATGGTTCCGGGAGGAGACTTTAGGCTGGCTGGCGGCGCTGTTGCTGGCCTCCAGTGAGCTGTTCGGCTCGCAGGTGGCGGCGCAGTACGCCGATATACCGCTGGCTTTTTACATGCTGGCCGCCGTGGCCATGCTGGTCGCCGCATCGCGCGAGCAGTGGGCGCCTGCGCCGCTGATGGTTGCCGGCGCGCTGGCGGCGCTGGCGGGATGGACCAAGAACGAAGGCATCGTTTTTCTCGTGCTTGTATTCGGCTGGACGCTCATTCGCGGGGGCGTTCGTGCGGTGCTCAAACTCATGGCCGGCGCGGCGCCGGCCCTGCTCGTCCTGGCGACGTTCAAACTCGTGCTGGCGCCCCTCACGGTCGGGTTGTTCCCTGCCACCGCAGCGGAAGCTTTGGCGAAGATCGCGGATCCGGGCCGTTGGATCATGATCGCGCGGGGTTACGCGAGGGCGGTCTGGGATCTCTCCCCCTGGTGGGCGCACCCGGTGCTCTTGTTCGCGCTATGGGCTTGGGTCGCGGGGTTTGCCGACAGGCAACAGAGGAAAGAGGGCTGGGTGCTGGCGTTGCCGGCCGCGATGCTGGCGGCGGATTTCCTGGTCTATCTGGTCACGGTAGCCGATCTGCGCTGGCATCTGGATACCTCATGCAACCGGCTCTGGCTGCAAGTTTGGCCGACCCTGCTGTTTGGAGGGTTCTTGATCGCGGGGACGTGGCCTGCAAGCGCGGATGCCGACATCCCGCGAGGCCCGGGCTCAGGGGATCGAGCCGCAGACCGTGGACGCCGGAGACGCTGAGCCGGACGGGGGCTTGACCCGGTTCCTGCTAAGCTGATTTTCTATGCCTCAAGAAGCCCGACCCCTCGTCGCCATTATGATGGGAAGCAAGTCCGACTGGGAAACCATGCGACATGCCAGCGAGATGCTGACGTCGTTCGGCGTGCCGCACGAATGCCGCGTGCTGTCGGCGCACCGCACGCCGGAGCAGACC
>Ga0197142_1002079_pt1 | contig 17797 bp, 22 predicted proteins | sample GBS60_MetaG_FD_148614 | JGI IMG/M metagenome (GOLD analysis project Ga0197142, IMG submission 148614) | Sediment microbial communities from Great Boiling Springs, Gerlach, Nevada, United States - GBS 60_MetaG | ecosystem: Environmental > Aquatic > Thermal springs > Hot (42-90C) > Sediment...
ACGGGTTCTGCCTCCAGAGCGTTCCCAGGCGGCGCACCCACAACACTCTGCCGACGCGGGTGTGGATTCGCAGCACACCCAGTCGCAGGTCGAGGTCGATGCGCTGGGCAATGGCCTCAACTTCGCCCCCCGGCTGCAGCACAAGCCGGAGATGGTTGCCCTCTGCCGAAGTTTCCAGTACCCGGCCGCGCAGATCCCACGAACCCATTTCGTAGGTAGCGCGCTGGCGTGCCGCTACTTCCACCTCAGCTCCCACCAAGAGGCGCCACCATTCGTGGATGCGATCCCTGGCCCAGCGCGACCGCCCGTCCCAAATGATGACGCGAGCGTCCGGTACCCGGTTGTACTGGGACAGGTTAAGGCCGCGCCAGGGGCGAATCCAACCTTTCAAGCTTGTTCTCCAGAAGATTTGTAGGACATATCTTCCAGAACAATGCGCCCGTTTCGACGCACGAACACGCCTATTCCCGGCCAGCGCACTTCCCTTCCCTGGTGGGTTTCAATTGAAATGCTCTCGGCAATTACATCGAGAATTCGCCCTGCCTGAGACAAGGTCACACCCTCGCGGTGGGCAATGGCGTAAGACAAGTCTCCCTTTCGAAACGGTTGCATAGGCAACTCATATCTCAGCGCCACTAATTTAACATAATGCGATTCTCATTTGCTGAACTATCGCATCGCAGCCATCCGCTCCGCCCGCTGCCGCACCACTTGTAAAATGGCTTCTCCGCTAACGTCACAGGCGAGCAGGTCTTCGACGGCCAAACGCTCGGTGGCCTCTACCAGAGCACGCTCGGCCGGCGTCAGGGCGGAGCGAAGGCAATCTCCAGGCTTGATTCCCCGCTGCTGGCGAAAAGTTTCGAGATTCCCCAGCAGCGGCTCGTAGATACAGCGCTCCAGCTGGCGAAAGGCCTCTCCGGGGTTGGCGCTCAGGGCTAGACCCATCCAGGCGGCCACCTGCTGTAGAACCTGCTGCGAGTCGTTGGACAGATCGATGGGGAAGAGTTCCTGGCGACTGGGAACCAGATCGGGGTTGAGGACAATGCCGCGGCGAAGCAAAACTTCTGCCAGGTGATCCCGTAAGTCGTTGCCCAGGAACTGGGCATAAGCAATAGCTAGGTGGGGGTCGCTCCACACCCCGCCTTTGCCGCGGGTACGCCGCAAAGCCTGCCGTTGCCGTTCCGAAGGGGGAAGGTCCGGGTAAAGCTTGGCCAGCAGCTGGGGCATGTAGGCCCGAACCGCTGGGTGCTCCAACCAATCACTAGGACGTCTGCGGGGCGGGCGGTTGGCCGACTTCCAAACGTCCAAACAATTGAGCAATCCCGTCTCGGGGTGAAAGCGGACAAAGTGGGAACGGAACAGCAGCTTGGCCATTCAACCCTCACAACTCAACTGCTCAGCATAGGAAGGCCAGCAATGGGCCAGATAAGGACAAACCTCTTTGATCGCCTGGGTGCGGTAGTCTCTCTTAATACAAGGACTGTTGTAGACCGTGGGCAGGCGGCGGGGAAATTTGCCCTGGTCGATGGCTTCCTGGATCTCCACTAAATGATTTACTACGTCGCGGACAATCTCCGGCTCCACCTCGGTGACGACAAAGGTGTGGGTGGGAAGATGGCTGATGCCGACGAGGTCTGGAAAGATGCCGGTGGCTTTGTAGAGCAGCCAGGCGTACCAATTGAGCTGGGGGTGAAAGCGGACTTCAAGCTCTGTCGGGGTGGCCTTGTTGGTTTTGTGATCCAAGACAGCGATTCGCCCATCCTCTGTCTCCACCACCCAGTCCAAGTAACCCTGGGCGTAGAGGTCGTCCCGCCCCGGGAAGAGTACCGAGTCCACCACCCCTTCCTTCCCTGGAACAGAAATGCCTCTTTCCACCCACAGAGTTCTCTTAACCCAAGCAGGAATGCGAAAGTAGACCACCATGAAGTAGGCTCTCCCCACCAGGTGGGTGGCGGAGATGTGGCGGAAGAACTCAGACTCCACCCCGGCGCGGTTGTCTAGCTCCAGCTTGCGCTGGCTTAGATTAGCAGAGCGCAGGGCAGCTGTCCACGCGCCGGGAGGAAAGGCTTCCAAGTCTTTGGGGGGAGAACCATCGCGGTTGCGTATGGCGTCCGCCCCGCAATAGGACGGAGAGGCCCTGAGGAGCAGATCTGCATAAGGACGGACAAAGTCCAGCAGGTCTTCCACCAAGTCCTCAGATAGTTCCACTTCCCGCAACCAGGTGGGAAAGTAGAGGGCAAATGCTTCCCCTGGGTCCTGGGTGGGTGTTTTGGGATCCAGCCACTCCTGTAGAGCGCCGTGCACCAGAGTTCCCAAAAGCACGTGCTCGTTGAGCTCGGCCGTCGCCGGTAGGCGGTCAATGTAGCGCAGCCGGTACTTGCGGGGGCACTCTGCCCACACCTCTAGCCGGCTAAAAGAGGTGGTCGAGATGGTCATGAACTTTGTGGTTAACCAGTTTGAGGCTTTGGGGGCAGACGTCCAGGCCCGTCTGCAGGCACCAGCCAAAGAGAATGCCCAGGGCGTCTGCTTGGTGCTGGCTGAGGCGTACTCCCCACAGCTTTTCCGCCCACTGTTGTGTGTGTTTTTTACCCCCAGGCAGACCTAAGGCTGCCCGCCAGGAGCGGCGACAGCGGGGGTCTGAGTTGATGTCGCTAATGGATAAGCCCAAACGGGCGGCAGCTAGGTAGAGCGTCGTCTGTACCCGAATTAGATCGGCGTGGCGGCCGTACACTGCTTCCAAAACTAGGTGTTTGGCTCCAAAGTGATAGAGCTTCTCCACCATCCGCTCCAAAAGCAGCAACCTCTGCCAGCGATCCTGTTCCGGATGCGTGACCAGCTCTCCCACCCACACTTGATCTTCCCGCCACCAGGCCCAGCCAGTGTGGGCCAACGCTTGATCCAAAGCAACGATCACAAAGAAGAAGGATTCCTTTCGAATCTAATTTAACCGATTTCAGAAGGGAACCAAGAGGTTGTTGGGTATAAGACGTAAAGCAGAAGCAATTTCCACCCAGATGGCGGGCCGCACATCCAGCCAATAGGTCTGCAGCATTGAGTAGTGCTGCTCTGGATAGCGCTCCAAGGCGCTGTGGGCCAGAAGAATTTCCCCTTCCACCTCTAGGAGGGAAGAGGTTTTGCCCAACCACTCCACTTTGGTGCTGCTCAGCCTACCCAAAGCCGAGTGTTCGTAATCTCCCCCCCACGGTACAGACGTAGGTGGCGGTGAAGAAGGTGCCGAGAATCAGGAGGTTATCTAAACGTCCAGGATGCTGCACCCAGTAGCGATAAGGCATGCGTCTGGCCCGCAGGGTGGTTTGCTTGTCCACCACCAAAACACCAGCAGGGAGCGGCAGGCCTTGGGGACGAAACCGTTCGATAAAGTCCCAATACTTCATACTCTTCTCCTCGGGCGTACCCGCGTACGCAGTCTCCTTTTTCTCAGTCGGCGCTCGCGTACACCCATAAGCTCGGATAAACGTTTGTGCTCCACACAGTCAGAAAAAAGCTGGTACCACCAAAGCGGCATGACTCGCAGGTTGGGATAGCGATGTTGATTGAAATAGACCCAGCGGGGCAACCCCCAAAGGGTGTGGCGGCGATGGATCTGCTCGTGATAACCGTGCTCTAGGGCCTTGGCAAAGTAAACGTCCTTCTGAGACAACCCTTTGGGCAAGACCTCGTATTGGGGATAGAGACGGTGCAGCTGCTCCCATAGTCGATACAGGTGTTGTTGGGCTTGCTCGTTAGCCAGAACGACATCTGCGTGGTCTGCGTCAACCACAAACTCCCGGGCAGGTCTGAGGCGAAAGAAGCGGGGCAGACGAATGATGCCGTCAGGAGCCAAAGTAAGAGCTCGGTTCACCCCTCTGGCCGCTGCCGCTTGGGGCCCCCAAGCATCAATTTGCTCTACGGTCACCACTTCCAGGTGCTCTGTGCGGTCTACCCAAATCACCATCGGCCCTCCCAGAGCATAATAACCAGCCAGACCCACGTTGGTGTAAGTTCTCTCAACCACAAACTTCTCGCAGCAACTGTAGTATGTCTTGGGAGGATAGGTAGCAGCGCAGAGATTCTTCGTATTTAAGGTCACCCGCGTCCAAGAGATTAAGAGCTGCCCCCAACAAGCTGGGGTGGCTGGGAAGAAGTTCCAAGATCCACTGCTCTAACGTCGGACAGGTACGAATGTGATTAACTATGGATTCTAGACCAACTCCAGCGCGAATCCAGTCATTGTAGTCTTTGCAGCCTGGGATAGAGGGGGGCGGAGCACAGATAATCGGCAGGTTGGTGGTTACGGCCAGCTCCACCAGTTCTGGTATAACTGCTAACCAGCTCTTGTACTGCCCGGCAAGTGGGGAACCCAAAGGATAGACATCGTTGTCGTAGACGGCCACCAGGCCGACTACGCCTTCTAGGGCGCGGGTGAGGCGGGAAAGGGAGACGTTGACTCCTGGAGTGCCGACTGCGGGCAAGCCCAAGCCCACTAAGGAGAGGGTATCGGTCGCTCCTTCCGCCAGCAGCAAGGGCAGGTTCTCCCGTTTGGCCTTGACGATGGACTGGGGGTGAATCCAGTAGCGGTCGACAGGAGGACTGTCGCTGCGGGCGGTGGAAAGCCAGCGGGGCTCGGTGTCAGCGTCTAATGCCCGCCCTTGCAGGTGGATAACCCTTCCGTCCAGATCCCTGAGGGGGAAAACGACTCTGCCGGCCATGAGCTCCCGTTGGCCGGAGAGTAACCCCCAGGCCTGCAAACGGGCAGAGGGCCAGCCTAAGCGGCGCAGGAAGTCCGGTTCGTGACCATACCCTATCTCCGCCAGCGGCAGATGGCGGCTTGCGGCCCAGTCAGCTGCCGGGCTGGGGTCTTGGCGGTAGTGCTCCCATATGCTGTCTAGCGAGGAGGTGGGACGCGTCTGTCCCTTGAGGTTGGCCACCATGCGGACGGCGGAGCTCAGGTCCGGAGCCTTTCCCAACCTGACCAACAGGTCAAAGACGTCTCCCCTCGCTCCGCAGGCGGGGTGGTGGCAGCGGAAGCGGTCATAGCGCACCGTCAATTTGCGGCGGCGGCCACAGAAGGGGCAATCGTTGGTCCCCTCCCGCAGCGGCAGCTCTGGGCACAAAGCCGCCGCTACTTCCAGCAGCGGCGCATGGGCTTTGAGTTCAGCTAACATCGAGGTTTTGTATCAACGCGATGGCCTCTTGCAGTCCGACGTTGCGGTGGCAACCTGGGTGGCGGGATTCCAGGGCCCGCAACCGACGCCGCCAAGCTCGAATGAGAAGGGGATCTTGGTCGGCAAACTCAATGTATAGCGCCTGGTCTTTACCGGGAGCGCAGCGGAGAACGCGGCCCACCTGCTGAATGGCTGTGCGCGGACTAGAGCCCCCGGCTGCTTGAATAACCAGGCGCAGGGGAGGGATGTCGGCGCCTTCGTTGAGGATGGAAGAGGCGATGGCCGCCGCCAGCTGGCCGTTGCGCAGGCCTTCGATGATCTCTTGCCGCTCTGTTTTGGCTACAGAACCGTGGATAAAAGGCACGTAGTAGCCTTGCCTACCCATGGCTTCGGCCAACTTGCGCCCGTGTTCTATCGCTTTGACAATAACCAAGCCCCCCTTCTTGCCAGAACTCAAGAAGGCAGACAACAGCGCAACCACGTAGTGGTTGCGCAGATCGTTTTCCACGATGCCGACGCGGTAAACTTCCGCCGGGTCGGGGCGCAGCCGCCGCCAAGAGGCGGGAACCTTCAGCGGGGGAATGGTTAAGGATAGGACGGTTGGGCGTAGGATGAGCTGCTGGGAGACCACTTCGCTTTCCTCGATCCGCAGCAAGAGAGGGCCGATGGATCCTTCGAGAATGCGATCGAGGCCGTTGGACGAGTTGGGTGTGGCCGATAGCCCAATACGTCTAGAGGCACCGCAAGCCTTGAGCACTTCTACATAGCTGTCGGCGCTGGCCCGGTGGCATTCGTCCACAATCACCAGCTGGGTTTGGGCCAGCTCCTGGGCGTAGGTGTCGCAGTGGGCGGAAAGGGTTTGTACCGTGCCAATGCTAACCCGCTGCCATTCGTGTCCTCGGCCCGAAAGGGAACCAATGCGCTCGCCCAGCAGCTTGGCAAAGGTGGCCACCGTCTGATCCAGAAGGTCCAGGGTAGGAACAATAACCAGTACGCGGGCATCGCCAAAGAGGCGGGCGGCCATGGCTGCAACCACGGTCTTGCCGGAGCCGGTGGGGGCACAGATTAAGCCGCGGGGGCGTTCCAACAGCGTAGCTAAGGCCCGCCGCTGGTGGGGGTAAAGCCACTCCGGCAGCTCTTCCAGGCGCCCTGTGGGCCGGACGTAGACCTGTCGGTCTTCCACCTCCACTCTCAGGCCTTTGGCGGCCAACCAGCTCTCGACACTCTCCCACAGCCCAGTAGGAAAAATTAGGTCGGAGTGGATGCGCTTGGCCAGGCGTATCCAAACAGGGGGCAGACCCAACCGTCTGCGGGCGTACTCTTTGCGCGGGTCGATAATAGACAGATAACGCTCCAGAGCCACCAACAACTCCGCGTCTAAGCCGGTCAGCCTGGCCTCGGCAGGAGTAAGAACCAATTTGGGCATTGTTCTACGCTCGTGCTTTGGAAATGAAGGGGTGACCCCTGGTAGACAGGCGCCACCCCAGTCGACCTATTGGCAGTAGCCGGTCGTTACGTCGAGATTACGCCTGAAACCCACAGATCCAAGGCAGCAGTGGAGGAGGCCTGCAGTTCGTCGCCGCTATCCAGGACCAACCGCCCGGTCAAAAGACCGAGGGGTTCGCTGGAGTCAACGAGAACCTCCCGAACTAGGGTGTAGGTATTGCTGCCAATCTTGGCTTTTAGGGTGACTTGGGCAGAGTTGTTGGTGCGGGTACAGGCGTTGATGGCGGTCAGGATCAGCTGCTCCTGTGCTCCCACCTGCAGCACCGTCGTTGTTGTGCTGTCTAGCGTTGCGGCAGTGCGGAAGAATCGTTCTGGCATGGCTTAGCCTCGAGGAAGGTTGTCCAGCATGGATTTGATGCGCTCTGCCCTGTTGTTGGGCGTTGGCAGTGCCTGAAGCTCAGCAGAACGCAGGACCTGTGGCTCTGCAGAGCGTAAGGCCTGCGGGGCAGGTGCCGGCTCTGCAAAGACGGGAATTTGGCCGATAGGACGAGGACGAGGCTCTCCGTTAATCCCTGCAGGAGTAAGGGAGCGCTCCAGGCGGTAGGTTTCCCAGGCGGCTTCCAGCCACTCCTCGGCGGTGGCGATGGGTGCGCGGGCAAAGACGGGAGCGTAGCCTTGGGTGGGCATCAGCCCGGCCTGGCTGATGGTGTCGGGGCTGGTGCTGACGAAGTAGATCTCCGTCGGGGCCCCGTAGAGGGTACGGCCGTCCATGAAGGGGTCGTCGCTGGACACCTCAAAGATGTCCTGGCTGCGCGCCAGGGAGTAGAGATAGCGCGACAGGGATTCTACCCGCTCCGGTACGTAAGGATGAGCCAGGCTGTCCAGCTTAAAAGCCGGACTGAGGAAGGTGGTGGAGCGGGACAGCTTCAGCCGAATGACAAAGGGCCGCTCCACAAACATCGGCACCTCTACCTCGTTGCCGTCCACGTCCAAGCTGGGGCGCTTGGCGGTGGTGACGTCTATCCAGCGCAGCTCCTGGACTTCCACGGGCTTACCGCGGCTGTTGGTGACGGTGCGCTTCACCAAACGCCCCGCCTCAAAGACGCAAAAGAGGAGATTGCCGCTGAAGCCGCAGGCTCGCACCTCAACCCGTCCATCGCGAATCTTAGGCTCGCCGATGATGTGGTGGCCAGCAGCCACACACTGGGCGCAGCTTTCGCCGCGGGATCCCACAGGAACGGCGTTGTTGGAGCTGATGGAGAAGGTGTGCAAGCCGCGGGCGTCCTTCTTGGACGCAAATGGCTGAAATTCCGGAATAGCCAAAGGCAGCTCGTGGGCGTAGTGGATGTGCTGCTTGCTGCCGCGGAAGAAGGCTTCCTTGGTCTTGCACACCACGACCCACTTGCCCTGCTCGTCTTGATCCAACAGGGCAAAGCCAAATTGCGGCTTGAGGATAATGCCGCGCACCGCCACGATGAGGTCGCTGGGCCCTATCTCGGGCAGCTGGTTCTCTTCTTCCGATTCGTAGCGGGGGGTCTTCCAGCTGAAGAACTGGGACACAGACACTTCGCGAAAGCCCACCAAATCGGGCTCGGTGGTGGAGGTAGATACTAGGGTTTGGGCAAGAAAAGCAGACGATTCGTTAACGTCCTTGCGCTTGAAGGTAGTCATTGAAGCTTGAACCTAATGTCAGATGGGGGAAAACTGCGTACAAGAGATACGTACCAGAGAGGAAGCTCTGATGCGCAGGCACAGCAAGTGCTATGGCCTGTTCTATCACACTTCCCCTCAAACGGCGCTAAGTGATGAAAAAAGTCATTCACCCAGCATCAACTAGCCGATTCTCAACTCCTGCCAGAGATGGATGGCCTCTTCGCTGGGGCGGAATAGGTAGCGCTCCCGCCCTTGGCGGACATAGCGCTGTAAGCCCCGGGAGAAGCGCACCCAGCGGACAAACAGCAGCAGGCTGTCTTCCAGAGGCCTTTGGCGTAGGAAGGGGTAAAGGTAGTACCCCAAAGCGGGGCAGACTCCGTAGGGCGGTTCGCGCCGTGTCAGGTAGTCCAAAAACAGGGGCGGTGTGTGCTGGAAGAGCAGGTAGCGCTGGTCGCGAGCCAACGACTGCCAGACAGCGTAGGCGGTCGGCTCCAGGAGCGAGTTCAGCAAACGGGCGCACAGCCCTAGGGAAGTGGTGGGGGTCAGCTCCCCTCTTTCTGCTTCCTCCAGAGCTGAGAAGAAGCGGCTGGGGTAGACCTTGAGGCGCAAGACCTCCTGCTGTAACTCCGGAGAGAGGGCTTGAAGCCGTTTGGCGACATCCGGCCGACGGGTCAACTCCTCCACCAAGGGTTTGAGATCCAGGTGGCGCACGAGGCCGCCCAGACGACCCTGCAACGCCCGCTTGGCTGTTGGCGGAGTGGTGCCGTCGGGTTCGGAAGCCAGTTGAAAGAGACGCAGGCCGGCAGGCAACCGGCTGGGGGTGGGCATCGCCAGCGGAGCGATGAGGTCGGTGTCTTCTAAAGGTGGGGTAACCAGCAGGTCGGCGTCGGCAGGCGACAGACAATAGGGGCTGAGGTGGGGCAGTAGATGAATAAAGCGAGGGTTGCGCAGAGGCACAAACCACTGCAGTGCGTCCAAGGTTCCCTCGACGAGATAAATGCCCTCAGGTAGGTCAATCAACTTTCTTCTAGAAGCGCAAAGGGATCCGGATCGGCTTGGAGTTGGGCTGGGTTTACCAGCGCAGCCCCTTTGGCCATGGCCAGAAGGGTGGAGAGCGGCATCAGCCCGGTTTGGACAGCGCGGGCCCGGTCGAGGAAGAGAATTTGCTCCGGATTGGGGGCGCTTTCAATGGCCGCTTCCACGTCGCGGACGAGTTGTCCCAAAAGAACCCGCTCGTCCACTTCTCCGTCCAGCTGCCGCAAGAAGGCAGTAATGTCGGCCATACGGCTGTGGGGAGATTGAACCAGCTGCCAAAGGTGGGCCCGGGTGGCGGGGGTGGCGGCCCCAACTTCTGCGGCCACGGACAGATCCGTAAAGTACGGGTCCAACGTTCTAACCCGCTCCAGAATCTGCAGGGCACCGCGAATGCTGCCGCCGCAGTGGCTGGCCACCAGCTGACGGGACTCGGCAGAAAGCTGGGGAAAGCGGCTGCGCAGGTAGAGGTCGATGCGGTACTCGGACAAACGCCCCAAGCGCCAGTGTTGCCCCCGGTCGGCCAAGGCCCGAAACTGCTGCTCTGCCAGCTTGGCCTCGTTCATGGTGACGAAGATAAACAGGGTGCGACCGTGGGGTTGGGGAATCTCCGATTCGTAATAAAGCGAAACGATCTGCGGATAGGAAAGGACGTCCACCTCGTCGATAACCACCACCTTGACGCGGCGGTGGTCATCCAGGTTGTAACGGGGCGGGGTGCGGGCAAATTCAATGGCCTCTGCAACCTGGCGGTTAAGGCTTTCCCCTGACCCTGATTGCACCCACATTAGGTCTTCAACAGCCGGGTCAGCCCGACGGGGATCAGAACGGCAGACCGGGCACTCCCCGCAGGCCTGCACCTCGCCAGGGCGGCGGCGCTCACAGCGCAGCGCCCGTAGGAATAGACGTACTAGCGCCCCCTTGCCCACCCCTGTCGGCCCGGAAACGAGAATGGACTTAGGTAAACGATTGCTGGCCAAGGCGGCCTTGGCCAGGCGGACAACTCGTTCGTGTCCGAAATACTCGTCCCAAGAGCGCGGATCCAGTTCATCCTGTAGCATACTTTCCAGGTATTGGGCCTGAGTGGTTGTAGCGCTGGCGGCGGCGGGCAAACCCGGCAAAAGGATTGGCATCGACGTAGGGCTTGGCTTCCACCATGAAGCGGCGCCCTGCAGCCTGACGAAACTCCACCTCTCCGCTCAGGACGGCAACCATGAGAAAGCCTCGAGCGGCGATCAAGTTCAAACCATGGCGCTGGGCAAAGGGTTCGATGGCCTCATCCAACTCTCCCTCGGCCAGCATCAACAGGGCTCGCGCCGGACGAATCCGTCCGTCCCGCTGCTTGCGGATAACCAACCTGGCGATTTCGGCTGCCGCTGTTCTGGGATAGCGAAGCTCAAAGGTGGCTTCGCCATACTGAACGAAGGAATGGCCCAGCATAAAGCTGACCGCCATTTCCGCCCATATCTTCTGCCCAATCTCGTCCCGCAGCATCACCATTTGTTTGGTCAGCCAGCGGCGGATTTCCAGCTTACGGGGATAGGTGCTGCCAAAGCTCAACGGTTTTCTCCCAACAACGCTCGGGCCAGAGAGGAAGCATCGATAGCTCCCAAGTCAGCAGCGCTGACCGCATCCAGGTCAAAATCCAGTAGACGCACGCCGCGCATCTTCTGACCTAGCAAGTTAAAGGCGTGGGTGTCCAAAAGTCCTTTGGTAACAAGATATCGTACCCGAACCGTTTCGTGTCGGTTTCCGGGCCGCAGGACGCGGGTGATGGCCTGCTGAACCGGCAAGGTTTGCCAGGGTAAGTCCCAAAAGACAACTTGGTCGGTGGTGAGGAGATCGATGGAGAGGGAAGCGAGGTGGAGGGAGAATACCCCTACGCGGGCACTGGTGTTGTAAAGCTCCAGCACTCGCTCTCTCGCCTCTTCGTCCAGCTGTGGTGGGGTGGCGCGGTCGTCTTGAGCATAAAGACGAACGACGCTGCCGACGTGGCGGCGCAGGTGTTCTGTCAACCAGCGGCCGGCGGAGACGGAAGCGGTGAAGACCACTGTCCGCCGCGCCTGCTGCACCAAAGAGAGGAGGTGTTCGGCCTTGCAGGTCTCCAGGTCCAGCTCCCAGGGAAGGTTGGCCAGGCGGTAGAGGTCTTGTAGTAGGCGGAAGCGGTTGGGCGTTCCGGCGGCAGGTTGGTCGGCCAGGGCCTGGAGCAGCTGTAGGTGTTCTTCCACCAGCTTCCGGTGGGCCTGTTGCTGGTCGACGGTGGGCTCTACGCAGCAGACGTCGCTGTCCAGCTGGGGCAGACGGACGCAGCTGATTACAGAAGGATCGCTGATGCGAACGCGATGGACAAAACGGCGGAAGGTTTGGTAGTACTCGCCCACACGGTAGAGGCTGAGGTGGGAAAGATAGCGGGGGGAGGCCACCAGCTCTTCGCCTTCCAGGTAGTGGCTGTTGAGCGGCTGCTTCTCCCCAAAGCGACGGCGGAACTCCGCTGCCGACCAAGGCCAGTGGCGGCCGTAGACCAAACGGCAGGTTCCGTCGATGAGATCGAGGCGTCCGTCGGAAAGGGTGCCAGACAGAGCCAGGATGCGGCGGGCCCTGCCGGCCAGGTAGCGCAGGGCTCTCCCCCGCAAGGTGTGGGGGCGAAAGAGGTGGACTTCGTCGACCACCAGCAGCGCGGGGCGGGGAAGATCGCGGGCAATCCAGCGCCGCCGCTCGGCTTGGCGGTGCTTGAGCCGCGGGCTTTGTCGGCGCAGGTAGTCGGCGGCGTAGATCCAGATGGGGGCATGGGGCCGTTCGGTGGAGCGGCGCAGAATGGCAATCTGGCCCTTGAGACCCGCAATCCGCTCCAGGTCTGGCAGCCAGCGGGTGGTGGCCGACAGGAGCGACGGCGCCACAACCTGCACCTGTCCGGGCCGGCGCAGTTGGGGGTAAAGGGCGGCAATCATCAGCCCGGTTACGGTGGTCTTGCCCGTTCCCTGGGCGTGGGCCGCGATGTTGCGCCGACGCAGACAAAACATGGCCGCGTGCTCTACTTGGTAGGGCCGCACCTCGAACTCTGGACAGGCCAAGGCCGTGCGTTCGGCAATGGCCTGTACCTGTCTCCGCCAACGGGGAAAGTTGGGCAGCTGAATTAAGAGGTTGTTTTCCTCCACCTCAGCTGTAGCCAGTTGCTGAGGATCGCTAATCCACATAGCGTCGAATGCGGTTGGCCAGACGATAGAAAGGCATGCCTAAGTCCGACCAATCGGCAATGCGGCGCATTACCCGCGGGGAGAGGTCGGCAAAGTGGAGGACTTGGATAGGTGGATAGCCTTGGGAGCCCAGGTAGCTGTACCCCCAGCCGGGTTTGTACTCCCACCTCACGCCCGTCCAGCGGCTGTGGAGGTCGCAGAGAACGCCCAAAGCACAAAAGCCCTGCTCGTCCCGCAGGCGCCCAATAGTCGGGCTGTACTGCTCAGAAAGCAAGGCCTCAATCCAAGCTTGTTTAACTTCTGGTCGCATAGAGGTAGGGTCGTAGATATTCCAGATCGCGGCGGGCGTGCCACTCGGCGCTGCCCACCATGAGGGGCATTTCCCAAAGCACAGGAACCTGTCGTTTCCCTTCCTTTCGCCAGCCGGTCTCCAACCGCGGCACTGCCCGCCCCACCGCTGCTGGGTTAATCGTCACCACCAGGGGGTGGTTGCGCAGCCGGTGAACCCCTCTCCTGTAGGCGTGGAGATCGCCTGTCTCTTTCCAGCGATCCGGATCCAAAAGGGATAGGGAGCGAAAGGCGTACTTGCCGGCTACCAGAACCGGCACTTCCGGCAAAACCTGGTCGATGCGTTCAAAGTCGGCCTTAGTCCAGAGGCGGACACAGGTGCGCAGCTGGTTGGGGGTAATCTCCCCGGACTTGCGCTGGCAACGCAGAGCGTTGGTCCAGAACACCTCTTGGTAGGGGTCTAAGGCAAACATGTCCGACAGCAAATAGCGAATCATGCTGCCGGCATTGCGGGGAGCTTCCTCCAGACCAGCAATTAAACGGTTGTCCACAAACAGGTGACCCAACTCAGCCTCATAGGGCCCTGGGTAGTCGGAGATCACCACTAGGCGCACCTTCTCTAGCTCGTCGGGTAGGTTGGAGGCCAACGCCGCCACCGGCGGGTCTTGATCGCAGCGGTGCAGCTCACAGGCCTGACACCAGGGGTTGATGGGAAAGTCCGGATGGGGCTGGCGGTAAGAAGAGGGCCAGTTAGGGTTTGGGCAGTACCGTTCCCGTAGGCTGCGTTTTCTCATCGGGAGAACCCAAAGAGGAGGGATAGAAAACCCAAGCCGCCAAAGCAAAGAGGAGGAGCAGGAGCTGGTCTAGGACAACTTTTCCAGCTTCAGGCGGGGCGGACGCCCAGGAATGGGAGTTCTCTGGACGTCCACCACCCGCCAACGTTCTCCCTGCCACCGCAGCACGTCGCCGGGCATCAGCACCCAGAAACGGTCTGTCATCGGCAACTCGTGCGGGTAGTAGAGGGTGTAGACGTCTAGCGCTTGGGCGGTTCCAGCTTGGGGGGCTTGACCGGTAGGGGAGGAAGCTCTCTGGGATCGACAACGTCCTGTTCTTCCTGAGGTGGAGTTGGATTTTGTTGTTTCATGGCCGTCAGTCAACATCATCTAGGTCGGGTACTTCGTCGGGATTGTCCCCGATAAGGGCAACACACAGCTGTGGATCTGTGTCTCCAGCAGGAAACATCCGGATAATCAAAACCCGTGCCCCGCTGGGTCGACGCACCGTATACACCTGCTGTAGTGTCACAAGCGAAGCGGTTTGCGCATCGCGCCCACCCCGAGCATAACCTAAAAAAATCACGGCGGCGGCTAGTAAAGCCGGACCATTGACGGCTACGGGAAAAAACTCTGTGGCCAAGTCCACCAAACGCGACTCCTCGTCCAATCCCTGTACCCGAACAATGGCCCGCTCCCGCGGCCGGCCGGGGCGGTAGATCCACAGGCCGCCTCGGTAGGGGTGCAGTACCAGGTTGCGTCGGTAGGAGTCGGGCTCGCGGCTGGGGGGAAGTTGGGTTTTCAGCAAAGAGATGAGTTGTTGGATGTCGACAATGCGACGACCTAGGGGAATGGGAGCTTGAGGGCCGGAGTGGTCAAAGAGGACGGAGCGGGCTTCTAAGAGACGGTTGAGCGGCGGAACATCCACCACCGCACCGCCCAGGTCAGACAGGAGAGCTAAGGTTTGCGGGTTGGCATACAACGCCACCTCGCCTTCCGCCAGAACCTTCCAGTAGCTCAGGGCCGGGCCGCGCATCACCCAGGTGCCGGTCTGGGCGTGCTCCGCCGGCACCCGTATAGCCAACAGGCAGGCTTCGGCATCCTTGGCGGCGGCGATAAAGGTCAAATACCCCGGCTCCACCCGTAGCAAACAGGTGCGGGTGTCGTCGGTGCCGTAGGCGGCAAACTTGATAAGGCGCCCCAGAGCATCCCGCAGAGCTTTGCCCTCAACCCGGGCCAGCAGCTGTTCAGGAACTGCCGGCAGCTGGAAATCCTGCGGGTCGTCGCAGTAGACGCCGACAATTCTGTTGGCCTGAAGGATGGTTTTGCCGTCCACCTCCTGCAACCCCTGCACCACGTCCAGACCTTCGGGATCCGGCCTTAAGGTGATGGACTCGGAGCCGGCCATGGAGCGAACGACGTCTACGAGGCTGGGAGAGGCCAAGATCACTTCACCAGGATCCCCCTCCACATCGTGGCAATGGCGCCACAGGGCCCAGCGACCCGGCACTTGGGTGGCAATCTCTACGGCGTCCACGTCCAGCATGCGCAAGCGAATGTGGTCGTGGGCCTCGCCTGTAGGTGGGTTGCGCACCTCGATAGACGACAGAATCTGATACAGAAGGCGACCGCTGCGGAAGCGAATCATTGTTCAGAAAGTTCGGGTCGGATCACGAAGAAGTTTCTTCTTCTTCGTCGAGAAAGTCAACAATCTCTTCCACCTGCGCCTTGGCCATAGCCAACTCCAGCAGGGCGTGGCGCATCGGTCCGTTGGCGTGGGCCCGCAGCTCACAAACCCAATCCCGCAGCTCTTCTTCGCTGCTGGCCTCGGCAGGCAAGACCAAACCAATCTCCACTTGCTCATTGCGTTTGACTAGCCGCAGCGGATAGGCACAAGCTTTTGCCAAGGTCAGAATCGCCAAGGCACACAGATCGCCTTCCCCGTCGATGGCAAAAGGATAGAAAACCAAGTACCGCCTACCGGCAGACTGCCAAACTTCCAGGATCAGAGAGTCGGATGCAGCGTCAACCAGCCGTAGGCTGTCGGGAAAAGCTTCGACGTAAGCGGCGTTAACCCCGATGGACGCCAGAAAGGAAGTGTTGTGGAAGACGGTGCAGTAATTTAACATTCGGCCTCACAGTAGGGATGAGTTTCTTGGCGCCAGAAGAAGTCCAAGGTTTGCCAGCCAGGCACCCGGCTTAACCAGCTGCGGCCGATGGCCACCGCCAGATGCTCTGCTGCCAGAAGCAAAAACGGGTCGCACCGGTATCCTTGCTCCACTTGGCGTCCGGTCAAGAAGCACAAAGACGCCCAGATGTCCTGCAGACTGCTGCGCTGCCTGGCATGGTAGTCCAAACCCGGCAAGTGCCACTTTCCTAACTTGACGGGCATGGGCACGTTGTTCTCTACCACCTCTTCGATTTGTCGAATCAACCGGCCGAGGCGGTCGCTGCTTCGCAGCTTGTACAAAGGCTTGGCGTTCCCCAGGGTTATAAACACATCCACCGAAGCCCAAGGCCGAACTGCCCAGGCCAAGGCTTCCGGGGGAAGATCCTGCGCCAACAGCGTATTCAAAGCTTGCTGCCAAGCCTGTGCCTCCACTCCCGCCGGCACATACCCCTGTTGCGCCTTAAACAACCACTGCTGTGGGGTTGTAGGGCAAACCAACAAAGACAAGCCCAGCTGGCGCAACACGTCGACCAAGTCTGGGTCAACACTTAAGCGCAAGGTGGTAATGCGCTCGCCACTTGACTCGATTTGCGAATCTAAGACAAGCTCAACCATGCCAACATCTTGACACACTTCGCATTATTCAGACAACGCAGCAGGAATTTACCCCAAAAGAGCTTCCAGCAAGCCCTTGAGTAACCCGTCTCCGGAACGAATAGCATCGCACAGGTCGAGAACCCACATCTCAACCTGTTTGTGGTCGATCTCAGGCGGTGGTGAGGGGTGATTGTAGTGGAAGGCCAGAACTCCAATGGGCCGATTGCCATCGGAGACCAAAAACTGAACAATGTGGGCTATGCCGAAGCGGCGTAGATACTGACGGCACCTCACGGCTAGACCCTCGTGATCTGAAATGTAAAGGACTTTGCTCTTAACCAAGACATCGATTTCCGACGCCAGTCGGGAAAGGGGCATGTTCTGTAGATACTTGGACAGAGGCGCTACCCCCGGGGCGGTGGCTTCGTGGGTGACACTGATACGCATGAAGTGCTTCCCCGAAGACAGACTCTCCCCGTTGTGGAACTGCGCCAACAAGACCCGACTTGCCTGGGTGCGCTCGAGCATTAGGTTGAGCAGGACGCAGACGCGCACGTCCTGCTCGATGCTGCGTACCAGAGAGTGCATGCGCGTCGCCGAAAAAGACTGCAACTTCTTTAGCAGCAGTGTCAGCAAAACAACAAAAGTCAAAGAGGTGCTGTGGACAAGCAGTGTCCAAGCAGCGTCCCGCAGCGCCGAGGTGGAGAAGGGATGGGGCTGAATGGGTTGGGGTTGGGCAGTCTCGGTGTTCATGCAAGAAGAGAACCCAGCCCTATTTTTTTGCCCTATGTACTAAAAATCAATGTGACCAAAACGGAGCAATCTCGTAAGCTGCTTTGCCGGGCAAAACCTCATCCAACATCTGGGTTTCTATCTGCTCCATGATGCGTTTCACTCGCTCCGCCACCTCTACGGCTTGGTCGTCTCCCTCGTAACGAAGGCTCCAAACGCCTTTCTTTTCTGTGGCTTCCACCAAACGGGCTCTTCCCGGCGCCACAAGAATGATCTCGTCGTGGACAAAGTTGCACAACTCTACATCGGTGCCGTCAAAGGCTTTAGATACGGCCACCAAAGCCGCTTTTCCCATGTCGGCGCACAGACCTTGGATGAGGTGGTTGACGGCAGCGCGGCCAGGGGATTCGCCGGCAGCTTTGGCGTTTTCTTCCTCTACCCAACGCACCCGTCCACCCCAGGTGGTTTCAATCCAGCCGCGGGCGGCGCCGATAGCGGCCATTTCGCTGGCCCACTCGTGGAAGCGGGCGTAGAGCTTGCGGTGACCTTTGACCCAACTTTCCGCCACCGCCTTGTCCACGTGACAAAGCTGGGCCAGGGACAAGGCTGTCCCTAGGTACTGCAAAAAGTAGTTCACCCGCTTGCCGTAGGAACGGGCGTTGCCCGGCAGACGAATCATTTCTTCGTCGCGGGCAATGGCCACCCACTCGTGTTTGGGCCGACCCTCGAAGATCTCAGGGAAGCAAA